>Ga0134125_10000223_pt1 | contig 81287 bp, 59 predicted proteins | sample KB31751_FD_96464 | JGI IMG/M metagenome (GOLD analysis project Ga0134125, IMG submission 96464) | Terrestrial soil microbial communities with excess Nitrogen fertilizer from Kellogg Biological Station, Michigan, USA - KB3-175-1 | ecosystem: Environmental > Terrestrial > Soil > Unclassified ... | reverse complement strand
GGCCAGTTCTATTTCTCTCGCAAGACCGCCACGGCCTACGAGCTCTACATCTTCGGGGGAGCGACCGCGGAGTTCGCGCCGGTGCTGCTCAACGACATGTGGAGATTGACCATCCCCTCGCCGGCGGCGGCTGATCGCGAGCGATCCCGGCGGGCTCACTCCTGGACGCCGGTCTCCGGCAGGTACCGCGCAGGCAGCAGACCGGCGATCCTGGACATGATGACGCGGGTGGTTTCGTCCAGGGTGGAGACGTCCAAGGCCTGGGGGTCCAGCGTGATGGGATCTCCCAGACTGAGATGGACCTCGGCGCGCCCGAGCCGCTTCCAGGCGGGCCAGATCTGCTCCGTTCCCCACACCGCGGCGGGGATCAGCGGTGCCCCGGTCTTGGCCGCGAGATAGGCGACGCCGTTCTTGCCCTCCTGGAGCTTGCCGTCCGGGCTGCGGGTGCCCTCGATGGCGACGGCCACGCAGCCGCCCTCTTCGATCACCTCGACGAGGGCGCGCATCGCCGCCCGGTCCATCTGGCCCCGGCGGATGAAGATCGCCCCCGTGGCCACCATCACCGGACCGAAGAAGTAATGACGCCGGAGGCGTTCCGCGGCCATCGGGCGAACCCGGCGAGGCAGCATGGCGAGCACCATGGGCCCGTCGAAGTAGCTCAGGTGATTGACGGCGAGGATGGCCGGCCCCTGCCGTGGACACGCATCCAGATTCGCCGTCTTGGGGTGGCTCAGAGTCAGGAAGAGGAAGCGGATCACTCCCTGCACCAGGTCGTACAGCAGGGGGCGAAGCCGCGGAGAGTACCGCCGGGGACTGCCTGCGGGAGGCTCGGTCGCGGTCACGCCACCTGACTCTGAATCGCGGCCACCAGGTCCCGCGCGCTCGTCATGTCCATCAGGAAGTCGTCGGTGAAGGCGATGCCGAGGCGCTTTTCGAGGCGGTCCACCAGCTCCAGGGTGGTGATGGAGTCGAGCCCCAGGGAATCCAGATCCTCTGGGCTCTTCACCTTGTGGAACTCCGCGGCACGGGACGGGGCCACCGCCTCCAGCCCTTTGCGGATCTGATCGAGGATCTCTTCTGTCGTCACCGCGCCTCCTTCACTAGGCGAGTCCGAAAACGTGTCCACAGGGAACGGGCCATCTGCCGGGCGAGATCGATGAAGCGGCCGCGCGAGGCGGTCATCCGCGACCCCGCCGCTCCCAACTCGCCGCTCAGGTACATCTCCCGGGTCTTGCGGCGCTGCACCTTGCCCGACGACGTCTTGGGCAGCCGGTTCTTGCCCAGCAGCACGACGTCGTTGGGCGCCAGGCCCGTCTCGGCCTGCACCACCCGCTTGACCTCCTTGATCAGGGCCTCCGCGGCGTCCGCCGTGATCTCCGGGATCGAAGTTTCCAGGACGATCACCACGAGCTCGGAGTCCTCGCCGGGAACCGAGAAGGCCACCACGTTCCCCTGGCGCACGCCCGGCAGCTTGCCGGCCGGCCACTCCAAGGACTGGGGATGGTAATTGCGGCCATGGTAGATGATGAGGTCCTTGATGCGGCCGGTGACGTAGACGTGCCCGTCCAGCACGTAGCCAAGATCGCCGGTGTAGAGCCAGCCGTCGCGGAAGGTCGCCTGGGTGGCCGTTTCATTGCGGAAATAGCCGGCGGAGACCGACGGACCGCCGAAGAGGATCTCCCCCTCGACACCGGCCGGCAGGAAGAGACCCTCCTTGCCGGCGATGACGACCTGGTGGCCGGGGATCGGCACGCCGCAGGCCACATGCGTGAGGACCGGCTGGTCGTCCCGGGGCGGCGCGGCGACGCCTTCGCCGCGAAAGGTGGCGGCGTCGACGACGTTGACGCGCAGGCCCTCGCTCATGGGAGTGAGCGACGCGGCGAGCGTGCCCTCCGCGCAGCCGTAGCCCGGGCGCACCAGATCCGGCTGGAGGCCGGTGGCGGGCGAGAAATGCCGCGAGAAGGAGCGGATCGTCTCCGCGTGGACCGGCTCGCCGCCGCAGCCGAGGACCTTCAGACAGGAAAGGTCCCAGCGGGCGAGGTGCTCGGGCGTCGAGCGCCGGGCCACCAGCCCATAGGCGAAGTTCGGCCCGAAGGAGATCGTGGCGCGATGGCGGTGGATGGTCTCCATCCAGACCGTGGGATCGCGCAGGAACCGCAGGGTCGGAATGAAGACGACCGAGACTCCGAAGCACAGCGGGGCGACGACGAAACCGATCAGCCCCATGTCGTGGTAGAGCGGCAGCCAGGTGACGCCGGAGTCCGTCCGAGGATCGGCCTGGAGGCCGCCGGAGCCGAGGATCCCCTCGCTGTTGGCGATGAGGCCGCGATGGCTGATCATCACCCCCTTCGAATCCGCCGTGGAGCCGGAGGTGTACTGCAGGAAGGCGAGGTCGTCCGGATCGAGCTCGGGGAAGACGGGAGCTGGGTACACCCGCTCCAGGTGCTTGTCGGTGATGAGCGTTTCGAGCGAGGGGACCTCGCCCACGAGCGCCCAGAGGATGCTCTCCAGCCGCCGCGAAACGAAGAGCACGCGCGCCTGGCAGGACTCCAGCAACTGGCCGATCCGCGTGCTGTAGGAGGCGAAGTTGCCGAGCCCCAGAGGGGGGTAGAACGGCACCGGGACGACCCCGACCCGCAGGCACGCGAGGAAGGTGAGCACGAAGTCCTTGGGCTCGATGACCACCATGCCGAGGCGGTCTCCCTTGCGCAGCCCGAGCGCTTGCAGGGCACCAGCCCGCCGGGCGGTCTCCTCGCCGACCTGGACGAAGGAGTAGAACGTCTCCTCGCCCTTCAGATCCTGGAAAGTGCAGCCGTGACTGGGCCAGAGCGCGGCGGCCCGCACGATCGCCTCGGCCATCGTACGGACTTCCAGCGGACGCATGGCGTCCTTCTGGGAGAGGCTCCGCACCTCTGCTTCTAGGATCGGCGAGCTGCTCATTCCAAGGTCTCTTGACCCTGGAGAGTACACCGGAGCGCCGGAAGGGGCAATCGGTGATCGCGCCGCATTTAGAGCTTGACGTGTACGTGGCATTACCGTACAATAGCTCAAATGAGAGCCGCCCTGACGCCCCGGGAGATCCACCGTACCGCGCGGATTGAGGCGCGCATTGCCCCTGACGCGCTCGCTGTCGTGAAACGCGCCGCCGAGATCCAGGGCCGGAGCGTCAGCGATTTCGTCGTCGCTGCCGCCCAAGAGGCAGCGCAGAAGACGATTGAGGAGACTCACCTCATCCGTCTCTCGATCGAGGATCAGCGTCGTTTCGTCGAGCTGTTGCTCGATCCACCCGCGCCGGTCCCGGCGCTGGAGCGCGCAAAACGCGCCCACGCTCGGCTGATCCGCGAATCGCGGTGACCGCCTCGTTTCTCATCGAGGTTCTTGGCCCCGATCACGCCAGGGCGGAGTTTTCAAGCGGTGTGGAAGGCCTTGACCGCTATTTACGCGAGCAGGTGACTCAGGACGTGCGCCGCCGGACGACCGCCTGTTATGTCGCGCTCGATGTAGCTACGGACAAGGTAGCTGGGTACTACACGCTTGCCGCGGCGGGCGTTGCCTTGGCCGATTTGCCGGAGAAGCTCGCCAAGCGGCTCCCCCGTTATCCGTCGGTTCCCGTTGCGCGGCTGGGCCGCCTAGCTGTCGACCAGACCTATCGTGGGCGGCAGCTCGGCAGCAGCCTCTTGTGGGACGCCACGATGCGGGCCTTGCGCTCCGAAATCGCGGTCTACGCGCTCGTGGTCGATGCCAAGGACGATCAGGCCGTCCGCTTTTATCTTCACCACGGCTTTGCCGCCTTCGGCAGCCTGCCCAGACAACTCGTCCTGCCGCTCGCCAACCTCGCACCGCCAAAGAGCTGACTCAATCTTCTACTGCGCCGGGCGGCGCTCGCGTGGGGGCGTCGCGGCCGTTCCGCCCACCCGAAAGCTATTGGCAACTCAACAATCTCTCGTGCTCGGTGTCCCAAGAGGGAGAGAGAATTGCCGGCTCCACATCGATATATGCAAAACAATAAAAAATTGACAACAACTAAGAATCGTTGCTATCTTCGGGGACTAACCCTTGACTAGATCCTGTCTTCTGCCTGAAGAGCAAACATCGGTTCACTCCTTGGAGGGAGGAGGAAGTCTAGACTCTTAATTCGGCAGTCACTTCTAAGCTCACGAACTCCGCAGGATGGTCTCGAAAGCGAGAGGGACGGAGCGAATGGTGAGAGAACAGGGCAGACCGGTTCGGGTTGAGACCGGATGTCGAGTCTATTCACGATCCCAGTTGGAGGGCGGAGTGATCTCGTACGAAGACTTCGATCTGCGAATTCGGGCGGACGGCAACGGATTCGTGGTTTCAGCCCAGCGAGGCTCCCAGTCCGCGAGCGAGCCGTTCGAGCTCGACCTGTCGTACTCCTGGGACCTTTGGCAATTCGAGGAGCGCAGTCCAGGAGAGACCAGGGAACTTTTGCAGCTCGAAGAGCGAGGTCCTAAGGAGACCAGGGAGCAGTTGGGTTCTGCGCTGTTCGACGCGCTGATTCAGGGGAGGGTTCGCGACCTGTATCAGCAAGGGCGAGGTGGCGCCGGTAGTGATGCCACCAAAGGCCTGCGAATCCGCATCCTGCTCGATCCGCAGGATGAGCGCCTGCGGCCTCTCCTCCGCCTGCCGTGGGAGATCCTGTTCGACCGCTCTGCAGATGCGGGCAACCTGCCGGCGCTTGATCCACGGCACCCGATCGTCCGGACGATCGACAGCATTGAACAGATCCTTTCCCCGTCCCCGGGACCGCTCCGCCGCGTGTTGCTGGCGTTGTCCAACCCGCGCCATTCGGTACCTCTCGATCTCGATAGCGAATGCACAGGGGTTGAAGACGCTCTTGGGCGTATCTCAATCCGCCCCGAAGTCCTTAGGCAGGCCACTCGTTCCAGCTTGCTCGAGAGCATCTGCGACGGCGAGCACCAGATCGTCCACTTCATGGGGCACGGAACCTTCGATCCGACGATTGGGGAGGGTGTGCTCCTGCTCGAAGACGAGCACTGCGGACAAGATCCCCTCCGGGCATCGACCTTTGCCAGTTTCTTTGCCGGCAAACCGATGCCACGCTTGGTGGTTCTCGCGTCATGCCGCTCTGCCGAGCCCGGTCGTGATCCCGCCTTCGGTCCCTTTGCCAGCGTCGCTGCCGCCCTGGTAGCCGCCGGCCTGCCCGCGGTGATTGCGATGCAGACGGTGGTGCGCGACAGGAGCGCGATCCGCTTCACCGAGCGCCTTTATCGGCGTTTGGCGAAGGGCGATCCGATCGAGGCTGCGGTTTCCGAAGCCCGCATTGCTTTACGCGCGGGCCGGGCGGAAACGCTCGATTGGGCAGTGCCGGTGCTCTTCGTGCGGGGGCAGTCGGAGGGGCCACTGAGTAAAGGTGAGTCTGCAATTCCGATCCTTCCCTCTTCCCCGGAGCGCCGAGACCCTTCGGTAAGCATGGCCGTTACCAATCATCAAGACGTCAATTTTCAGCAGAACTTTGGTTACGTAGGTTCCATTCATCAGAGCGGGGAGCCCAGTAAGAAATGACAACTCCTTCGAGCGACGAGCAGGAGAACTTGCCGGCCGTTAAACCGTCAGAAGAGGAGAGAGAACTCCCTTCTGGAGAGTCGAAGCGGGCAGAAGTCGAAGTCAGGACCGAGGTAAAGACCGGAAATGTCGAAAAGCAGCAGAACTATGCTAACGTCGGCACTCTTAATAATTTCTTCTCGCCAGATGGAGCCACGCGTGAGACTCCGTTGGAAGACCTTCCCGAGGACCTGAAAAGCCTCCCTCCAAAACTCCACCCGTTCCGAGACCCACGCCACGGCCATCTGCTGAGCGAGCTTGAAGACCAGCGAATCCTCCTGCTCACTTCTTACCAGGAAAGCGCCGCCTACGCTGCGGCCTTTTCGCTCGTCTTCGACGACCATTTCCAGCGCCAAGTCAAGAGGGTTCTATTTCCAACTCGCAGACGAGATAAGGAGCGTTCGGATCTCGACTTGGTGGCTTTAACCGAGGAAGAGTTTCTTGGGGAGACGCCACAGGTCCTGTTGATCGACATTGATAGCTGGTGCACCTTGTTCGACTCTGTGCTGACGTCGAGTTGGGGCATCGTCGGCAGAGTTCACGACAGGCTGGAAAACCACTCCTCATACCTTATTCTGGCGGTCAATGAGGACCTGTTGCGCGACGAGACCAAGACGGAGAGGGCCAGGAATTCTCTTCCGTACTATACCGTCTCTCACCTCCGCTATTTACTCGCCCGGGATCTCACAGATCGCGCCGAGGATCTCGAAAAGCGCCTCCTCGCCGCCATCGAACGCGGGGCTATGGAGCTAGGCGAGCTCCATAAAAGCGTCGCCGATCGGCTGGCAGAGGGTGTGGTCGCTTTCGAGGAGTTTCTAGTCAAACTCGAGCAAGCGACTAGTCTTCCGCTCGCCGCACGCAAAGAACGATTGCAGCCGATTCAACCTCAGGATGTCTTTCGCGAAGAATCGGAAATTCATCGGGCGGCCGCCTTCGTCGCCACCTACTTCCCGGATCTCGGCCAAAGGGACTTCGATCGCCTCGTGCTCCTGCTGCTCGGCGAGCAGACCGCGACGGTAGAGCGCACGCGGCAGGTCGTCGGTAGAGAGCGATGGGCAGATCGCTGGCTTCGCGACGCGGATCGAGTGTTCCGTGACGATCATTTACGCACGATGGTCTCCGGAGATGGCTCATGGGTCGTCGATTTCAGCGAACCTTACCTGCGGCGCGAGCTTCGCGGGCACCTCGAACGGCATTTCCCCTCGTACGTCAAGCGCCAGAGCCAGGCCTTGCAAGACTCCGGAGTCCTCTTCGCCGTGGACCTCTCCCGCACGGCGGTCGAAGGGCTGGTGCGCCTCTTCGTCGAACGGGCGATCGCGGATCCTACAGGTTTCGGCAGCGTCTGGTTGCTCGAGCTGGTCCGAGGACTACGGATCCAGATCGAGGGTGATCCTCCTGCCGGCTCGCCAGAGGAGATCCTGGCGTGGCTGTTTGAGAAACTGGCCCTTGAAGCTCGCCTCCGTGCACACTTTCACGAGCGGCTGTCCCTCCTGATCCGCGAGATGCTCGATCGCGAAACCCTGCGTCCGATTGTGCGCGAATTCTTTGAATTCCTTATAGCGGCGAAACAGCATGACGCTCTCCTCGACGTCATTCTCGAGCTCGCGCGGCGTCTCCGGTTTGCTCCCCATTTCGACCCGCTAGTCTGGATACGCCGGTTGCTAGATCAAGGAAGCGGCTCGGTGCGGGAGCGAACGAAGAAGCGACTGACCCTTCTCGCTCGCGAGAGCGGCCCCCGGATCTATGATTTTCTCGCGGTCATCCACAGTTGGCTGCCGGAAGAGGGACGCCCAGCCGAGCGTTTCTCATTCTCGAACTGCCTGGCTCTCAACTTCCCGTTCGAGCTCTGTCTAGAGATCGCCAGGTCATTGCCCCCGGAGCGCTTCGGCGCTTGGCCGTCGCGCCACCTGCTTTTCTACTCGCTACCGAGCGAGCCCGCCGAGGTGCGTGAAGAGATCGCCAAGCTCGTTGCTTGGCTGCTTGACCCGCGGGGAGCAACTCTCGAAACGGCGGACGCGACCGAGACCATGCGCACGGCGGCGGTGGTGCGGATCGGTCACATTGCGGATCTCGTCGAGCACTGGGCGTGGGTCCTCGAAGGAGGCTCGGAGGACGGGCCCGCAGAGGGGCACGCCCTCTTCCGTGTCGTGGTCGAGGAGATCGATCGTCGAATCGGTGCGCGGGAACGCACTTGGCTTCAGCGGAGCTGGCAACGGCGCCAGGACCATTACCTTCGGCAGGCCGCGAATAGCGGCACTTCCGGCGGCCCAGAGCGCGCCCTCCTGGTCGCTCGCCGAGCCAAGCTGGATCATCTCAGAATGCGTTTCGCTGCTCTGGCAGACCAGCAGGGAACGGCCAGTGAAACATCCGAAACCCAGAGAGGAATTGCGCCGTGAGCGAGTTTGTGCCGAGGGATTCTGCCAAGGTTGTGATCGGTGTCTGCGGAGAGCAAGGTTCGGGAAAGACCGTCTTTCTGACCTGCATCTTCCAAAGCGTCGCAAACGCCTTCCCCGATGACGTCATCGTCGACTTCGATCGGAAGGAAGTCGGGAACGCGAACTACTTTCAGGGTATCGAGGACTCGTTGATCGCGCAGGGACCAGCCGAGGGTACGATCGTGCAGTCGCTGTTCCCGGCGCGAATCTTCGTCAAGTCCTACGATCCTCTTCCAGGAAGAGTTGGCTCCGTGCTCTCGGTGGACCTTCTCGATTTCGCAGGCCGGCACTTCCGATCAATGGCCGACCTCAAGGATCTTGTGGCGACGAGCGAAGCGGACCCCGAAGACATCAAGGCTCTACGAGAAGTCAACGAAACCCTTGAGCGGGCAGACGCCTTCGTGATCCTGATCAACTCGACGGAGATCGATCCGCTCAACGAAAAGCCAAAGCGCAACCCGTTCAGCCCGAGCGTGAACTTCATGCTTGCGCACTGCCGGGCCGAGCGTAAGCCCGTCGCCCTCCTCTTTTCACAGATCGACCAGACGCCACGCTTGACCGAAGAACTGTTTCGCACCTTGCCGCGGGTTCAAGAGTTCGAACGGAAGTTCACTAATGATCTCCAAGAGTCCTCGCGCGGAGGGCGCCCCTTTGGCATCGTTCGCAGGATCTCCTGTTACGAGACGATCCCGGGAGATCTTGCGCCTCGCAGCCAAACGAAAGACGGCAGCATCTGGTGCCGGGAGCCTGCGCAGGTGGTCCTTGATCTTCTGCGCGCAGCGATGCCGCGAATCAACGAACGTCTGGCTCAAGAAGACGCCCAGCGCCGCCTAGAAGAGCAAGAGAACGAGCTTGAGGAGCGCCGAAAGCGGAAGCGCCAATGGACTGTCCGGATCGCGGCGCTGCTTGGGGCCCTCGTGATCCTGGGGCTCCTGGCCTTCGCGTGGTACAAGAGGACGGAGAGTCATGAGGTTCGCCTGCTCGACGGCGTAGAGGTCAGCCTCCGCGCAGGAAAGATCGCGTCGATATCGCCGGCGAGCGAAGCGGAGCTTGGCCAGATTCTGGCTTCACATCGGGCGGATCCTGGCCGTACGTCGTCCGGCGTGCGTGCGGCGATCGGAGATCTCGAATCCGCTTTGGGCGAGGCGGCGAAAAGGCTGGGCGATCAGCCAGCTCTCGAGGTCGCGTACGACAATGAAATCGCGCGGGTCCAGAGCCTCGTGCCGCACTTCGATCCGGCCAGCACCGAGCCCTGGCGAGAGAAACTCCTGCCGCTGCTCGCAGCGAGGAGCGGATTCCTGTCCGATTGGTTCGGGACCAAACGCGGAGACCGGCGCGAACGCACTCGCTTCCTCGATGAGTCAGCGAAGCGGTTCTTGGGCGCTGGAGATCTCGCGTTCTCCAGCCTTCTGACCACACAGTCGACGAAAGAGAAAGAAGCGGATGTGGCCAGTTGGCAAGCTCGGATCGACGCCGATGCCGATGTCACGAGCCGCCTCACGACAATCCAGAACCTCCTGGCTTCGGCGGTCGCGCAACAGGATACGGAACTCACGCGTCTCGCGCGTAAGGCTCTGGCGGGGCATCTGGTCGCCACAATTTTGAAAAGGCAAGAGAACAGTCTTCTTCGCGAAAAGCTGCTTACACCGCTGGCTCCCAACCTGGCGAAGCTTGGGGACGGCGAGGTCCGCTTCGAGGTGCTCGCCCGCGATCTGCTGGCCTGCGCAGATGAAGAGGAGTGTAAAAATCGTCAAGGGGTCGTCCAGACCGCAATCACGGAGGCCACCACGGCCGCGGCAAGCTGGCGCTCGGGTGTCGATAACCTCTTGCGTAGCCTGCTGCTCGATCTGCCGCTTGAAGGACGCCGCGAGGTTTGGGGCGCACTTGCCGAATCGCTCGCAAGCTCCTATCTTTTCAGTGCCCGTCCCGACGCTTGGCCGGGAGAGATCGGGCCACTGCACACACGCGTCCTTGCTCTGGCAAACGCCGAGACCGACTCGACGATGGATCTCATCGAACGTATTGCCCACCATTCGATCTACGAAGGGGAGCTGCAATATTTGGGAGATAGACTCGCCGCGACGGAGATTCGCCGAAAGGTGGTGCCTATCTATTCGACGATCCTCTCGGCGCTTTCGCAGCGGGAGATTTCGCTGCCGACGGACGGGCTCGCCTTGGTCGGCCGGCAAGCGACCTCGGACCTCGCTGATCGCACCGCCGCCACAGGGCCGCTCGCCGAAATCGGGCACGAGATCGAGCAGGTTCTAGCGCTCGAGCAGTCGGTCAACAACCAACGCGCGCGGGGAGGCTTCGGTGACGCCTCGGCCGCGGTACGCCTCGAGCGTCTTTTGCTCGACGCGAAGCACGGCCATTGCGCGGCACTCGAGTCGCACAAAGCGCCCACGGAGTGCGGCGCCAATGCGGTGTGAGGTCCACCGAATGGCAGCAGTCTTGGCATTGCTTTTCTCGGTGTCGGGATCGTTCGCAGCGAGCCCACCGGCCAAGCCCGAGGCAGCGCCAACCGCGGGTCCTATCTCCGACGCGCTCTGCGGGCGAGAGAACAGGCAGCGCGGACGTGCCGACGCGCTCGATCGCCTCGATTCTGCGATCCTACCCGAAGTCTGGCAAAGGTCGAAGGTCGTGGACATCGAGCTTTGGCTCAAAGCTCCGATCTGCCTCGATGCCACGTCGGCTGAGACCGCTCGGTTCGAGCAGCGCCGCGAGGCGCTTGGACAACTCCTGTCCCGGGTCAAGCGGGCGCGCACCACCGAACTTGTCGAAGCCGCTCTAGCGCGTTTCCGTGGCTGGCAGCCGAAGCCTGACGAGTGGCCGACCTCCTCGGAGTGCCCTGAGTGCGCAGCGCTCCGCTTGGTGGCGGTTCGCCTAGCGGCGGTTACCGCCTCCCGGCCGCCCGGGCGGAAGCTGGCCGAAGACGCCCAGATTGGCCCGCAGCTCAATGCCGCTGCAAAACGCGAGTCCCTGATCGCCGGGCTTTGCGCGGCGAAGCCTTCACCGGGCGCGCGAGCAGAGATCGAGAGGAGATTCCGGTACTACTCGTGGACCGCCAGCGCTGCGAAGCTTTTCGAGGTCGCTGCATTCTTCGAGCGACCCGAGGTCGTTGCGGGATGCCGTGAGCGATGATCGCACTCGATTTCTTGCTTTATGACAATCGCACATTGTCGCCCCGCTGGGGACGCGACTGGGGGCTGAAGTCGGCCACGGGTGCGCTGGCCAATCGCGCCGATCTGAAAGCCGCATTCGATCTCTACTGTGGAGCGATGCCCGGCGAGCAGGGCCAGTTCCGTGGATTCGGAGAGGCGATTGGAGGCGTGAGATCGCCGAGCAGGGACGGCTACCTCTTGTGCGTGACGCTCGAAAGCTCAGATTCCTTTGGCCGGCCGAGTTGGGCAGTCTTCGGCCTCTGGTGTCCCAACTCTGTGACTCTGGAGCAGGTTCTGGCCGCCGGAGACCCGATTGGTTCGACGCGCGCCCTGCTCGGCAGTGAGACGCCTCCGAGCACAATCGAGATTCGACCGGCGACGATTGCGGTTAGCCCGAGGCGAAGAAGGCGTGTCTCGTCGGAGCCAGCGTTTCACCGCTTTGATCCGAAATCGACAGTGCGCGAAGTGATTTCACTCCTTCTCGGAGCGGTTCAGGACAGAACTGCGTTGCCCAACGTGCTTGGGATCACGGCGACGTCACGCCTGGCCGCCGTTGCGCGAGCGGGTTTCAATGTGGCGTACTGCCATCCCATGGATGACCGAACCGAGCGGGCTCTGGCTCGCGTTCTGAGCCCGCAGGAGCCCGAAGTGGAAGAGTCATGGCCCCCTCCTGTCGAACCCATGATGCCGTCGGTTGTTCGGCAACTAAGGCGTCCTGAGCCCTGGCCCCCCACGCAACCGACACGCCCAGAGACACGCTGGTCCATCTTTCCCCTATGGCTCGTGTGGCTCTCCCTAGGGATCGTGGCCGCGGCGGTCATCTTCCTGCTGGCCGGTGACATTCGGCGCTATGCCCCTGCCACCTCTCGAAAGTCGCCCCGACCGGTTGATGAGGAGGTACCGACCTCGGGAGATACATCGGTCCCGGAGACCTCGATTCCTGAGAAGCGCTCGCCCGTGCCTGTGTTGGACGAGATAAGGGATCGGCTCGATGAGTGCAAAACACTCAATCCCGAAGGTCTGCGCCAGAGTCCCGGTTTCGTAGCCGCCGAGACCCTTGCGGTCCTTCCCAAATACAAAGACCGTTGCGACCGAGTCCGACAAGCCTACACGGCCTTGATCGAGATCCGAGATCGCATGGTGAAGCGGCAGGGTGGTAAATACGTCGCCTACTACTACGATGAGGCCGGCAAGGACGCCACTCCCGCTACGAAATTGCAAAAGATCGCGGAGATTTTAGAAGAGGCTCCTCTTGGCAGCGAGGACTGCGAGGTCCTCAAAGAGGCTTTTGGCTTCGAGTTCGAGAACGCAGACTCGGTCGTCAGCCGGTGGTGTGACACCTTGGGAAAGCTCGATAAAACTGCCGTTCGTATCCCTTTGAGGCACAGGAAGCGTGGAGGTTAGAGGCGTTGACGCGGCTCTACGCTCTCCTCTGCTGTTGCACGACGAGCCCAGCGGCAGGTGCATCTCAACTCGGGAAAGGCGGCCGGATGGTGAAGCCGCCGCAGCCGGGGAATCGGTGCCATCAGTAGGAAAGCCAGACCAAGCAGGTGTGATCGCCGTTGTCATCGACTTTCAGGCCCATGCCCATGCCATTCTCCTGGAAGTTTCCCGGGCTTGGCGCGATCCCAACTCTGAGCTCATTCTGGCCGCCATTCCGTCATATTCGAGGTAGGTGCGTAGAGGACTGGGCTCGTTACGCGGAGAATCCCAGAGTCAAACACCATCGAGCCGGTGGTGGACCAGATCCCTGAATCTTCAGCGCGCAATCGGGGAATCCATCGAGAGTCTTGCCGTGGGGATCGCCGAGGCGAAAGGTGGCGGCATCGACGAAATTGAGCCGAAGGCTTCTACCGTCGATAGACTCATACCAAGGTCTCTTGACCCTGGAGACTACACCGGAGCGCCGGAAGGGGCAATCGGAGGAGGGGGGCCGGAGCAGGCAGTCGGGTGGGCGGCCGTGGGACCGCCCACCCGACTTTCTAGTCGTCTAGCAGGTCGTGGTGCCGCAGTCCTGCTTGCAGGTGGGGTTTCCGCAGATGCTGCCGCTCTGCCCGCCGAGGGCCACGGTGATCTCGTTCTCCTCCAGCTTCCGCAGGGTCTCCTTGGCCAGGACGAGCTTCTTGGGCGTCTTCTTCACAGTAGTCTCCTAGTTACCGCGAGGTGATGGCCTCGATTGACCATCGGCGATTCTTGAGGCGTGTTGCCCAGAATCTCGTAGAGTTTACGCAAGGTTAATGCTTTCGCACAAGCCTGCGCGCTCTAGAAGATATCCGCCAGCCGCTGGCCTCCGCCTCCGGCGCGGTCGAACACCCAGGGCTCGAAGCCGCTCTCCGCGTCGAAGCCCAGGGTGATCACCCGGTTGCCGAGGATCGCCAGCGAGGGAGCCGGCAGCGGAAAGCCCGTATCGCCGGTGCCGAAGAGGTCCGCCTGGGAAAAATCGCTCAGTCGGCGCGTGCCTCCGGGGGTGCCGTCGCTGGCCCAGAGCTCGACGCCGTGCTCGAGGTCCCGGCCATAGAAGTAAACCTCTCCGCCAACGGGAAGCAACCTGGCCGGGAAGCCGCAGGCGCCGGGGCAGAGGTCGAGCACGCGCCGGGTTCCGGCCGCCGTGCCGTTGGAGACGAACAGCTCGCGGCCCGCGACCGGATCCTCCGCCTGGAAGAAGACTCGCCCTCCCGCCGCCACGAGGAAAGCCGCGTTGGATTGGGGGAAGGCGGAGCAGGAGCCTGGGCAGAGGTCCGCCACCAGAGCGGTCGTTCGGGCGGTGCCGCGGCTGCTCCACAGCTCGCTGCCGTGGACGCCGTCGGAGGCGACGAAGAAGATCCTGTCGCCGACCACCGCCGCCTCCGGAGAGTCCGACGTGAGCGCGGGGGAGACGATCCCTGTCCCCCGCCGGGTCCCGTCGGAAACCCAGAGCGTTTCACTCTGCGTGCCGGTATGAGCCAGGAAGTAAACCTTGTCTCCGGCGGTGCCCAGGAAGGCGTGGATCTCCAGGACAGGATTGGCGGGCGGGCCGAAAACGGGCGCCGTCCCCACCACGCTGCCATCGCTCGCCCAGAGCTGCCCGCCGCTCAGGAAGAGGAGCCGGCGCGTCGACGGGTGGGCCGAGAAGACGTAATCCGGAAGCGAAGCGAGGCGCCGGGTCGAGGCGGCCGTGCCGCCGGTGCGCCACACGGCCCAGTGGTCATAGGTCGTGATGCCAAACTGAGAATGCGGCGTGGCGGTGAAAAAGAAGAGCCAGCCTTGGGAGCTGGCGGCTACCAAGGGGACATCCGTCTTGACCTGTGGCAGAGAGAGCGAGCGGCGGGTGCCCGTCGCCGTGCCGTTGCTCGTCCACAGCTCCAGGACGTTGGTGCTCGAATAGCGGAAGAACTGGAGCTTGCCGCCGACGATCGCCCAAGGGAAAGGAAAATCGTCGGGGTTGGGAGCGAAGATGCCGTCCGCCACCAGGGGGAACGTCGTCGCCGGGGTGCCACCCGTGCGCCAGAGCGAATATCCGGATTGTTCCTGCACGAACCAGAGATAGGAGGAGCCCACGACACCCACGCGCGCGGCAGGAGGAGCCGCATCGGTGAGCCGGACCGTGCCGGCCGGCGTCCCGTCGGTCGACCACGCGGAGGCGTTGGAAGAGAGGTCGCGAGCGAAGAACACCACCCGGTTGCCGACCTTGGTGAATCCGAAAGGGTTCGAGCCGGAGCTCGAGAGGGTCTCACCGGAGACCGGCGGCACGACGGCGAGAACCAAAGCCAGGACGAGTTGGGCAACCAACCGAGAGCACTCCATGATGGGCTCCTTTCCTGCAGAGCATCTCCCCCGCCTCAATCCTTTGAATTCTACAACTTCTTCGCCGGGCAGCCCATGGCTTTCCCATGAGATAGCGCTCGGGATAGCATCTTCTCGAAACCAGGTGCGACATGTGGGGTGAGATGGGTAACGACATGTGCGACGACGATGATCCTTTCGACCTCCTGTGCGCACCACAGGAGTTCTCGCCGGTTGAGCTCGCGGCAGCCTATGTCGGATACCTCGGAACGGGTGATGAAGACTTGGGATGGGCCAATAACTGGGCCCTCGACCTCTGTCTCGGCGGGCGGTGGCTCGATGTCTGGCGTGTCCTCCAAGCCATTCCGGAGCTCCCCGAGCCGATTCCCAACAAAATTCTGGCCGTTGTCGCCGCCGGCATGCTCGAAGACCTGCTGAAAAACGCTGGGGAGGAATACGTCGATCGCGTGGAGGTCCTGGCGCGAGACAACGCGACCTTCGGCCGCATGCTCACGGGAGTATGGCCATCAAGTATCGATAGCGAAGTCTGGGAGCGTGTCGTGCGGTTCTGTAGAAGCTTTCCCGATCCGTTGGATCAACCATATAGATACTGACGATTTCTTCCTCTTTCATCGACTCACCCGCCGGTCCCGCGCCCACGCCATCTTTCAGCGAAAGACGTAGAGACGCTCCCAGCCCGTCCACGCAACCCTCCGCAGACGTGGGACGGCGGGACGTCTCGGCAGCGGCCACAATCTCTCGAACAGCGTCGATCTGTGGCGGGGCGATGCCCCTCCCGTCGTTCCCGGTTTCGTCGACGGGCTGGGATCGTCTCTACGTCCGCCGGCGATTTTCTCAATGGGTCAGAGCGTTTTCTCAATGGGTTTGGCGGCAAACCCATTGCACGAATAATTTTTTCGATGGGTTGGCGGATTTTTCCAATGGGGCGAGAGATTTTCCTGACGCAAAAATGATTTTCCCAATGGGTTGAGAGATTTTCCCGATGCAAAAACGATTTACCCAATGGGTTCAGCGATTTTCCTGATGCTTTGAGCCGAAACACAGTAGAAAAAATGCTGTAACCGATGGAAAAACCAGTCTACCCCGTCTTCACCGCCGCCTGCTGTCCCACCCCCGGCACGGTACGGAACTTGATGGGTTTCAGCGGCTTCAGGCCCGCTTCGCGCTGCCAGCCGGCCAGCTCTTCGAAGGACCAGGTTCCGGAGCGGCTGGTGACGGCGAAGTAGAGGTCGAGGAGGGCGCCGATCTGGCCGGCTTCGTTCGGTGAGGCGGGACGGTAGAGCTCCTGGATGACGAAGACGCCGCCGGGACGCAGGGCCCTCGCAATTCGCTTCGCTAAAGCACGGTTGGTGGCCTCGTCGAAATGATGGACGAGGCTGGAGACGAAGATCACGTCCCAGGCTCCGGTGCCCAGGTCGTCCGTGAGGGCGTTGCCAACGCGGTGGATCACGCGCTCCCCCATGCCCTCCCGAGTCAGCAGGGGCGCCGCATGCTCGACGGCCTCGGCCAGTTCCAGGACGACCGCACGCAACCCAGGGTGACGGCGGCAGATCGCCACGGAGAGCAAGCCGTGCGCGCCTCCGATGTCCAGCAGGTCTCTGGCGCCTTTCGGCACCGGGGTCCGGCGCCCCACCTCCGGGGCCCAGGCGGAGGCGACCGAGCGCATCCCCCGTTGGTAGAGGCCCCATTGCTCGCAGGTGAGCACGCCGTGGAAGTCCAGCGGCTGGCCGGTACGCACGAACTCGCCGACGTGCTCCAGATAGTCCCACTCCACAAACTGGAAGAGCATCTTGTCGCGTAGGGACTGGGGCGCTTCGGCCAGCAACCATTTGCGCGCCATCAGCGTCAGCCCGTAGCGGCCAGCGTCGAATCGCAGATACTCGCAGCCCGCCAGGGCGTCGAGAAGCTTGCGCGTGGCCCGCGGTTGGCTGCCGCAGCGTGCCGCGACCTCGTCCGCTGGCAGCGGCTCCGCCGCCAGCGCCTCGAAGACGCCCAGCCGCGTCCCCTCCATGACGGCCCGCGCAAGGAGCATGGCGATGTGGGTGTCCAGCAGCGGCTGCGGCATCAGGCCCAGCTTCTTCGCCAACCATTGGACAGGGTTCTGCGGTCTGCCTGCCAGCTTCATGACGGCAGTCTATCTCTCGGAGAGAGGGCCCCGGGCGGGGCCCTCTCCTTTGGATGGTACCGGGCTTTAGCTCACTTGCAGGTCTGTGCCCCGGGCTTCCCCTTGCAACTGTTCGAGCAGCACTGGCTGCCGCTGCTGCAGCTCGCGCCTGCGGGGCTGCAGGTGCCGCTGCCCGGGTTCAGGAAGGAAGCCAGGGCGGGATAGCTGACCGCGAAGGCGCCGTCGACCGTGGCATTGTTCGCGGCATCGCAGACGTTGTTGAGGTTGGTGCCGCACGCCCCGTAGAGCTGGCCGACGATCTGGCCGGAGCCGTTGAGGACCGGCGAGCCGCTGCTGCCGCCCTCGGTGGCGCCCAGGGTATCCCGGCTGTAGATGAAGTTGCCGCGCGCCAGGGTGCGGCAGGTACCCTTGGTGGTGTCGACCACTCCCTCGGTATAGGCCTGGGGATAGCCTTGGGGATGACTGATGCGGTAGAGCGCCAGGTTGTTGGTGTTGGCGACCGCCGTGCTCAGCCAGCCCAGATAAGTGGCGACGCCGTCGCGCGTCACCGGCGTCGAGGACAGTTGCAGCAGCGTGTAGTCGCTGGTCGAGCCGGTGGCCTTGATGGTGGCACCGACGGTGTCCCCGGTGTTGTTGAAGGGCTGCGCGCAGTTGGGATTGCTGCAGGTGGTTTCGTAATCGAAGTAGGTCTCCAGGCTGGAGGCTTCGCCGCTGCTGCTGATGCAATGATGGGCGGTGAGGAAGTAGGGGATCACCGAGGTGGCGACGGTGTCCGCGACGAGGGCACCGGTGCAGAGGAAGAAAGAGGAGCCGGATTGGAACAACATGCTCGCCACCGCATCCTTGGCGACGTTGACCACGGAGCTCGACTGGCACGCCGCGTTGACGACGCAGGAGGCGTTGGCCGAGCAGAGATTGCTGGCCTTGGCGAGAGCGTTGATGTCGTTGAGGTCGAACACGCCCTCGGGCTGGTAGCGCGGAGCGGCGAAGCGGGCCCCCATGACGCCGACCTCCGCGACGGTCAACCGCGGGGCACGCCCGGTGCCCGCGGGCGAGTGGGCCTGGAGCAGCAGTTGCTCGCCGAAAACCGTGTTGGTGTGCAACTCGCCGTCGCCGAGTGGGCCGCGGCCCGTGTAGGGACCGAAGGCCTGACCCGCGAGGTTGTAGACATAGAGCTCCGCCCCGGGCGGCAGATCGACGCCGGTGAGGTGGAGGCGGAGGGCGGTGGCGCCTGGGACCCGCACCACGGTGGTCCAGACGAAGCCGTCGCCGCCGGTGCCGCGGGCAGCGCCCAGGCTCAGGCCGGCGGTGCTCTTGCCGAGCGTGCGGGCGGATGAGAAGTCGAGGGTCTTTCCGACCGGCTTGGCCACACCGACCAGGTACTTGTTTTCAACGCGGCCGGCGTCGTTGATCAGGTGACGCTCGGCTCCGGTGAGCTGGACCACGATCGGCTGGCTCAGCGCCTTTTCGACCTGGCCAGCGGCCAGACGCTCCTGCAGCACCCGCATCTCCGCGGCGCGTGCACCCGGATCCCGTGGAGTGCCCACCGTTTCCGGGCTGGCCTGCGGCGGCCCCAGGGATGAGAAATCAAATGCCGGAGTGGCGGCGAAACCCGGGATTGCTGCCAGCGCCAACGCAATCACACCCAACCAAACGAATCGCTTCATGAAGACCTCCTTGGTTTCCCCGAGCTCGGGGAATTACCGGTTTTCATCCCGCCCGAACGGCAAGGCAGGAGGGATACGTTGGGCAATCCGAAGGCAAGCGGGGCGTCCCAAGATGTCTCCGCACTATCAAGGTGCCGTTCACCGGTAAAATGGTAGACATCCCCCGGTAACCAACTCCCTACCGACGGCCTTCCATGAACCGGCGCAGGGCGCGGTTGACCAGCACGGGATCGCCGGCGGCTTCGGGGGCGAAGGCGACTCCCACGGTGTCCCCCTCCCGCCACGAGACGCTGCCGTTGACCTCCAGGATCGTCGGCTCGCCGGGCCGGCCGAGGCGGAAGCGGATAGGGAGCCCCGTCTGCCAGGTCGCCGGCACGCCGGAGAGGCCGACGCCACCCAGGGAGAGGTTCTCCAGCATCACCGACAGCCGCGCTCCGTCCGGCAGCTCGAGCACCGCGGGAACGCCCAGCCGGATGCGCACGTCCCGCTGGCCGGCGAGCCCCAGCAGGGCGGAGACGTTCATGCCGTGGCGGCGGATCACCTCCGCCCGCAGCTTGAGCTCCAGGGCGGGGTTGTCGCGCAGCAGCTCGATGAGTTCGGGCTTCTCCACCCGCAGCAGCACGGCGGGCGCCGCCGTGCGGGCGGAGGCGTAGCGCCGGGCCTTGTCGTTGAGCAGACCCATCTCGCCGAAGAAGCCGCCCGATTCCAGGCGAGCCATCACCTGCTGGGGCTTGCCCTGCTCGTCGCGGAAGACAGTCACCAGGCCCTCCTTGACGATGTAGAAGGCGTCGACCGGGTCGCCCTCGCGAAAGATCAGCTCGTAGGCCGGATGGTGCTCGACGATCGCCACGGCCGCCACGCGGGAGATCTGAGCGTCGTCGAGGTCCTTGAAAAGGGAGACTCTCCGCAGGAAATCGTTCATCGGCACCACCTTCCCGGCCGGGCTCGACTCATCCGTCCAGCTCCTTGACCAGGCTCTCCAGACGGCCGCGCTCTCCAGGATCCGACTCCAGGTTGAGAGCGCGGCGGAAGCAGCGCAGGGCGTCCTCCCTGTCGTCCAACTCATAGAGATAGATGGCGCCCGTCGTCTTCCACAGGTCGGCACGGTTGGCGGCGATGCGCAGCAGTTGCTCGTAGAGCTGAGCGGACTCCCTGAAACGTTTGAGGTCGTAGGCGGTGCGGGCGGCGTTCTCGATCGGCACCGGATTGGCGGGGGCGCGCCGGGCGGCCTCGTGGAAGTCGAGGAGCGCCGGCTCGAGGCTGCCGCCCTCGGCGCGGCCGATGCCGCGCTCCAGATAGATCTCGGGCTCGTGGGCGCCGGCCTTGAGGGCGGTGTCGAGGATCGCCAGCGCCTCCTTGCGGTCGCCGCGCTGGCGCAGCATGCGCGACAGGTTGGTCGCCGCCACCGACTGCGCCGGATCGAGGGTCAGGGCGCGGCGATACTCCCGCTCCGCTTCCTGCTTCTTGCCGAGGTCGAACAGGCAGCCGGCGGCGTCGGTGATCGGCACGGCGTTGAGGTCGTTCTCCTTCTGCGCGCGCTGGAACAGATTGAGGGCGGACTCCGTGCGGCCGGCCTGGCGCAGGCAGAAGCCGGCGAGGCTCAGAGCCGGGAAGTTGTGAGGGTCTTTCTTGACGATCGCCTGCAGCTCCGGCAGGGCCGCGGTGCACTTGCCCTCCTGCACGCTCTGGGTGATGCGGTGGAGGTCGCGGGCCAGGCCCGCCATCGCCCGCGGATCGGGCAGGCTGGCCGTCACCGGGCCTTCGGCGGCGCCGCCGAGATAGCCGAGGCTGGCGAGCTGCCGGCGCTGCTCGTCGTTGAGCACGTTCTCGGGACGAACGGGCGTGTCGAGCTTTTCGCCCTGCGCCTTCAGAAACGCCACCATCTTGCCGTCCCAGGTGCGCGCCGACTGACCTTGAGTGGGCGCCAGGTCGCGGCTCTCGCCAGGGTCCGCCGTCAGGTCGTAGAGGCTGCTCTTCGGCGCCTTGAGGTAGAGGAAGCGGTCGTTGGCGAGCGAGCGCAGCGGGTACCACTTGTAGGCGAAGAAGGGAAGGAAGCTCTCGGTATAGGTCTGGCGGGAGCAGTCTACCCCCCCGGCTCCTCCGGGCACCGGCAGGAGACTGCTGCCGTCGAGCCCGGACACCGCGCCTGAGCCGGCGAGACCGAGAAGGGTTGGAGCGATGTCGACGGTGCGCACCAGGCACTCGCTGACCCGCCCGGGGGGCACTCCCGGCCCGGCGAGGATCAGCGGCACCCGCCGGGCGGCCCGGTTGAGCAGCAGGCCGTGGGTCGCCTCGCCGTGCTCGCCGAGCATCTCGCCGTGGTCCCCCACCGCCAGCACGTCGGTCGCCGCCGGCAGCTTCTTCAGCAGCTCGCCGATCTGCTCGTCCATGAAGGCGATCTCGCCGTCATAGAGGCGATTGGGACCCTTGGCGGCGTCGGCGAAGCGGGTGGGCGGCCGGTACTCCTCGTGCGGATCGTAGTAGTGAACCCAGAGGAAGAATGGCGGCTTCAGACCGGCCATTGCTTTCAAGGCCGCGCTTGTGGTAGCGTCCGCCGTCCTCTCCGAGACCAGAGTCCCCTGGGCGTAGCCGGTGCCCAGGTCATCGTCGTAGATCCGAAACCCGTGGTCCAGGCCCTGTCGCCGCGCCAGCACCACGGCCGAGACCACCGCCGCCGTGTCGTAGCCGCGGGCCGCCAGCCGTTTGGCGAGCGTCTCGATCTTGGGCGCCAGCACGAAGGTGCCGTTGTCGCGCACGCCGTGATGGGGCGGAAAAAGGCCGGTGAGGATCGTCGCGTGGCTGGGGAGAGTGATGGGGGCGGCGGTATCGCAACGGGCGAAGCGAGTGCCGCGGGCCGCCAGGGCGTCGAGGTTGGGAGTATGGGCGTCCTTATAACCCCAGGCTCCGAGGTGGTCGGCCCGGGTGGTGTCCATGGTGATGAGGACGATGTTCGGAGGAGTGCGCTTCGCCGGCTCGGGGGCTGCCTTGGCCGCCAGGGCGGCGGCGAGGCCGGCTCCGGCGAGGGCGAGACCACCAAATGAAACGAGTTGAAAAAAAGTGGATCGCTTTTGCCAGGGGCGAGCACTCTGACTGTTGGTGGTCATCGACAACATGTCCTGCTGTTTAAGAGACATCTTGACTCCCAGGTCTGCGGATCGGGGGCGAGTATAGCAGCCGAAGTAGATCTGGCCCGGTGATTTGTCGGTTGGGTTGGAGGTCCTTCCCAACCGTGTGGTAACTGGAGGTTTGTACCTCCCCTTTCGCCGTTCCCCTAGGAGGGGGGACCATTTCATGAAGGCAAAATCTTGTCTCTCGCCCAAGGTGTGTCTCACGCTGTTGCTGTTGTTGAGCCTCGTCGCGATCCCGGCTACGGCCCAGGTCGCCAAACAGGGCAATGATGTCCTGTCCTCCATGCAGTTCGTCCATGACAAGCTGCAGCCGTCGCAACCCTTCGAGCCCATGGACTCCGCCCAGAGCCTCGTTGCTCCGACCTTGCAGAACGGTTGGGCGGCCTTCGTCATCGGCGCCAATCCTTCCTGGAAGGCCACCGTGGATCATCGGTCCGGCCTGATCGCCTTCGCCGAGGGCGGCAACGTCGCCTGGGTGCCCGGGCGCGGCAACTCTCTCACCAACGCCAGCATCTCCACCGTCCTGGCCGGCCGCACCAAGCCGGACATGGCCGTCCTCGACACCATCGCCCGCAACTACATGAAGAGCGTCGCGGGCCTCATGGGTATCGATCCCGCCAACCTGGTCCTCAACGCGGGCCGCTCGGGCCAGCCGGCCGGCCACGTCTGGTTCGTGGACTATGACCTCGTCCTCGGCGGCATGCCGGTCGAAGGCGCGCGCGTCGTCTTCCGCGTCAACAACGGCAACCTGATCCAGTTCGGCACCGAGAACATCCCCGGCGCGGGAACGGTCGTGCCGTCCGGCAAGCTCTCCCAGTCTCAGGCCCTGGCCGTCGTCTCGAAGTTCGTTGGCGGCTTCAGCGTGTTCGACACCTTCCGCGACAACGGCAGCCAGCACCTGCTGCCGGCCAACATCCCGAACAACGGCTTCGCCGAGGGCTTCAAGTTCGGTGCGGGCCGCGGCCTGGTCAAGGTCTGGCAGTTCATCTTCCATCGCGACGGCGTGATGGGCACCTGGCGGGCCCGGGTCGACGCGGCCACGGGCGAGATGCTCGAGCTCGTCGACGTCAACGACTACGTCCAGGCGCAGGTGAGCGGCGGCACCTACCTGAACTCGCCGACCACCGGCGCCGAGGTCGTGCGCCCTGCTCCGTTCGCCAACGTGTCCTCCGGCGGCTTCACCAACTCGGGCGGCGTCTACAACTTCACCAGCGGCACGGTGACCTCGACGCTCTCCGGCCAGTTCGTGAAGATCACCGACACCTGCGGCGCCATCTCGCAGGCTTCGGACGCCTCCGGCAACATCGCGTTCGGTACCTCCACGGGCACCGACTGCACGACGCCGGGCCACGGCGGCGCCGGCAACACCCACTCCTCCCGCGAGCAGTTCTACCAGGTCAACCGCATCAAGGAAGTGGTCAAGGGCTGGCTGCCGGCCAACACCTGGCTGAACCAGGTTCTGACGGTCAACGTCAACCTCAACCAGACCTGCAACGCCTACTGGAACGGCTCGACCCTGAACTTCTTCAAGTCGGGCGGCGGCTGCGCCAACACCGGCATGATCGCCGGCGTCTCGCTGCATGAGTTCGGCCACGGCATCGACCAGAACGACGGCACCGGCACGGCGGCAGACGGCGCCACCGGCGAGTCCTACGGCGACACCACGTCGATCATCGCCCTGCACACCTCCTGCCTCGGCGCCGGCTTCCTCTCCGGCAACTGCTCCGGCTACGGCGACGCCTGCACCTCCTGCACGGGTGTGCGCGAGGCCGACTTCGCCAAGCACGCTTCCGGCACCGCGGCCACGGCCCTCAACTTCATCAAGGTGCGCTGCCCCGCCGGCTCCGGCGGCACCGGCCCCTGCGGCAAGGAAGTCCACTGCGAGTCGTATGTACCGACCGAGGCCATCTGGGACTTCGCCAACCGCGACCTGCCCGGCGCCGGCACCGGCCCGGCCTGGACGACCCTCGACCGCCTGTGGTACCTCTCCCGCAACACCGCCACCACGGCCTTCTCCTGCAACCGCACCACCTTCGCCTCCGATGGCTGCGGCACGGGCTCGCTGTGGAAGACCATGCGCGCCGTGGACGACGATGACGGCAACCTGACCAACGGCACGCCGCACGGCGGCGCGCTCTTCGCGGCGCTCAACCGGCACGCCATCGCCTGCCCCGGCGACGCCGGCGCCTCGACGACGTTCTCCGGCTGCACCCCGCCGGCCACGCCGACGCTGACGGTCACCCCCGGCAGCAACTCGGCCGCCCTTTCCTGGACGGCTTCCGGCTCGTCGGTCTATGACGTGTTCCGCAACGAGCAGGGCTGCAACGCCGGCTTCACCAAGATCTCGCCCAACCCCCCCACGTCCGCCACGACGCTCGCCGACAACGTGCTGTCCAACGGCCTCACCTATTTCTACCAGGTGACCCCTTCCCGAGCGGCAACGAGGCCTGCGCCTCGGCGCCCTCGGCCTGCATCTCGGTCACTCCGAGCCCCATCACCACCCCTGACTTCACGATCGCCGCGGCCCCGGCCTCGGTCTCCGTCGTGCAGGGCTCGACCGGCACCTCCACGGTCACGACCGCGGTCTCCGGCGGCTTCAACGCCGCCATCTCGCTGTCGGCCTCCGGCCTGCCGGCCGGCGTGACGGCCTCCTTCAGCACGAACCCGATCGCCGCGCCCGGCGCCGGCACCTCGACGGTGACCTTCACCGCGTCCTCGACCGCCACCCTGGGCACCTCGACGGTCACCATCACGGGCACCGGCGGCAGCGTCACCCACACCACCACGGTCAGCCTGACCGTCACCAGCGTCCCGACCCCCGACTTCACGATCTCGGCCTCGCCGAGCTCGCTGTCGGTCGCCAAGGGTTCCTCGGGCAACTCGACGATCACGACCGCCGTCTCCGGCGGCTTCAACAACGCCATCTCGCTGTCGGCCTCCGGTCTGCCCACGGGCGTGACCGCTTCCTTCGGCACGAACCCGATCGCCGCACCCGGCGCCGGCACCTCCGTGCTGACCCTCACCGTCGCCTCGACGGCGACCGCGGGGACCTCGACGATCACCGTCACGGGCACCGGCGGCGCCATCACCCACACCACCACGGTCACCCTGACGGTCACCGGCGGCACGCTCCAGCTCATCGGCAACCCGGGCTTCGAGAACGGCTCGGCCAGCCCGGCACCCTGGACGGCCACCGCCGGCGTCATCGACAACTCCGCCGGTGAGGCGCCCCACTCCGGTACGTGGAAGGCGTGGCTCGACGGCTACGGCGTGTCCCACACCGACAGCATCCTCCAGACGGTGACGATCCCGTCGACCGCCACCAGCGCGACCCTCGCCTTCTGGCTCCACATCGACTCGGCCGAGACGACCACCATCACCGCGTTCGATACCCTGAAGGTGCAGATCCGCAACACCTCGGGCACGGTGCTCTCGACCCTCCAGACCTTCTCCAACCTGAACAAGGCCACGGGCTTCTCGCAGAAGAGCTACAACCTGCTCTCGTTCGCGGGTCAGACCGTCCAGATCTTCCTCGTCGGCGTGGAGGACAGCTCGCTGCAGACCTCCTTCGTGGTCGACGACTTCACGCTGAACGTCAACTAACCAAAACACAGCAGTCAACGCAGTACCGGCGCCCCTCTCCGCGGAGAGGGGCGCTTCCTTTTGAGGAGCGCTTTCGCCGCCGCCGGGCACCTGAATTAGTACAGGCCGTCGATCCTTGACCGTCTTTTTTGAGAAGGAGGCAAAGCTCATGCGCAGGCTGTCCCTGTTGGTTGGAGTACTGTCGCTCTCGCTCACCGCAAGCGCGGCGTTCGCCGCTCCCCGTCCCGCCGAATGGCCGTCCGCGGCCAAGCAGCTCCGGCAATCCCGAGTCGAGCCGGGCAGCGCCCTGGAGGCCCTGATCCTCAACAATCAGGACTTCGGCATGCTCCGCGCCGAAGAGGCGAAAGACAAGATCCCGGTGCCGCTGTGGCTGCGCGTCTACTGGCGCAAGGGCCACCCGGAGACCGGCTACTCCGCGGCAGATCCGACGGGCGGCTATCCGCACGTGCTCAAGGAGGTCTATGAGTGGATGGTCACCCACCAGGATCTGCGGCCCACTTCGGCGGACGAGCCCAAGGCTGCAACCCACGATGCCGACGGCGACGCCCTGGGAGTGATCACCTCCGCCAGCACGGTGGGCACCAACCTCCGGACCTCCGGCGCCCAGACCTCCCCGCGCAGCGAATCGGACATCCGGATCAACTACTGGAACCCGCTGAAGGTCATCGCCGCCTCCAACAACATCAGCGCCAGCGGCCAGCAGGCCCAGTTCTACTCCAGCGACGGTGGCGCGACCTGGGGCCAGAGCTTCCTGCCGCTCACCGGCACCGATTCCTTCCACTCCGACCCCGCGGTCGACTGGACCTCGGACGGCACGGCTTGGTCGACGACCATCGGCATCCGGGGCAACACGCTCAAGATGCGCGCCTACAAGTCGACCAACGGCGGCCAGACCTGGACCTTCGACAATACGTTCTCGGGCACCCAGAAGGCCACCGACAAGGAGCTGATGTGGGTGGACCACAGCGCCACCTCGCCGTTCAAGGACTACGTCTACGCCTGCTGGCACAACGGCAATCCGGCCTTCGCCAACCGGCGCAACGGCCCGGCCGGCTCGTGGCTCGCCACTCCAGTCCAGGTGAGCAGCACCGAGTCCACCGGCACCGCCATCGGCTGCGACGTCAAGACCAACAGCGCCGGCGACGCCTTCGTCTTCTGGCCGACCACGGGCAACAGCCGGATCGTCACCGCCAAGTCGACCAACGGCGGCACCACCTGGCCCACCCGGACCGTCATCGCCACCACCTTCGACAGCTATGACATCGGCATTCCGGCCATGGCCAACCGCCGCGCCCTGATCTACGTCTCGGGCGGCGCCTACAAGACGGCCACCCTCGACAACGTCTACGCCACCTGGACGGACCAGACCGGCGTCGCCGGCTGCAACACGCCGGCCAACGAGCCGGGCACCAACGCCGCCTCGGCCTGCAAGAGCCGCATCTGGTTCGCCCGCTCCACCAACGGCGGCACCACCTGGGGCGCGCCGGTGATGCTCAACAACCAGGCGTCGAAGAACGACCAGTTCAACCAGTGGATGGGCGTCGACGAGACCACCGGCCGCATCGCCGTCATGTACTACGACACGGTCAACGACACCACCCGCAAGAAGACCGACGTCTGGTACCAGACCTCCACCGACAACGGCGTCACCTGGAGCGCCGCCGTCAAGGTCACGACGGGCATGACCGACGAGACGATCGCCGGCGCCGACGCCGGCAACCAGTACGGCGACTACAACAGCCTGTCGATCTTCGCCAACCAGATCTTCCCCTCCTGGACCGACCGCCGGAGCGGCGGCAAGGAAGAGATCTGGACGGCGCCGATCCTCGAGCCATAAACGATCAGAGACGCTCGGCCAGCAGCTCGAGGGTGCGGGCGAGGTCGGGCTGGACCGCCAGGACCGGCAGCAGAGGGTCCTGGCGGCGGCGGCGCAGGCGCTGCGGCACGGTCTTCAGGTTGAAGTCGCGCAGGTCCAACTTTGCATTGACCTCGCTCCAGTCGAGAGGGGTCGAGACGGTGGCGCCGGGCCGCGGGCGCACGGCGTAGGGCGCGGCCAGCAGCTTGCCGCGGCCATTCTGAAGGGCGTCGACGTAAACCCGGCCGCCGCGCGCCGGAATGGCGCGGGCGGTGGTGGCGAGGGCCGGCAGGCGCACGACGATCACCCGCGCCAGCAGCTCGGCGAGCTGGCGCGTCTGCTCGTGCGTGAACAGGCCGCCCATGGGCAGCAAGACGTGCAGGCCGCTGCCGCCGCTGGTCTTGACGAAGGGCTCGATGGCGATCTCGCCGCACAGCTCGTGGATGGCGCGGGCGATCTCCACGACTTGGAGGAAGGGAGCGGTCTTGGGATCGAGATCCAGGATGCACCAGTCGGGCCGGTCGAGCGACTCCACCCGGCTCGCCCAGACGTGGAAGGGAATGGCGCCCAGGTTCACCAGGTAGAGCAGCGAGTCCGCGTCGTCGCAGAGGAAGTAGTCGATGTCGCGCTCGGAGCCCCCGGCATGGATCGTCACCGTCCGCACCCGGCCGGCGGCGGTGACCGGAGCGTTCTTCTGGTAGAACGATTTGCCCGCGATGCCGTCGGGATAGCGGTCGAGCACCAGGGGACGGTCACGCAGAAAGGGGAGCATGGCGGGCGCCGCGGCCCGGTAATAGTCCACGAGATCCCCCTTGGTGTAGCCCTCCGCCGGCCAGAAGACCTTGCCGAGATTGGTGAAGGCCACGGGGCGGGGCGATTCGGCAACCGGCGATACCGCCGGTACCTGAGATACCGGAGCTTCGGGAGGAGTCTCCGAAGCTTCCATCTCCTCCACCTCCCCGTCTCCCTCCTCTCCCGGCCGCAGGCACTCCTCCACCGTCTTGTCGTGGCGCAGGCGCAGGAAGACGGGATGGCGCAGGTTGCCGCTCCGGGTCCACTCTTTGTAGCGGACCTCGACGACGACCTCCGGCTCCACCCAGACGGTGCCGCGGCCGGCGGCGACCGCCAGCGGCGGCGAGGAGCGGCGCGCCGTTTCCAGCCGGGGGCGGAGCTCGGCGAAGTCGTCGCGGGCGAAGCCGGAGCCCACGGTGCCGGCGTAGGCGAGCCCGCCGGCCCCGTCTCGCACGGCCAGGTGCAGGTTGCGGAAGCCGGAGCGCGAGCCGGGGACGGGATCGAAACCCACCACCGCGAAATCGGAGGTGCGATCGACCCGCACCTTGAACCAGTCCGCCGAGTAGCCTGGGCGATAGGGGGAGTCCGCCCGCTTGGCGACGATCCCTTCGAGGCCCATGGCGGCCACGGCGGCGTAGAGGTCTTCCCCCCGCTCGGGGATCTCGTCGGACAGGCGGATCGTCCCCGGCTCCGCCGGTCCCATCGACAACACGCGGCGCAACAGCGCCCGCCGCGCCGTGAACGGCAGCGGCCGCAGATCGAAGCCTTCGCAGGCCAGCAGATCGAAGACAAAGAAGGTGGCCGGCGTGGCCGCGGCCGCGTGCTCGGCGTCGATCGCGCGCGTGCGCAGGCCGCGGCGCTGGAGGCGCTGGAAGTCCGGCTTGCCGCCGGCGTCGAGCACCACGGCCTCGCCGTCGAGGATCAGTCCGGCGAGCGGCAGAGCGGCCACCGCACGGGCGATCTCCGGCAGGATGCGGGTGGCGTCGTGGCCACTCTTGTAGAAAAGCCGCGCCTCCCCGCCGTCTCCCGCGGCGAGCACGCGAAAGCCGTCGTACTTGAGCTCGAAAACCCAGCCCGGCCGGCTGAACGGCCGCTCGCGCGTCTCCGGCTTCATCACCTTGAGCGTCGAGGCGTCGATCGCCGCCGCCGGCGCGCCGAGACGTTTGAGCTCGGCTCCGAGCTCGGCTTTTTTCCTGGCGTTCGATCTCAAACGAAGAAAACTCTCGCTAAAGATGAAATAAGTGGCGAATGGCGAGGACTTTAAAGAAATCGTTCTCTATTTGTAAAACAATGCGCCGGCAGCTCCGATTGAATGGTATATTACGCCCCATGAGCGCCCGACCCTTCGCCTCCGGAATGATTTCCTTCGGCCTCGTGTCCATCCCGGTAAAGCTTTATTCTACGGGAGAGAGCGCGGCTGGCATTCAACTCAACATGTTGCACAAGAAATGCGGTTCCCGAGTCAAGCAACAATATTACTGTCCGGTCGACAACGAGGTCGTCGGTCGCGAGGATATTGTTAAGGGTTATGAGTACTCGAAGAACCAATATGTCCTGTTTACGGAAGAAGAGCTCAAAGCGCTGATTCCGGAGCCGACCAACGCCGTCGAGATCACCGAGTTCGTGCCGCTCGAGCGGGTGGACCCGGTCTACTACGAGAAGTCCTACTACCTGGGTCCCGACAAAGGGGGCGACCGGCCCTACCTCCTGCTCGCCGAGGCCATGAAGCGGACGGGCCGCGCGGCTCTCGCGCGCTACTCGGCTCGCGGCAAGGACCAGTTCGTGCTCTTGCGGCCTTTCGAGACCGGCCTCGTCATGCAGCAGCTCCGCCACGCCGACGAGCTGCGCTCCTTCGACGAGGTGCCGATGGGTACGGCGGAGGTCAAGGAGCCGGAGATCAAGCTCGCCATCCAGCTCATCGAGCAGATCGCCACCGACGCCTTCAAGCCCGAGGAGTACGAGGACAAGCAGCGCCAGCAGGTGCGCTCGCTGATCGAGCGCAAGGTGCAGGGCGAGGAGATCACCGCCGCCCCCGTCGAGGAGCCCAAGGCGCAGGTCATCGACCTCATGGCGGCGCTCAAGGCGAGCCTCGCCGCGGCAGGCAAGGCGCCGGCCGCGCCGGCGCCGGTCTCGCTCGCCGACCGCAAGCCGGCCCGCAGGTCGCCGCGCAACGAAACCGAGGTCGCTCCCGCCGAGGTGGAAGCGGTGAAGAGAAAAAGCTCAAAGAGGTAAGGCGTCCGGGGTACACTGAGGACGATGAACCGGTCCTCCGCCCTCAGTCCGCCGGGCGCAGTGGAGCGTCCGGCCCCACCCAGCGGCTACTCGACCAAGGACGTCGCGACACTGCTCGGCCTGTCGGCCGCCCAGGTCCGCTCCTATGTCCGTGCCGGGTTCCTCTCCCCGCGGCAGGGCCCGCGGGGCGAGTATTACTTCTCCTTCCAGGATCTCGTCCTGTTGCGCACGGCCAAGGGGCTCCTCGCCGCCCGCGTGTCGCAGCGGCGCATCCTCCTCGCCCTGCAGAAGCTGCGCGAACAGCTCCCCGAGGGCCGGTCGCTCTCCGGCGTCCGCATCTCCGCCGAGGGGCATCACGTCGTGGTGCGGGACGGCCGGGACGTATGGAACCCCGAATCGGGACAGGCGCTGTTCGACTTCGAGCTGGCCGAGTTGGCGCGCGAGGCCTCGACCCTCCCCTTGCGCACGCCCGCGCGGCCGGCGCCGGCGGCCGTGGCGGCGGTGGCGGCAATACCCGAGACGGCCGAGAGCTGGTTCGTGCGCGGCAGCGATCTGGAGTACGACGACGCTCCCGAGGAAGCGATGGCCGCCTACCGCCGCGCCCTGGAGCTCGACGCGAGCCTTCCCGACGCCCACCTCAACCTCGGCCGGCTGCTGCACGAGCGGGGAGAGACGGCGGAAGCCGAGAGCCACTACCGCCAGGCGCTCGCCGAGCGCCCCGAAGACGCCACCGCCGCCTTCAACCTCGGCGTGGCCCTGCAGGACCTCGGCCGTCTGCGCGACGCCGCCAAGGCCTACGAAACCGCGCTCGGCAGCGAGCCCGGCTGCGCCGACGCCCACTACAACCTGGCGGGCGTCTACGAGAAGCTGGGAGAGAGGGAAGCCGCCTTCCGGCATCTCAGCGCCTACCGCCGGCTGATCCAGGGCACGTCGTAGCGGTATATACTGCTACAAACAAAATTGCTGGTAGAGTAGCGACCTCTTTGCTTTCGTTTACTGAAGGTGCGGCGCTGAGATCTAACGATATAGGGAGATTTCTATGGCTACTCAACAGTCGGCGACAGTCAACATCACGAACAATAGCGGCGGCAACGCCTGGATCCTCCTCTTCCACAGCAACTCCAGCAACGGCACGCAGAGGGGGAGTTGGATGGCGGCGCCCGGCCAGACCGTCGGGCCGCTGAAGGTCTTTTTCAAGACCGGCCTGGGCACCGAATCGATCCTGGACTTCTGGTCGGTGATGGTCCAGGTCCAGGACGGTCCGGCGCCCGGCCTCTACGTCAGCAGCGGCACTGATTTCAATCGATATTGGAAGGAATGTCAGCTCCAGCGCGGGGATGCCAACCAGACGCTCACCTTTTCGGTCGACAGGAAGAGGCTCCACATCTCTCTCCGTTCCGGCGGAGGCTCGGACGCGCTGACGAAGCTGGCTCCCAAATCGCCGATCACGCACGTGTTCGTGGTGATGCTGGAGAACCATTCGTTCGACAACCTGTTCGCGATGTCGGGTATCCCAGGGATCACGGTCGCCACCACCGCTGATTCGAATTCATACAATGGCAAGACGTTCCCGGTGCAGCCTGTCGCACCGCTCAGCATGCCGACCGATCCGGCCCACGAGTTCCTCGACGTTCTCGAGCAACTCGCGGGGCAGGGCGCCACCTATCCGAAAGGCAGCCCCTATCCGCCGGTCAACAACTCCGGCTTCGTGGCGAATTACGCCACGTCGACGAGCGGGGGACCACCCCCGCCCCCACCGGACTTCGGCGACGTCATGGCGTGCTTCGCCACTTCGACCCAGTTGCCGGTGCTCTACCAGTTGGCCACCGAGTTCGCGCTCTGCGACCAATGGTTTTCCTCGATGCCGGGACCTACCTGGCCCAATCGTCTCTTTGCTTACGGCGCTTCGTCGGCCGGGCTCGATTACAGCCCGCCGAACTCGGAGATCGTGGATTGGGAGCTCCCGGATCATGGATTCCAATTTCCCAACGGCTCGATCTTCCAGGCGCTGGCCAAGGCGGGCGTTCCGTACCGCCTCTACAACGATACGACCGGCTTCCCTCGGAATTTAAGCCTCTACAGTGAAGAGCCGGAGCTCGGCTCGGCGTCCGGCGCCGTGTCGGTCGTCTCGACGCTGAAGGGCATAACCCTGCTGGACGTCCACTCCTTGCGGCATTTCGCATCCGATCTTCAGGGTCCCTATCCCTACCCGTACACGTTCATCGAGCCGCATTACGGCAACATGGATAACGCAACCTACAAGGGCGGGTCGTCCCACCATCCGATGCAGGGGCCCTACGGCGGCGAGAATCTCCTGGCCGCCGTGTACACGGCGATCCGCAAATCGCCCTATTGGAACACCAGTCTTCTGATCATCAACTACGACGAGCACGGCGGTTTCTACGACTCCGTCCTCCCCGGCCCCGCGCCCGCACCCGGTGACAATCCGAAGTACGGCTATAACAAATTCGGCTTCACTTTCGAGCAGTTCGGCCCCCGTGTTCCCGCGATCATCGTCTCGCCGCTGATCCCGGCCGGCACGGTGGACCACACCCTCTACGATCATGCGTCGATTCTGAAATCGGCGGAGCAGCTCTTCGGCCTGAGCCCTCTGACGCAAAGGGATGCGGCAGCCAACAGTTGCCTTCATTTGTTGTCGCTCACCACGCCCAGGACGGACTGCCCGATCTCGCTCAACAGCCCTGCCCCGGTGCTGGAGGCACTAAAACCCCGCATGTCGGAGGAAGAGAGCGTGCAACTGGACGCGCAGCCCGTGCCGGATTTCGGCAACCTGGCAGGCACCTTGCGGACCATGATGAAGACGGAGATCGAGCTTTCCGCACGAACGCCGGCGGAGATTGCCGCCATCAAATCAAGGTTCGAAGCGGTCAAGACGCGCGGCGAAGCCCGAGCCTACATCGCGTCGGTGATGGAGAAGGTCGGAACCGCCAAGCAACAGCGCAAGCTCGCGGCAAGCCAGAAGCTCGGACCCGCGAAAAAGCCCGCACCCGCGAAAAAGGCCAAAGCCGCGAAAAAGCCCAGCCCCACGAAAAAGCCCAGTCCCGCAAAAAAGCCCCGGGCATGAAACCGCATGAAACACCGGGCTGAGAACAGCGGTAGGCGGGAAGGGAGACCTGATGAGCGCCATAGGCTATACAAAGGTATTGCGGAGCGCCGCCGACAGCCGGTACCCCAGCTTCCTGCAGGGCTTCAACCGCCGTTGGTCCGCTCCCCAGGTTGAAGCGGTCTACCTCTGCTCCACCGCCGAGGGCACGGCAAGGGCTCTCGACGATGCCCTGTCCTCGTATGGCGGCGGGGTCAAGATCAAATGCGGCGGGCATTGTTACGAGGACTTCGTCTATAGCGCCGAGACCCGCGCCATCCTCGACGTGACGCCGATGGACGGAGCCGGTCACGACCCGCGGCGCGGCTTCTACCTCGACGCCGGCGGCACCAACTGGGGCGCCTTTCAGGCCCTGTTCCGCGACTTCGGCAAAGTGCTCCCAGGCGGCTCCTGCTACTCAGTGGGCCTCGGCGGTCATATCACCGGTGGTGGATACGGGCTGCTTTCGCGGCTCTTCGGTCTCACCGTCGACTGGCTCACCGGCGTCGAGATCGTGGTCAAGGACGATGAGGCGTCACCGGCGCGGGCGCTCTACGTTTCCTCTGAGAGCGGCGGCGACGAAGGTGACCTTTACTGGGCGTTGCGCGGCGGGGGCGGCGGCAACTTCGGCGTCATCACCCGCTATTACTTCGCCGAGCTTCCCGACGCGCCGCAGGAAGCCTCCATCGAGACCTTCGGCTTCCCCTGGACGGAGCTCAACCCGGCGAACCTCGGCGACCTTCTCGACCTCTACGCCGAGGTCGCCGCCTCGCCGGACAATCTCGGGCTCTTCGGCCTTTTCAAGCTGATGCACGAGGCGGCCGGCGAGATCCAACTCCTCGTTCAGGTGGTTGGCGAAAGCCGCGACGCGGTCCGCGCCGCCCGTACCGATCACATCGTGCCCCTCTCCCGCCGGCTCGCCGAGGTGCTTCCCCACCAGCCGATAACCCGGCCGGTGGCCGGCCATCCCGGCTGGATGCTCGCCCTCCCTTCAAGCGCCTCCCTGCAACAGCTCACATTCTATGAAGCCGTGCAGACCCTCAACGGATCGGGACCCAACCAGCGCGGCAAGTACAAGTCGGCCTACATGCGGAAGGGCTTCCCGCAGGACCAGGTGGAGGCGATCTTCAACAACCTGAAAGTGATCCCACCGGGTCTCCAGGCCTCCGACATGACCCAGAGCCTGCTCCAGGTCGACACCTACGGCGGCGCCATCAACAACCTGTCTCCCACCGCCACGGCCATCCCGCAGCGCAGCTCGATTCTCAAGCTGCAATATCAGACCTACTGGCAAGATCCGGAAGACGACACGGCCTTCCTCGGTTGGATCCGAGATTTCTACACGGCGGTCTACGCCGAAACCGGCGGCGTGCCCGATCCGGACCGCGATGCCGGGCAGAACGTCGACGGCTGCTACTACAACTACCCGGACGTCGACCTCAACGACCACGGCGGCCGCGACGGCGCGCTACACCTCTATTTCCTGGACAACTTCCGCCGCAACCCCCGCAACCTGGTAGCCGTCAAGCACCACTGGGACCCCGCGGACATCTTCCACAGCGCGCAGTCGATCCCTACTTCGTAAAGGCTGAGGCAGACCATGGCTCTTCCCAAGTGTGCACTGTTCCTCGCTCTAGTCCTCGGTATGAGTGTCGCCTCGCCCTCCTTAGGATACGACCCGGAGCGCCACGGGAAGTACACGGAGGCGGCCTTCACGCTCTACCACGACCATTGCAAACCGGCTCTTCTTCCTTGCGAATCCGTCGGAAGCATTGTAGAGGGTGCGAAGGCCGAGGACGCGTTGACCCTGACGCGGGCCTGCAACTGGCACTTCTACAATCGCGAAGGTCAAGTTCGGTGGCGGGGGGTCAATCGCAACCTGGATGCGGTGTTTCGGCAGCGTATCCGGAAGCTGGAAAAGCAGTTGAAGACCCGCAAATCCCATCCGTCCGAGATCTACAAAGTCGCCGGCCAAGTGCTGCACTACATCCAGGACATGACCGTGCCGGCTCATGTCGTGCCGATCTATCACGGGCCCGGCCACAAAGATCTAGTCGATGGCTATTCCCCGGACTTCTGCCATGTCAACTCTCTCCGGAGTGCCGTGCAACAGGAGCTGGGACTGGATCTCGAGAAGCAGGGCTGCGAGCGGCTGCGACCGAAAAATCCGAAAGTTAATAGCTCGGATTTTTTCAAGTCTCTATTGAATGACACCGCACAAACCACCCTGCGGGCGATCGGGCAGACGAAGCATCCGGATGCAGGATCAGAGCGCTGGTTATGTTTTTGGGGCAGCTCCAGGAAGCCGAATGGGTTCGCGAACTACGGCCCCTGCTTGTTCAAGGCCGGCATCAATCCGGAAAGCTGCGGCGGAGATGCGGCGCTCGATCGCTTCTACCAGGACCGCTACCGGCAGACGCTCGAGGCTACAATGCGAGTATTGCTGTATCTCGAAGGACGAGTGTCACGCCAATGAGAGACTGATCGATCATCACCACGTTCGGGAAGAGACGCCCAGCACCGCCGTAAAAATTGGGCGTAGCCTGTGGCCACGCCCCTGAGAACTCGTAGCAAAGTTGAGGATTACTGCTTCACGGCGGTTCTTCGTCCTGTGCTCGCTGGTTGCTCAGCAGTGGTTGAAGTCGCTCGGGCTGGCCGTGTTGTTCATCACGCTACGTATCCAGGTGGTGAATTCGAGAACACGCACGTGCCGGTTGGGTCTGCCGTTTGGAGTGATCGCCGAGTCCACGGTGCTCATGACTCCTGCCAGGATGGGCCGACCTGCCGCATCGAACGCCAGCACCGGCCCACCGCTGTCTCCCTGCAAAGCTTCCGACATCGAGTCGATTGTGCAAAACGTCTTGTTGTTCACGACTTCTGAAGGAAAGACCGAGGAGCAATCAACGAGATGGACCTCTGCACGTTGCAGATTGGAAGAGAAATTATTTCCCCAGCCGGCCAATACTATGGATTGAGATTCCCAATCGTTGTTGGTCGCCAGGGCGGCCGGCTTGATCGTTGAGCCGCCTGCGGGAGGGCGCTCCACTCGGATCAAAGCGATGTCGGCGCTGGGATGGCAGAACCTGTTGTCGCGGTCCTGGTTTGGATAGCTCTCTCCATCCCCCCCCATAAGGTCCTGATCTCCGAGCTCGATGCGAGGGTATTGAGCGCAGTGTTTCGCTGTAAGGATCCAGTCCTCGGCAATCAATGATCCTCCACAGTGGAGCGCTAATTCGTCAGGTGGAATGAACGTTCCCAGACCGGCCATGAAGCTGAACGTCGGGAACTCCTGAGAAGTCACATTCCTTCCGTGATCGATCTGAACGACGTCCGCAATAGTGACCCTCTCGACCCGTCGCATTACCTCGGGACCCGCGGACGTCTTCGCCGCGTCGTTCCTGGCGTAGGTGGTTGCTGCTGGCCGTGTGCAGGCTGCGTGCGGGAGAAGCATGCAAAGCGTGACCAGGGCGATCGGTCGGGAAATCATGATCCCGATCCTCCTTCCTGCCTCGCCGGCGGACAGGCGCCCCCTACAGTGATCGGTATTTCCTCAGAAAGCGGCGGTCGGCGTTGGGCCTCGCGGATGTGTCCCTGTCTTGCGACCTGCTGGAGGAGAGCGAAATGTCCCGGAGAGCCGAAGCGGCCTGAAAGGGCGGTCCCAGGAAGGTTGGTGACCGCCAGTGCGACCCGGGCGCCGTCTCCGTGCCGCTGACGTACCGAGGGGTCGAGCGTGAGCCGCTCGTGAAAAGCATTGTCGATATGGAGTGCTTTAACATTTTTGCGGGACCAGACAACTTGATCGGTCAGGGGCTGAGCTGTTGTTTCATTCGCGCCGTTTTCGTCAACGAAGACCCAGTTCGCAACGGTCTCGTCAGGATTGAGCAGCGGCCGCCGCGTGGTGATCCTTCCCGCAGGAAGCTTCACTCGGGCCGTATAGAATTCCGGCAAGCTCTCGGTATCCGGAAGGATGGGGGCGATCCCGAAGTGTTCCGTGAGATCGGGAATAAAATCGAGGTCGAAGTCTCCGCTTGACGAAGCGACACTTTCCCTTCGATCGCTCCACTGTATATCGAAGCCTCGTTGTCCTCCGGCGGCCGACTCCTCTTCACCTTCTTCCTCAATCGAAATAGTGAAGTCTCTGCCGTCGAGGGGAAGCCGAACCACGGGCAGCCCCTCGGGTCCGGCGACCATATCATCGAAAAAGACATCGACGTTGACGAGGTCTTCGAGCCGGAACCACAGTCGGGGCAGGTGCGGTACGGCATGATGAGGCACTCCCCCGGAGCCGCCATCGTGCTCGCCAGGATGCTCACCATTATGATCCCCATGGGGCTCCTGCGGTGCCGGACTCTGGGTCCGCAACAGGAGAAACTCGACGCTGTCGGGGCTGGGGTTGTGCGGTCTTCTTTTTGTGGACCTGAGGAGCACCACCCCCAGTCCGGTGAAGGCCAATTCCACGTCAAAAGGCATCTCTCTCTCCTTTCGGGATTCAGACGCCCAGGACTGCGAAGACTCCCCACGTTGTGGGGGAGCTCTTCCCCGGGTCGCCGCTGGTAATGAAGTCGACCATGACTGCGCGCAGTGCATCCGCCGCACTCTCTCCCGCAGCAACGCGCCGATGGAATGCAATCATGAAGTCCGGCGAGCGCCGGTCGTCGACGTCCCAAAGTGAGGCGACGACCGTCGGTGCTCCGGCGGCGAAAAAGGCGCTGGCGATGCTCAGCGCCCCCTCTCTTCCAGGGCTGTAGCCGTTCATCGATCGACAGGCCGCGAGCACGACGAGCTTCGTGTGCGCCAAGCGTAACTCGCGCAGACTCTCGATGGAGATCTCTCCCCGATCGCCCGGCTCCGCCGGTGCCACCAGCAGGAAAATCCTGCCGGATTCAGGATCGAGCAGGACCGCATGGCCGGCGAAGTGAAGAATGGAATGGGTGGGTAGCTCTCGCAGGAAGTGAACGCGATCGGCATCTTTACCGTCGAGGACGGTCGCCCGGGGATAGAGTCCCCTGATCTTCCGCACCTCCTCCCGGGCGCCCGACAGCAGAGGGAGGGACGAATAGGGCGAGCCCGCCAGATCGGGAGCGACGGTGAGGAGTGTGGGATGCTCTCCCGGCCGGCGCGCTTTGCGCAGAGCAGCCAAGAACAGGGTCGCGCTCGGCGCCATGGAGAGGGATGTCTTCTCGATCAGATATGACCCCGTTTTCTGGTCCAGGAGCGCAGCAAAAGGGATTTGCCCCAGGGGGCCATCGGGGACGATCGCGAGCCGGCCGGCCGCGCCGAACTCCAGAAACAGGTCGCGCAGGAGCAGGTCGTAAAGCCGCGCTCCTTCCACGCGCGAACGCTCGGTATCCGACCGCTGCAAGGCGCGCCGAAATCTTTGCACGAGATCTTCGAGGTCGGCGCTCGGGACCGGATGCCGCGCTTCCCTCATCGTGCCGTTCTGAAAAGCCCAGACCAGGAGCTCGCCGGGGAGCACGGCGTACTGGACCAGGGTCGTGCCAGGGGGCAACTCGCGCAAGACCCGGTCAGCATTGGCCGGCTTCGGCGCCTCCCCGGTGGGATGGCGCGACCACGCATCGAGCAGCACACGAGACCGGGAGCGTTCAGAGTCGTTGAAGGCTTGACGAGGACCGCCGCTCTCGGGATCTTCCCAGGAGAGGAGCATCAAGCTGTCGAACGTTTCTTGCGCGTATTGAAAGATCGCGATGCGGGTCTTAGGTTCCAAGGCGTCGCTCCGATAGGCTTCGTATGTTTGGACGGCCTCCTTAAGGAATTTCCGCGCTTCCCGGCTCTGGTGGAGCGCAAGACAGGCGCGTGCCATAGAGTTCAGATACAGGATTTTCTCAACCTCCCAGTTGGAGGCTTTCTGAAGCTCGTAGGCCCTCTGGAGGGTGGAGAGAGCTCGGCGGGGCTCCCGCTCCAGAAGAGCCAGCCCTTGCGACATCAACGCCTGGCCCTGGGTCCTCTCCTTGAGCGGGCCACTCTCCATCCCGGTGATCTCTGCGACGGCCTGATGAGCATCCTCCAAAGCTGCCAGGGGATGGTTCAATTTGAGCTGCACCCGAGACCTCAGCGTGTAGGCCTCGGCGCGGGCCAGCGGTTGCTTCCATAAAGCTGCGTTATCGAGAACCTCGGCGAGGAAAAGGAGAGACATCTCCGATTGGCCGCGGCGTGCCAGGGCCTGTGCCGCTTCGAGCAGCAAAGAGTGGCGCCGGCGCAGAGAACCCTGCACCGTCAGTAGGTTAAGCTCGTTCAGGCGGTACTCCCAGCCTCGTTCGACATCGCCACGGAGCTCATGGGCTTGGGCAAGCATCAGGTCCGCCATCGCGGCTTGACCTGCCCCGCCGCCACGCTCCAGCGGAGCGCGCATGGCGACAAAGGACTGGAGTGCGCTCTCGAAACGCCCTTGCACCAGATCGGCGGTGCCGAGCATCCACAGAGCCCGGCCCGCGAGGCTGGGCGAGAGGGCCGCCGAGGGTGAGGCCAGCACAGAGGAGAACAGGGCGCGGCTGCTCTCGGCGTTGCCGTAGTAGATGCAGATCGCTCGATAGAGGCGGGCGGAATCGGCCAGCGGGCTTCCGGCACGGCGGAGCGCCTCGTCCGCCGCGCTCAGCAGTCCCTCCGCCGTTGCAAAGCTTTGTCCTCGGTAGCTCCGCATCCCTTGGTCGAAGAGGACGTATCCGCGGACGAGGCGGTCCAGCCGATCGCCAGTGCCCGCGCGAGCGGCGGACCTTAGAGTCTCCAGCCCGGCAAAGAGAAGCCGCTCGCCACGCTGCTCCGCGAGTTGGCGCGCAATTCGATCGAGCCGCGTCATCCAGCGCTCTGCCTCTGTGGAGTTTCCCTGCTGGACGGCGCGAGCCCAGCGCCCCAGGAGCTCCTCCTCCGCGACCTCCCGGATCTTGTCGGGATACCGGCTCACGGCGCTGCGGAGCCATCTGTCACTGATCTCACCGTTCAGGATCTGCCGGCGGCACAACTCCTGGTCGCCGCGGAAAGCTTCGTCCTGGGCTTCAGCCAGCCACCGCCGTGCCTCGCCGGCCCAACCGGTACGAGGCTCCAGGTCCACATACCGCTGCCAGACCTTGGCCTCTTGCCGGCGAAGATGAAGGTGGTGGAGAGCCAAGCCCAGATTGAAAAGCGCTTCGGAGGACTTGGGGGCGCGCTCCTGGGCGGCCATGGCGTGGCGCAAAGCCTCCAGAAGGTCAAGAGGACGATCAGAGCGGATCCCTCGCTCCAGATAGGCCGCTGAGGCGTCGGTCAGAATCCTGGAATCCCCGGGAGCGAGGATCAGCGCCTGATCGAGCCTGGAGATCGCCCGGTCCCACTTTTCGTTCAGAAGGTCCAACACCGCTGCGTCGGCCAGTCCCTCCGGTGTTTCTGACTTCGCGAGATCCTTCTGGATCGAAAGAGACAACCTCAGGAGGCGCCGTTCGGGTGACCCGGCCTCTCTGGAAAGAAACACAGCGCCGCCAAAAGGCCTGAATTGATGTTGGCCGAAGATACGGCAGCGCAACGGGCGGCCGGGAAAGACTGCCCCAAGATCCCGCCAAGCCGGAGCTTCGCTGCTCTTCGAGCCAACTAGCAATGCCAGGGCGAGAACCGGTACGATCGGTAGCACAGCGAGGCCCCGTCGCAGCCATTGCGAGAAATTTGCCGGATATAGGGCGGCCACAGAATCTCCCTCCTCGGTGGGAACGAGGCGATTCTCCCAGACCTGGGCGAGAGATGCCACTGACTCCAGTGAAGGAGAGTGAGCAAGAGAGGGTCAGCGTCACACGTAACGGCAAGCCGGTCGCCGAAGGCGGGGGACAAGAAAAGGGGCGTGGCCTGTTTCCACGCCCCTGACGCCCTCTGTCCGACCCGGCCTGCTTTAGATCAGGGCCTGCTGTCCGGGTCCGCCGGATCGGTATGAGCGTCTCGTTCGTCGCCGTCCCAGACGCCGTCCCCATCGCGGTCCACGCCGACTCGTTCTCCGGAGCCGGGCGGCACACAGGTATATGTCAACGGGTGGCCGTTGCCCTTGGCCAGAGATCGTAGCGCGGCGTCGGTGATAGGCGGCTGCCCGCGCCGGTCTTTCGCGAACAAGCCCGATCCCACGTACAGGAAACCGGCCTCGTCGTCGTCGATGCGGGTCTTGGCGACGAGATCGCACTCCCTCGCGTCCGCGCGCTGGCGCAGGATGTCGAGGCGAGCGCCCGCCGCCGCGGAGCTACCGACCGTGAGCGTGACCTGCTGGCCCACGACGGGTGCCATGTTGGTGGGGAATGCCAGGATGAACGCCTCGAGCTGCCGTTTTTGGAGCTCCCCCTCCGGCCCCTCCGGGATGCCGTTGGCGCCGGGTCCGTTGAAGATCTCAGAGAAGCTGATCCCATGGACGAAGCGGAACACCGTGTCCAGGCTCCCGTCGTTGAGGAACCCGTAGCCGCGCACCTGATCTCCCTTGAAACCGTTGTCACCGCCGAGGAACCCGGGGTTCTCGGGACTCCCGAACTTCCCGATCTTCTGATAGAGGTTGCGTAGGTGGGGAACCTTGAAGAGCTGTGGATTGAAGTCGAAGCTCCCGCGGCTGTTCGAGCCGAAGAGCCCGGGCGCCGCGGTGTCCGGATTGGCGTTCGGGTCGATCGTGTGGCAACTGGCGCAGGTGAGGACGGCGCCGTTGAAATCCGGAGCCGACGGGATGCCGCAGTTGACGGTGTCGAAGAGCTTGCGCCCGGCCTCCTGATCCGGCGTGAGCACGTTGTCGATCCGGCGGTTCGGGTTCGGCGGATAGGTGAGCTGAAGGATGAAGTCGGTGAACGCGCCCATGTCCGCTTGCGAGAGGACCGCGTGGCGCCCGAGCAGGTCGGGAAACGCGCCATTGAACTGTGCGAACCCCGCACGCTCGTCGAACGTCCCGCTGTCCGGCTGTTCGCTAGGCGCGTTGTTGCCGCCGGTGCGGTCGCCGCGCCAGTGCATCGGGCCGTGGTTGGCCATGCCGCGCAGGCTCTGCGTCGCCATCGGGCCCTTCATCGGATGGAAGATGGGCTCCATGGGTTGCCCGGTGACGATGTTGACGAGGGTGCTGTTGAAGGGGCCGGGGTTGTCGATCACTTTTCCGTCCGGATTGCCGAGATCCCAGGCCAGGCTGTCGAGATCGCCGAAGGCGTGGCAACTCGCGCAGGCGGAGTCGCCATGGCTCGACGAGAACTTGGCGTCATAGAGGAACCGGCGGCCGTTCACGACGCTCGGCGGCTCCGGGCTGTGCATCAGGACGTGCGCCTCTTCCGCCCGCTTTTTGGTGTCAAGGATCGAGATCCCGTTGTCGAACCGCGTCATCACGTAAAGCTGCCCGCGATCCTCGTCGAGGACGAGGCCGGTGGGGCCGCCGCCACTCACCGGGATGTGGCTCGAGCTGCTCGGCACGAACGTATTTTTCTCGAGCTGTGCCGTGGAGAAAATCCCCACTTTGCCGGACCCCAGAGCCGCTACATAGAGGGTCGCGCCATCGCCGGTCACCGCCATGCCCTGAGGGAAGGCGAGAGACCGTTCGTTCTCGGCGTTCGGGATCGGCGCGCAGCAGTGGGCGTAGTCGATGTGCTTGTTGAGATGCCTCGACGCCACGCGGCCCCCGGGTGACAGCACGGTGATGCGGCTCTCGTGCAGGTGGCCGCGCAGGCTGTGCCCGGCGAAGCTCCCCGGACCCTCGAACCGGTCGAGGTTGTTCGCCTCGGTGTTGGCGACGTAGACCTTGCCGTTCACGGGATTGACGGCCATCGTGTACAGAAGGGTGCCGACGCCCTGGAAGAAACCGGCCGCGCCCCGGAGTTGGCGCGGCGGGTTGGCCATCGCGTCGAGCACGAATACGTCCTTGTCGGGCAATGAGAACTTCACGAACTGGTCGCGGGAGCGGCCGAGCGAGTCGACCCAGTGAGTGCCGTTCCACTTGACGATCTCCCCGACCTCGGGCGCGGGACGGCCTTCGGCGTTGGTGGAAGGTCCCGCGACGCCGTCCGCACCGAAGCCGTCCGGAATCGAGGTCTCGGGGATCGAGGTGGTCCGGTTGCCGGTGTGGAAGCCGGCGGCGTAGACGCGGGAGCCGTCGGGCGTCACCGCGAGGGCGCGCGGAGTGTCCGTGAAGAGGGTGACGATGGAGAGCGGCGTACCGCCCAGGGTGCTGCCGAGCCCCTCCGCGTCGAACACCCAGACGTCCGCGCGTCCCACGCCCGGGGTCGTAAACTGGGGATCGAACGGGAGATTCTGGCCCCGATGCGCAGTGGTGATGAACGCTCGCCTGCGTCCCGGTCCGGCGAAGACGATGTCGCGCGGCTCGTCGCCCACGAGCAGCGTGCGCTCGACCTGGCCGGTCAGGTCGCCGCCGTGGTCGTCGAGCTCGACGACGCTGACGCTGTCCGAGAGGTGGTTGACCACCCAGACCTCACGGTTCGTCCGGGCCGCGACGGCGACAGGCTCGACGCCCACCGGGATGGAGGCGGTGTGGACGAGCCCATTGTCCCGGATGCGGAAGACCTCGAGCCGGTTATCGGGCGTGTTGACGGCGAACAGGTGCCGCTTGTCCGGAGACATGGCAAGCGGGCGCACCTGCCCGCTCTCGAAAAGCGTGTACTGGGAAGAGGCCTTTGCCGACCTGTGGCTCCCGGCCTTGCTGGTATCGGCCGACGCCTCGAAAGGCCGGCTCGCGCCGGGGGCGAAAGAAAGCGCCGCAAGAAACGCGAACGCCACGAACGCCATGAGCAAAATCATCAAGCCGCGGAAACGGTGTTGCGGACCCATAACGATTTCCTCCTCTTTGTTGTTGAGCGCGCTGCTGAGAGGAGGAACGTTTCCTCTGCCGATATACCCTCACCTCTTGATGGAGTGCCGGAAAGGTTCGGGGCTCACCCCCATAGAGGATCGAAGAGGCAGGAAAAGAGTACTGCCCTCCCCCGAGGACCGCACGGCAGCCTCGGGGAAGGGAAAGAAAAGGGCTGAAGCTCAGGGTTCCTGGCAGAGATCGCAGGTGGTGCAATGCTGACAGTTGTTGTAGAGGTGGCAGGTCGTGTAGCTCTTTTCCAGGCCCCGCGTTCCTGGCTTGCCCTGCGTGCTCAATACCCCGGCGAAGAAGTTCGAAGTGCCGGGTAGATAGGTGTCGACGACGCCGTCGCCGTCCGTATCCACCCGCACGAAGCCGGTGAGCTCCGGCGCGATGCTCTTCGCCCGCCAGGGATACTGGATATTGTCCCGGAACCGCACTGCCAGCGGGATCTCGAGCGCCTCGCGGCTGGCTTGGCCCACCGGCGTGAAGCTCACCTTTACGTTGAGCCAGAGCGGGCCGGAGAAGGTTCCGCCCTTCTCGTTTTCCCGACGGATGACCATCTGTGTGATCGGCTGAACGCCGTCGAGCCTCACAGTGGCGTCGAACTTCCCGCACCCGGTCTCGAGCGGCGTCACGCTCTTGAGGGACAGGGCGCGGACCTGCGTCCGGGTCACCGCCGTACCCCGCTTGTTGAACACCGCGTCATCCAGGCGCTGAACGATGGTGTCGGTTTTTCCCAGCGCCTTGCGGTTGTCGGTCACCAAGGGCACTCCCTGGAACGCCACCTTGGCGGTGAAGGACGCCGAGCCGGAGCAGAAGAAGCCGGCGGGAATCGGGGTCTGGGAAAAATCAACGAAGGTGGAGCCGTCACCCGCCGTGGACCAGACGTCGATCCCGTTCTGGATGGCGCGGTCCGCCGCGAAGGCGGACGTGGCGAAGCCGGAGATCAGCAACAAAATCCCTAGAGAACGCACTTGCATAGGAAAATCTCCTCTGAAGTTAAGCATCCACCATCTATGGGTGCACAGCAAGGCTGAAAGCGCGCCGGCTTCATGCGAAAAGAAGCTGGTAAACTCGGCCGTCTTCCTGAAAAGGAGCCTCCGATGCGACAGAACTTCCGGCGGATTGCGTGGTTGCTCTTCTTTCTCCCGGTTCTCCCCAGAATGGCGGCGGCTGCCGAGCCGCGGGTGATTCGGTACGAGCCGCGGGAATCCGATCTCAAATACGTCTACGGAACCATGGCGCCCGTGGCCACACTGCGGCCCGGGGACGTCCTCGACACGCGCACCGCCGACTGCTTCGGCGGCGTGATTCAGAAACCGGGCGACAGTTTGTCCAAGGTAAAGGGCGACAACCCGCTGACCGGCCCGTTCGCGATCGAGGGCGCCGAGCCGGGCGACACGCTGGTGGTCAAGATCCTCGACATCAAAGTCGATGGGCCGCGCGGCGTGGGAGCGCTGGCGCCGGGCTTCGGGACGCTCAACCCGACGACCTACACCCCGATGCTCAACCCGCCGCTCCCCGAGCGCGTCTGGTTCTACGACATCGACGGGGCCGCCAACACCGCCACCTTCCGCGCCCTCGATTCCGGTTTCAGCGTCAAGATCCCGACCACGCCGTTCTTCGGCTGCATCGGCGTGGCGCCGGCCGGCGGCGAAGCCAGGAGCTCGATCACCCCGGGCGAGTGGGGAGGCAACATGGACGCTAGCGAAGCGCGGGCCGGCAACACGGTCTACTTCCCGGTCAACGTGCCCGGCGCCCTCCTCTTCCTGGGCGACGGCCACGCTGCCCAAGGCGACGGCGAAGCGGCCGGCACCGGCATCGAGGTGCCGCTCCACGCCAGGGTGCAGGTCGACCTCCTCAAGAAGAAACCGCTCCGCTGGCCGCGCTTCGAATCGGACCAGAAGCTGATGACGGTCGGCGCCTATCGCCCGCTCGACGACGCTCTACGCATCGCCCTCTCCGAGTTGGTCGCCTGGATCCACGCCGACTACGGCCTCTCCGAGCTGGATGCCTACGAGTTGCTGACGAAAGTCGCGACCCTCCACCTCGCCGAGATGGTCGACCCCAACTACGTGATCGTCGCTGGGATCGACAAGCGGTATCTGCCGCCGAGGCGGTGAGGGGGAGTGGTATCATTTCGTCAATGCAGGAACCGAGGTGAGCCAATGGTCGCAATAGAGACTATCGCCGAAATCGACGAAGAAGGCACCCTAACCGCCCGAGCGCCCGCATCGGCTCCGCGGGGGAAGATGCGCGTCGTGATCGTCATCGAGAACGGTGGCACCGAGGGACGGGGTGCTCCAGCGAAGCGGAAGCTACCAGACCTTTCTGAGTTTCGTGCCCGGCTGGGTGCCAAGACTTATCCTGGCAACTCGGTGGTCGACCTCCGTGAAGAAGAGCGCTCTTGATCTACTTCGACACCTCGGTGCTGGTAGCCTATTACATGCTGGAAGAACGGAGCGTTGAAGCGGCGGCCCTCTATGAGCGGCTCCATGAAGCCGCTCGCGTCGCCGGCCTTTCTGTCCTGCCGCAGACTCTCAGTGATCTATCCGCGCCGGTCGGCGGCGAAGCCAGGAGCCCGATCACCCCGGGCGAGTGGAGAGGCGACATGGACGCCAGCGAAGCGCTGGTCTGATGCACTAGCCATACAACCTCCTTGCGGGCGTCGTATTCACTGCCGCTGGACCCTCTGGGGGAAGGAAAAATTCTCCTAGGAGAAATCAAGAGCAATAAATTGTCCAAATGTCTTAACACTTGGAATTCCGGATTCCCCTCACTCTGCCCGAGAGGGTCTTCTGGAGCGCTGCCTACCCGCCGGAGAAGTGCTTGGCACCAGAGAAGTGACCCTCCTTTTCAACCCTCAGTGGGACGCACAACAGGCGGGAAAGGACGTCGCTGGTACAGGGTAGTGACGCAGACCTTGGTGCCAGGAAGGCCGGCCACTCATTGACGGGTGGGTGTGCGGCGAAACCGACAACAGCGCCAGCACGTTTGAGCGCCTCTTCCACGATCCTCCGCGACGACCGATCACGAACGAGCGCACCCGCAAGTCGCGAACCGATGTGCTCAGGAACCCGACCTAAGACCGCCGCGTTACTGGCCTCAAGCGCGTCAACTATCTTGCTCGCACACTCCCGCAGTGACGCCCTGATCTTTTCGAGGTGGTGGAGCCGACCACTCAACAGCAGCGCAGCAATGGGCGCAAGGCGAGCGCTACGTCCCTGACTGCGGTCCCGCCAGCCGCTAGTCCATTGGCTGCCGGAATCCCCGATCCTCGGCCACCAGCCGAGGGCCCTAAGGCGACGACAAGCCCCCAACGCGTGCGCAGGGGGACTGATCGCACCACCCTGACCGCAGCTGAGGAGCTTACTGGACTGGAAACTATAAGTGATCCACGCAGCGCTTCCGGGCTCTACTGGCTCGAAGGCCTGGGCCCGATCCTCAATCGAGAGGCCACCACATGCCGCCCAGCGTTCACGCGCGTAACGATAGGACCAGACATCGCCAAAGTAGGCCGTGAAGATTGCGACATTCACCCCATTTCCACGAAGCCAATCGAAGCGGCGATGATCGATCACAAGCCGATCTCGATTGGGATCTACGTCAATGAAGAGTGGAACAGCACCGACATTGCGGACCGCGAGGCCAGCAAAAGGATACGCAGCGTCGCACGCGACCTGGTCTCCTTGCTTCACTCCGGCCGATTGAAGAGCGATCTCCAGAGCGGTCAGGCCAGAGGACACCAGGACCGCATCACGTCCGATTGCGCGTGTAAGATCGGACTCAGCGAGGTCAACGGCACTCGCCAACTCCTCGTCATGAATATCGGAAAAGTCGATCTTGGTCATTCGATTCAGAAAATCAGACGAAACAGCGTTCGCGAGCTAGCCAGGATTTTGCGGCGACCATGCAAGACCATCCAGTTATTTACGGCTAGAAGTAGGCCCTTGCGCCACATGACTTCATGAGTCGTGCTCTCGACAAGCTCACCAATCGCTTCTACCGAAAGGCCGGAACCTCGCACCTCGACTCGGCGATGGACGTCAGGAAGCGCGAAACGGATGCATGGCTCGCGCTCGCTATACTCAACGATCGGGCGCCATGGCGTCCATTCGCCCACCGAGCTTCGATAGAATCTAACCATTGCATCTCGAAGGGTCGCGTCAGCCAGTAAAGGACGGCACGAAGCCACGGTGGTCTGGCCTGCCACATCGTCAGACTCCACGCAGTACAGGAAGATGTACTTGGGCTGCTTTGGATGATAGTAGCCCTCCTGGTGGAGAGACAACGCGGCAGCCGAACTGGAGCGCAATTGCCCTTCTCCGAGCCGGACGAAGGTCGCACCGTTGTCGCTTTCTTGGGGTCGACTCCCGATTAAGAAAGAGAGTCGCTCCCGGAGCGCTTCGGGAGGAATGATGCCGATATCGAAGACAAAGGCGTCAGATTCGAAGAGAACTGAGGATGGCCCGAAGTCAGAAGCAAGACGTTCTATTATAGCATGGGTGTTCACATGTATCCCCCAAGGCCGAGCAATTCGAGCACGTCCGTTCTCCCGGAGGAGCGAGCCTCGTCTGCAATATTGGACCAAAGTGGTCGGTCGGGGAGTTCTTCAAACTCGGGATGCTTCGCCCACGATGGAGCGAACTGGAGGTTGAGAACACGTCGGAGACGCCCACGAGCTGTATTGGGGCCAGCACGATGCCACAGTGCTCCATGGAAAAGCAACGCGTCGCCAGCCACTGCGTCGAACGCGACCGCATCCGGGTAGTTTCCCTGCTCATCGGGAAGCGTTCCTCGCTGATGGGAACCGGGTATCAAGCTGGTGCGACCGCAGTCTTCGTCAATGTCATCCAAATAGATTAGTACGGTTACCGAATGTGTCATGGTGAACCATGGTGGCTTCGGATCAACACCTGCACGTTGATCGCAATGCCAAACTGTCTCGGCCTGAGAACCCGCAAAAGTGATGCGAGCGCTGTAGGAGCGCAAACCTAGCCTTGGGCCCAGAACGCTTCGCACGGTGTCGACGATCGGACTATCGACAAGCAATGTCCACGCCTTGTCATCGTGGGCATGGAGGTCACGGAGGTACTGGCCGCCGAATCTTCCGCTGCTATAAGTCGATCGCTCGTCGTTACCGTAGCGCAGCGCTCGGACTCTGTCGACGCAAGATCGAAACCCCGCAAGCTGTTCGGAAGTAAAAAGCCCTTCGATCCGGACGTACCCGTCTGAGGCCAACTGTGCGACTGCTACCGGATCGAGCAGAGAGCGAACTTCACGCACGGGCATCCTCTCGTCCTTGTTGATCACCAAAAACTGATACACGTGGAGCGGCTCTTCAGGATTGAATATCATAATTATCTCCGGTCGAATTGGCGCCACACGTCCTGAGCTTCTGTATCGTCAGGGAATGACTTATGCCACGGTTTGTCTGGCCCGATGTAGTGTACTATTCTCACGAGTTCACTGCCGAATCGGGGAATGGCGAGATCTCCATGAACTTCAATTCGATCCCATCGCGTCTGTGGCGATCTGCGGAAGCGGTGACGGAAGTTGAAAAGGAGAGGAAGGGGTTTAGCGCAGGACAGCCTACCGGAAATCAGAGCCATATTTAAGATCGTCTGGTCGCGCAACGGTAGCAGCAACGGAGAGTCGTAGATTGCCTCCATGAGCGGCCGGATGCGAGCATAGGCTCTCCTTGTAATCGAGAAGATCCCCGCGTTGAACCCGTAGGAATCGAAGTCCAAGTCGGTTATGCCGAAGAGAGATCTCGCCTTCCGACGTTCGAGGTCATCGCCGACATGATCTGCCAACGTTAAGGGTGGGTAATCGTACACCCCTACAAAGTCGACGCAATCGAGGTAATTGATTAATGGATCCAGGCTGCCGAGCACAATGGTATCTGCGTCGAGATGAACGACGCGATCGAATGGTAGCAAGGCCAAAAACATTAGAGCAAAAATTGTTTCGTTGTAGAACGTCCCGTGCACCGTGGATGGGCGTGGTACGTAGCGTTTTGGCATGCAAATAACAATGGCTCCCATTCGCTCCAATTGGCAGCGCTCGCCGTCGCCTAGTCCGCAGTCGAAGACTGCAACTGGCAGCCCGGGATTGGTCCGTTGCACGCTGGCAACCATCGCTAGTGCGCCAGGAAAGAAGGCAGTATCTGTCTTCGTAACAATTCCAACACGGCCAGTTTTCACGACGTGACTCCTTCGAGCGCTCGAGTCGTCACTAAGCGCACGAGCTTCTCGAGGTTTGCCTCGGCAGAGCGTCGCAACCTTTCGCGGAGGTCCGCCGTTTCGGTATTAAGTTTGTGCTCATAGTTGGAGAGTGCTTCGATCAACCGGTCCACTAAATCTGGCCCGGGGCAGAGGACAGGAAGGCCGAAAGCGGTCGCGCATGCTGTGATCTTCCCACCTCCGATGATCTCGTCGATGACGATCGGCAACACGCCCGCCCTAACGGCATGCACAATTCCGTGCAGCCGTGATGTAATAACCACGGCGGCATGCTCCAGCAATAATTCGAGCGCCGCGGCTGCCTTGCCTGGTGAGAGTCCAGCCGGATTGCGAGTGTTGAGCTGAACCTGGTAATGCAGGGTGGCGTTCAGAGCCACCGTGACTGCTGCTTCCACACCGTGATGTACAGATGGCGCCTGGCGGTACTCTGGCTGATGGCCGCGTAGCATCACGGCAGCGATCCGGGCCGCATCTTCCGACGGCGCGAGTACCGCGAAGTCGGCGCTAGTGGGCCGACCAGGGCCATCGCGAGCGGTGGAGATGTCCGCCTGAACTGGAGCACTCAAGTCGGTCGCGATGAGCGTTGCATCGGTTATGATCCAACCAGTGCCGTCGCGGCCGAGGATCTCCTGCTGCTTGTCGTAAGAGAAGTCGATTGGGCCGCAGACCCACACAGGTATAGCCTGCTCGGAGAGTGCAGGTTTACCTTCGTTAAACTGGTCGCGTGAGGCGAGCTCGGCAGGCACTCCCGCGCGACGCAAGGCGTCAATTACGATTTGCACGGCCAACCGATCGCCGATCGTCGCATGCCGATGGTCGATCGTTGCCCAACTTGCGATCAACGCAGTTTTCATCTTCAGTCACCGTGACGAAGCAATGCGACGCCGTCGTTGACCAGCACCAGCGCCGCAACCGCAGGCGAGCCAAGGAAGAAATCGTAGGCTTCATCAGCTGTCTCAACGAGCGGCTCGCCGCTACTGTTGAGCGAGGTGTTCAACACCACGGGCTCGAGACCGCTTTTGCTTAGCTCGTGCAGTGCCTCTGCAAGCGCACTTGACTCATCGTCATTGACAGCTTGTGCCCGTATACTGCGATCGATGTGGATCACATGCTCAAGCGCCGCAGAAGCACCTAAAGTCAAAATGGTTGCGCGCAGCATGAACGGATCGGGGAGTTGACCTCCAAAGCATTTCTCGGCGAATGAGGAAAGTATGGAAACACCAAAGGGACGAAACCATTCTCGATGTTTGATGGCGCGCAGCTGCAAAATGCTCGCTTCGCTTGGATAGGCTAGGAGGGACCTGTGACCCAGCGCTCGCCGGCCGCATTCCGACGGGCCTTCGACGATTGCTACGACTCGCCCTGCCTTCAGCCATTCCGCAATATAAAACCCTGGCTTCCGCCCAAGTGGGACCACTGTAAAAGCATCCTCGACGGCCAGCCGGGACTCGGTCAACCGTTGTTCTCCTCCCAAGTAGCTCGTAGCTCGGACGTGCTCACGGTGCCCTCGTGACTCCAACCAGCAGTGGACGGCCCCGATGCAGATACCTTGATCGCCAGGGGAGGGCGGCACGAAGACCGGGAGCTTGAGGCGGCGCTCTATCAGCCCGACCATCCGGCAATTGTAAGCGACGCCTCCGGCCAGCACGATCGCGTTTGCCTGGGTCGAGGCTGCCAGTTGGGCGATGCGCTCGATAACGAACTCCTCGACCTCCCGTTGAACGAACGCAGCGGCGTCGATGTGGTCGCGATGAATCGGCTGGTCTCCAGAACGCGGAGGAGCAATGTTGATACCGCTTTGGGCGAAGAAAGCAACTACTGACTCCGCAGGCTTCGTCGGGTCGGGATCGAGATGGACGTGAACCTGGTCGCGGACCGTAGAGATCAGCGAGAGGCCCGAAAAACGCCCCGAATCTCCGTAGCCGGCGAGGGCCATGGTCTTCCCAGAAAACTGGTGAGAAGGAAAGCCGCAATAGTAATTGAACCGTCTGAAGGCCTCGCCAAGGCTCACATCTGAGGATCCGAATAGGTCGCGAGTTAAGAGGTCCACGCTCGTCGGTCCGCCGAGGAAGTAGCTACAACGCTCCATGGGGCTCGTGAAGGGGCTCTCAGATTTCTGTACTCCCAGAACGAGCCCCTCATTGTCGAGGACCGCGATAAGTGCATGCTCGAACGGGGAGTGCCGAAACCCGTAGAGGGCGTGGAGCTCGTGGTGGGAACCGCATAGCCAAATCCGATCGCGCACTGGCTGCAACTCCGGCGCCTGCTCGACGATGTGGCCAACATTTACTGGTCGAGGTTCACCGTAACTAGCAAACGAGAACACGTCCACATCGTGGAGTGTCTTATCAAGAGAAGACAGTCCGCGCTGAAGCGACGCTCGGAAGCCGCCAGCGTACTTCACTCGCGTCACTCGTTCCTCAGGTTGTACGAACCTGAAGACGCCGTCTTCCCAAATTGCGACGCCACCGTCTATGGGGTCGACCCCCGTTGATGTCCACTCAACCAGCGCCCCTACAACCAGCATTGGCTCCCGCCTTCCCGGTGGATCGCCATGGATTGGAATTCCTGATCAGCGATGAGTCCAGGGGATGACGCAAGATATCCACTGGGCAACGGCTTCGCGATTCGTTTCATCACCCCTCTCCCTCTGGAGCGAGACAACCGTCAAGGGCTGTCGGTGGAAGGCTCCGGTGCTGGGCCGCAGTCACTTCTCTTTGGCCGTGGTCGCCTTGGGCGGGCCTTGAACCCTGTTCCTAGTACGACATGCCAGAGACGAATGCCTGGCACTCCTACTGAGACACCGTCGCCTTCGCTTTGTTGAGTTGGATGCGCTTACCCTCCCGCAATCCACCATGCCCATGCCTGGGGGTGACGACACAGGATCCAGCCAACCCAAGAGGTGCCGAGAGAGCGCCAGCAGTCCCTCCGATCCTATCGGGATTGGACAGGCATCCACTATGTTCGAGCAAAGCGTTAGCCGCTCCAGCTACTTGCCCCCAGAGGACGATGAGACGCCGATGAATCTCGCTCCGCGGCGCATTTTGCCCTGGTCGAAGCGGCCTTATATTCGGGGCTGTGACCGGCGCGCTGCATACGGTGCTGGAAAATGATCGAGAAGGGGGCGACGCACCTCGGGGGGCGACCGACCACGTCATCGAGTCCTTCCGGAACCGTCTCTGGCCCGGCGACAAGACAGCGCAAGGAGTCGAGCGCGCTTCTCGCACAGTTTCACCCGCTGGAAGAGGCCCCGCCGCCATGGGCGTCCCTGTCTGGCCCATGGTCGAGCTCGAGGCGGACGGCGCGCTGGCCTCCGCCTTCCTCGCCGCAGCCGACACAAGCGTTCAGCTGGCGTACCACGATCCATTCGCATCTGCATCGACCTCGCGGCCGGAGCACGGTAGGCAGCCGCCCGGCCGCACTAAGGGCTCGTCACAGAATAACTGTACCAGGCTCTTGTCCCAGCCCCGAAGGGGGCGACAGACTACGAAACCTCAGCATCCCAAGCCCTGAAAGGGCGGCAGCGGAAAGCCTGGAAAACCGCTGCTGCCGCCCCTTCGGGGCTTTGTGATTTATGATGTATTCCTTCCTGGGGCTCACGCCCCAGGCTTTATGCTATCGCCCCCTTCGGGACTGAGCTCGGGAGGACTGGTACAGTTATTCCGTGACGAACTCTAGCGTCGAAAAGTCGCGCGAAGTTGCTGTCGGGTTTGCGAACTTGACTGGCTGCCCGAGCGGAAATCTTGATCCGAAGCGCCATGCTCAGCCGTGCTTCGGCAACGACTGCAGCAACTCTTCGAGAGTGACGTAGTCACCCCGCTCGATCTCGGCCATGGCAGCCAGGAGCTCGTTCTCCTGCGTCTCCGTGAGTGAGAAGCTCTCGTCAGCGCCGCGAGTGACAACCGCGACGACCGCTCCCTCTGTGAGAGAGACACCTTCCAGGACGATTTTCCCATTGACGACGGTTCCGGTTGCGACTTGCATGACCAAATAGTACCCCGGAACGTCCTCTTCTCGGAGCACCGCCGCGCGTTAACGGCGTCTGGCGGCTTACGCCGCCTCTGCGTGTAGTTTACCCCGAGTGCTCTGGCAACCTTCCCCAAGCGCTCTGGCAATACCGGCTGCGTCGTCTGGCGCCTCTTCGAACCAGGCGTCAAGGTAGGCGGCCATCTCTTCGGGTGTCCGAAGACGGCGAGTTGGTATAAGCTTGCCCCCGCCCAAGGACCCAAAGGACCTCAAGGACAACAAGGACGTCATGGATCAGGCTGTCGGGAATCTGCCATGAGCAAGGGATTCATTCCGCCGCATGGCGGCTACAAGAACCTGCTTTCCTTCCAGAAGGCCGAGATCGTGTACGACGCCACGGTCTACTTCTGTGACCGCTTCATTGACAAGCGCAGCAGCCGCACCCATGACCAGATGGTCCAGGCGGCACGGTCGGGCAAGCAGAACATCGTCGAAGGCAGCATGGCCGCGGCGACCTCGAAGGAGACCGAGATCAAGCTGACGAACGTCGCGCGCGCCAGCCTCGAAGAGCTTCTGGTCGACTACCGCGATTTCCTGCGGACGCGCGGCCTGGAGGAATGGCCCAAAGAGCACGCCTTCGCTCTCCGGCTCCGCAAGCTGAATCAGATCCCGGGTGCGACCTACGAGACGTTCCGCAAGGGCGTCGAGAACCCCGACCCGGCCATCTCCGCCAATGTGATCGTCGGACTGATCCGCGTGACCACCTACCTGCTTGCCCGCCAACTCCGCCATCTGGAGAACGCCTTTGTCGAAGAAGGCGGCCTGCGCGAGCGCATGACCCGAGCCCGTCTCCAGGAACGGCAGAAGCACGGCGGGGGAAAACGCTGAAGAACAATAAGGGCACCAAGGACGATGGAAGCGGACTCTTGGGTCCTTGAAGTCCTTGAGGTCCTTTCCGCCCTCCCGCTGGGAGAGGCCTCGCCACCACATCTGCATCGACCTCGCGGCCGGGGCCCGGTAGGGAACGGGAACCGCCGAGTGGGCTGCAACTCTTCGGAGCCGGGCTGCGCGACCCGTGGGTCAAGAGTTCCGACCGGTCAGATTCAAGCGAGCTGCGTGTCCGCCGCGAACTGCTGCTCGACGATCTCGTGGATCTTCGGGATCGCCGATTCCTCGACGTGGCCCGCGAGCGCGAGGGGGATCAGCGCGAGGTCGACGGCGTCACGGACCACCGGCAGCCGGAGGATCACCTGGCGCGCCATCTCTCGATCGGCGCCGGGGCCTCGGAGGCGGTAGCTGGTCGCGAGGGAGGTGCCGCAGATCAGCTTGTAGAGGAGCGGGGGATCGTTCAGGTAGTCCGTCAGCCTGGGTACGCAGTCGACCAGCTCGGCGACGCTGTCGAGGAAACTGGTGAAGTCGACGAGCGTACGGACGTGCCTGGTCTGCGAGAAGGCCATCTCCTCTTGCGCGAGGTCCGCTTCGATCCGCGTCTCCAGGTCCGGACGGGCGGGGAGCTCGCGCTTGCCGCTACACAGCAGGGCGAAGTAGCGCGAGATCATCTCGGAACAGGCCGGCACGCCACCGTTGAACGGACGGGTCCAGCCGATCAGGGCCAGGCGAGGTCCGAGGTCCGGGTGGAACGCGTGCTTGAACAGCCGGCGCACGTCCTTGACCTCGATCCCGCCGAGCCACTCCGCCGGAATCGAGCTCTCCTCGTAACCGGTGCAGCACATGACCACGTCCGCTTCGACGTGCTCGCCGTTCGCGAAATGAACCGTGCTCCCCTCGAGACGGGCGACTCCATGGGGGACGTGGCGGATCTTCCCGTTCAGCACGTTCGCGACGAAGTCGTCATTTTTCTGAAGGGATTTCCCGGTGAAGCCCGCCTTGATGAACCACTCGCTGATCAGTTGCCTCTGGGCATCGCCTGACACCAGGTCCGCCTGGACGCGCTGACCGTAATACTGCTGCATGTTCTGCCGCGGAGCCCACCCCAGCAGTCGGTTCGTGTAGCCATCGCTCGTCGAGCGCCCGCCATACGGATGGCGTGAGATGAGGAGCGGGTAGCTCCGCAGCGCCAGATGGCAGGCCGAGGCCACCTCGGAGATCTGGCTCGTGACGTCCGCGGACGTTTCCCCCATTCCGACGCATACGACCCGCTTGCCGCGGAAGGGCTCCGCGCCCTTGTACTTCGCGGTGTGCGTGATCTCCCCCTGGAACGTCTCCGCGCCGGGGAGGTCAGGCATCCGCGCCGCTTCGGCACGGAACGCGCCGCGGCAGATCGCGACGGCGTCGAAGCGATCGCGGACTCTCTTCCCCGCTTGCGTGGATTCGACGGCGAACGAACCGTCCGCCTCGCGGCTCACCGTCTCGACCGCGCAGTTGAGACGGATGTGTTGGTCGAGCCTGAATCGTTCGCGAAAGCGCCCGAGGTAGGCGACGTACTCCTGACGCAGCCAATGGCGGCGCTCCTCCTCCAGCGGCGGAGGGAAGGACGAGTAGGCCATGTAGTGCTGCGAGACCGTGAGCTGCATCGGGTCGTAGGCCACGCCCGTCGTGAACACCCCTCCTGGAAAGTTCTCGCGCTCGAAGCAAACCGCGCTGTGGCCCTCTTCCAGGATCTCCTTGAGCGCGGTGAGACCGGATACCCCGGCACCGACGACGCACACCCGCAACTTACTTGCGTCCATGCTTCTCGCCTCCCGCTTCGGTCAGCCGCCGAGAGGGCTCGGCGGGAAATTCACCGCAGAATCCGCGATCTATTTCATGATGTCAAGCAGTGGAACGCCCGCGGTAAGCATCGGCAAACACGATGCATGGATACTTTGGCGTAGACTTCAGAGCCCATGATCTGCCTACCCACGACGAACCCGGTGACGCCATGATGATTCATTTGCTCGACGGCACGTACGAGCTGTTCCGCCATTACTACGGGCGGCGCCGCTTCGAGAAAGACAAGCCCGCGCCGTTCGGGGCCGTGACAGGCGTGCTGCACACGGTGCTGGAAATGATCGAGAAGGGGGCGACGCATCTCGGCGTGGCGACCGACCACGTCATCGAGTCCTTCCGCAACCGGCTCTGGCCCGGTTACAAGACCGCGCAGGGAGTCGAGCGCGCGCTCCTCGCGCAGTTTCACCCGCTGGAAGAGGCCCTCGCCGCCATGGGTGTCGCCGTCTGGCCCATGGTCGAGCTCGAGGCGGACGACGCGCTCGCCTCCGCCGCCTCCCTCGCCGCAGCCGACGAAAGCGTGCAGAAGGTCTGCATCTGGACGCCCGACAAGGACTTGGCGCAGTGCGTCCGCGAGGACCGGGTGGTGCAGGTCGACCGCCGAGGCAACAAGATCTTCACAGCGGATGGAGTCCGCGGAAAGTTCGGGGTCGACCCCGAACTGATCCCGGATTTTCTGGCTCTCGTCGGCGATGCCGCGGACGGTTATCCGGGCATCCCTGGCATCGGTCCCCAGACGGCGGCACGGCTCCTCAACCGCTACGGCATCATCGAGAGCTTCCCTCCCGACGTCTTGCGGGACCGCGATCTGGCGCTACGGTTCAAGGACCTCGCGACGCTCCGGACCGACGCGCCCCTCTTCGGCGATATCGACGAGCTGCGTTGGCGCGGCCCCACCCCCGCCTTCGCGGCCTACGCGGAGCGGCTCGGAGACGCTCGCCTGCTGCAGCGCTGCCTCAGGGCCCCGGCCGCTTAAAAAGTTTTCCCTACTCGCTTTCGGCCCTATCCCGCACCCTCTCTTTTAAAGGAGGTGTGCCATGAAGATCGCGAAAATTGCGGTGTGCGTTCTGTTGTCAGGCGTTCTTACCGGGCTCGGTACGGAAGGTGTCGCCTGGGCGACGAGCTTCACACTCTCCACGACGGTGACGACGGACGGCGTGCAGTCGCTCGCCGGCGGCACCCTGAGCATCGCCTGCCGCGCCTCGGCCGGTTCGTCGTGGACGTCGTGCGGCAGCTCGGTGCCGGCGGGCACGGAGGTGTCGATCGATGCCGTGGCCAACCAGGATTACTGGTTCATGTGGTTCACCACCAACCCCTATCTCTCCGGTTGCACGACGACGAACTACGGATGGGGCTGCTTCTGCGCCAACCCAATCTCGCACTGCGGCTTCACCATGCCGTCGCAGAACGTGAACCTCAACGCCGAGTTCCAGGCGCCCTAGCGAGCGCCCTCGACTAGTTAGGCGTCGCCGTCCCCACCGGCACCACGCCGCTCGACACCACCTGCAGCTTCCAGCCCTCGGCCCGCGTCTTGTCGAGGTTCGTGTGGCCGGCGACGAAGAAGAGGCGTCCGGTGTCCAGCCCGGTGGGCGTGGAGCAGAAGCGGTCCTGGAGATAGAAAGGCGGCATCGCCTGGTAGTAGAGCGTCACCCGCACGCTCGCCGGCTGAACGCCGAGAAGATCGGCCAGGGGGACGGCGTAGGTCAACGCATCCCCTCCCCCGCCCAGGCCGCCCTGCGACTTCGGCTTGTACCAGGGATCGTTCACCTCGCCCCCCTGGCCGTCCGGCAGGTTGGGCAGGATGTCGTGAATCAGATCCTCGGCGCTCAGCTTGAGGCTCCCCAGCCCGTCCTTCCGGGCGAGCTCCAACGTGGGCGTCCAGCCTCTTGGCAGGAGGCGGTTGTCTTTGATCACATGGGCCAGCGAAAGGAAGCTCGTCGTCAACCTGCCCCTCGCGTCCCGCACCAGCTCCTGGTAGATCTGCGCCTGATCCTGGCGGGTGATGGTCTGGTAGTGCGGCTGGATCTTCTGCTCCGCCGGGGTCTTCGGCCGGCACTCGCCATTCCACATGAACTCGCCGGCGATGGGCTTGCCGGCGGAGCCCACCAGCACTCCCGTGGAATTGGTCCGCCCGGAGACCCACAGGGCGTTGCCGTTCGCGTCCAGCACCTCGAAGGTAAGAAAGACGCGGCGGAAGCCCACGCCTGAGGGGAACTTGTGCCCCACCAGGCTCTCTACCTTCACGTCCGCCACGAGCTTGTCCTTCTCGATGTGGACCTGGGTGACCGACGCCTTCGCCGTCGCCGTGTCCGCCTGCTGGATCATGGAGTTGAACGTCGTCTCCAGCGGCGCCACGCCCTTGCCACCGAGCATCGGGTCCTGAACGCGGATGCCCAGGATGTCCGGGAACTGCTGGGCGAACTTGTTGAAGAAGGTGTTGAGCCCCACCAGCGAATGCCGGCCGAAAGGCGACCGAGGCGTGAGGTCGATGTCCTTCTGCGCCAGCCGGTTCTCCGTCTGCGGCATGTTGCTCGCCTCCTGGATGGAGGCGATCTTGAAGCTCAGCGGCTGCGGCCCGCCGGGATAGGACGAGCTCATGTGACAGTCCTGGCACGACTGCGGCGTCGGCCCGTCGTCGCGGAAGTCGCTGAACACCCACTCGGGATAGGTGGCCTGCTCGATGATGATCTTGGGCTTCCTGGCCCCACGGGGCACGTAGGGTTTGTCGCCGTCGAACACCGGCAGCACGACGCTGTGACAACTGCCGCAGACCTTCGACGAGCGCACCAGCGGGTACTCCACCGGCTTCGCGCCCAGGGTGTGATCCATCGGCACCTGCTGCGGTCCGTCGAAGGGGCCGTGGAGCTCGTCCACCGCGCCGACCTTGAAATCGCCGGTGAAGGTGGGACCGGTGGGCGCCTTGTCGTCGATCTCGATGTGGTGGCAGGTGGCGCAGGAGACCCCGTCGCGGGCGAGGCCGCCGTACTTCGCGTCCTTCTTCTGCGGCTCGGTCGTGGCCTGGAAGGGGATCGCCTTCACCATCTCGCGGCTGAAGAGCCGCCGCGGCACGATGGGCTGCGAGTTCTTATCCAGGCCCAGCAGAGCCGTGTTGTTGCAGACCTCGTTGCCGCGCTTCGGGTCCTTGAACTGATCCAGGCAGTATTGCCGCTGCCCCATCACGCCATGGCAGTGCAGGCAGAGGTCCGGAGCAATCTTGGCCAGGGCGGGGTGCGCCTTCTGCTCCGTTTCGAGCTGCGAGAAGAAGACGGGATCGCGCCCGGCGAGCCCCATCGGCGAGCCGCGCCACTCGCCATACTGGGCGAGGTTGAGGAGATTGGTGAACGCCGGCTGCCCGATCTGCTGAAGGGTCATGTCGTAGTGCAGGCCGGTCGAGCCCGCGGCGTGGCAGCCGACGCACTGGTCCGAGGTGAGGAAGAGGGGCGGCCCGTCCGGCCCCGGAAAGACGTGGTCGTAAACCTCGGGCGGCATGTAGAGATCGGTGATCTCCTTCGGGCTCGGCTGGACGACGACCTTGGCGCCGAAGGTCGTCAGGAACTCGGGCGAGTACTCGGAGAACGGCTGGCTCACCCGGTTCACGTCAGGGTTCGGCCAGGGCACCTTGTTCCACAGCAGCCGCGAGCTCTCGGCTTTCGCCATCAGATCCTGTAAAGGCTCGAACCGCTCGTGGGCCGAGATCGTCTCCACCGCCGGCTGCTTGGGCTCGCCGACGATGGGCGGCTGATCCTGGTAGAGGAACTTGACGAAGGTGTCCGGATCGCCGAGGACGTTGTTGACGCTGGAGAAGGTGGACTCGTCCCGCGCCGAGGCGTGGCAGTTGAGGCAGTAGTAGCCGAAGCCCATCCAGGGATAGGGGAGGTTGACCGGCGGCGGCCAGTCGAGCTGCGAGGCCTCGGTCGCCTGCGGATCCCACGAGCCCCAGTACCAGCCGTCCTTCGAGCCCCGGCTGTCGCGCACCATCAGGGCGATCATGTTCGACTCGCTTGGCGGGATGGACGGGTCCTGAAGGCGCTGCTCCGTGGTATTGCCGTACATCAGCTTGAGGATCATGGAGCCGTCGGCGATGGGGCGGATGGGCTCCTTGCCGTCCAGCTTGCACGTCGGGCAGGCCTTGCGGCACTCCGCGACCTGCCGGCGCTCATGGGCCGAGTCTTGCTCGCACATCCAGCGGAAGACGTCCGGCGAGTAGTAGATGACGACCGTGTTGTGGGTGCCGAGCGTGCTGGTGATCCAGGACGGCATGTGAGGATCGCCGCCCAGCGCGGCCAGGGTGGGGCCGGTCGGCCGGATCTGCTTGTCGTGATGCCAGTTCATGACGCGGTAGCACCCCGCCCGAAGGAACCGCCCCAGGATGCGCTCGTACTCGGACTTGGCGAAGGGAAACTCGCTGGGCAGAGGGAGAGGGCGCGAGCAGACGTCCGCCGGAGGCGCCGGCACCGCCGGCTGGGCCGCCTGAGCCGCCCGCACCGGAGGCGCCGGGGGCAGAACGAGAAGCGCCAGGGCCAATGCCACGACAGGAACGATCAGGGACCACAAAGCCCGCCTGGAGCTCATCGGCATATCTCCCTCAACTGTTGGTTGTTCCGCGGAGGGAGGATACCAAACGAGGCTCCGTGATGAACACAAAGAACACCAAGATCCAAAAGACTCCCTTAAGAGGGTGTCTTGAAAGATGGCATCAGCGACTCCGCTGGCGCCCGGGATTGAAATCCTGGGCCGGCGTCGCGATCCAGGCGCTCTCTCCGGGGGACACCCGTGTCATGCGGAGAGGTCGGACCGGCCCAAACCGTCTCTGTGTCCAAACTGTGTCAGCCCATTCTGACACTTTTTGGAGGAGTGTCAGAAACACGAAATTGAGAGCCATTTTCGCGCTGTAACACACCGAATGCCCACTTGAGACGCGTTCTCCCTCGGGAAACCTCGGTGGCACGCTGATTGCGGAATGATTTTCCTGAAGTTGTAGTGTCTCTTACATAGCGCCAACGAGGAACCGGCACCATGGAGGCGTGGTGACGGTATCCTGAGGAGGGGTCCAATGACGACTCAGATCGAAAGATTGGGAGTGGACCGGCCGGTTCGCAGAGTCCCTCCCACCCCCCACGGCTATCCTCTGGTCGGGGCGCTGCCCCGAATGCTGCCGAATCCCGCCCGGTTCTGTACCCGGATGATGCTCGAATATAACGACCTGGTTCGCCTCGATCTGGGATTTGGATCGATCTACCTCGTCACGTTGCCCGATCATATTCACCACGTCATGGTGGCGAATCATGACAATTATTGGAAGGGTGACGTGTTCGAGCGCACTCGCTTCCTCTTCGGCAATGGCCTGGTGGTCAACGAAGGGGATAGCTGGCGCCGCCAGCGGCACCTCATGCAGCCTGCGTTCGCCCACAAGCGCGTGGCGGGCCTCGTACCGATCATGACCGAGGTCGTGAACCAACGGCTCGCCAAGTGGGAGGAGCCGAGCGCCGAAGGCGATCCGATCGAGATCGGCCGGGAAATGATGTCCCTCACGCTGGGAATCATCGTCAAGACGATGTTCAGCCTGAGCATCGACAGCCGCGAGCTCGGGGTGATGGCGGAGTGCTTCAGCACCGCCTTGGAGCAGATCACCACCCGGATGGCCACCTACTTCCTGCCGGAATGGTTCCCCCTGCCTCACCAGCACGCCACCAAGGAGGCGGTCGCCACCCTCGACGCGATGGTCTTCCGCATCATCAAGGAACGCCGGGAGAGCGGCGAGGACATGGACGACCTGCTCGGCATGCTGCTCGCCGCCAAGGACGAGGAGACGGGCCAGGGCATGAGCGACCGGGAGATCCGCGACGAGGTCATGGTCACCCTGTTCGGCGGCTACGAGGCCACGGCCGACGCCCTGACCTGGACCTGGCATCTCCTCGACGAGCATCCGGCCGTGGACGAAACCATGCGCGAGGAGCTGGCGACGGTGCTCGGCGGCCGCACACCGACCTTCGAGGACCTGATGCATCTCACCTACACCTCGCAGGTCGCCCAGGAGTCGATGCGCCTCTTCCCGCCCTTCTGGTTCTACAACCGGACGGCCCGCGGCGAGGACGAGATCAACGGCTACCGGATTCCGGCGGGCGCGCAGATGTTGATCTGCCCCTACGCCACCCACCGGCACCCGGATTACTGGAAAGTGCCCGAGGCCTTCCATCCGGAGCGTTTCGAGCCCGCCCAGGTCGCCGGCCGTCCGCGCCACGCCTACGTCCCCTTCGGCACGGGTCCCCGGATGTGCGTCGGGCGTCACCTCGCGATGATGGAGATGCAGCTCATCCTCGCCATGGTGGCGCAGCGCTTCCGTCCGCGCCTCGCCCCCGGCTGGTTCGTGGTCCCCCAGGTGGGAACCTCGCTGCGGGCCAAGGGCGGGATGTGGATGATTCCCGACGCAGCGTGAGAGCGTACCGGTCCCGCGCGAAGATCACGATCGCGGTGTAGCCGGAGGCCACGAGGCTCAGCACGATGAGGAAGCCCAGCTTCGCGACGGTGGGGTTGGCGGAGAGCATCAGGACCGCCAGCCCCACGGCCACCACCAGCACGTTGGCCGCGACGCGCAGGAAGACGGCCCCCGGCCCCCCTTCGACCGTCTCCGTGTCGAAGGCCATGTGAATCCCGAAGTCCAGCCCGACACCCACCCCCAAGGCCAGGAAGGACGAGGTGGCGACTCCCATCTCCACCCCGAGCCAGCCGGCCGCTCCCAGAACGAGAAGCAGGGCCCAGACGTTCGCCACGATGCACTTCAGAGTGGGCCCCCAGCGGCCCGAGGTGAGCCCCAGCGCCAGCAGCGAGACGACGAGGGAAAGCCCCACCGAGAGCCCCTGGTTGGTGACGATCGACCGGATCAGGACCCGCCCCCGCTCCGCGCTGCCGCCGATGCGCGCGGCCACCGTCCCGGGAGGGAAGTTGCGGCGTACGGCGGCCTCCACGGCGCCGCGGACCCGGGTCGCCGTGGCGTAGTCGTCGTTCGCCACGCCGAGCATCAGCCGGGTCGCCTGCCCGCCCCGGTTCAGGAACAACCGTTCCAGAGGCTGCTCGTTGAAAAGATGGAAAGTCTCCAGAAGCCGCGCGACCTCGGCCTGCGAAGCCGGGAGCGCCGGCAGCGGCGCGGCGGGATCTCCGAGCTCCCAGGCCCGTTCGCGGACCAGGTCGGCGACGGAGATCGAGGCCGTCACGGCCGGCGTGGCCGCGATCTCCTTTTGCAGCCGTGAGAGGGCCGCCAGGAGCTCCGGCTCGCTCCAGGCGCGGGCATCCCGGCGGGTGAGCATGAGATCGAACTGGTAGAGGCCCACCGATTCCCTGGCGAACCACTCGACGTCCTGGACGATCTGGTGGCCGGGCCGGAAGTTGCGCGTCCAACTGTCGGCGATGTGCAGCCGCAGGAGGCCGGGCAGGAGGAGCAGGGAGAGCACGACCGGGAAGGCCCGGCTGCGCAGGAAGGGCACCGCCGCCTCCAGCGACCACGCGCGCTCGCTCCAGCGCGGCCGGGCATGCACGGGCACCAGGGCGAGGACGGCGGGCACCAGGGTGACGCTGATCATCCAGGAGATCCCCAGGCCGATGCCGGCCAGCAGACCGAATAGCCGCAGGGCCGGAGCGTCGGTGGCCAGGAACGAGGCAAAGCCGATGATCGTCGTCAGGGTGATGGCCGTCAACGGGAAGAACAGGCGGCGCAGAGCCTCCCAGGCGAGCGCCGGTGCCGGGCGCTCCGGGTAGACGGCGCGCAGCCGCAGGAACTCTCCGTACATATGGATCTCGTCCGCGATTCCCAGGACCGTGACGAGCACCGGAATCATGGCGGTCATCAGCGACAGCGGCTGGCCGAGCCGCGCCAGGGCGGCGAGCGTCAGGACCACCGTGATCACGGCCTGGATCAATGCCACGGAAACCAGCACCCAGGAGCGGAAGAGCATCCAGAACAGGAGGCCGATCAGCAGGAAGCTCCACGGCAGCAGACGCTGCATGTCGCTGAAAATCGATCTCCCCAGCTCGTTGAGCACCAGGTGCTTGCCGATCAGCCGGACGCGGTAGGCTCCCGGCCGGCGGGCGTCGAGCTCGGCGGCGGCCTGCCGCACCAGAGGGACGATCGACTCCACCCCCGCCGTGGAGAAGGCCGGCATCTCCAGGAAGACGGCGTTCCGCGACCGGCCGGCGGCGATCTGGCCGGTCACCGCGGTCGCCTTCAGGGACCGGTCGATCCAGCCGGCGTCCGGAGCGTGGAGCAGATAGGGCTCGCCGGGCACCGCCTCCCGCCGGAAGCGGGCCCGGTACAGACGGTCGAACATCAGCCGGTCGAGGTTGGGATCGGCGGCGATCCGCGCCATGAAGAACCGGGCGTCGTCGCGAAAGACCGGGTCGGTGATCCCGCCGCGCAGCCCTTCGAGCGCGATGATGAGCCGGTCGTCCGAGCCGAAGGTCGATCGCACCGCCTGGTCCGCGGCGAGAACCTCGCTCTCCCGCGGCAGGAGCTCCAGATCGTTGACCTCGACCTTCAGGCCGCGCAACGGCAGGGCGAGGTAGCCGGTCGCCAGCGCCGCCGCGAGAAGCCCACCGCCCAGCAGCCAGCGGAAGAGCGTCAGCCGGCGCATCAGGAGGCCGTCCCCTGGGGAGGGGGCGCGGCGCAGAAGGCCTCCGTCTCGGCGCCCGGCCCCTCGGAGGTGATCTCGCCCGGGTCCAGAAAATCACCATCCTGGTCGTCGTCGTCCAGCAGCCCGTCGGGGCGGAAGGACCAGACCCGCGAGCCCTCCGGCCCCGGGCGGCCCGGGCTCCCCAGCGTCAGCTCGGCCAACCGCCGGGCGGACACCGCGCGCTGCTGCCAGTGATCGGAGGAGATCCGCAGGAAGAGCTGGCACAGGGAGGGGTCTTGGAGAGCCGGGGCGCCGACCGAATGCTCCTCCAGGAAGGCCCGGCGCGCCTCCCGGCCGCTGGGGATCGCGGGGAGATCCCGCCAGGTGGGGACGGCGACGGGAAAGACCAGTCCGCCGGGATCGATCACGCTGATGAAGGGCACGGCGGGAAGGGGTTCCGTCCGCCAGGCCTGCCAGGCGATCAGCACCAGGGCCAGGACGAACAGGACCGCCATCCGGCGCTCCATCGCACGCTGCGAAGCCATGTCGATTCGGAATCCAGGGAGTGGAGGGAGGCCTCCGGCGCGGGCCGGCCTCCCTCGACCGAAGCGGACTTACTGGATCGTCGCCGCCTGGCCCACCGGCAGGTTGTAGGCCGCCTTGCCATTGGCGTCGACCAGCGTGACCGGGCTCGCCAGCGCGTAGGACGTGCCGGAGGGCGGCGGGAACGACGCGACGGAGGTGCCCAGGAGGGTGACCTGACCGGCCGAATGATACTTGTTGCCGTTGACGTCGACGTTGATGAAGAAGTTGATCTTCTGCGTGTTGTCCTGACCCGACGTGTTGGCGATGAAGGTGCTCGGCTCAGGCTTGCGGCTGCTGTCCAGGGTGATGGCCACGTTGCCCAGACCCGTGACCGAGCCGGTGGACTTGAAATCAATCACGCCGAAGTTGAAACCCGTACGGCCGTCCGGAGTCCTGATCGGCTGGCCGACCTGGGCCGTGATCTGGCCGCTGGTCGCGGCGAAGGGACCGTTGGTCCCCCCGACCGGGTTGAAGATGTGCCCCATCTTGGCGAGCTTGACGCAGATCGTGCCCGGCGCCGGCAACGAGGCCACGGCATAGGCCAGCCCGCCCCCGACCATCGCCATCGTCACAGCGGTGATACCCAACATCTTTCCCATTTTACGGTTCATGCGTGTGTTCTCCTTTTCCCTTCGTCAAAAGGACACCATTCCAGGGTGCCCTTACTTACCCCAGTGCGGGCCAGCGAAAAAACGAGCCGCCCGCCGGAGAGGCCTCGCCGCGCGATATATTGCCGCGCCATGGAGAACCTTCGCCGCCGCGTCCTCGCGTTCGCCCTGGGCCTTCTGGCCCTTTCCGGAACCGCCCCTGCCATCGAAGGGAAATGGACTCCCGGGCAGATCCTCGAGCTCGATTCCCGATGGCTGCGCGAGCAGGGTCTGGAGGTCCCGCCGGAGACCCTGTGGAGCCGCGAGGGCGGCGGGCTGCTGGAGGCCGCCGCGCGGATCGGCGGCTGCTCTGCCGGCTTCATCTCCCCGCGCGGGCTGATGATCACCAACCATCACTGCGCCTTCAGCATCCTCCAGCAGCACTCGACGCCGCGGCGGGACCTCATCACCCACGGCTTCCTCGCCCACCAGCCGGCCGAGGAGCTCCCCGGCTCCGGGGTCCGGGCCACCATCCCCCACCGCGTCACCGACGTCACGGCGACGGTCGAGGCCGCGGTGCCCGCCGGAGCGGACGACCTGAAACGGTTCCAGGCCATCGAGCGCAAGAAGAAGGAGCTGGTGGCGGCCTGCGAGCGCGAGGCTCTCCGCCGCTGCGAGGTGGCGGCTTTCGACGGCGGCGTGCGCTACCTGCTCAACGAAAGCCTGGAGTATCCCGACGTGCGGCTGGTCTACGCGCCCCCTCGCGCCGTCGGCGAGTACGGCGGCGAGGTGGACAACTGGAGCTGGCCCCGCCATACCGGCGACTTCGCCCTGCTGCGCGTCTACTCCGCGCCGGACGGCTCGCCCGCCGCCCGGGCCGAGGCCAACGTCCCCTATCGCCCCAAGCACTTCTTCCCGGTCGCCGCGGAAGGCGTCGAGCCGGACGGTTTCGTGATGCTGGTGGGCTACCCCAGCCGCACGTTCCGCTCCTTCATCGCGGCCGAGATGGCCGAGCGGGCAGAGCGCTTCTACCCCGGAATGAGCACGCTCTATCGCGCCTGGCTCGACCTCATGGAGGCGGCCTCGACCCGCGACGAGACGGCGCGCATCGCCCTCGCCGACCGCATCAAGGGGCTCGAGAACAACGAGAAGAACGCCCGCGGCCAGGTGACCGGCATTCGCCGCGGCCACATCCTGGAGCACAAGGCCGAGAGCGAGCAGGCGATCGCCGCCTGGGCCGCCCGGCACCCCGAGCAGCGGGACGCCGTCGCGGCGCGCGACGAGCTCGCCCGCCTGGTGGCCGAACGGCAGCGCACCTGGGACCGCGATTTCCTGCTCGAACAGTGGCGCCGGGGTTCCAAGCCGCTCGAGCTCGCCCTGTGGCTGGTGCGCTGGGCGGGCGAGAAGACGAAGCCCGACCTCGAACGCGAGCCGGACTTCCAGGAGCGCAACCGCAACATCCTCCGCGAGAGGCTGGAGCGGGATCAGAAGCGCATCCACCTTCCCACCGACGCCGCCTTGCTGACGGACGTCCTCGCCCGGCTCGCCAATCTACCGGCCATCCCTGCCGCCCCGGGCAACCGCGTGCCGGCCGTGGAGGCCTTCGCCGGCGGAGCGCGGGACCGCGCGGCCCTGCGCCCCAGGGTCGACGAGCTGCTCGCTCACAGCAAGGTCGCCGACCTGGAAGAGCGCGGGAAGATGTTCGACGAGAGCGTGGAGCAGCTCCGCGCCCGGCACGATCCGCTGCTCGACCTCGCCTTCGGTCTCGACGCCGAGCTGCGAGCCCTCAAGGAGCGCAACGACCGTTTCGAGGGCGCGGTCTCGCGGCTGCGCCCGCGCTGGATGAGGGCGGTGATGGCCTACGCCGGCAAGCCGGTCGCCCCGGACGCCAACGGCACCCTGCGCGTGACGCTCGGCCACGTGCGGGGTTACAGCCCGCGCGACGGCGTGTGGATGCGCCCGCAGACCACCCTCGCCGGCGTGGCGGAGAAGAGCACCGGCGAGGAGCCCTTCGCCGCGCCGCCGGCGTTGCTGGCCGCCGCGCCTCGCGGAGCGGAGAGCCGCTGGGCGGCTGCCAACCTGAAGGACGTTCCGGTCAATTTTCTCGCCGACGCCGACACCACGGGAGGCAACTCGGGAAGCCCGGTGCTCAACCGCAAGGGCGAGCTGGTGGGAGTCAATTTCGACCGGGTCTGGGAGAACGTCGCCAACGACTTCGGCTACGACCCCGAGGTTGCCCGCAACGTCAGCGTCGACGTTCGCTATCTGCTGTGGATGCTGGAAGCGCTGGACGGCGAAGCGGCCAGACCGCTGCTGGAGGAGATGGGAGTGGCAGGCAAGACGCCTTAGAGGGCGGCGCCCCTCAGCCCAGCGGCGACGGCCGCCGCACCAGCGGGCTGGCGAGCGCCGCCAGCCGCCGGAAGCCGCGGACCTCCGCGTCGTGGCGTACCGCCGCGAGCAGGGCTTCGCTGCCGGGGTCCTTCCGTTCGCGCTGAATCTGCGCCAGGGCCAGGCGTGTTTCCAGTCCGGCGGCGACGAAGCCGCTGCGCTCCGCCTCCTCGATCGCGCGTTGCAGGTCGCGCAGCGCCTCGGCGGCATGGCCGCTGGCGGCATCGATGCGGGCCAGGGGGGCGGCCATTTCAATCCGCAGCTTCAGATCCTCGCTGTTGCCGAGCCGCGACCGGGCCTCCCGCGCCGCCTGGGCGGCCTCCGCCTTCGCCCCCTGATCGAGGAGAGCCTCGCTCAGCACGGCCAGCGCCAGCGCCTCCCCGCCGTCCATCCCGCGTCCCCGGTACCAGGCCGCCACCTCCCGCGCCAGCTTCGACGCCTCGGTGGGGCGGCCCGCCATCAGCTCCAAACGGGCCAGGTCCAGGCGCATCTCCGTCGCCTGGAGGTTTCCCCCCAGCCCGATGCTGATGCCGAGAGCCTCCTGGAACGACTTGCGGGCACCCTCCAGATCGCCGGCCGCGAAGCCGGACCACCCCAGGTTCCGCAACGCCGCCGCGACCAGGGACCGCGCGCCGAGCTCCTTGGCGACGCGGAGCTGGTCGGCGCCGAGGTCGTGCGCCGCGGCGAGCTCCCCGCGGTCGTAGGCCAGCCGTGCCTGCAATCCCAGGAGACGGGCCATGCCGAGCTTGTCGCCGGCCTGGCGCTTGGCCATCAGGCCTTGGGTCGAGCGCTGCCAGGCACCTTGAAGGTCGCCGCGCCGCGCCGCCAGATCGGCCGAGGTGACGAGGGCCGCGGCGGAAATCTGCGAGCCTCCGGCCGGATGGAAGAGATTGAACGCCTGTTCGTGGAGGCTCCGCGCTCCGGCGAGATCGCCTTGCAGGGCCAGGACGTTTCCCAAGTGGTCGAGGCTTTGTGCCTGCGCCGGCGGATGGGCCATCGATTGGCCGAGCCGCAGCGCCCCCTCGAACTGTTCGCGGGCTCCCCTGAGATCGCCCTGTTCGCACATCACCTCGCCCAGGCGGTTCTGAACCTGCGTTTGCGACACCCGGTCGCCGATCTCGACGTACCAGGAGCGGGCCTGCTCCAGTTGCAGGCGGGCCGCGCTCAGCTCGCCGCGGTCCGAGTGCACCTCGGCCAGGGAGAGAAGCTGGGCCGCGATGCCGACACCGCTGCCGGCGTGCTGGGCGATGCCCAGGGCCTCTTGGTTCGCCTCCTCGGCGCCGTCGAGATCGCCCAGGCTCTTGAGCGCGAGGGCCTTGTTGGCCAGGGCCATGCCCACCTGCCACTGGTGGCCGGCCTTCTTGGCCAGGTCGAGGGCCTCGGTGAACAGGCCCAGGGCCTGCTGGGGCCGGCCCATCTTCACCAAGGCGTCGCCCTCGAAGATGAGGGCCCGGGAGACGAGGACCTTCTGCCCCGTCACCCGGCCCTTGGTGGCGGCGGTCGCGGCCGAGCGCAACTGCGTCGCGGTGTCCGACAGGCGCCGGGCATTGCGCGTCTCGGCCAGGTCGATGCGCGGGTCGTCGCCCGCCGGCGGCGGCAGCCGGCGCAGGGCCGCGAGGGTGGCCGCCGACTCCGCGCCATGGCCGCCCGCGGTCTGGCTGTCGGCGAGCTGAAGCCCGTACTCGATCTCATCCGGAAAAATCGTCCAGAGAGAGCGATAGGTCTCGGCGGCCCGATCCCACTGCTTGCCGATCTGGTAGAGCCGCGCCTCGATGGCCAGCCGCTCCTCGCGCGACAGCGAGGCGGACAGCTCCGTGGCCCTGCGCGCTTCCCTCTCCGCCTGGGCGTCATAACCTAGGCCCGCCCAGGACTGGGACAGGGCCGAGTGGATCACCGCCGAGCCGGGATCCGCCGCCGCGGCTTTCTGCAGCAGCACCAGGGCCCCCGGCGGATCGAAGGCCCGCAGCCGCAGCAGCCCTTCGTTGTACAGGCGCGCCGGCTCGGCGCTCTTCGGCTGGAGGGCACGGGCCTGCCGCGCCTGCTCGGGCGACAGCGCCGCGATGCCCATCGACTCGCGCAGACGCGTGCCGGTACGCGATACCAGGTCGAACAGCCCCGCCTGGGTGCCGACCTCGGCCACCGAAACCATCGTGTCGGCCTCGGGAACCCGGACGACGCGGAGGTCGAGGCGGATCTTGCCGCCGATGGGCAGATAGGTACCCAGGACGACCCGGTCCGCTCCCAGCACGGCATGCAGCCGCTCGAGGTCTCCCCGACGGAGGCTGCCGTCCTCCTGAAAGGAGAGGGACTTCTGCGCCTGCGCCACCGCCTCTCCCCGGAGGATCCGCAGCTTCCCGCCCGCCGCCAGCTCGGTGGAGAGCATCGTGGGCAGCGCCGACTGGAGCCAACCCGTACCGGGCATCGGCGCCAGACTGCGGAAATCGAGCACCACGACGGCGGGACGGGCCTTCTCCGACGCGGACGACGCGGTCCTCGCGGCTCGCGAGCCGTGGCGAAAGTGGACTTGAAGAACGCCCAGGAGGCCCGCGCCCAGAAGACCCAGGACCAGCAGCGCCGCCCAGCGCCTGGCATGAGACCGCCGGCGGGGCTCGATCCCCGAGGCTGGAGCGGGCGAGCTCGCGACCGCCTGAGAGCGCGGCTCGGCGACGGCGGACGGCGCTTCCAGAGCCGGCTCCGCCATTGCCGCCGGTGTCGCGGGCTCCGCCGGCGCCGGCTGCGGCTCCGCGATCGGCGGCGAAGCGGGCGGGATGGAGACGGCGGGAAAGATACCGGTGGCGGCGCGTTCGATCCGGCGGACCTCGCCCGCGAAGGAGTATCCCCGCCCTGACACGGTCGTCACGTAGCGGGAATGGTCGGCCTTCTCGCCGAGGACCTTGCGCAGGGCGAAGATGTTTTGCGTCAGGTTGGCTTCGCTGACCTGGACGCCGCCCCAGACCTTCTCGATCAGCTCCGTCTTCTCCACCACCTCGCCCGGCCGCGCGAGCAGGACGACGAGGATCGCAAGGGCTTTCGGCGACACCTGGACCGGCTCGTCGTCACGCAGGAGGACACGGCGAATGGGATCGACGAAAAACTCGTCGAACTCGTAGCAGGTCCTGTCCTCGGGGCGAGAAACCATCCGGTTGCGTCTTGAATCCAGATCGGGTTTGGTGGATATACGAAAACAGCAGGTTCGGCTGAGTTTACAGCAGGTCACCCCAGAGGCGAAGGCCGCGGCGCCTCCGGGACGGCGAGCATCGCCAGCCGCCGGAAACCCAGGGTCTCCGCATCGCGGCGTACCGCCGCGAGAAGGACTTCACCGGCCGGATCTCGCATCTGGCGCTGAAGCTGCGCCAGGGCCAGGCGCGCCTCCAGGCCGGGGGCGACGAGCCCGGTCCGCTCCGCATCGGCGATCGCCTGCCGCAGGTCGCGCGACGCCTCCGCGGTGTGGCCGCCGGCGGCGTTGATGCGGGCCAGGGGAGCGGCCATCTCGATGCGCAGCTTCACGTCCTCGCCGGTGCCCAACCGCGACCGGGCCTCCACCGCCGCCTGAGCGGCCTCCACCCGCGAGCCCTGAGCGAGGAGGGCCTCGCCCAGCGCGGCCAGCGCCAGCGCCGCCGCGCCGTCCATCCTGCGTTCCCGGTACCAGGACGCGACCTCCCGAGCCAGCTTCGACGCCTCGGCGGGGCGGCGCGCCGCCAGGGCCAGGCGGGCCAGATCGAGGCGGATTTCCGTCGCCTGGAGGTTGCCGCCCAGCGCGGAGCTGATGTCGAGAGCCTCCTGGAGCGACTGGCGGGCGCCGTCGAGGTCGCCCGCGGCGAGAGCGGCCCGTCCCAGGTTCTGAAGGGCGCCGGCGACGAGCGCCCGCGCGCCGGTCTCCCGCGCGAGGCGGAGCTGCTCCTCGCCGAGGCTCCGGGAGCCCGCAAGGTCGCCCCGATCGTAGGCCAGCCGTGCCCGCGAGCCGAGGACGCGCGCCACGCCGAGCTTGTCGCCGGCCCGGCGCTTCGCCGCCAGGGCCTGGGTCGAGCGCTCCCAGGCGGTCTGGAGGTCACCGAGCCGTGCCGACAGATCCGCCAGCGCGGTGAGGGCCGAGGCGGCGAGATTGGAGTCGTCCACGCGCTGGAAGATCGTGAGGGCAGCCTCGTGCCGGCTCCGCGCCCCGGCGACGTCGCCCTGCAGCGCCAGGACGTTGCCCAGGTTGTCGAGGGACTCAGCCTCCATGGCCTTGTTGGCCACGGCCTGGGCGATCCGCAGCGCCCCTTCGAGCCGCTCCCGAGCTCCCGCCAGGTCGCCCTGGGCGCACAGGATCTCCCCCAGACGGTCGAGGCCCATCTTCTGCACAACGCGGCTGCCGATCTCCAGCGCCCAGTGCTGGGACTCCTCGAAGAGCCGGCGGGCCTTGGCGAGCTCGCCCCGCTGACGCTGCACCTCGGCGAGGTTGTAAAGCTGGGCCGCGATGCCGACGCCGCTGCCGGTGCTCCGGGCGATGTCCAGAGACTCCTGCCCGGCCTTCTCGGCGCCGTCGAGGTCGCCCAGGTTCTTGCGCGCGATCGCGAGGTTGGCCAGGGCCATACCCACCTGCCACTGGTGGCCCGCCTGCTGCGCGAGGTCCCGGGATTCTCCGAACAGGCCCAGAGCCTCCCGGGTCCGTCCCATCTTCTCCAACGCGACACCCTGGTAGATCAGAGCTCGGGAGACCACCAGGGTCTGGCCGGACTTGCGGCCCTTGGCCGCCGCGGCCCCGGCAGCCCGAAGCTCGGTGGCGAAGTCCGACAGGTACAAGGCGTTGAGCGCCTCGGCGAGGTCGATGCGCGGATCGCGGCCCGCTGGAACCGGGAGCTGGCGCAGGGTCGCGATGGTGTCCGCCGCCTCCGTGCCGTGGCCGCCCGCCGTCAGACTGTCGGCGAGCTGCAGACCATAGTCGATCTCATCCGGAAAGAAGGTCCAGAGAGAGCGGTAGGTCTCGGCGGCCCGGTCCCACTGCTTGCTCACCTGATAAAGCTGCGCCTCAATGGCCAGACGCTCCTCGCGCGGCAGCGAGGCGGACAGCTCCGTGGCCTGGCGCGCCTCGGCCTCGGCCCGCGCGTCGTAGCCCAGGCCACTCCACGCCTGGGACAAGGCCGAGTGGATCACCGCCGAGCCGGCGTCGGCTTGCACGGCCTTTTGCAGCAAAGCCAGGGCCCCGGGTGGATCGAAGGCCCGCAGCCGCAGCAGCCCTTCGTTGTACAACCGTGTGGTCTCGGCGCTCTTCGGCTGGAGGGCCCGAGCCTGCCGCGCCTGCTCGGGCGAAAGCGCCGCCATGCCCAGTGACTCGCGCAGACGCGCACCGGTCCGCGACACCAGGTCGAACAGCCCCGACTCGGTACCCACCTCGGTCACCGTGGCCAGGACGTCGGCTTCGGGCGCGCGGACGATCCGGAGATTGAGGCGGATCTTGTCCCCCACGGGGACATAGGTGCCCAGGACGACGCGATCGGCTCCCAGCACGGCGTGCAGGCGCTCGAGGTCATCCCGGCGCAGGTTGCCGTCCTCCTGGAAGGAGAAGGACCGCTGGGCCTGGGCCACCGTCTCTCCCCGGAGAACCCGCAGCTTGCCGCCCGCCGCCAGCTCGGTGGTGAGCATCGAGGGCAGAGCCGACTGGAGCCAACCGTCGCCGGTTCTCGGCGACAGGCTCCGGAAATCGAGCACCACGACGGAAGAACGGGCCTTCGTCGCCGGGGCGGGAGCGGCCACCCTTGGGTCCCAGCGATCGTGAAAGTGAAGGAGACCCAGGAAAACCGAGCCCAGGACGCCCAGGACGAGCAGCGCCGCCCAGCGCCCACGATGCGACCGCGGCCGCGCGTCGATCCGCGCGGGTGGACCGGGCGAGCCCGCGACCGGCACCGAGGACGGTTCCGCGGCGGTGGGCGGCGGGAGCGGGGAGGGGGCAGTGACGGGAAACACGCCCGTGGCGGCGCGCTCGATCCGGCGGACCTGGCCCGCGAAGCAGTACCCCCGGCCCGGCACGGTCACGATGTAGCGGGATTCGTTGGCCTTCTCGCCGAGGATCTTGCGCAGGGCGAAAACGCTCTGCGTCAGGTTGGCTTCACTGACAGGGGAGCGGCCCCAGACCATCTCGATCAGGTCCTGCTTCTCCACCACCTTGCCCGGCTGCGCGAGAAGGGCGATGAGGATCGACAGCGCCTTCGGCGAAACCTGCAACGGTTCGTCGCCGCGCAACAGGACACGACGGATCGGATCGACGAAGAAATCGTCGAACTCGTAGCAGCCCCTGTCCTCGGAACGAAAAGCCATCCGGTTGCGTCAGCTCAGTATCGGCGGAGTCTACAGCAGACCGGGAGCTTGCGCGCTTGTTATGTCTTGCTGACCGTCCCGCCCAGCGCGTCGAGCAGACCGCCTTCCAGATCGGGAAACTTCCGCCGGTAGTCCTCCCGGCTGCGCTCGATCACCTCGCACGCCTCGGCCCGGCCGTAGACACCGGCGATCTCGACCGGCTCGTGCTCGGCCCCGGGCGGCCGTTTGTAGGTGAGGAAGTAGTGCTTGAGACGGTTGATCAGGGCTTCCGGGAGGTCCCCGATCTCCCGCGCATGTCCGTAGGCCGCATCGCCCTTGAGCACGGCGATGATCTTGTCGTCCGCCTCTCCGCGGTCGATCAGGCGCAGCCCGCCCAGGGGAATCGCCTGCAGCAGGAAGTCGCCGTGCGAAAACGCCTTCTCGGAGAGGACGCAGACGTCCATGGGATCGCCGTCGCCTTCGAGCGTCGGCAGATCCGTGTGGGCCTGAGAGAAGGCCGCGACCCGGTCGCCGCAGAAAGTGCGGGGAATGAAGCCGTAGAGGGTGGGACAGACGTTCGAGAATAGCTGCGGCCGGTCCACCTTGAGGATGCCCGTCGCCTTGTCGATCTCGTACTTGACCGTGTCGGAGGGAACGAGCTCGATGTAGGCCGTCACCACGTTGGGAGCGTCGGGTCCGGCGGACACGCCGTGCCAGGGGTGGGCCTTGAAAAGGAGCCCGAGCAGCTCTCGGGTGCGCTCCTGATTCGTCTCGTCCATGTCCTTGCCTCCCTGCAATCCTATTATGATCGCTCCACCATGCGGTGGCTGGCGGTCTGGCTTCTACTGACCGGCGTCTACTTCGCCGGCCAGCTCGTGACACCGCTGCTGACCGGCGGCGGCTGGAGGTACAGCCGCGAGAAACTGGCCCACCTCGCCACCGTCCCGCTCATCCAGGTGGTGTCGCTACGCGCCGTCGCCCTGGTTCGGCGCGATCGCCGGCGGCGTCGCGGGGGGCCGCCTCCAGCGCCGGCTGCTGAAAGATCCGCCAGTCGTCCAGACGCAGGGCCGTGAGCTCCCGCCCCCAGGCGCAGCCGGTGTCGAGGGCCGCGATGCCGCCGCCGACCTTCAATCCCAGGGCGGCCCAGTGGCCGAAGATCACGGTGAGCCCGGCGCTGCGCCGGCCGCGCGCCGCGAACCAGGGCAGGCAGCCGCGAGGCGCCGCGTCCGGCGGACCGCTGAAGCCGGCGCACATGCGGCCCGTGGCGTCCAGGGTGCGGAGCCTCGCGAAGCCCGCCAGGGCCGCCCGCGCCCGCTCCCATCCGGCAAGCCCCTCCTTCCAGCGCTCCTCCGTCCGCTCCTCGATGGACGCCAGGAGCTTGCCGGCCCCTTCGCCGCGCAGGCGCTCCTCCACGTCGCGCGCCAGACGCTCGGCCTGCCGCGGGCTCCAGGCGGGGAACAGCCCGGCGTGGACCATGAGCGTCTCGCCCTCGCGGTGAATCAACGTCCGGGTCCGCAGCCAGGCCAGGAGATCGTCGCGGTCGGGCGCCGCGAGCACCGAGTCCAGGGAATCGCGCTTCTTCGGTCCGCCCACGCCGGCGGCGCGAGCCAGAAGATGAAGATCGTGATTGCCCAGCACGGCGACGACCCGGTCGCCCATCTCCACGGCCCAGCGCAGCACCTCCAGCGACCCCGGCCCCCGGTTGACCAGGTCCCCCACCAGCCAGAGGCGATCCTCCCCGGGATCGAACGCGATGCGGTGCAGGAGGCCCTGAAGGGTCTCGAAGCAGCCGTGGATGTCGCCGATCGCGTAGGTGGCCATGGGCGTGGATCTCTGGGCGGATCATAGATGCAACCCGCCCGCCAGCGGCCCCTCACGCCCGGATCAGGATCAGACTCCGCCCGGCCAGGGTAGCGGAACAACTCACTCCGCGGGAGGGGTGAGTGGCATCGAATCGTGTCGGACGAGCACCGGCAAGGTGCGGCGGGAGCGGACCCTCCACAACCAATAGAACATCGCGCCGAACAACAGCAGGATCGGCAGCGCGCGCATCGGCCCCGTCGTGAAGGGCTCCGGAAGAATTTTCGCCACCCGCTCACGGATCGAGAAGAACGACCCGGCCGCGATGAACAGCGCGAAGCACATTCGCCACAAATGGCGCGCCAGGCGCGGCCCGCCGCGCGGCATGCCGGATCGCATGATGCGCACGTCGCCGGCGGCCGCCAGGCTCATGACGGTGGCAAGGACGAAGGACATCACGCCGATCGTGCGATACGGAACGCCGCCGGGGGAAAGGAGAGGGCTGTTGATGGCCTTGACGCCGCCCACGATCGCGCCGAGCGCGAGTCCGACCACGATCGTCAGCGCAGCAGCATTGATGCGGCGGGTCCATGGCGACGCGGGGCGGACGGTCGTGAGAGCGGTACCCACAAAGTAGGCCGTCATCAAGGCGACGAGCACATTCGTCCAGTTGGGAGTCTTGAGAAACTCCAGGATCGAGGCGCTGATGCCCATGACGAGCATGACGTAGACGAACAGCAGCCCGCTGCGGCGGTGGAGAGTCCCGCCTTTCTTCACCGAAAGGGCCACGGCGCCGAGAACCATGGCGAGCCCCCCTGCGGCTATGTGGATCGGTAAGAGGATGTTGTGCATCGTGTGACCTCCGGATCCTCCGTAAGAGCTTCGTTTGCAGCCGTCATTGTGGCGCGGCTTTGCTGAACGGGCGCTGAACGGCCTGTTCAGCAGCGGTTCAGCAGGAGCGCCCTAGACTGCCGGACATGATCACCCCATACACAACCTGGCGAAGGAGCTTTTGATGAAGCAGAGCGTCCTGTTGACCATCACGTCCGTGCTCACACTCCTGCTCCTGACGTTGCACCTGGCGGACGACATCGTCTATGGGTTCGAGAAGGGAGTGCCCTCGAACCTCCTTGCAGTGCCCATCGCGGTCATCTGGCTCTACGGGACGCTGGTGCTCGCCGAACGGCGATCGTGCTACGTCATCGTCCTCCTCGGATCGCTCCTCGGGGCCTACGTTCCCTACATCCACTTCAGGTTGGCGGGAGGCGTTCTCGGCCACGAGATCGCGAAGTCCAGTGGAGCCCTCTTCTGGGTCTGGACGCTCCTCGCGATCGGCGTGTGCGCGGTCTTCTCCGTCATCCTCTCGGCGCAAGGGCTGTGGAAGCTGCAGTGGGGCCGGTCCCGGAAGTCGGAGCTAGAGAGTCGTTAGGCCCGTGCCGGCTAACCGCGTATCATGGAGCTGTCACTGGCCTAATGACCGCGGTCGAGAATGAGAGTCCTGATCGTCGAAGATGAGTCGCTGCTGGCCGACCGGCTCGCCACCACGCTCGGAGAAAGCGGCTATGCGGTCGACATTGCCAGGGACGGAGAGCGCGGCGACTTCCTCGTCAGCACCGAGCCCTACGACGCGGTGATTCTCGATCTCGGGTTGCCGAGGATCGACGGGTTGAAGCTGCTCGAACGCTGGCGCGCCGGCGGAATCGGGGTGCCGGTGCTGGTTCTCACCGCCCGCGGAAGCTGGAGCGAGAAAGTGCGCGGCATCGACGGCGGCGCGGACGACTACCTCACCAAGCCCTTCCGGATGGAGGAGCTCCTGGCGCGGTTGCGCGCCTTGATCCGGCGATCGAGCGGACAGCTCACGCCTGAGCTGCGCTACGGCGCGCTGGTGCTGGACCCGAGGACGTCGCAGGTCACTCTCGAGGGTCAGCCGGTGAAGTTGACCAGCCATGAGCTTCGCGTGCTCTCCTACCTCATGCACCATCAAGGCCGCGTCGTTTCGCAGGCCGAGCTCGTCGAGCACATCTACGCGCAAACGTTCGACCGCGACTCGAACACCGTCGAAGTGTTCATCGCCCGCCTTCGACGCAAGCTCGGTGCCTCGACGATCGAGACCGTGCGTGGACTCGGCTATCGCATCGGGACGGAGTCGTGAAGGGCTCTCTCCGCGCGCGCCTCTTCGTCGGAGCGCTCGTCTGGATGACCGCGGTGTTCGTCACGGTCACTGCCCTGCTGCTCAAGCTCGCGCGGAATCATCCGGAGCTCGAGATCCACGGTGCGACGTATCACGCCGCGATGGGGATCTTCGCCGTAGCCTTCGTCGTGGGGGGCATGTTCCTCGTGCGAAGAGCGGTGGCGCCGCTGTGGAGCCTTCGCGCCAGTCTGTCCTCGGTGCGCGAGGGACGCAGCCAGAGGATCGAAGGCGACCATCCGACCGAAGTGCAGCCGCTCGTGAACGAGCTGAACGGGCTGCTCGAGGATCGTGAGCGTGCGATCGCCAAGGCCCTCGCCACGGCGGGAGATCTCGCGCACGGATTGAAGACGCCGCTCGCGGTGCTCGCGCAGGAGGCGGAACAGGCCGGCGCCGCGGGCCATCACGATCTCGCGACGACGCTCGGCCAGATGGTCGAGCGGATGCAGCGGCAGATCGACTATCACCTGGCCCGTGCCCGCGCGACCGCATCGGCGCGTGCGGCGCCGGGACTCCGCTGCTCCGTCCTTCCGTCCGTCGAAGGTCTCGTGCGCACGATGCGGCGCCTGCACGCGGAACGCGCGTTGGCGATCGACGCCGATGTTTCGCCGGCGCACGAGATCCAGGGTCGCAGGGAAGACCTCGACGAGATGCTGGGGAACCTGCTCGACAACGCGTGCAAGTGGGCGCGCTCCCGAGTCGCCATTTCGTCAGCCATCGACCATGCCCAACTCTCGATCTCGGTGGATGACGATGGGCCGGGCCTCGATCCCTCCATGCGCGCTCAGGTGCTGCAGCGAGGAGTGCGGGCCGACCAGCAGGTCCAGGGATCAGGGCTCGGTCTCGCGATCGTCAGCGATCTCGCCGAGCTCTACGGTGGTTCCGTCACGCTGGAGACCTCGCCGCTCGGCGGGACGCGCGCCCGACTCCAGCTTCCACGGCTCTGACTGACGAGACGCCTGGCATCGCTCCCCGGGTGCACCTGCTACTTCCCGTACCGCGCGGCCGTATTGAAGAGACCTCGCCAGCGGGTGATCTTGCCATCCTTCAGCGAGAAGACATGGATCCACTCGCTTTCGAATTCATTCCCGGTGTCCCGCGCGGTCGCGCTTTCCCAGCCCAGCACGGTGACATGCCCGTCGGCCTCGAGGAATTCCCGCGGCTCGAAAGCCCGAATGTCGTCGGTGCTCGCTACAGCCGAGAAGAAATCGGCAACCTCCGCCGGGTTTCGCCGCCGTCCAGCGTAGGGTAGACCGGCGGAGCCGACGAATTCCCAATCGACTTCGTCGGCGATAAAACTCAGGATCTTCGGTACATCGGCGCGACCAAAAGCCTCATACACTTCCTGCACGATCGCTGTGGCGGTTCCCATCTCTGATTCCTCCTGTTCGGCGTGTGATGAACTACCCTCTACTACGTGGATATGGCGGATCTGGATCAGCTCTTTTCCAGACCGGCGGCCCATTGGGAATCAACACGGCGACCGTCCAGGGATGCAAAATCACCCAGGCACCTTTTCGGGACGAACGGGGGAAGCCCTCTCCCGAGTTGGGGAGAGCCTGCCCAACTCGGGAAAGACGATTCCCCACCAGGGGAGGGCTGCTCCCGAGTTGGGGAGAGCCTGCCCAACTCGGGAAAGACGATTCCCCACCAGGGGAGGGCT
>Ga0134125_10000222_pt1 | contig 81745 bp, 54 predicted proteins | sample KB31751_FD_96464 | JGI IMG/M metagenome (GOLD analysis project Ga0134125, IMG submission 96464) | Terrestrial soil microbial communities with excess Nitrogen fertilizer from Kellogg Biological Station, Michigan, USA - KB3-175-1 | ecosystem: Environmental > Terrestrial > Soil > Unclassified ... | reverse complement strand
GCGACCGCCGCCAACGCGGCGACGACAGCTGCCGCCGCCTCAGGTGGGGCGACCACCGTCGCCGGCGGCTGGCCCTCCACCGCAAAGAACGTTTCAATCCACGCCCCCGCGCGGGGGGCGACGGCCGGTGTACGGCTTCAACACGTCCATGGACCAGTTTCAATCCACGCCCCCGCGCGGGGGGCGACTGCTGGCGATCCTGGTCGGATGTGCGCTCCGCAGTTTCAATCCACGCCCCCGCGCGGGGGGCGACTCACGCGCAGCGTCAGCGTGCGTCGCCGCAGTAGTTTCAATCCACGCCCCCGCGCGGGGGGCGACTTGTCGATCCAAGCTCAAGGCGCGCTCAGTCTTGAGTTTCAATCCACGCCCCCGCGCGGGGGGCGACGCACTGTGACCAGCGCGCGTAACAATCAGATTTCTGTTTCAATCCACGCCCCCGCGCGGGGGGCGACGTTGCCCGGTAGTTCAACACCATTTTCTGATGACGTTTCAATCCACGCCCCCGCGCGGGGGGCGACGATATGCACAGCCGCACCGGTCAGCAGCGTCTTTGGTTTCAATCCACGCCCCCGCGCGGGGGGCGACTTCCAACTTGGCAGACATAGGAACTGGAAGATGTGTTTCAATCCACGCCCCCGCGCGGGGGGCGACCCCAGCAGGATCGACGTCATCTGCACCTGGCCGTTGTTTCAATCCACGCCCCCGCGCGGGGGGCGACGTGGGTGGACCGATCGCCATGACCCGTGTGTTGATGTTTCAATCCACGCCCCCGCGCGGGGGGCGACGAGGTGAGCCGATGGACCCGAACACATCAGCGATGTTTCAATCCACGCCCCCGCGCGGGGGGCGACAATGCGCAGGTGATTCCCAACCGCTGGATATGCAAGTTTCAATCCACGCCCCCGCGCGGGGGGCGACACGTCGGTGACGATTGTCTTCATACCCATGTAGGCGTTTCAATCCACGCCCCCGCGCGGGGGGCGACGAGCTGCGCGCCCATGTTCTCCAGCGGGTCTTCGAGGTTTCAATCCACGCCCCCGCGCGGGGGGCGACTGGATGATCACGCAGCGCGGCGCGCGGATCAACAAGTTTCAATCCACGCCCCCGCGCGGGGGGCGACCAGCCTCCAAGTCCGGATGAGAGCATGGCGCTCCTAGTTTCAATCCACGCCCCCGCGCGGGGGGCGACGGCGACGGCAATCACGGGGCTCGCGGCGCTGCTGGCGTTTCAATCCACGCCCCCGCGCGGGGGGCGACCTGGCACGGGGACGGCCACGCGGGAGAGCCGTGTTTCAATCCACGCCCCCGCGCGGGGGGCGACCCAGACGATCCAAAGCGGACGCCGCGTGTGGAAGCGTTTCAATCCACGCCCCCGCGCGGGGGGCGACCGGCACCGCGCTCAGCGCCGCGCGCAGCGCATTGAAGTTTCAATCCACGCCCCCGCGCGGGGGGCGACATTCATGCCGGTGCCGTAGTCAGCCTGGATGGTGTTTCAATCCACGCCCCCGCGCGGGGGGCGACCGGCGCGAGGCGCGCGGCGAGGGCGCGGAGGGAATGTTTCAATCCACGCCCCCGCGCGGGGGGCGACGCAAGGTGCAGCCGTATATGTGGCGCACCCCGACGTTTCAATCCACGCCCCCGCGCGGGGGGCGACCCATTCATGCCGGTGCCGTAGTCAGCCTGGATGGTGTTTCAATCCACGCCCCCGCGCGGGGGGCGACACCGCGTCCCGTATGTAGCAGCCGCGCTTACATTAAGGATGCCACTTTCGCGCACGTAAAGGTATTTCGGCAAATCCTTCCGAACCCCGGGGAACCCAAATGCGCATTTGCCCGTAGCTGAAGGAGTTGCAGACTTTGCGGATCTTCCGAACAAACCGTGATCGCTTCGGGTCCGCGCAACCTTGTTAGAAAATGAGCGGGGCCTCAGGGTCGTAAGTTGGTTTTGCGCCAACGTGCTCTACGCGCCTCTTCCACTCCGCACCGAGGAAGTAGAAGCGTAAGCTATCCTCCGATGGATTAGCCTCCGCTATGAGCGCGGCGCGAAGCTTCGTCCATTGGGCCGGGTCGACCAGGCACTCAAAGACCGAGTTCTGGACACGCTGGCCCCGATTCTCGCACAGCTTTGCCACGCGTCGCAGTCGCCGGCGCCCGGCTTCATCGCGTGTGCTTACGTCATAACTCACCAATACCAGCATGGGCTCTCATCTCCAAAAGAAGGACGGATAGGCGTCGAGTCCTCCGCGCAGATGGCGCGCCAGCAGGAGAGCTTGTGTATAAGGAACCAGGCCGAGCGGGATACGCTCCTTGAGGAAGGGATGCTCTATCTCGTCCTGCTTACGCATTTGCCACGCGGCGATAAGACCCTTACGCGCTCCCTCTTCCATGACGATGCCTCCGCCATCCTGCTCGGAGAAATCGGAAGCCTGCACCTGGCGACGGTTGATTAGAGTCAGGACCAGCCGGTCAGCGAGGGCCGCGCGTAGTTCCTCCATAACATCCAGGGCAAGTGACGGCCTTCCGGGACGGTCCGTGTGGAGAAACCCCACAGCGGGGTCGAGGCCAACGGACTCCAGCGCCGATTCCACATCGTGCCGTAAGAGTGCATAGGTAAATGAAAGCATAGCGTTCACCCGGTCCAGCGGAGGACGCCGGGAGCGTCCGCCAAACTGAAACGCCTCGCGATCTCCAGCGATCATTGAATCGAATACAGAGAAGTAGACCTGTCCCGCCAGTCCTTCGTGGCCACGGACCTCATCGACAGATGCAGATCTCGACGCATCGAGGCCAATCCAAGACAAGCGATTGCCTGCCTCGCGCAGCAGGGCCTCACGTTGAGGATCGGAACTCTCTCGCGCGGCCCGGAGCAGCACGACACGGCAGTTTGCGATCTTTGCGGTCACCACGCTGCGGACGATCGACAAGGAAAGAGCGGGATCGTCGGCAGTTCGATACTGCTGACGCCGAAGCAGGACATTGCCAGAGACTGGCCCGGTGACACGCGCGAGAAATCGACCGTGTTCAGTAAGGAAAGATATGCCGACGCCATGCTCGCAGCAAAGATCGAGGGCGGGAGGGCTGCACGAGACCCGGCCCCAGCAAACCAAGCCTTCCAGGGTGTGTACAGGCACTCGCAGGCGCAACTCGGAATCAACCTTTATCGCCACTGTCTCGCCTTCGCGATGAACATAGGAACCCGGAGTCATCACGTGCAGAGTATTAAGTAGCTTGCGCATAGAATCGCCTCTTAGACAGGTTCTCTTTCGAGCGAGCGGATCTGTCCTGCGATCCAGGACAAAGCACCGGTTGTTTCCGCGGTAACTTCAGGCAGACAGACATCCACCAGGGAGCAGTTGCGGCAGTGGGAGCCCGGCTGCGCCGCCGGCGTTCGTCGTTCGTCGTAAAGGAGGTGCATGGTGCGGCTAAGTTCCTCCGTGCGATGGCGTAGTTCCGGAGTGAACTCGATCTCAAGACGGCGCCGCGGCTCGCCATAAAAGAAAGCACCCCGAGGAACTTCCATGCCGAGCATCTCCTCCAGGCAGATGGCCTGAGCGCAGAGTTGTACCGCATCGCAGTCAGTGGGCTTGCGCTTGCCGCGTTTGTACTCCACCGGATACGGCTCGGGGCGGAACTCCACAACATCCGCGCGCCCGGTAAGGCCAAGACGGCGGCTTTCCAGCCACATTCCGCGGACGGTGCGCACCTCGCGTCGGCGAGACTGGCCAGAAACATCGGCATTTTCATGGAGCAATCGCCCTTCAGCAGTCAGGCGGTTCTCTTTCCACTGCTGCTCTAGGTGGATCAGCGCCCATTGCCTGGGGCAGAAGGCAAGATGCTGCAGCCCGCTGAGCGGAAGGGCCTCGTCCTTGTCGAGCTCGCTCATACGCCGGAGCCGGAACGACTAGACCCATTCCTCAATCGCGATTCCGTGCGGAAGATGGTTGTCTACTTCAATCAGGTAGTCACCACGGGAGCGGGCAGGCCGCTTCTCGTCACGCACCTCGGTCCTAAGGCTGACCTTCACCCGCGAAAACAACTCATCCGCACGCGCGTTCCCGCACTTGCCTTCATGCTGGAACGCCACGCAGCGCACCGGAGACATAAGTCCCCTTGCCGCCGACCGGTCTGTCTCGAACATCTGGCCAAGCGCCTCTTTGAATATGCCGAGGTCATCTTCGCTGAAGCCGGTTCGCTCTGCTAGTGATGCGTTGATAAATCCGTGGCAGCGATACAGTCCATACGGCACATTGAACTTGCGGCCAATGGTGCGCTCCTTCTCCAGATCCTTCTCGTTGGTTACGGCGCACCGCGTGATCGCAAACTCAGCCGAGACGATGGGGTCGATGCTGCGCGCGAAAGTAAGCTGGATAGGTCCACGGACCTGGCCCGCATTAACCTCCGTCGTCATCACGGCGCCAAAAGCCCGGATATCGAAGAAGTTGTCGCACATCCATCTGGTCAGCCGTCGCGCGTCCTCTTCTTTCTTCGGAAGCTTCTTGGGCTCGGGCTTGAGATCGAGGGCTTTGTATCCCTCACCATGTGTCGAATTCAGAACAGCTTTTTCGCGCACATAGATCTTGTAGCCGGCAGAATCGCTTTTCGCCTCGGCAACATAGTTGCGCACCTTGCGCTTGAGGCAGACGTCCGTAACAAGGCCCTGGTTGGTCTCCGGGTCGATGCGGGGAAGGTTCCCTGCGTCGGGATCTCCATTGGGGTTCCCGTCTGTCACGTCGAACAGGTAGACGAAATCGTAGCGGTGCTGAACGGGCGTGCTCATTGGCTCTCTCCTGTGTTCTTGTCTTTCCTGCTGGTGTATAAATCCTGACGCTGCTGGAAGTACCCGATGATGAACCGGCCTTGCTCCGGCAACGAGAGTAGTTGCGGGAAATCGAACGGCCCGGACATTGCTGCTGCCATCAACCGCTCGTAATAAATCTTGCTTCCGGTCTCCAGCTTGGCGAGGTGGTGCTGGTTCAAACGGAAGAGGCGAGGAAAGACCAGCGCCGGAGTTGCGCTCGCGGAAGAAAAGTACCGGTCCTTGATGGTCGTGTTGAGTTCGCCGTCCGCGCTGTCGGACTGCGCCTTTTCCAGAATGGCGAACAGCCGCCCGCAGCGGTAGGCTGTGTCGGAGTGATTGACGTCAAGTTCCACGGGGACCTCCAAAGGAAAACCGCGAAGGCGGGAGTTGCGCACCAGACATGCCTTTATGGCACTAACGCGAGAGAAATCGATTTCCGCATCGCTGCGGACGCGGCGCACCATCGTGGCAAGCAGAGACTGCGGGTAAGCCGCGCCTGTCAGCACGGAGCGCGCAAGGTGGCCGGCTAGCTGAGGCGATACCGCGTCGGTGTCGTACCGGCGCATTCTCGCGTCCCACCGGCCGCTAGCCGCGACCATCCGCCACAGAGGAAGCTGGCCGTCCTGGTTCCTGTCCTTCAGCGCCACATCTCTCAGGTGCTCGCCGAGTCTGTGCTGCATCTCGGCTGCGTCCGCTTCCACCCAGAGGCGGACAGAAAGCCGGGAGGCATTGGGCGAGAGTCCGAGGATGAAGAACCGCGTCGACGCGCCATCGTGATTCAAGGCGGTCATCGCCGTGCCATCTCGCACTTGCGTCAGAAGAATGCGTGCCTCGCGCACCCGTTCTGGGTCTTCTTCAGGGCCGGTAGCGGCCTCCTGCTTTACGGGACTACCGAACAGTTCCGAGAGCGCAGCTTCCATCAGAGCGCCGCTTTCAGCATGGTCGGCCCAATAGACTACCGTCATATCGCCGAGGAAGAATCGCCGTTCTTTCAGCAAATGGTTCAGCGCGTTGGCATACCGGAAGACAGTCGATTCGCCCACTGGAGCGTTGTAGCTTTGGTCCTTGCCGTAGGAGGTGAATGCGCCCGCGTTGAAAGAGACCAGCAATGCTCCTGAAGATTGCGCGTCTCTCGCCCCTTTTATCTTCGGCTCATGCAGACGAGCGATAGTGTCCATTTCACCTGAGACCAGGCACATTGCCGTGACGTTTTCTTCGAGACGGGTGTCTCGCGGAAGCATTACGACGTCATGGACGAAGTGCGACTGCCCGGCTATGCGAAAGACTCCAAAGTGAGTGACCATCGGAGTCAGCTCAGTCTCCCGCAGAGTCGCCTGCTCAGGCGACCACGAGCGGAGGAACGAGCAAACCGCCGAAAACTCAGGATTGGCGATATGCCCTTCCAGTTCAAGATGTCTTCGGCGAAATGCCTCAAAAGCGAGAAGCGCCCGGGTGCGCCTCTCCGGTTCGACGCTGAAACCGAGCAGATACTCACTGTTGTCCCACAGGAAGCACGGGTTAAGGCCCGAGCCAGGAGGCTTTGCTTCCCCAGGCAAGTTCATATTCCGCGGACGGAGAGATCTCCCCTCGGGCGTTAGCAGCGACTCAAACATATTCAATCTGCCGTCGGGATTAAGAACAATGCAGAAGCTAACCTTCTGCACTGAGAATCCCGGCGTCGTGATGCCGGGAATCCGATCATAGTGCTCCGCCAGCCGCTGTAGGATCACGCACACGCCCCAGAGAACCGCGGCACTTCAATGACACCATTGCGCATCGTGGCGCGGAAGAAGCGGGCCTGGTTGCCGTGGGCGAAGTCGATGTCGTGGAGCATCCATCCCAAATCGCGGTCTCCTATTAGGCTTGCATCCACATCGGGAGTCTCGGCATCGGCTTCCAGCAATTCGAAATGCGCCGCGAACTCGCGGCATCCGAGATATGGCCGGGTATAACACGCTCCCTTGCGTGCCCGCCTGTGAAACTGATCCAGGTGTTTAGCGGCGTTCTCCGGACCGGAGATGATCTCAAAGTGCGCTTCGATCACATATGCCACGTCACAAAGGAGGAGCGCAGTGCGCTGCTGCCGCATGTCTCCTTCATCGACAATCAGAGACAGGTCGCCGTGTCCGCCGTTCATCACTCGTGCGGCCGTAACATGGCTGATCTTTTCTTTGACTTCATTGCGGCGCACCGAAGAGAAGCGGATTGGATGAAGGACCGTAATCCGGTCTACGACCCAGCGTATCTCCGGCTTCCAGTAGATGGCCTCCAGGATTCCGCGCGCGGCCGACGGGGTCATTGCGTCGTAGCTGACGCGCTCAACCTTCATCTCAGGCCGGGTGAAGCACGCCCACTCGCCCCAGCATCGAAGCCGCACTCCGTAGCTCATGGACTCCTCGTCTGAAACTCTTCATACGCCCCATAGCGATGGATCGAGCCCTATGATTTTGGGATCGAGCCCTTTTGTGGGGCTGTAGGCGTCTGACCGAAGCAGGACCCGAATGCCGGAATCGTGTGTTGCAACAATGCCGCCGCTCTCCATGTCGCGGACCGCCTTCTCATGCATGGAGACCAGATACGGCTGCAATTTCCGTTGCGGGATGAAGTCTACGCCATTGCTCAGAAGCTGAGAACAAAACTCTTTCGACATCGCGTCGAAAGGAATCAGGATGGGCAACTGTTGGTCTCGAACGACCTGGTAAGCGGCCTCGATCTGCCGGAATTGGAGCACAGCCCGGCCGCGAATCTTGTCGAGCGTCATCATCCGCATGATCTTTTCGCTGTCCCATTGGTCTTTCTGGGACCAGTAGTACAGCTTGAAGTACGCCTCGATCGCCTCCGGACTGATAGGGTCGTCGAAGCGGTCTCTCAATTCATGGGCCTTCTGCGCCCCGTCACGCTGAAGCCCGTACGGAGGCAGTTCTTCAGCATCGAACACGTACGTGTATCCAATCGGCAGCTTTCCTTCACGGTTGCAGCGGCCCGCAGCTTGCGCGATGGAATCGAATCCAGCGACCGCACGATAGACCACGGGGAAATCCAGGTCGACTCCCGCTTCGACCACCTGGGTACTGATCACCCGGCAGGAGTTCTGCGCGACGGCCTCGCGTATCCGCTTCAGAACTTCGCGCCGGTGCGCCCCACACATATACGTGCTGAGATGAAAGCAACGATCTGCCGCACATTCCTGTGCCACGCAATCGAACAGGCGGGCGGCGTGTGAGCGGGCATTCACAATGCACAGAACACTTGCTTGGGCAATCAGTCGCCCGGCAAGCTCTTCGTCCGAGAGCCTGCCGGCCTTCCTTACCTCAACCCGCTTCAATGCCCGATACAGCGGCGCCGTATCGGCAATGATATGTCGCACGCCTTCAATGCCGATCGGAAATTCGTTCCGCTTCTCCAGTGCGGGCTGGGTGGCAGTGCATAGCACAACAGAGCAGTCGTAATTCAGCACTAACTCCCGCAAAGCGGCGAGTGTCGGCTCGAGCAGGTGGATGGGAATGGTCTGCGCCTCATCGAGGACGATGACGCTTCCGGCAAGGCGATGCAGCTTGCGAGCGGGGGTCGTAGAGGCCGCGAAAAGGCTCTCGAAAAGCTGAACATTCGTTGTCACAACAACCGGCGCATCCCAGTTCTCAATCGCAAGCTGGTTGGCTCGCGTATCGATCTCGGGACGAATGTTGGTGTGATGTTCGATGAGTGCATTCGCCAGCGGCCGGAATGCCTCACGGTATGCATCGGCAGTCTGCTCGACAATGCTGGTAAACGGGATGGCAAAAATCACCCGACGCAGTCCATTGGCAAGCGCATGATCGAGAGCGAAGGACAGGGAAGATAGTGTTTTACCACCACCCGTGGGCACATTGAGCGAGAAGAATCCAGGCTGGTTGGAAGAAGCTGCTCTGCACCGCTCCAGGACATACCTTCGTTCTCGATTCACCGCGGTATCCGGCGCTCCGCTGCACTTCAAATCCAGGTAAGTGTCCAACTGCGACTTCAAACACTCCAGGGAAGGCTTCGGAACAGATCGCTCGCGTGCATTGTCCCGGCAGCAGAACTCCTCAGTGCAGGTTCGGTCCGCATCGATCAGACACGAAAAAAGCATCCGCGTGAAGAATGCAAGTTGGAAGGGGATTTGCGCTTGATTCGGGCATTTAAGAGGCAGCGGAGGGGGCGTGATCTCTATCTCCGGGTCTACGACCTGAGGTATCGGAACAGAATCGTCCAGCCTGTGCCTCAGGGTTCTTCTCTGACCTGCTTCATCATCGGAAGACTCATCGGGTAGTCCTGTGTGGTGGCCTGCAATGCAGAAGCCCATCAACTGGCCGCTAAGACCTGGTGCTTTCCCGTTTACGTATCGTGCGCCGAAGGTCGAATGATCGACGCGGCCCGGCTTCGCGCCTTCCACGCCAGCATTGGCTGCGTCGGCGATTGAGGAAAGTCTGAGGTAGTCCTGAAACTCCTTCGACGCCTTTCCCAAGTCATGACAGCGCCCGACAATGGCGCCCCACGCGGGATTTCCCAACGCTCTTGCAAACTCTGACGCGGATGAGGCGACCTTGTCGAGATGATCTGCGAGCGGTTCCCAGTGCTTTTCTTCCTGCCCAAGTGTATGCGCGTAGACTTCGCGTCCCATGCTGTCGAGTATTACAAATCCCTCTCATCGGGATGATCGATACAACAAAGGTGCCACGCCTCTGTGATTGGCCGTCGAGTTTGTGAGTTGCGATGATGCCTTTGGCTCGCATGTGCCATCGGGACACACTCAGGGCATGATTACGGAAAACATCCACATCTCGTATTGCGAGCTTCCTGCCGAGGCCCGCGCACTGTTCACAATCTTTGGCCTCGGAGCCGCTGCGCGCTTCTCTCCGACGCCTCCTCGCAAGGCATCTCTGACCGCTACGCTCAGCATGATCTGGGACGCCGAACGGTTGACCCCAGGCGATCTCTCAGACCCAGTCAAGATGACCGAACTCGTAGAACAATACCTCGCCCCGAATGTTCCGCGGCGTGGCCCTCGGTCGGACTCCGCGCGCCGCCGGCATGCTGCCTAGAAGGGTTCGCAACAAGGTCCGCGGAGCGGGCTTCCGATCTTCTCAACCGTATACTGGCGGCACATGTCTGAGACCCTTGACAGGCGCCGCCGCGCCGACCTCGACCTCTTCATCCTTGCGCTGATCGAGAGTGGGGTATCGACACCCTACGAGTTCCAGAAGTTCGCTGGAATCTCGCAGGGAGCGTCGGTACCCGCTCTTCGGCGTCTGGTTGAAGACGGGTTCGTACGTCCCGAAAAGGCCGGCTCTCGCCGGCGCGTGGGCCACCGAATAACTGCGGCTGGGCGGACCAGGCTCAAGGAAGATTGGAAGTACCTGATTCACCAAGAACCGAGCGGCGATCTCGATGCAGACCTGCGTGTGGCGCTACTGGCCGTCGCTCTCGGTCGTGATCGCCGTGCCGCAATCGCCTACCTTCGCAGATCCGCGGATCGAGATGAAGTAGCCGACACTATCCTCCCTGCGCGGACAGACGCCGATCCACGATTGGCCTATCTCTACAGGACCCTCCGGTTGAGAGCTGCAAACTCGTTGCGCCGTGCTCAGTCTGACATCATCGTCGCGCTGGCTCAGCGACTTCCAAAGACCCTATCCCTCCATGCGCCGTCAGCCAGTCGCGCGCCGCGGCACAGAAAGACCTCCTGACGCTGTTCCAAAAGGCTTATTTAGGGTTCTGATCCCTCGCAACGGGGATCGGGGTGGGAAGCCGTCGGCGATCACTCGTTCGGGTAAAGTGCCTTCCCTGTCTCCATGTCATACAAATCGAAGAATGACAGCATCATGGGATCGAAGAGCCTCCGATTACCTTCCCGGAATAGTGCAGTTGCATCGTCCACTCGGCGCTTGTCGCCGACCTGCCGAAAACCTTTCCTGAGCCGCTCGGCAGCTGCTGACAGAATTTGATCGTGGATTTTCGATCCCCGGGCAGTGCGCGTCACTACAGCAACTCGCCGATCCTTTTCATGTTTGCCGATCTTTACCAGATCCGCGGTGGCAAGAGTCTGACAGGCGCGGCTGACCTCATAGACGGGTAGGCCGGTCTGGCTCCGAAGAAGAGCGATGGATATCCCATCGATGCCCTCGCGGACTGCCCGCTGAAGCACATAAAACGCCAGGAATGTCAGCCCCTGAGCCCGCAGCTCAGTCACCAGAAGCAGGAGGAATAGATTGCCCGATGGGGCAATCGCCTGGACCAACTTCCTCGCTTTGGGCAGAGATACTCGCAAATCTGCAACTATTCTACGACTGCAGCGGGCCGCGTAAACCTTTGTTATGAAGTTGGTTATCCGATTCGGCAGTCCATATCAATCGTTCGGTTTCAGCGAGAAAGCCCAAAAACGTGCCTTGACATGCCTTTGCCTCGGGGGCACCTCTATAGAAACTCGACCTCAGCAGCACCGACTTTCGTTCGGGCTGTACCGCCGCCCCTGGGCAGAAGGTTATCGCGAGGTTGAGTACATGAAGGAAGTCAGGGCCAGCATTGACGTCGGGGTATTCCCGCAAGGGAAACTCCTGGGTACACCGAGGACCATTTCGGCGTACGGCATTTACAACGCGGCGACCGAGCAGTTGGTGAGCGATCGAGGCCGCCAACTGTGATTCCGTCCCGGGAATTGCTGTTTTCGCCGGCTGAGTTGGCCGAGACGCTGGGCTTGTCCAAGGACACCCTGGCGGACTGGCGCTCTCAGAAGCGTGGGCCGGCGTATTACAGCGTGGGGCGGAAGATTTGGTATCCGAAGGACCGCGTCGCGGCGTGGTTCAGAACAAGACTTAACGAGACGAGGGACGATGGCAATACGCAACAGGAACGGCAAGTGGCACTACCGGTTCGAACTCGACGGCCGCGAATACAGCGGAGCAACCGACTTGGCCGCCACCGCACGAAACGAGAGCGCGGCGAGACAGACTGAGGCTGAGCACCGCAAGGCGCTCGTCGAAGGGCGCTCACCGTCGCGCCGCCTCGTCGTTCGTCAGTTTGATGACGCAGTGACGGAGTTCCTAAGATGGGCGCAAACCGAGTATCGGGCTCACCCCAACTCATACAAGCGAATTCGAACGAGCATGACCAGCGCGAAAGAGTTCTTTGCTCAACGACCGATTAGCACGATCCACGATGGTGACATTGAGGATTACAAGGCTTGGCGGATGAATGAACACGAGGTCAGGGATATCACCCTGCGCCATGACCTCCACGCCCTCTCTGTGCTGTTCCAGTATGCGATCAAGCAGCGCTGGGCCCGAGAGAACCCGATCCGCAATGTCAAAATCCCATCTGGCGAAGACTCTGTCAGGATGCACATCATCAGTCCAGAGGAGGAAAAAGAGTACTTCAAGCGGGCGGCTAAGAACCAGAACCTCTCTGACCTGGCCCGCCTCATGAAGAACCAGGGTATGCGCCCTGAGGAGGTGCTGTCTCTTCGCAGCGAGGATGTCGATCTGGAGCGCGGGAAGGTCCGCATCGCATTCGGGAAGACGAAGGCGTCGAAGCGAACTTTGGATCTCACTGCGGAGAGCCGCAGCATTCTCGCGAGGAGGCTCCAAAAAAGATCCAAGTGGGTATTTCCTTCGGATCGAAAGTCAGGAGCGCACATTGTTCGACTGAATAGCGCCCATGACGCGGCCTGTAAAGGATCAAAGACTCGCAGGCCGCTCGACTTCGTTCTGTACGATTGGAGGCACACCTTCGCAACCAACATGGCCCAGGCAGGCGTAGACCTCGCGACTTTGGCCGCAATTCTGGGCCACAGCTCGTTGCGCGTCGTCCAGAAGTATGTTCACCCCACGGCCGACCACAAAAGGGAAGCGATGTTGAAGTACGAACAAGCTCTGGCCGAAGCCCAAGCGAGGGCTTTTCCGAATGCCAGCAACGCAGTCAACTAACCGCTGAAATAAGGGCCTGAAAAATCCTGTCCGGTTTTTGTCCGGCATCGACGACGATTTCGGCCCATCACTGCCCATTCAGCCCAATCGAGCACGAACTCGCTCGTAGGGCTAAGTCATTCGATCTAAACAGAAACGGGGAAGAAATTGGAGGCGCGGGTCGGGATCGAACCGACGCATAAAGGTTTTGCAGACCTCTCCCTTACCACTTGGGTACCGCGCCTCGCGGGCCTGCGCTTAAGGTGCGCACACCCGGATGAACAGGGAAGAGTGTATCGCAGGCGGGAGTTTTTGGAGCGGGAGACCGGGGTCGAACCGGCGACATCTTCCTTGGCAAGGAAGCACTCTACCACTGAGCTACTCCCGCTCGTACATCTTGAAGTATAGCGGTCTAAGGCGATGGGGGTCAACGAAGTTGAGGCTGCGCCTCAGAGATACGAATGCAACCCTGAGCCCTGACCGCACCGTTATTGAGACGCAGGGTCGGGAGGCACTGGTATGCGAGGTCCTTGCGCAATGTCGGAGCGACGGCGCACCACATGTGGCGTCACGACGACGACCAGTTGCGTCGATTGCTTCTGGACGTTCTTCGTTATGGGAAGTTGAAACCCCGGCAACTCGCTCAGCCCGGGAAGACCGGACATCGCCGAAACCTCGCTGCTGCTCACCAGGCTCGAGAGAAGCGCGCTCTGCCCCTCACCCACGCTCAGGTTCGAGTCAAACTCGCGGCTCGCCAGCACCGGAATGTTGTTCACAGAACCGCCCGTGAGCGCTTCAATCTTCAGCTTCAACTTCATGTAGATGCGCCCGGACTTCTCCACCGTCGGCGTGGCGTCCAGCGTAATGCCCAGGTCCTCGTAGCTCACCTGCGGAATGGTGGTGGCCGCGCCGCCCGCGAACTGGGACAACAGGTTTCCAAGGGACACTCCATTCACCTTCGTGTTGTTCAGATTGCCAAGCGCGCCGGCGCCGGCGCCCGAGAATCCGGCTGTATACGTGGAAATTGTAATCGGATAGCGTGTCCCTTCACGAAAGGTCGCCTGCTCCCGGTCTCTCACACGCAGCTGCACATCGTCCAATGTTCGGGTATCGCTCGAGTTCAGTCCGAGATTGATGCCCAGGCTGCCCGTCTCGGTAATGCCGGTTTGCGTAATGCCGCCTCCGAAGATGCCGATCGTGGAATTGAGCAAGCTGCTTTGTACCAGTCCGGATCCGATCAGCGCCGCCGCGATCTCAAAATTACTGGCCGTCGGGCTGATCAGTCCCTGCGCGATGGCCTGTTGCACCAGCGATGCGTTCTGCTGTACCAGCTGCGCCGCTGCCTGGTCCACGTTGTAGACTCCGAAACCACTGGGAATGTTCGCGCCGGCGTTCAACATCTTGCTGGTATCCACCTCAAAGAGGCGCACCTCGATGACCACCTCTCCGCGCGCTTCCTCAAGTCCCTGCACGGTCTGGTTCAATGCGCCAATCACAGTCTCTGGAGCGCGCACCAGGATCGCGCCGCGACTCGCTTGCGTGGTGAATGAAGCGCGGCTGAAGATTCCCTTCAGCAGCAGAAGGGTCTCATTGAACTCGTCGGTCGCAACACCCGGCAGATAAATCGTCTCTTCCAACTGCCGCTCGAACTTCGTGCGGTTGGCGGTGTCATTCTTCGCTACCAGCACCGTCGTTTCGTCCACCGGCACCAGCAGGGTATTCGTCATGATGGTGAGCGCCGCGACGGCCTGGTTGTAATTGACCTCCTCCAGGTTGAAGCGGACGTTCTTGTGCTCCACGCTGCCGTCGAGGGCGGTCTTGATCCCATATGCCTGAAAAAACCGCCGGATCACATCATACGAATCACCCCCCAAATTGAAGGTCTGTGTACCAGGCGTCGGAGCGAGGTGAATCGGTCCAGCGGCATTGGGCACAATGCTCCACGGCAAGGCAGCCCCGTCAGCAGCGGCCGGGCTGCCGCCGTTCGAGAATGCATTGCCGCCCGGAACCGAAGCCGGCTGGGGGGCGCTGCTCATGCTCATCGGCCGCTCCCCATGCTCCCGCACCAGCGGATTCGCCGGATCGATGGCGCGGGCTTCCGCCAGCAGCGACTGAGCTGTGTTCTCATCGCCGCTCGTTCTCGCCTGGCTTACTTTGCGCACCAGCTCCATCACACGGTTCTGGCGTGCGACCGCTGCCGCGGCGGCATAGCTGACGTTGCCGGGATCGAGCAGGGCCGCGCGTTCAAACGCATGCTGCGCCGCCTCCAGTTCGTTATGATCCAGCTTCTTCGCGCCATCCATGTAGGCTTTTTCCGCCTCGCGCCGCTCCTGCTTTGTAACGGTTGGAGTCGCTAATGCAGCTGGCGCAGCGGTCGTCGCGGAAGCTGGCGGGCCGCCCGCATCCGATTGCGGTGCAGCAGCAGGCCTGTCCGAAGCTTTTGCGGCCGGCGTTTCCGGCGCTTGCGCAATCGCCCGAGTTCCAGGGCCACACACGGTCGCGAGCCACACAATGACTGCGGCGCACAGGGCAAATGCACGGCCTCCAGGCACAGCGGCATTGCATCCGCCAGAATGGTCTTTCCGGGACATTGTCTGCAATTTTAGACGTGCGGCGTCTGGCGAAGGGGTTTCAATTTTCGCCTGTTACCGCGCAACAATACGTCAGCCAGCAAACGCCGATCAGCTTTGGCGGCCATTGAACATCCCCGGCATCCGGGGACGCTGACCCACAACGCTGCGCTGCGGCAATGGGAGCGCCCGTTCGCTCATCACCGGCCGGCGCATGCCGCGGCGAATCTGCGCGGTGTCCATCTCCAGCTCCGCCAGGGTGCGGCTCAGGGTATTGCGGTGCATTCCCAATTCGGTAGCGGCCTTGCACTGGTTACCCTTGTGATGCGCCAGCACCTCGAGGATGTAGCGCTTCTTGAATTGCTTCAAAGCATCTGCATAGCCAATGCCGGCTGTGTGCATCTGCATTACCAGGGCGTCCAGTTCACGCTTCAAAGGGCCACCTCGCTCATCGTGCGTCGTCCTCGCTCCCGCAAAAGCTTCCTCATCGGCTGCCGGTCCGTTCGGCCTGCTATGCCGTGCATCGATCATTGCCGATTGACTGACTGAACTACTGTAGACCACTCAGCTCGGCTTGATCCAGTCCGGTGCGTTGTGCTTGAAATCGAACGCGCCGTCAATCATCTGTTGCTGGAGGTATTGAGGTACGAGGAAGGATACATCATGGGCGAGAGCAAATAAATAGGGTGTCAGCACGGAAGTTGTCAGCAGTTCCGACTGAGGCGCAGCGATGGATGCCGCCATCACAATGCCCAGCCCGAACAGGCAACCGCGGGCAAATCCAAAGGCCGCGCCCAGCACCCGGTCGAAACCACCCAGACCGACCTTGCGCAGCACCTTCTGCAACGCCCACCCTGCGATCTGCATTGCGATCGTCACCACCGCCGCGACCACGAGGAAGCCGAAGATCTTGCGCGCCTGCGGAGGCCATACAAGCTGAGATGGCGAGATCAAATCACCTACGTCGGCATAACACCACGTCGCAATCTGAAAACCTCCGATCAGGCCGATCAGACCGAACGCCGCGCGCACCAGTCCACTGCGAAATGCGAAGAACATCGAGGCCACGAGGATGACCACCAGGCACCAGTCGAATGCGTTCCACTGCGTGTAGCTCAAATAGTTCATGGCCGTGCACTCTCGAACTCGCGCTCAGCGGTCGCCCCGACCAGCTCTGCACGCCCGGTCAGCAGGCGGTAAGCATCCATATATTTCTGTCGGGTGCGTGACACAACTTCTTCGGTCAAGGATGGCGCGGGCGCCTGTTTGTTCCACCCGATCCGCTCCAGATAGTCGCGGACAAATTGTTTGTCGAAGCTCGGCTGCGCTCCGCCGGGCGCATAACCCGCCGCCGGCCAATAACGCGAGGAGTCCGGCGTCAGCACTTCGTCGGCGAGGACAATACCGCGCCCATCGATCCAGCCGAACTCAAACTTGGTATCCGCGAGGATCACTCCTTTACTCGCAGCGAAGCCGGAGGCCTTGCTGTAGATGGCGAGAGTCAGCTTGCGCAATTCAGCGGCGATCTGGGCGCCGACCACCGACTCCACCTGCGCGTACGAGATGTTCTCGTCGTGGCCGCCGGTATTGATCTTCGCGGCGGGCGTGAAGATCGGCTCGGGGAGCTTGTCGGATTCGCGCAGTCCGCCAGGGAGCGTAATGCCGCAGACCGCACCCGTCGCCCCATAGTCCTTCCAGCCGGAGCCTGAGAGATACCCGCGAACGACGCACTCCACCGGATACATCTGCGCCTTGCGCACCACCATGCTGCGCCCGGCGATTTGTTCCGCGAAGAGAGGGTGCGCGGCGATCTCCGCGGCAGCGAGCTTAGCGCCAAAGATCTGCTCGCTGAAGGGAGCGAGGTAAGCCGTGATACCGGAATCGTCCGTCGCCAGCAGGTGGTTCGCGACGGTGCCGCCCAGAAAATCGAACCAGAAGGAAGAAATCTGAGTGAGAATGCGGCCTTTGTCCGGGATGCCGGAGCCGAGCACGTGATCGAACGCGGAGATGCGATCGGTGGCGATAAACAGCAGCGCATCGCCCAGCGCATAAATATCGCGCACCTTGCCGCGCGCGAGGAGCGGCAGGCCGCCGAGCCGGGTGGTGAGCAGGGCTTCCATAGGAAAACGGTACCACCCTCCACCGTTCATTTCCTCTCGCCACAGGCGGTAGCGACAATACAACTTTGGTTCATCCCCGTGCCGGTTTGGCTAATCGTGTGCAGAGAAGTGCGCGGCGAGCGCATCGACCAAAGCCGTGATCGTGGCTTCGCGGGCTTCCACATGCGGCATCAGACCGAGTTCACGCAGCGCGTTTGTTGTGACCGGCCCGATCGACGCGCGGACGATCTCTTTCGGCAGATCAAGGCGTGCAGACTCCAGCAGCGCGGCGAGATTCTTCGCCGTCGACGCGCTGGTGAAGGTGATCGCGTCGAGTTGGCGGGATTCATTCGCAAACAATTGGCGAATGGCAGCCAGCGAACTGGGAGGGATGCGGTTGCTGTATGCGGCTGCGATGGTGACGCGCGCGCCCGCGGTGGTGAGCACGTCGTGCAACGTCGGTGGCGCGTCCTCCGCAAGCAGCAGAAGAATGTTTCTCCCGATTGCGTCTGGCTGCAGCGTCTCGCCGAGTGACTCCGCGGTGTAGACGGGAGGAACGACATCGGCGCGCAGGTTGATAGCTTCAAGAGCATTCGCCGTGGAAGGCCCGACTGCGGCGATGCGTTTCGGCCTTGGCGCGACGCCGAGATGCCGTGCGCGTTCTGCGAAGGCAGTAACGGCATTTGCGCTGGTGAAAGCGACGAGATCGAAGGTTTCGATTCGCGCCAGAGCAGCATCGAGCGACTCGTACGAGGATGGCTGCCCGATCTCGATGGCCGGGATCAGGATGGGCGTCGCGCCAAGTGATCGCAGACGGTCCGCCAGCTCGGATGCCTGATGCGGCGCACGCGTCACCAGAATGCGCTTGCCGGCAAGGGGTTGATCCGGCGACGTCATTTTGAGTCCGGCAGCGTCTTCAGCAGGAACGACCGGTATTCAATCTTCATGGGCGGGCCAACGTGCACCTGCACGCCGATCAGGCCGGAGAATTTGCGGTTTGCCGTATCGTCATCGATCACCTCGCTCATCACATGCCCGTTCAGGATGTGAATGAGCACATTGCCGCGCACGATGAGGTGATACTCGTTCCAGTCGCCGTTCTTGATGAAGGCTTTCAGGTCGTCGGCGGAGCCAAGGCTGGCGATGATCTGGGGCTTCTCACCGGTGGCGACATGTGTGATGGTCCCGCGCGGCGCAAGGAACGTTCGTCCGCGCTCTTCATAGTTCTGGCCGGTATAGCGGTTCGCGCCGTCGATATCCGCCTGGTAGCCGCGCATCAGCCACTTGGTTCCGGGAATCTCCACGGAGCGATAGTTGATGCCGCTGTTACCCTGCGCCGAGATGCGGAAGCTGGCCTTCAGCTCAAAGTTCGCCGGAGCGCCGCCGCGCCAGATCAGGAAGTTGTTCTGCCTCAGCAGCGTGGCCGGCGTGACCTCGCCCACGATCTCGCCGTCCTCCACGCGCCAGTAGCGCGGATCGCCGTCCCAGCCGGCGAGTGATTTGCCGTCGAAGATCGGCACGAAGCCGGTGTTGGAATCATCGAGCGGCGTGGGCTGAATCTGCGGCCCGGCTGGCGGGGCCAGCGGAAAAGGCGAGGGCGCGGGCTGCGGGGCGACCGCGGCTGACGCTGGAGTCTGGGCCGGAGCTGTCACCGCGGTGAAAGCAGCAGTTAAAACGATGGCAACGAGGCGGCGGCGCATAGTTTCTGATCTCTCTTTCGCGCAGCGATTTTAGCAGGAGGCGCACCCCGCGGAAATCGTCGTTGACTCGGCAAACGGCTTTCAGTAGCCTTTTGCGGTTCCCCAAATCGCGCATATCCTTTGCGCCGGCCCAAGTTCCCCAAGGAGATTTCTATGGCTGTTTGTGCGAAGTGCGGCGCGGCTCTCCCGTCCGATGGTCCCGGTTTCTGCCCCGCGTGCGGCGCTGCGGTTGGAGCAGCGGCGCCCGCTACCGTTCCCCCTGTAGCAGCGGCGCCGCCAGTCTATGCAGCGGCTCCGCCTCCGTCCGGTTCCGGAAACACGGTGCTGAAAGTTGTGCTGATCGTGATCGCGGTCGTCGTGGGCCTGGGAATACTGGGAGCGGCGGCGGTTGGATTCATCGGCTATCGTGCGCTGCACAGCGCGGGCGCCAGCTTCTCGGCAGGCAGCGGCGCGCAGGTGAGCACGGACGACCTCGGCATTGATCCGTATCCGGGCGCGGCGCATATGGACCAGGGGTCGATGCGGATGAAGATTGCCGGCAACTCGGTGGTCACATCCGCGTTCACTACAAGCGACTCTCCGGGCGACGTCGTGAAGTTCTACCAGGACAAGCTCGGCGACAGTGCAGTGGTGAACCAGACCGCGCGCGGGACCACGCTGGAACGCGGGACGCAATCGGGCGGGACCAGCGACGGTCTGGTGGTAACGGTCTCTCCCAGCGAGCAAGACGGGCACACGAAGATCGTCATTGTTCACACGCAGGCGGTCCATCAATAGCCAGCACGATCAGGCGGGCTGCGCGAGCAGCTCGTCTGCGCCGCGGAGTTTGAGGTCCGCGGCGAGTTCGAGGCCCAGATCGCGTGCGGACGTGCCGATAGGCGCTTCCATGAATCCGCAGACCATCTGCTCGCCATCGGGCGCGAGCACCTGCGCGTGGATGCGCCAGGCGGCGACGGAGCCGTCGGCCATTTCACCATGGGTATCGGGAACAGGCGCGCAGTGGACGCCGATGGGGACGCTGCAGCCGCCGCCGAGCGCGGCTAATACTTCTCGTTCGGCTTCGACGGAGAAGCGCGTGGCTGGGTGATCGAGGGCGGCGACGGCGGCGCGGATGGCATTGTCGCGGTCGGGCGAGCTGAAGACGGCGTAGGTGGCGGCGCGGGTCTCCAGCGCGAGCGCGCCCTGGCCGGGGGCGGGGCACAACTCATCGATATCGAAGCGCTGGTGGACGGATTCGGCGCGATTGAGGCGGTCGAGGCCGGCGGCGGCCAGGACGAGCGCATCGCACTGGCCCTCGGCGAGCTTGCGCAGGCGCGTGTCCACGTTTCCGCGGAGTTCGACGAACTGGATGTCGGGGCGGAGAGCGAGGATCTGGGCGCGGCGGCGCGGGCTGGTGGTGCCGATGCGCGCGCCGATGGGCAGGGCGTGCAGCGCCCAGAACTCCTCGCAGACGAAGGCGTCGCGCGGATCGGCACGAAGGGGGATCGCGGCAAGGGTGAAGCGCGGGTCGAGTTCGGTGGGCAGGTCTTTCAGCGAGTGGACGGCGAGGTCGATCTCGCCGGCGGCGAGGGCATCCTCGATCTCCTTAATGAAGATGCCTTTGGAGAGGGTTGGTTCAGTGGCCGTCTCCTGTATGCGGTCGCCGGTGGTGCGGATGATCTCGATGCCGACCTCGTGGCCGAGGGCGCGGAGCTCCTGGGCGATGTAGTTGGCCTGCCAGAGGGCGAGCTGGGAGCCGCGGGTTCCGATGCGGAGGGGTGCGTTTGCCATGAGGTTCAGGATATAGCGACTTCGGTAAACGGGGTGGTGGCCTCTACAATCGGCGTCTGATTCGAGCGACCAGAGGTTCAATTCTCGGTCGGCTTTTCGAGGTGGTCGATGACGAGCATCTCCACCTGCTCCTTTGCGGGTTCAAGCTTCAGGCCCAGGCCCTGAAGGACCTCGAAGATCGACGGATCGGCGTCGGCAGCATTTGCGTCGGCACCGGCGGAGGGCGCACGCATGCTTGCGGGTTTGGGAATCGAGAAGTCATAGCGGCCTGTGAGTCCCGTCTTATTGATGACCTCATGGTCGGCAGCCGAGGTTAAGAATGAGGCGAGAGTGTCCATGGGAAGGTTGTAGAACCGCGCCGCGGGTCCGCCTGTGGGGGTCACATAGGGCATCATCACTCCGCCGCCGGGAAGGACCGTTCCCGCCGGGCGCGGTTCATCCGGGGTGGTCTCTTTCATTTTTGGACCGCCCTTGGCTACGACGAGGTCGTAGGCAGAGACCTCTTTGGTCTCGCGATGCACGACGAGCTTGAAGCGGTCGGCCAGCATGGTCTGAAGCATGGACCGCAGCATGGCGGGCTGGTTTTTGGGGTCCTTCCAGGCGGCACGGTCGGCGTCGGAGATGCGGGCATCGATGTCGTACTTTTCTTGCCTGGCCCAATCCGGCAGGTTCTCGATGTTGTTCCCGAACAGCGCTGTGCTTGAGGATTTGGGCGTGTACGCAGTCAACAGGACGGTTACCAACGGTACCTTCTCGACACGGAATCCATCGGGGCCGGGAACGAAGCTGGTAGAGCCGCTCGGGGCCTTCTGTGAGACATTCTGGCGAATGGAGACGACCTCGAAGGATTTGTTTTGAAAGGAAGCCTGCGAGATGGCGGGCTGAGCGATGAGAAGAGGAAGGCAAGCGAGGGCGCGGCGAAGGATGAAGGTAAGCATAGAGACTCCTTGAGAGACGGGATGGACTGCGGCGGCAATGATTTTTGATTTCGCGCGTCATTTGCCTGCTGCGAGAGTGCGGCGCAGGTAGTCGAACTTACGGGCCTCCGCGGACAACGCGCGTGCATAAAGGCCGAGGAAGGAAACCATCATCACGATGATGATGAGGTCGACGATGGGCGAAAGGCGGGGCGGTGAGCCTGCGCGGGTGCGAAGGACCGCGCCGACGATGCCGAAGGCGCCGGCGATGGCGCAGGCGATGATTGCCGTGCGAACCAGAAACAATGTTCTCCGGAGGCGCGCGATGGCAATGTCGAGCATGGCGGACAGATTCTGAGTATCAATGCGGGCGCTAAACGGGAAAGATGCGAGTGCGCGAACAAGCAGCGCGGAGATGATTGCGATGGCAAAACCGCGCGTGACGAAGTTCCAGGTGCCGGTTGTCCAGCCGCGCCAGACTGTGAAAGCGCCGAGCGCGATGCCGGCAATGCAAAGCGGGATGCCGAGCATGAGCGCGGCAGAAACGGCAAACGATTGGCAGCGCAGACGGGCTTGCAGATGCGGCGTCATGGTTTCGAGACCGGATTCGGTGGTGCGCCAAGCCAGGCCGAGTTCGTCCCAGTAGGTTTCTTCAGGATGCATGATGTTTCTCTCCAATCGACTCCTTGAGGAGCTGTTTTGCGCGTGACATTCTGATCGCCACGGCATTCAAGCTGATACCCAGCACTTGCGCGACTTCATCTAACGGCAAACCTTCGAGCACGAGCATGACCGGCTGGCGATACGTCAGCGGCAAGTGACGAACAGCGGCCATGAGCGCAGCTTTGCGGTCATTGGCGATGGCGACGTGTTCCGGCGTGGCAGCGCTGGAGCGGATTTCCTTGGTCAGCTCCGAGGATGGGGGCGCCTTCATGGCACGTGCGACGTGAGTGACGGCGCGGTTGGTGGCGATGCGGGCGAGGAAGGTTTTAAGCGAAGCCTCACCGCGAAAGGAAGGCAGCGCTCGCCAGATTGCGACGTAAATCTCCTGCACCAGTTCGTCGGCGAGATGCGGGGAGCTCTCATAACTCAACGCGATCCGTCGAACCATCGCCCCGTAGTCGCGAACGATCTCTTCCAGTGTGGTTTGCGGCTGCGTCATTTGGGTCGGTGCGGCCAGTCCCGCCGATGCTTACAGGGTTATAGTCCTCGATGCCGCAATTTTCTTTCAAAGAATGCCGCTGACCTGAAGGCGAAGCAAAAGCCTGTGCGCCATTTTCGCGCGATCCCCTAGAATTGTTCTCCTGATAGGTTCAGAGGGGAGCTTATGGCCTGGAGAACTTTGCGGATGGCGGCGATGCTGATGGCGGGTGCGGCGATGGTGGGTGAGGGCGCAGGCGCGGCAGGGGTGCAGGCGGCAAGAAGTGGTGCAGGCGCTGGGGCGGCTGCGTTTGGACCGGGCAATCCGTTTTATGCGGCGAGCACGCTGCCGTTTCAGACCCCGCCGTTCGACAGGATCAAGGACACGGACTACCAGCCCGCGATCGAGGCGGGGATTACGCAGCACCTGAAGGAGGTGGATGCGATTGCGAACAATCCCGCGCCGCCGACCTTCGATAATACGATGGTTGCGCTGGAGAAGAGCGGACAGCTCTACAACCGGGTGACGCAGGTGTTCAACGGGGTGACGCAGGCGAACTCCAGCCCGACTCTGGAAAAGGTGCAGGAGATCGAGGCGCCGAAGATGGCGGCGCATGATGACGGAATTTTTCTGAACACGAAGCTGTTTGAGCGGATTGCGACGCTGTACAAGCAGATGGACTCGCTGGGCCTGAACGACGAACAGAAACGGCTGCTGGACATCTACTACAAGAAATTTGTGCAGCAGGGCGCGAACCTTTCAGAGGCAGACAAGGCGAAGCTGAAGAAAATGAACGAGGAGGAGTCGACGCTGGAGAATTCGTTCCGCTCGAAGTTGCTGGGCGCGGCGAAGAATGCGGCCTTCCATACGACGGACAAGAATGCGCTGCGCGGGCTGAGCGATGCGGAGCTGGAGGCGGCGGCGGACGCGGCGAAGTCGCGCAGGATGGCGGGCTATGTGCTGCCGATGCAGAACACGACGCAGCAGCCCGTGCTGAGTTCGTTGGAGGACCGCGCGACGCGGCAGGCGATCTTCGAGCTGTCATGGAACCGCGCGGAGAAGGGCGACGCGAATGACACGCGCGCGGTGATTGCGCGGCTGGCGAAGCTGCGCGCGGAGAAGGCGAAGCTGCTGGGCTATCCGAACTTCGCGGCGTGGAACCTGACGGACCAGATGGCGAAGACGCCGGAGGCGGCGATCAAGTTTATGGACGACCTAGCGCCGGCGTCCGCGGCGAAGGCGAAGCAGGAGGCGGGGGAGATCCAGCCGCTGATAGACGCGCAGCATGGCGGGTTCAAGCTGCAGCCGTGGGACTGGGAGTTCTACTCCGAGCAGATACGCAAGCAGAAGTACGACTACGACGACAACCAGGTGAAGCCGTACTTCGAGATGTGGAACGTGCTGGAGAACGGCGTGTTCTATGCCGCGAACCAGATGTACGGCATCACGTTCAAGGAGCGGCACGACATCCCGGTGTACAACCCGGATGTGCGCGTGTGGGAGGTGTTCGACGCCGATGGAAAACCTCTTGCCCTGTGGATGTGCGATTACTACAAGCGCGATAACAAGGGCGGCGGCGCGTGGATGGATGTGTTTGTGCCGCAGTCGAAGCTGCTAGGAACGCTGCCGGTGGTCTATAACGTGGCGAACTTCCAGAAGCCGGCGGCCGGAGAGCCTGCGCTGATCAGCTATACGGACGTGACGACGATGTTCCACGAGTTTGGCCATGCGCTGCATGGGATGTTCAGCGATGCGACGTATCCGTTTATCTCGGGGACGGATGTGCCGCGGGATTTTGTCGAGTTCCCCTCGCAGTTCAACGAGCACTGGGCGAGCTATCCGGAGGTCTTCAACCATTACGCGAAGCACTACAAGACGGGCGAGCCAATGCCGGCAGACCTTGCGGCCAAGGTGAAGAAGGCAGAGACGTTCAACCAGGGATACATTTTGACCGAGCTGCTGGAGGCGGCGGAGCTGGACATGCAGTGGCACACGCTGCCGGCGAGCGCTCCGGAGCAGAAGCCGGATGAGTTTGAGAAGGCGGCGCTCGAGAAGAAGCATCTCCTGATTCCGGAGGTGCCGCCGCGGTACCGGTCGACATACTTTCTGCATATCTGGAGCAATGGGTATGACGCTGGGTATTACGCGTATCTGTGGAGCGAGATGCTGGATGACGATGCGTATGCGTGGTTCGAGCAGCACGGCGGCCTGACGCGCGCGAACGGCGACCGCTTCCGGAAGATGGTGCTGTCGAAGGGCAACACGGAGGACCTGGCGAAAGTCTTCCGCGACTGGCTGGGCGCGGAGCCGAACACGGCCCCGATGCTGAAGGACCGGGGGCTGGAATAAGCTTCGGTCAGGTAAACAACCAATGGAAGAGCGGCTGCATCGAAGCAGGTGTCCGCGAGAGTTGAGTCTCCAATGCATAGCAGCACCGCAGTATCTGCCGCTGGCCCGGCGACAGTTTTCTGGGGCGAACTTGCCCCCAGTGAGCATGTTGCGCAGTTTTATTCAGGCGAGGAAGTGCTGCTGGATTCGCTGACGAGCTTTGTTGGCGGCGGTTTGAGGGCTGGGGAGAGCGTCATCCTCATCGCGACGCCCGATCACCTGGAGTCTTTGCGGCAGCGGCTCGCAGCCGCGGGGATCGATGTAGTGGACGCCGTCGAGCAGGGGCACTTCATCGCGCTGGACGCGGAGAACACGCTGGCGAGCTTTATGGTCGGCGACTGGCCGGACAAGGACCTCTTCGGAAAACTGGTGGACCGGCTGATCCGGCGCGCGTCGCTGAATGACCGGCGGGTACGGGCGTTCGGCGAGATGGTGGCGCTGCTGTGGGCGCGGGGACAGGTCGCCGCGACGGTGCGGCTGGAATACCTGTGGCACCAGTTCTGCAAGAGCCATGAGTTTGCGCTGTTCTGCGCGTACCCGAAGGCGGGATTTACCAAGACGGCGAAGGAGTCGCTGGCGGAGATCTGCGCGGCGCACTCGAAGGTGATCGGGTGCTAGCAGGAGTGGTGTGGCGCTGACGTTGTCTGTGCGAAAAAAATCGAGTTAGGGCTTGGTGACTTTGAAGTCGGTGACGATGGCGTCGGTGTTGTGGGCGAAGCGGATGCCGTAGATGCCGTCCGTGGATTTGAGCTTGCCGGCGGCGACGAGGTCGGACTTCGGGTACGTCGCGACGACCGTGCCGTTGATGGCGCAGGAGACGGAATCACCCTTCACCGAGATGGCGATCTTTTGTTCTACGGGCTGGCCAACGGCGGCGGCCTTGTGGACGGCGGCGTTGGCGGTGGGCATGCGGCCGCCCATCTGGAATGGCGCGGGGCCGAAGCCGCGCACGATGAAAGTTCCGTTGCCGTAGGCGGCGCAGTAAAGGAGGCTCTGCGTGGGGGTGCCAAGGTCGTTGCCGCCGATGAAGACGCCGTACGGGTGCGGGTGGGTATTGAGGTTCATGAACTTCGGCTCGTTGAAGGTGGCCGAGACGGTGTAGTCGCCTGAGGCGGTGTTCTTGGGGTTCCAGTAAGTGACGGCGGGGCCGGTGGTGACGCGCATGCCGTTGCCTTCGGGCGCGAGTTTGGCGTCGTTGATGGTCTGGCCGGCTTTGGCGGCGCCATCGTCAATCTTGCCCTGCCAGCCCGGGACGGAGATGCCGCCGCCGGCGATCGCGCGGCCCGTGTCTTCCGATGCGGGCTTCGCGGCCGCGGGGGGCTGGGCAAGCACGGCGGAAGCGGCAAACGTGAGGACGAGGCAGCAGACGAGACGGTTGGCGATGCGCATGGGAGTGATCTCCGGGGCGGAAATTGTGGTCAGCGGGATTATAGCGGGATTGGGGAAAGTCTGGCTTGGGGCACCGAAAAGCAAATGCGGAGATTCTGGATCGCCTGGAACGCGACCCAGAATGACGAGCGGAAAGGAAAATGTCGCCGCGGCGACGAATGTTCCGGTAGACTCGTTCCTTCAGCGAGACGTAATGATTCCACCTGAACCGCAGACGGAGCGGACGGAGGAAACTTGGCACGATTCACCGGACTGCTCGGCCTCATCACATTTCTGTTTGTTGCCTATCTGCTCTCCACCAACCGGCGCGCCATCCGCTGGCGCACCGTGGCGTGGGGGCTGGGGCTGCAGATCGTCTTCGCGGTGATCGTCATCAAGTCGAGTCTTGGCCAGAGCATCTTTGCGCATGCCGGCAACGGCATCAACAAGCTGCTGGCGAACTCGGTAGCAGGTTCGTCGATGGTCTTCGGCTATCTGGGCGGCGACAATTCGACGCTGTCGGTGTTTGCATTTCGCGTGCTGCCGACGATCATCTTCATCTCGGCGTTCTTCGCGGTGCTGTACTACATCGGGTTTATGCAACTTGTGATCCGCGCGGCGGCGTGGGTGATGCAGAAGACGATGGGCATCTCCGGCGCGGAGTCGACCAATGTTGCGGCTTCGATCTTTATGGGGCAGACCGAGGCGCCGCTGACCATACGGCCATTCCTGGAGGGCGCGACCTATTCCGAGCTGATGACGATCATGACGTCGGGGATGGCGCATGTTTCCGGCGGGATCATGGCGGCGTACATTGCGTACGGCATTCATGCGTCGGACCTGCTGGCCGCGGTGATTATGACGGCGCCAGGGACGATCCTGATCGCGAAGATGCTGGTGCCGGAGACTGAGGTGCCGGCGACGCAGGGCGTGGTGAAGATGCCGCCCAGCGAAGAGCACAAAAATGAGAACCTGATCGGAGCGATTGCGCGCGGGACGATCGATGGCGGCGGACTGGCGTTCAACGTGGCGATCATGCTGGTGAGCTTTCTGGCGCTGGTGAGCCTGATGAACATGATCTTCGCCGGCATTCACAACTGGGGTGCGCCGCACCATATTCCGTTCCCCACGAGCATGAATGCCGTGCTGGGATTTTTCTTCGCGCCGGTGGCGTGGCTGATCGGGATTCCATGGCATGAGGCGCGCAACGTCGGCGACCTGCTGGGAACGCGCACGGTGCTGAACGAGCTGGTGGCCTATACGAACCTGGGGGCGGAGAAGGCGGTGCTTTCGGCGCGGAGCTTTACGATTACGACGTTTGCGCTGTGCGGCTTTGCCAACCTGAGCTCGATTGGCATCCAGATCGGCGGCATTGGTGCGCTTGCCCCGAGCCGCCGCGGCGACCTGGCGAAGCTGGGCTTTCGCGCGATGGTGGCAGGCACGATGGCGAACCTGATGTCGGCGAGCATTGTGTCGATGCTGATCCCGCGCTAGGTGGCCAGACGAAAAGGCCATCTCGGGCGGCGTGTTTATAGCAATCGCGCCGCATGAGAGGGGGTATCAGGCGGCCGCGGTCTTCATGTGCTGCTTCATCTCCTCGGCGGAGACGTCGCGGACATGGGTTGAAAGGTCCCAGTGGAAGCCGAAGGGATCCTTGAGGCCGGCGCTGCGGTCACCATAGAACTGGTCGGCGAGCGGGCGAAGGACCGAACAACCGACCGTGGTGGCCTGCTTGACTGCTGCGTCCACGTTGGGCAGATAGACATGGAGGTTGACCGAGGAGTGGTCATGGGGCGCGTGCATGTTGGGCGGCTCGTCGGCGAGCATGATCTTCGAGTCTCCGAGTTGCATTTCGGCATGTGCGATCTTGCCGTCGGGGCGCGGCATGCGCGCGAGTTCTTTCGCCCCGAAGGCGCGTGTGTAGAAGTCAAGGGCTTCCGCAGCTTTTCCGCCGGGGATCATGAGATAGGGCGTAATGGAGTGGTATCCGTCAGGAATGGGCTTGACTGTCGTGGACATAGTGGGGCTTCCTCCTTTTTCGCGCTCTCGTGCGGCCTTGCGGCATACAGATTACTCCTGCCGGCGGTGGATAGTTTGCTGCGCGATAGCCCGCCCAGGCGGAGTCCGGCAAGTGGCACGCTATCATGGGCTGTTGAAAAAGTAAGCGCAAGCAGAAGTGCATGACATCCACGGCTAAAGCCGCATTGATTCTGCCAGCCTTACCGCACGCTAAAGCGTGCTCCTACTCCGAAAGGCCCTGATCGAGAGTTTTCAGCAGCCGTCTGATCGAGAATCTGAAACCTGCTGTACTCGATTGAAAGTTACGGATAGACTTCTTCTGCTCGCGTGCGTGGCATCTCGACGATGCGGCAGAGAGCCGAGGAGAATACCCAGACTTGATTTTCATGTCGCGCATTTTCGCCGCTGGATTTGCTGCCGTTTCTCTGTTCGCCGTGTCGTTGCCTGCGGTGGCGCAGACGAGTGACCCGCTGGCGGTGGTGATCGACCACCGCTATGCGAACACGGACGCGCAGAGCCTGGTCGGGCTGCCGATGGGATCGCACAAGACGACGGTGGAGAAGAACGGCTCGTTGCGCTGGTCACAGTGGTCGCTGAAGCGGCGCGAGCTGGATTCGCCGATCGGATTTTCCGCGCAGATGGATGGCGACCTGGCGATTGAGCCGTTTGCGGTGAGGGGTGCGAGCGAGGCGACAGCCCAGCCGGTGCCGCTAAAGATGCAGTCGCAGACGCTGTACAAGGAGAAGTATCCGTTCATCGTGACGAAGATGTCCGGCGGCGGAGTGGAGCTGGAGGAGCTGGCATTCTCGGTTGATCCGGAGCAGAACACAGCGGAACTGCCGACGGCGAACTCCGGCACGCGCGGGATGGATGTGGTGCGGCTGACGGTGCGGAATTCCGGAGCGGACGCAGTGATTTTCCGGCTGCGGCTCTCGGGGCGGGCACGGAATCTTCCCGGCCATGTGAAGGGACAGTCGCTGGTGACGGGCGCCGGCGAGTTGATTGTGTGGGGCGAAGGCGCCGAGGGCAAGCCGGAGAGCAACGGGCTCGCGCTGGAGTACGACATTGCGCTCCCGCCGGGAGCGCAGAAGGAACTTTGGCTGCGGCTGCCGTATGAGTTTCCAGAGTCCCGCAAGGCGGAATTGTCGCGGCTTCCGGGAGATCAACTGCTGGCGAAGGCGGCGGCGCAATGGGACGGCATCTGGTCGCGCGGCGCGCAAGTGCATTATCCGGCGCAGGCGCTGAATGACTTTTACCAGGCGTCGATTGCGTGGGTGCTGATCCTGAGTGAGTACGACGCAAAGGGCGACCTGTGGCTGCTGGACGGGCCGGATGTGTATCGGCAGTACTGGGGGCGCGGCGAATATTTTCAGGCGCGCGCGCTGGAGGTGGCAGGGTTGATGTCGCCGGCGCGGCAGAGCGTGGAGCACTCCTTCGGTATCATCCGTGACGACGGCGAGTGGGATGGGCCGCCCGTGAGCGGCTGGCCGGCGTGGGATAACATTGGCGGCAATGCGGGCGCGGTGTGGGACTACTACCTGTACACGCGTGACAAGGCGTGGCTGGCGAAGGCATATCCGTTTCTGCTGAAGTCGAGCGAGTGGGTGAAGGCGCATCGCGAAGAGACGACGGTGGAGGATGTCGCGGGAATTCCCATCGGCGCGAAGCCGATCCGGCGCATGATTACAGGATCGAAGTGCAGGGCGGAGCCTACGCCGCCGCTGGCACCGGGCGTGAAGACGTACTGGTACGGGCTGCTGCCGTGGTCCTATGGAGATTCGGGGCTGCCGGAAGGACATTCCTATTCGCACAATTTTCTGTCGGCGTATGGGATTCGCGTGACGGCGGAGGCGGCGCGCGAGCTGGGCAGGATGGCCGATGCGGCGTGGCTGGAGAAGGAGTACGGCGACTATACGGCGGCGATCAGAGAGTCGGTGGATCGGTCGGTGAAGCTGGAGAAGTATCGCGTGCCCTATCTGCCGGCGCAACCGACCCGGCCCGATGCCGCGTATTCGCAGACCTTCCTGGGAATATGGCCGACGGCGCTGTATTCGCCGGAGGACCCCCTGGTGACGGGCCTGCTGACGAAGATGGAGAGTGAGGAGTCGCAGGGCCTGCCGACGAATGTGGCGTGGGCGGGGTACGCGGGCGTGTGGCCGGGCGAGTCCATGAACATGAGCGAGACGTATCTGCTGCGCGATGAGCCGGACAAGAATGCCGCGATGCTGCTGGCCGCTCTGAACCACACGTACACGACGGACGACTTCAAGGAAGAGATCCTGACCGATAAGGACAAGGAGCGCGCGTGCGAGGGGCCGCACAGCAATCGGCAGAACGGGCAGGGAACCGGCGACATGCCGGAGGCATGGGGCAACGCGAACACGGTGGACCTGCTGCGCGACATGCTGGTGACCGAGCGCACGGATGCTCCGGTGACGACGGAACCGCACATCACGTTGCATCTGCTTGGCGGGCTGCCGGCGCAGTGGATTGCGAACGATGGCGCGACAGCGAGCGTGGAGCGCACACCGACGACGCTGGGCACGGCGGTCTCGGTGAAGTTCACGCGAGTTTCCGGCACGAAGATGCGAGTGGAGTTTGATCCCGGCACGCGTGCGCGCCTCAATCCGGTGGAGACGTTTGTGCATGTGCCGCTGCCGGCTGGGATGAAGCTGGCGGGCGCGACGATGGATGGGCGCGCGATGGATGCAGGCGAAATCACGACGGCGAAGAGTGGCGAGCAGGCGATCGTGAATGCAGGAAAGGTCGCGGACCGCGCCGTGTTTGAGTTCACGCTGGCGAATGCGGGAACCGCGCGATGAATCGCAGGGAATTTGTTGCGAGCGCAGCAGCGGCTGGATGTGCGGCATTGGCAGTGCGGTGCGGGTTGGGGCAAGCAAATATTGCTGCGGGTGCCACGGCGAAGCTGGAGATTGATGCCGCGAAGACGCTGGCGACGATTCCACGGGACTATACCGGACTGTCGTATGAGTCGGCGCAACTGGCGAATCCTGCATTCTTCTCACCGAAGAACAAGGAACTGATTGCCTTGTTTCGCGAGCTCTCACCGAGCGGAAATCTGCGGCTGGGCGGAGGATCGAGCGAGTTTACGACGTATTCGGATGCGGATCCATCGGGGGCGCCGCCGTTCGAGGTGTTCGGTCCGGACACCAGCAAGACCGTGAAGCATGGGACCGTGACGACCGCGCTCGCGCTGCGCAATCTGCGCGGCTTTCTGGATGAGACGGGATGGAGCTGCCTGTATGGACTGAATCTCGGGCAGGGAACGAAGGAGAATGCGGCGGCGGAGGCGGTGGCAGTGCAGCGGATTCTCGGGCCGCGGCTGATGGCTTTTCAGATCGGCAATGAGCCCGATTCGTTTCGCAATCGTTACCGGCCCGCGACGTGGGGGCCGCAAGATTTTGTGCGCGAGTGGAATGAGTTTTACGATGCAATTGTGGCGGCGGTGCCGAGCGCGAAGTTTGCGGGACCGGACATTTCGAACAAGCTGGCATTTCTGACGGCGTTTGCGGAGGAGGCGCGGAAGCACAAGGATGTGATTCTGCTGACGGCGCACTACTACGCCATGGGGCCGGCGGGGAATCCGGATGCGACGATCGAAGAACTGCTCTCGCCTGATCCGAAGCTGGCGACGATGAAGGCGAAGAGTTTTCCCGTGGTGGCGGATGCGATGAAGACGGCGGGATTGCCGTTCCGGATGAGCGAGGGCAACTCCTGCTGGAATGGCGGACAGCCGGGCGTGTCGGACACGCTGGCTTCTGCGCTGTGGTGCGCGGACACGATGCTGCGCTTTGCCGCGATGGGGTGGTGCGGCGTGAACCTGCATGGCGGCGGGAATGGAGTCTATGCGCCAATTGTGGGAGCGCCGTCGACGGGTTTTACGCGGAGGCCGGAGTATTTCGGGATGAAGTTCGCGCAGAGTTTCGCAGGCGCCACGTTGTTGAAGGCGACGCTAACCGGTGCGGGAGATCGCGTGACGGCGTACGGGGCGGAGCAGAATGGCGAACGCAGAGTTGCGGTGATCAACAAGACGGAGACCGCAGTAAGGTTGGAACTCCCGTCGCGTGTCGGGGCGCGCGCGATGCGCCTGACCGGGCCATCGCTGGCGAGCAAGGAAGGCACGACGCTCGAAGAGGTGCGCGCGATACGCGGACGCGTGGTGGATGTGCCGGCGCATACAGCGATGCTCTACGAACTATAGACTTGGTTCGGGCGCGGCGATCCATTGCACCCGCGCATGCATTGGAGGAAGGGCGTAGCCATGAGCATCTCAACGCATCGTGTGAGTCGAAGGCGATTTCTCGGTGGGACGGCGGCTGCGGCCGCGGCATTCGCTGCGAATCGGGCGCGGGCGGCGGCACCGGCTGCTTCCGCTCCAAGCGAGGACACGCGTTACGTGCTGCATTTTGCGCAGCCGGCGGCCACGTGGCCGGACGCTCTGCCGGTAGGCAATGGACGGCTGGGCGCGATGGTGTTTGGTGCGCCGTCGATGGACCGGCTGCAGCTGAATGAGGAATCGATCTGGGACGGCGAGCGGCGCGACCGCAACAATCCTGCTGCCGGCGAGGCGGTGCCCAAGATTCGCGAGCTGCTGTTTGCGGGCAAGATCGCTGAAGCCGAAGCGATGGCGATCAGCGACATGCTCTCGATTCCGCGACGCATGCCGTGTTACCAGACGCTGGGCGATTTGCACCTGGACTTTGCCGCGAGTGGCCTGACGCCGGATGCGCAGGTCGCGGATTATCGGCTGGAACTGAACCTGGACACCGCGATCGCGCGCGTGAGCTTTACGCACGCGGGGACGAAGTATGTGCGCGAGGTGTTCAGCTCGGCGCCGGACCAGGTGATCGTGATGCGCATGACGGCGGAGGGACCGGGGCGCATCGGATTTTCTGCGCGGATGGACAGGCCGGCGCACTTCGCTACGAGTTCATTGGGCAACGACAAACTCGTGCTGACGGGCGAGGCGATCCCGGTGAATGACAATCCGGGACTGCCGGTAAAAGAGAATCCGGTCGGCGTCCAGTTCTACAGCGAGATGCTCGCGATTGCCGAAGGCGGAGGGGTCGCGAGCGATGCGGGCGTGCTGAACGTGGATAGTGCGAACTCCGTAACACTGCTGATTGATTGCGTGACGAACTATCGCTATCCCGCCGGTGACAGCGCAATGCAAGCGGCCGTGGCGGCGAACCTGAAAAATGCCGCGGCGAGGGCGTATGCGGACCTGCGCGCGAGGCACGTTGCGGATTATCAGCGCTTCTTCCGCCGCGCGGAGATTTCGTTTGGCGAAGATGCGAACGCGGCTGTGCCGACCGACGTGCGTATGGAGCGGTTGAAGGCAGGCGGGGAGGACCTGACGCTGCTGCCGATCTACTTCCAGTTCGGGCGATACATGCTGATCTCAAGCAGCCGGCCGGGAACGCTGGCGGCGAATCTGCAGGGCATCTGGAACGAGTCGGTCGATCCGCCGTGGGGCAGCAAGTACACGGTGAACATCAACGCGGAGATGAATTACTGGCTGGCGGAGCGCGCGAACCTGGCGGAGTGCCATCTGCCACTGTTCGATTTGCAGGACACGACGCGCGGGCCGGGGTCGGTGACGGCGAAGAAGTATTACAACGCGCGCGGCTTCGTGGTGCACCACAACACGGACATCTGGGGCGACTCCTCGCCGATCGACACGCTGGGTGGCGGCGTGTGGGCCATGGGCGCAGCGTGGCTCTGCACCCACGCGTGGGACCACTACGAATACGGCGGCGATGTGGGCTTCCTGCGCGAGCGCGCATGGCCGCTGTTGCGCGACAATGCAACGTTCCTGCTGGACTACCAGGTGGAGGCGCCGGCGGGAACTCCGTACGCGGGCAAGCTGGTGACGGGTCCGTCCTGTTCGCCGGAGAACAAGTACAAGCTGCCGGACGGGAAGTCGTTCAACCTGTGCATGGGGCCGACGATGGACCTCGAAATCACGCGCGCGGTGCTGACGCGTGTGCTGCGCGCGGCGGAGATCGCCGGGGTGACGACGCCGGCGGATGCGGACCTGATCGCGCGTGCGAAGGGGGCGATTCCGCGCATACCGGCGCTGCGCATCACGCATGACGGGCGGCTGCAGGAGTGGCCGGAAGATTATGTCGACGCGGAGCCGGGCCATCGCCACATCTCGCACCTGTGGGCGCTGTTTCCCGACGACCAGATCACGCCGCAGGACACGCCGGACCTGGCGCGCGCGTCGCGTGCGACGCTGGACAAGCGGCTGGCCGCGGGCGGCGGCAGCACTGGCTGGTCGCGCGCATGGATCGTGAACTGCATGGCGCGGCTGGGCGATGGCGACGCGGCCTATGCGAGCGTGCTCGCGCTGCTGCGGGCCTCGACGCGCGGGAACCTGTTCGATGTGTGCGGGACGAAGGCGAACTCGCCGTATCAGATCGACGGCAATCTGGGCGGCCCGACCGGGCTGATCGAGATGCTGCTGCAGTCGCATGCGGGCGTGGTGCGGCTGCTGCCGGCGCTGCCGCAGGCGTGGCCGGATGGCAGCTTCCGCGGGCTGCGCGCGCGCGGCGGGCTTGAGGTCGACCTGACATGGAAAGACGGCCGCGCCAAGACTGCGACGCTGCGGGCGTCGCTGGCGCGCACCGTGAGCCTGGGGACCGGCACGCGTCAGGAGGTGACGTCAGTGAGCGTTACGACACGTAAAGGGAGCAGCACCGCGCCGCTCTCGAAATACGGCGACGGGCTGGCGGCGATCAAGGTCGTGCCGGGCGGAGTATATGAGGTGAAGTTCAGCTAAAGACTTGGAATCCAAAAAATGAGGGCGGAGGAATTACCTCCGCCCATTTCGTTGTATCTCTGAAAAGTTCAGAAGATGATGTGCACGCCCCCCTGCAACTGACGGCTGCTGTTCAGCTGCCCGGTGATCACTCCGAAGGACGCTGAGGTTGGGCTTGTATTCGGCGCACTGAACTGCGGGCGATTGAACGCGTTGAACGCATCGATCCGCGGCTGGATCTGTACCCGCTCCCAGATGTGGAAGTTCTTCAGTACGGAGAAGTCCCAGTCATTGGTTACGTCCGCGCGCCAGGCCATCAGTGGGAAGGTACGAATGTTATAGCCATTCGGCTGGACGTTCGGGTTGAAGCTCGCAGAGCCGATTGTATTGTTGCAAGCCTTGGTTGGATCCGTGCAGGTCCGAGTGTCGAAGACAGACGTGTTGAAAGCCGGGGTTCCATTGGCCCTGTGTGGGTTGTTATTGATATCGTGCCAGTTGCCGTTATAGATCACGTTGCCCCAGCTATACGGCGTGCCGGAATCGAATCCCCAGATGGTGGTCAACTCCCAACCTCCAGCGATCTCATCCACCAACTTCGGAGCAGAGTTGAGGAACATCCTGCCCCGGCCGAAGGGAAGAATGTACATCGCTGTGATGTGCAGGCTGTGCGGGAAGTCGGAGGATGTCTCGCCGTACCAGAGCGGGCCGCCCGGATATAGTTGCGACTGTGCTCCCAGGTTTCTGGAGTAGGTGTAGTTGATGTTGAAGTCGAGGCCGTCGGAGAGGCGCTTCTCCAACCGGACGAGGAGCGCGTTGTAGTTAGCGCTTGCTCCGGGGTTCAACTGCTCGGTGACTCCGGTGGGATATTCGGAGTAGGGCCATAGCAACTGGGAAGCCGTTACGGTGGGAGAGGTATTGAGCGATGTAGTAGGTCCAGGAACGAGGCCTTTGTAGGGGTTCGTCACTTTCGCGCCCAGAGAAGCGGTCACTGCCGGATCGTAATAACGAGAGGTGCTGAGATACTGCGGCGGCGCATCGTTACTGTTCCCACTGTTGATGGGGAGGGAGAGGAAGAGATGGACCTGATGCGTATTCAGGTAGCCCACGTCGAGCATCCAGTTCTTGCCGAATTGCTGCTGGATATCGAAGCTGGTCCGCTCCGCATAGGAGACTTTGTTGTTCGGGTCATAGTAGACGATCTTTGAGCCGAGGTTGGTGTTAATCCCCAATGTGGACCCGAGGGGCTGCTGAATGGGATTCGACGTGGGGAACGGATCGGCCAACGTGGTTGCCGGCGTAAGGCCGTTGTTGGTGCTGGTAATGTAGCTTGTCGTCTGGGAGAACCCGTAGGTCTGGCTGGTGTAGTAGTCGTTCATCGGGTTGACGTAAATCCCAAAGCCCGCGCGGATTGCCATCTTGCCATGCGAGAAATCAGGCGAGTACGCAATACCGACGCGCGGCCCGAGATACAACGCGGCCGTGTTGTATGCACTGCGATGGGAGGGTGAAACGTACAGTAGTCCGCCGGTCGGGTTGAATTGGCTGGCGGGGATGGGTTGCTGCGAAGCAGGCTCGGCGGCATAAGCCGTCTTCGCGGCGGCAGTCAGTGCGTTGGTGAGGGTTGGATCCCATCCGGCAGTCATGTGATTCAGGCTTTCGACGATGGGTGTTTCATGTTCGAGGCGCAACCCGAGGCTGACGGTCAGGTTGTGGAGAGCTTTCCAGTCATCCTGAATGAAACTGCCGAAATACCAGTTGTTGAACTGGAACTTGGTGTTCTCGTCGTATGAGCCGCTGGTTGGCAGACCCAGCAGGAAGCCCGCGAAGGAGTTACCGAAATTCTGGATGGTACCCACTGCGGTGGTATTTCCCTTGGTCAGAAAATCGCCTGCGGAATTGGCGAATGTGAAGGTGCCATTCGCATTTCCCGGCGAGACGGTGGAGTTCTTGTTAGCCCGGATGTCCGGCCCGATCTTCAGCGTGTGATGTCCCCAGGTCTTATTCAGGCTGGCGAACAGCTGGATGGTATCGAAGTACGTTGCGCTGCCTGGCGCGGTGCTGAGGCTGGCAATCGTGGCTGAATCGGTGAAGTTCAGCCGCGGCAGGGCGAGTGAGGTGGAATTCGAGCCGAGGTAACCGGGGAAGCCAAGCAGCGTTGGATTGCTGCCTGCGCTCTTGGGTTTGGACGTGTTTTCGCTGCGGCTGAAGCCAAGACGAACATCCAGATTTGTCGTGGGGTTGAAGTTCTGGACATCGTCGATGGAGCCGCCCCATAAAACTACGGTGCTGGTTGTTCCAGTCAGGAGGTTGTGGAAGACGTCGCTTTGGGCCTTGTCGTACCGGCTCCGGTGCAGCTCGCCGAAGAGCTTATTGGAAGTGCTGAGGTTGAAGTCGAGGCTGCCGGCGTGAGACTTGTAGTTATCCTGTGCCGGATCGTCGGAAAAGTAGTTGTTGGAGCCGTCCGCCTTGGTGGTAGCGCCGCTGTAGTTTGGCAAGGGAATGTACTTCAGATATGCCTGGGCAAGCGGGCTGATCGTCAGTCCCGCATTGGAGAAGACGTTTCCCGGGATCGCGCTGCGAGTCACATTGTTACCGCTGGGGACTCCACTGTACGGATTGTAGAGCTGATTGTTCGCGCTAAGAGCCAACAGAGCTGAGAAGTCGCCGTTGCGCTCCGCCTGGGTTGGAACCGTCACGATATCGGTATGAGGCGTCGAGCCGATGTAGCCTTCAAAGGCATAGAAGAAAAACAGCTTGTTGTGCAGGATGGGGCCACCGATGGTGCCGCCGAACTGGTTGTAGTGGTTGGAACTGATCGATGTGCCGGCCGGGGTGAAATACGGCTTGGCGGTTAGAGGCCGGGAACCGGAGTAGTATTCCGAAGCGCTGCCGTGAAACTGGTTGGTTCCGTGCTTGGTGGTGATGTTTACGGTGCCGCCGGAGGTGTCCCCGGTCGAAGCGTCGGAGGAGAATTCGTCCACGCGCACAGCATCTACAGAATCCAGCTGGGGGCTATAAGCCGCCAGGCGGCTGGAGTCCTGCATATTGGGCACGCCGTTCATTAGCAGTTCGTTCGATGAGGAGTTGCCGCCGCCGAGCGAAAAATCATCCGCTGCGCTGTTGTCGAAGGGACGAGTCTGCGACTGCGAGTGCTTGCCTTTCGAGACAACGCCATACTCATCGCGTGCGAAGCCAAGGGGCGAGCGGCCATTGCTGGGCAGGTCTTCAACTTCTTCAGCGGTTAGCGACTGGCCTGTAGAGGCAGTTGCAACGTCGATCAGGGGAGTCTCGCCATTGACGGTAACAGTTTGAGCGATCTCACCCACCGCCAGGGTCACGTTTTCTGTCAGCGTCTGTTCGGTTTGCAGAATGAGGTTGTCGTGGACGAATGCCTTAAAGCCGCTCTGCTGAACACTGACGCTGTAACGGCCCGGCGTTAGGAAGGGCACCGTGTAGTCGCCGGCGCTGTTGGACTTCACCGAGGTCTTCGCGCCGGTGTCCATGTTGGTGATGTTGATCTGAGCGCCGGGCACGATAGCACCCGTGGTATCCGTGACGCGACCGGTGAGTGTAGAGCGAGTCTGCTGGGCGAGCACTGGCACTGAAAGGGAGAGCAGGAGCAAGAGGGCAAGACGCTTCATGGCGACTCCGGTGTCTTGATTTGGAAGATAGCTTTCGCTAGCGAAAACAAACATAGTGCCGCTATTCGGCGATTGTCAACGGTCTTTTGGAAACTAGTGAGCTAGATTGTGCAATTTACTGGATTTATTTTCAGTTTTCTGGAGGCGCATGGTCCGTCGACTTTTCCGCCGAATCGGCGTCGGCGCACGGAGCAAATTCCGGCGACGCGCGCCGGATGGCGCGGCCGCCATACTGCACATTCAAAAACGAAGGATTTATCGATGAAAAATCAGTTGCGCGCAAACTTCCGTCCGCGACGCCGCAGGATCAGGCTTCATCCAAAAGGTGCGCCAGCCGCGAAGCGACATCCAGGATAGACGTTTTGATGTCATGCTCCAGCTGTGGCGTCATACGCATAATCGGCGTAGAGATGCTGAGCGCGGCGACGACAGGTTTGGACTTAGTCCGCATTGCGGCACCAAAGCAGATGCCGCCGCGGATGGATTCCTCGCGATCGGAGGCAAGGCCGGTCTTGCGCGCTTCCTCGAATTCCTTGAAGAGCTTCTGGCGGTCGATGATGGTGTGCTCGGTGCGCGGCGTGAGGCCGTAGACTTCCAGGATGCGGTCGGCGAGTGCGCGCTCCTGAAATGCGGTGATGACCTTGCCCATGGCGCTGCAGTGCGGCGGCAGCACGCGGCCAACCTTGTTGGTCATGCGGATTTCGTGGAAGGTCTCGATGCAGTCGAGCACGTGGATGCGGTCGTCGTACAGGTAGGAGAGGCTGACGGTTTCGCCGAAGGTGTTGGCCAGCCGTTCCATCTCCGGGCGCGCGTGGTGGCGAAGGGTTTCCGCCGCCTGCACCAGCCAGCCGAACTGCAGCTTGGGCGCGAGCTGGTAGGTACCATCGCGATTCTGGTGAAGGTACTTGTGCTTTTCGAGGGTGAGGAGGACGCGGAAAACGGTGGTCTCAGGCAGCTTGACGCGCGCGCTGATCTCCTTGAGTGAAATGGGCACGTGCCCGTCAAAGCTGTCCAGCACGTCGAGCGCGCGACCGATGGTGCGCAGATAGTACTGCTGGTCGCCGGTTGCTGCTTCGCCGGGGCGCATGGCCCACTTGGGAATGCGGCGGCGCATGGTTTTTTCCGCGACCGCTGCGCCGGCTTTCATGGTGTCCTTCGCCATTTTCTGCTCGTACCTGCCCGCGTTCGACTATAGCAGGCGCGGCGTACGGTTTCATTCTTTATGATTAACTTCCAGAATGGAATTGACACCGCAAAGCACGGTTGCGTAGAAGAGATTCGTTTCGCACGGTCTGGCGCGCTGGGTCTTGCGGGTTGATTTTCATCTCACGTTGCAACAAGGGGAAACCGAGTGAACCGCAGGGAACTGATTCGTCTGGGCGCGGCCGGAGCTGCGGCAAGCCTGCAACCGGCGCTGCTGGCGAGTGCCGCGCCGGCAAAGGCTGCGGCAGCGCCGGCGAGCAGTGTAGAGCAGTGGGGAATGTTCGAGGTCGCGCTGCAGGGGCCGTCGGCAGGCAATCCGTACAAGGACCTGACGCTGACGGCGCGCTTCACGAATGAGCATCGCACCGTAGATGTGAAGGGTTTCTACGACGGGGGCGGGACGTATCGCGTGCGCTTTATGCCGGACATGATGGGCGGCTGGAGCTATGAGACAGCGAGTTCTGCGAAGGAGCTTGCTGGGCACACGGGCGAATTCACCTGCAGGGCGCCCGCGCCGGGGAATCACGGCCCGGTCACGACGGCGCATCAGTTTCACTTCCAGCATGCGGACGGAATGCCGTATTTTCCGTTTGGCACGACAACGTATGCGTATCTGTTTGCGTCCGAGCAAGCGTACCAGGATTCGCTCGCCGGGCTGAAGCAGTATTTCAACAAGAGCCGCTGCTGCGTGCTGCCCAAGCCGCTGGGGCAGGGACCGACGCTGCTGCCGTTTCCGAATCCGACGGCGAATGCGAACGGCCGCGGGGGCAAGCCGGACCTGACGCAGTTTGTGCCTGAGTATTTCCAGCAACTGGAACGGCGGCTGCTGGAGTTGCAAAAGGCCAATGTTCAGGCCGACCTGATTCTCTTCCACCCGTATGACGCGTGGGGATACAAGGCGATGGGCGCGGAGGCCGACGACTTTTATCTGCGCTATGTGATCGCGCGGCTGGCGGCGTACCGCAACGTGTGGTGGTCCATCGCCAACGAGTACGATCTGGTTCGGTCCAAGACCATGTCGGACTGGGACCGCTTCTTCCGCATCGTGCAGGCGGAAGATCCCTACTCGCATCTGCGGTCGATCCATCACAGCCGCGTGATCTACGACCATTCCAAGCCGTGGTGCACGCATGCAAGTTTGCAGAGCTACGACTTCGAAAAGTCCGCCGAGCGCCGCGCGGCGTGGAATAAGCCGATCATCTATGACGAGATTCAGTACGAAGGCGATGTCGATCGTCGCTGGGGGAACTTGTCGGCCGAAGAGATGACGCGGCGGTTCTGGCTCGCGACGGTGAACGGCGTGTACGCGACCCACGGCGAGGTCTTCGGCACGACCGATGACGATCCCCAGCCGCAGCCGACGTGGTCGGACGCGGGGAAGCTGCGCGGCGAATCGCCGTCGCGCATTTTGTTCCTGCGGCAGTTGGTGGAGAAGATCACGAAGGTGGGGCTCAACCAGTACGACGGTGCGTATTACTTGTCTTCGGGCACGCCGAACGAGTTGTACCTCTACTATCTCGATTACCATCGGCCGGCGCGCTACACATTTCCACTCAGCGGGGCCGCGAATTTTTCAGCGACGCTCATCGATCCCTTTGCGATGACGACGACGCCGGTAGCAGGATCGCTTACGGGCAGCTCGCACGTGAAGCTGACGAGCCGGCCGTATCAGGCTGCCCTGTTCGTGAAGACATCGGATGCGAAGGGCAAGCCGCAGCCGAGCGGGTCGCAGGTGCCGGCGAATGAGCCGGGTTGATGTGAGATGAAGAAACGGATTGCAATTGTGATTCTTTGTGCGGCGGCGGTTTCCGCGTTTGCGGCGACGCATGTCCGCGTCTCTGCGAATGCCACGCCGCGCGAGTTGTGGGCCAAGCAGCAGCTTCAGGTTACGGTGGCGGGGCTGCCCGGCAATGAGGAGATTCTGCTTGCCACCCGGTCCGATGCGTTGTTGAAGGCGTACGCTGCGAAGCTTCCTGCATTCGCGAGTGGCGAGAAAGAGGCGTTCGAGTTGCGGCGGAGCGGCAACACCATCATCGTTGCTGGGTCGGATGCCTCGGGCGTGTTGTACGGCGCGCTGGAACTGGCAGACCGCATCCGCGCTGCGCATGGGATCCCGGCGCAGCTTGAATATGACGATCATCCGGCATTGAAGATTCGCGGCACAGCGCTGGGGCTACAGCGGCCGGAGATCACCTACGAAGGCGCGGAGTACGACTATCGCTACACCCCGGAGGAGTTTCCCTGGTTCTACGACAAGGCGGAGTGGACGAAATATCTCGATCTGATCGCGCATGAGCGCTACAACGCGTTGTTCCTATGGAATGGCCATCCGTTCACATCGCTGCTGAAGCTACCGAAGTATCCAGAAGCGCAGGAGTTGCCGACCGAGCAACTCAACAAGAACATCGAGATGTTTCGCTGGCTGACGGCCGAGGCGGATAAGCGCGGCATCTGGGTACTCCAGGGGTTCTATAACATTCACCTTTCGCATAACTTCGCGCGCGCGCATAACGTGCCGTTTCATCTCTCCGCGCCCACTCCGCTCGCCAGTGAGTACACGCGCTACTGCGTGTCGGAGTTCATCCGCGAGTACCCCAATGTCGGCTTGTTCATGACGCTGGGTGAAGCGATGGGGCCGCACTACGGCGCGCAGTGGCTGGCGAAGACGATCATTCCCGGCGTGAAGGACGGGGTGGCCGAGCAGGAGAAGGCGTTGGGCCACGCGATTCCGGAGCCGCCGATTGTGGTGCGCGCGCACGCAACGGATATCTACGATGTGCTTGCAGCAGCGAAGCCGCTCTATTCGAACATCGACACCATGTTCAAGTGGAACGGCGAGTCGCTGACGTGGACGGATGTTCGTGGACCGGTGCGGGATGAGTTCTCGAAGCTGGTGGCCTCATCGAACATTACGACCGCAAACGTTCATCTGCTGAGCGACTTGGAGCCGTTCCGCTGGGGCGATCCGGATTTCGTTCGCGAGACCGAATCGAGCTTTGTGAAGATCGGCATCCTCGGCCTGCATCTGTATCCACTGCGCTACTGGGACTGGCCTTACACGGCGGACAATACCAATCCGCGCGAGATGCAGACCACGCGCGACTGGATGTGGTATCAGGCGTGGGGGCGGTATGCGTGGAATCCCGAGCGCGATCCCGAAAAGGAGCATGCCTACTGGGTTGCGCAGTTTGCGGACCACTATGGCACGGCGGAGGCGGCGCAACATCTGCTCGCGGCGTACGAGTTGAGCGGCATCTGCGCGCCGAAGCTGCTGCCGCGCATCGGCATTACGGAGGGCAACCGCGAGGTCTTCTCGCTGGGTATGACCATGCCGCAGTTGATCGACGCGGCGCGCTTCGGCCCCGCGCAGACCCTGTGGACGGGCGACGCGCCCGACGGCGAGCGGCTGGACGAGTACGTCGCAAATGAAGTGGCGCACAAGCCGCACCACGGCGAAACGCCGGTCGGCGTAGCTGCGGAAGTCGCGGCGAGTTCGGCGAAGGCTGTGACCGAGGCAGAGGCTGCGGCGCCGGGAATTCGCGCCGATGAGCGCGCGGAATATGGGCGCATCGTGAATGACATGCGCGCGATCGCGGCGTTGATGTCCTACTACAACCACAAGACACAGGCCGCGGTGCTGGTGATGGAGTATGGTTACGACCACAACGCGGACGATCTGAAGAAGGCTGAGCCGTTGCTGGCCGCGAGCGTCGCCGATTTTGCGAAGCTGACGGAACTGACGGATAAGACCTACCGCGATGCCGCGGGTATGGAGACCTCGCAGCGGCAGATTCCGGTGCGCGGCGGCCCACAGACCAACCACTGGCGCGATCTGCTGCCCGTCTACCGCAAGGAGCTGGCGACGTTCCAGAGCCGGTTGAAGGCGCTGGGTTCGGGGCAACCGGCGAACGCGGAAGCAAAGCCGGCGCGGCTGCCGCAGATCGGATTTACGCTGGCGCCGGGAGCGGGCGAGACCTTCACGGTGAAGCCCGGGGAGAGCCTGGAGAGCGATGCATCGATGCCGATCGCCAGTGTCGCGCCGGAGATCGACGGCATGACCGGCATTCGCATTTCAGCCAAGCAGGAGAAGCCGATCAGCTTCACCCTCGACAAGCCTGCGCAGATACTGGTCGGCTTCTTCAAGTCGTCGTCGAGCAGAGCCATGAACGTTTCGCCGGCGACGGAGCAGTGGAACATTCTGCTGCCGAACGCCATTACGACGACGGTGCAGCGCGCCCTGCCGGTAACCGTGTGGACGAAAGAACTCCCTGCCGGAAAGAACGATCTTGACCTTGGAAAAGGCGCGTATGTCGTGATCGGATTTATTCCGGTAGACGCACACGTGACGCCGCATGTGAACTTCGGCGATAAGAACGGGCCGCCGAATCTGGATTGGTTATTCGAGGATTGAAAAGTAACCCACCCTTTCGCGATGAAGCCGCGAAAGGATGGGCCACCCGGCTTCAACGCCAGGCTCACTGAATGTAAGGTCCGGGGGGAACGGGCCTCACGCGAATAGCCGTCGGCGGATCCATGACCGGACTGCTCATCAGCGTCTTGTTCTTCCACTCGGACTTTGTGGTCTTCTTGCCCGAGGCATCGTAGTTCTGCCACGTCCAGTCGCCGGCGGCAAGGTAGGTCTTGATCCAGAACGGTGTGCCGTCTTGGCGGAGGTATTTCTCCTCGCCGGTTTTGTGGCCGGCGTTGAAGGTGACCGAGTACAGCAGTTTGCCGTTCGGGTAGTAGAACTCCTCGGGTCCATCCATGATCGCGCGGCCATCCGAGCCCCGACCCGCCGACCACTTGCCCATGATCTGCTGGCTGTTCGGGAAGCGCTCGGTGTGCGGCTTCACGTCGGAGACGGTGGGATGCTCGGAGATAGCGCCGGCCTCTTCGCCCGCATTCTTGTCCATCGCCCAGGCTTCGTTGAGTTCGATCTCGAAGTTGGGTGAGTTCTTCGATGTGACGATGTGGATCACGCCGTTCACGCCTTGCGTCGCCGTGGTATAGCCAACGGTGCCAATGTCAGCGGGAAGGTTCTTCATGGTCCAGGTCTTGCCGTCGTCGTCGGAGAGCGCAATGTATGCGCCGTTGGACATCTGGTGGCGTCCTTTGGGCGGGTTGTGATCGGCGACGAAGAAGAGTTTGCCGTCGGCCAGGCGAATGACATCGGGGCGTTGACCGCTGGCCAGGGGATCGAACGGCGTCTTCGACTTGACCCACGTCTTGCCGTCGTCATGGCTGGTGGCAAGCGGCATGCGGCCGTCAATGTTGGAGTTTTTGCCGCCAAAGCCGAGCAGGTCGCCGTTTTTCGCAAAGACGATAGTGGTGTGGCGGCCGGCGGTACGGCCTCCCGTGTCATACCAGGTCTTGCCTTCGTCATGCGTGGCCCACACCACGGAGATGGAGCCGTTGCCGTCGGCGTCCTTGCCTGTCGAGTCGGTGGGGATATAGATGGTGCCGTCCTTGCCGCGCACGATGGAGTTGATGGGCTGCGAGACATAACGTCCGACCGGGCCCGTGAGGTGCGGGAACATGACCTGCGACCAGGTGGCGCCGTTGTCCATGGAGATCATGTACGCGAAGGGCGGCGCGCCGATGAGGCGCGAGAAACCGAAGAACATCCAGAGCTTGCCGGGATGCGCCTTGTCATTCCAGAAGACCGGCGCGCAGAGCCCGGCATCGGCAAAGACCGGGAACGGTTCAGGCATGTCCCAGTCCTCCTGGCCGGAACGGCGGCGCATAATGAGCACCGTCTGATCGGGATCGTCTTCCGACTGCAGGTTGTTGTAGTAGGCGGCGAGGAAGTCCCCGTTAGGAAGCTGCTGGATGGCGGAGTTGTGCCAGTTCTTGCCGATGCCTTCGGCGATGCCGAGCTTCCAGCCGACTTCGCGGTAGTCATGGGTGCCGATGTTGGGGAAGAGTTCGTGCGTGTGATACCAGGGCTTGGACGCGTCGAACTTTGCGGTGGGAGTGTTGGGCGTCGGCGCGCCAAGGATCGTCTCTTGCCGGACAGCCGTCTCAAAGAAGAAGCGCTGCGGCGCAGTGGGCTTGGTAGCGGGCGTGGGCGCCTGCACCACGCGGAAGCCGATGTTGCCGAAGGTGGTGGTGTATGCGGGAGCCATGCTGGCCCGGTTGGCGGCGCGAAAGAAGTACGGCGAGGTTGCGGGAACGTTGAGGTCCGGCGTGACGGTTCCGTCCTTGGCGGTGCCGCCGGTGTGGCGATAGTCGAGGCCGCCGCCGCGCAGGACGCGCGTGTAACCGGACGCCGCGCCGACCGGATCTGTAGCATCGCCGGGCTGATACGGCGCGTACCAGTCGCGGGTCCATTCAGGACGCCCGACGGAGGTATTCTCGACGCCCCATGCATTGGGCGCGTCCGCGGCAAGCGGCGTGTCGGATGCACCGAAGAGCTTTGTGCCGCCGGCGCGGGCGACGTACTCCCACTCGGCCTCGGTGGGCAGACGCCAGGGCTTGCCGGTCTTCTTTGTGAGCCACGCGCAATAGGCGACCGCCTGGTCATAGCTGACGCCGGCAGCGTAGTTGGGTGTGGAGGCGCCGGCTTTATAGGAAGGGTCGAACTGCTGGAACTCCGCAACGGAAACCTGCGTCACGCCGATGCGGAGGGCGTGCGAGATGTGGACGGTGTGCGCGGGGTACTCGTCGTAGTCGCCGTGCTCCGAGCGCTGGGACATCACGCCGTACCCTTTAGTGATGGAGTCCGGCAGAGGTGTTCCATGATTGCCCATGACGAAGGTCCCGGCGGGAATCTCGACTGTGCGGGGCACGCCGTCTTTGGCAAGCGGCGGGACGGCGCCGGCCATCGGTGCAAGGTGGCCGTCTTTCTGGGCAGAGGCGATTGGGGCGAGAGCAAGAAACAGCGCGGCTGCTCCGATGAGGCTGGGCGTGAGTTTCATCGGCATGACAGATCTCCTTCGAGACAAGTGGGCTAATTCTGGTGCGGGCCGGCGGATCCATCCTTCAACTGAGAATGGATGGGGCCGAGCGTTGCGCGAGTCGCGGCAAGTTTGCCGTCGATGAGAAGCGTGAGGCCTTTGCCGCGGTGATAGTGCCCGCCGGAAGCGTCCCAGAAAATGGTGAGCAAGTGGCCGTGATAGGGCAGGGCATCGATGGCGAAGTATTGCCACTGGCCTGCGGGCAGCAGCGGCTCGATGTCGATGCGACCATCCGCGCGCGGGCGCAGGCCGATGAGGCCGGTGATCAGCGGGTCTGCGAATCCGGAGTGGTTGTAGTAATTGCCGCGGCCCACCTGCGGGCTGTGCTTGGAGATCAGGATGGAGCGGGCGAGCCACTCGCCGGTGTCGGCGTCGAGGTCTTCGTCGATCCAGTCGACGACATGGCCGTCGTCCAGCGTGCGATGCTGCGCGAGCACGTAGCGTGAGAAGAGCGTGTAGTAGTCGGCGGATTTGAGGGCGTGCGGCCATTTCGAGGTCGCCGGAGTATCGAGGTAGTTGGCGAGCGCGGTGAGTGTCTGCGTGGTAGCGAAGGGCCATGCGGGACCGTTCCACGTGCACTGGTCGTTCGAGGGGAAGCGGAAGCGCGGGCTGCGGCGCTCGGCCGTGAGCGTGCCATATTTGGCGTCGAAGCCTTTCGGATCGAACAACTGCTTCCATGCGACGCCGTGGGATGCAGCGGGGATGTTGTAGGCCCACGGGATATACCCAATCTCCTCGCGCACGCCGGAGAGCTGGAGCGTCGTGCCGGGATCGATGAAGCGCTTCTGCTTGCGGATGCCGGAGTCGCCGGCGGGGGACATGACTTCGTAGAACTGGTCGCGCGGATTCCAGAGCTTCGTCTCGATCAGCGTGTGCAGCGTGTCGGCTTTGCGGTTAAACTCGGATGCCGCGGCGTGATCTCCGGATGCGGCGGCGATCTCGGCGATGGCGCGCGCATCGCCATACATATAGCTGTTGAGCGTGGGTCGGTAACCGTCGCCGGAGATGGACTTCTCCATGGCATCGCGCGTATCGATGGACCAGAAAAGGCCATTTGCGTCCTGCTGCGTCGACTCCCAGAGCTTGTAGCTGGCGATCATCGCGGGCAGCAGTGAGACGGCGAGCGCGCGGTCGCCATTGGCCAGCGTGAGGTCGCGCGCAGTTGCGGCCATGGCATCGGAGTATTTGTGCGAATCGACGCCGGGCGAGAACCAGTAGCGCGTGTCATCTTCTGCGATAGCAGGTGTGCGCAGCCAGCGGGCCTCCGCGATATGGAACGGCGCGGCGTCGGGCAGCGCACCGAAGTCGGGAAGGTTCGGCTTGGGCAGCCACTCGGTGATGAGATAGCCGCTGGACGTGTGAACGAGGTGCTTCCTCCAGGCATACCAGCGGAAGTAATACATCTCCTCAAAAGATTTGTCGGAGGAGTCGAAGAACGGGATGTTCTGCTGCATCCATGTCCACGTATCCGGCGCGTTGGGGATGGGTTCACCTTCATAAACCTTGCCCGTGGCCTCGTGCTCCTGATCGCGGAAGGTGGAGATGTAGTGGGCGTAGTCGGCCGCATGCAGCACGGCGAGGCTCGGCGGTTCCGGCGCAGGCTGGGTCGGTTGAGCTGGGAGTGTAACGGCGATCGCTGCAAGAACAAGCACCAACGCATACGAAAAACTGTTCCGACGCAGGCGAATACTGACCTCAGCGGCTGATGCCGCAGTGAATAGAGAGTAGCCGTTCGGCACGGCTGAAGCCGTGCCCTTAAGCAAAACGGCACCTTGGGTGCCGTGCGGTTTTTGCCTTTCGAGCATGAAGTCCCTTTGCCGAGCTGCTTCTATCGAGCTTTTGCGACCTCCGGCAGCAGGGCACGGGCTTCTTCCAAAGCCAGTGCGGCGCCGCGTTTGAGGCAGGTGATGTCATTGGTGCAGAAGAGCAGATCGATCTTCTGGTCGATCCAGAACTTGAAGTCGGAGGGCGGGGCGGCGGTGGCGATGCATTTGCCGTTGGCGCGCGCGGCCTTGACGATGCGCGCGGCCGCGGCGGTGACTTCCGGGTGCAACGTCTCGCCGGGATGTCCGAGCGACGCGGCGAGGTCCGCAGGGCCGACGAAAAGATCGACACCTTCAACGGCAGCGAGCGCATCGAGGTTCTTCATGCCCTGCGAGGTTTCCACCTGCGCCATCAGGCAGAGGTCCTTGTTGAGAAGCTGCTGGCGCTCGGGCACGGAGTTGAGCACGCCATACTCGACCGCGCGGGAGACGCCGAAGATGCCGCGGCCGCCGGCGGGCGCGAAGCGGCCGTAACGCAGCATCTCGTGCATTTGCGCGGGCTCATCGACCATCGCCACGTCGATGATGTCCGGCCCGCACTCGGCGGCCTTGAGAATGTTTTCGCGGCGCGAATCCGGAATGCGGATCATGGTAACCATGCCGGTGCCGGCCGCCATGCGGCAGAGATCGGCGGCCTCGGCGAAGGTGATGGGCGCGTGCTCCATCTCGATCCAGATGGCCTGATAGCCGAGGTGGGCGGCGACCTCGAGAAAGATGGGGTCGTAAAAGTAGAGCGCGGCCCCCAGCAGGGTGCGTCCGTGGTTTTGTTCAACGGCTCTGCGCAACCGGTTCATACTGTTGTTCTCCTAGCGATTGTTCAGCGAGAGGCTGGTCGCGCATGCGCAGCCAGTCCCACAAGGTAGGGCCGTTTGGGCGAGCAGACGGCGCGACGAGAGATGCAATCCAACCAACGACGAACATCAACGTATTGCCCACCGCGCCGATGGTGTACTCGTGCCATGGATAATTCCAGTTCCCAAGGTCCCACGTATGGCCATGGTTCATGGTCAGCGTAGCCCACGCGGTGAAGATGAGGTTGACCGCGATCGCGATGAGCGCCTGCGGACGTCCGATACGCGGAATGAGGAAGGCCAGCAGGAAGAGTCCAGCAAGGCCGCCGGCGACGACTGACGTGAACAGATAGTAAAGCGAAAGCGCCGCACCCTTCGTCGCTGAGAGCTTTATCGCGACGAGGATGGCAAGCACGCCGCAGATGGCGACGGAGATCTTCCCGATGCGCAGCCGCCGGCTGTCGGTCGCACGCGGCTTGAAGTGGCCGTAGAAATCTTCCGTAATGATGACGCCGAGGCAGTTGAGGTCCGACGCAAGCATGGACATGGCCGCGCCAAAGAGCGCAGCCAGAAAGAGGCCGGCCACGCCGGCGGGCATCTCCGTGACCATGAAGTGCGGGAAGATCTGATCGGGCTTGGTGATGGATGCGGGCAGATGCTCGCCGGTGATGCGGTAGAAGGCCCACAGCAGGCTGCCGATGAACATGAACGCCGTCCACGCGGGCAGGCACAGCGCCGCGCCGGTCGCGATGCCACGCAGGGCGGCGCGGTCGGTCTTTGCGGCAAGATAGCGCTGCACGACGGTCTGGTCGGCGGTGTACTTCTGCAGGTAGAAGAAGAGGCCGTAGATGACCATCGTCCAGAAGGTGCCGGCGGTGAGATCGAAGTGGAAGCCGCCGAGCGAGGTCTTGTGGTTGGCGGCGATCAGATGCAGCACTTCGCCTGCGTGCACGCGCGGCGAGAAGAGCAGCAGGCCGATGGAGACGGCGACGCCGGTCCAGAGCACGAAGCCCTGGATCACGTCCGTCCAGATGACGGCCTCCAGGCCCCCGATGAGCGTGTAGAAGATGGTGATGAGGCCGAGCACGACGATGACGGCAGTAAGGTTCCAGCCGGTGACGCTGCCGACTGAAAGCGCCAGCAGGTAGAACACAAAGCCCATCTTCGAGAAGTGGCCCATGGCGAAGGCGAACGACGAGTACATGCGGACTTCGGGGCCGAAGCGCTTGCCGAAGTATTCGTAGACGCTCATGGCGACGACGCGCCGATAGAACGGCACCACGACGAAGCCGATGGCTGCAATGACCGCAACGAACATGATGCCGGGCGTCAGCAGCCTCCAGTCCCCTGCGTAGGCCGCGCCTGGGTAGGCGATAAAGGTGACGCTGGTGATGATGGTCGCGAGCAGCGACATGCCGATGGCCCAGCCGGGGATGGAGCGATTCGCGACAAAGTATTCATTGGTGGTGCGCTGGCGGCGCGAGGTGCGCAGGCCGATAGCGACGAGCGCGCCGAGATAGAGGAGGATCACCAGAACATCGAGGAGACGCATGGGCTATGGCACCTCCTGCGTTTGCGGCGCCTGCGCGGGCTGTGTGCTCGCGCGGGCGATGCGTCCTGCCGCCATCTTCGCCGCCATGCGCATCGCGGACTGCATGTTGGCGGCATCGGCTTTGCCCTTGCCGGCGATGTCGAAGGCCGTGCCGTGATCGACCGATGTCCGGATGATGGGGATACCGAGCGAGATATTCACCGTGCGATGGAAGTCGATCAGCTTCATCGGGATGTGACCCTGGTCGTGATACATCGCGACGATCAGGTCGAACTCGCCGCGCACGCCGCGGATGAAGATGGTGTCCGGCGGATGCGGGCCGGTGCAGTCGTAACCCTGCGCGCGCGCTTCTTCGATAGCAGGCGCGATGATCTCGGAGTCCTGGCGGCCGAAGAGGTTGTGCTCGCCTGCGTGCGGGTTCAGGCCGGCGACGGCGATGCGCGGCGCACGGCCAAGCATCAGCGTCAGTGCCTCCGCGCCGAGCTGGATGGTGCGCACAATGCGCACGCGATCCAATTTGCAGGCCTCTTCCAGCGCGATGTGCGTGGAGACATGCACCGTTGCAAGCTTTTCACTGGCAAGCAGCATGCGGGATTCAGTGGCGTTGCAAAGTTCGGCAATGTATTCGGTGTGGCCGGAAAACTGCCGCCCGGAGAGCGTCACGGCCTCCTTATTGAGTGGCGCGGTCACCATGGCGTCGGCATCGCCGGCCAGGCACATCAGCGTGGCGCGGCGAACGTATTCGACTGCAGCTGCGCCGTATTCCGCGGAGAGCTCGCCGAAGCGGATGGGAGTTTCGGGCGCGAGCGCTCCCGCGCGAATCACATGCACATGCGGGTGCAGATGCTCGCGATAGTTGGGAGATGCGGCTTCGAGTGCGGCGTGGTCGCCGATGACGATCCAATGGGCTAACGCGCGTGTGGCGGGATCGGCAAGAGCCTTCAGCGTGATCTCCGCGCCTACGCCGGCGGGATCGCCGATGGAGATGGCGATGCGGGGCAGCGGAGCGGAGTTTGCGGAAGCAGATTTCATTATTCGAGAGGAGCCTCAGATTCAGATTCGCAGAACTCGAAGGCGCGCACGAGGGCATCGCGCTGGCCGAAGCCGCCGGACTTCGTGACCACAGTGCAGCCGTCGGCGAGGCCGCCTTCGATGATGCCCCAGGGAATGCCGGGTTCCACTTCGCCCGCGAGGCGAATGCTGGTCGCGCGGAGAGCGCGGAGCACGAAGGAGGCAGTGTCGCCTCCGGTCAGGATAAGTGCAGCAGCTTTGGTGGGATTAAAGGCTGCGATGATGGCTTCGGAGGAAGCATTCGGATCGGCGACGGGACGAATCGATCGACGCTGGCCGTGCGAATCCAAAGCGCCAAATTGTTCCAGATGAGCGATCTGCTGCACCGTCACCGGATGCGGTGTACCGGCGAAAAGGAGTGTACGGCCAGCGCGGCGAAGCATAGGTGACGAACTGGTGGTCGGAGGAGAAAGCTGCGCCGCCAGCGCGCGCGCGAGACCCGATGAGCCGGCCCAAAGGATCGGGTGCGGGAGGCGCAGCGCGGCAGTTGCCAGGCGGTCGAGATCTGCCTGGTCAATGGCGTCGCAGATCAAAGTGCGGAAACCCTCTCCGGTGGCGTGAGCGATCGCGCGAACCAGCTCTTCGTCGCTTGCGGTGGGCACGATGGCAACGTTGATGTCCGCTTTGCGGAATATGTCGCGCAGGTCCACCGTTGTGTTTTGCCCGCTCCAGTCGCGTACGGTGAGGATGCCGCCAGCGACGGTGCGGCCTGCGTCAGGGAAGGCCGGTGTCATGAGTGCAAGTGCGGCTCCGGAGGTGCGAAGCGCCGCGTCGATCTCAGCTGCCAGATTTCCGCGGGCGGCGGAATCAATCTTCTGGAAGAGCAGGGTGCCAGGTACGCCATCTGCTGTAGAGGCGATGCAAGCTGCGACTTCTTCCTTTGCGCGATCCGGGGAAAGGCTGCGGGACTCAGTATTCAAGGCGAGCACATCGGCTGAAGAATCGCCAGAATCGCCCCGATTCGCGCTGAGCCGCATGCGGACGGTGCGCCCCGAGCCAGTGAAGGCAACGGCAGCATCGCAGGCGCCTGTCAGGTCATCGGCTACGATGAGGACGCGCTGCGATGGGACAGTTTTCCCCATAGCCGTTGGTCCGCAAAGCGGGATCGTTTCGGGGGCATGGGGCTGCGGCGCAAGCGGGTTGCTGCGGGTTCCTTCTGTCCTGCGCGTATCCTTTACAGCCAGCAATGCAGCCCCCGATGAGGTTGACGAAGCGATCGCCAACGCACAGTATAGGCACTGAATTGAAAGTTAGCGAGTGCTTTTGAAATAAGCGGCCATTGCGGGCTCAGGACGGGAGAAACTCATGCACGGTGTTTGGAGTGGGATTTGGCGATCGCTTGCGGCTGCGGTGCTTGTCTGCGCCGCGGTCCATCTTTCCGCCGCGACGATATGCGATGCGAAGAAGATGGGTGCCAAGGCCGATGGCGTGACGAAAGACACGGCGGCGCTTCAGGCAGCCATCGACAAGTGCGCAAAGGGCGCCGGCGGAACGGTACGGCTGACGGCTGGGACCTATCTCTCCGCGCCGCTGGACCTGAAGAGCCACGTGAAGCTGGAATTGGAGGCCGGCGCCACGCTGCTTGGCTCCCCGGACATGGCCGACTACCCCATCCGGGAGGACGCGAAGTGGCGCCGGGTCTCCCTCATCCACGCGGACCATGCGACGGACATCGCGATCACGGGTGCGGGAACGATCGACGGCAACGGCAAGGTGTGGTGGGAGGCTCAGCTTTCTCGTCAGCGCGGCACGCCGGAGAACCCGCGGCCGCTGCTGATCGACCTGACGAACTCGAAGAACATCCTGATCGAAGGTGTGACCATCAAGAACTCGCCGCAGTACAACATCACCAGCTTCTGGTGCGATGGGCTGACGGTGCGCAACGTGACCATCCTTAATCCGGGGCGTGGCGCGCCCAACACCGACGGCATCGATCCGGTTTCGACCAGCCATGTGCTGATCGAGCACGACACCATCGACACCGGCGACGACAATGTTGCAATCAAGTCCGGCCTGGTGGAGCGCGGCGATCCAGACGTGCCGAGCACGGACATCACCATCCGCGACTGCACCTTCCGCCAGGGACACGGCCTCTCGATCGGCAGCGAGACCGCCGGCGGCGTGCGCAACGTCACAGTCGAGCGCGTTACGTTCGATGGCGCGCGGCAGGGAATCCGCATCAAGAGCGCACGCGGGCGCGGCAACGACAACGGCAACTACACCTATCGCGACATCACCATGAAGAACGTGGAGACGCCGATCCAGATCACGGCGTACTACACCGGCGGAGCGAAAGGAGATCAGGGCCAGCCGGTGACGGAGCATACTCCGAAATTCCACGACATCACCATTGAGAATGTAACCGCGACGGGAGCGAAATTTGCCGGTACCGTGATGGGCCTGCCGGAGGCACCGATCAGAAACCTGGTGATGAAGAACGTGAACATCAGCGCGCAGACCGGGATGACCATCTCGAACGCGCAGGTGACGGAAGAAAACGTGACGATCACTGCCGCAAGCGGCGAGCCGATTGTGCGCGGAGCGAACGTGACGATTAACGGAAAGTGAGTTTCGCCAGTTTCGCCTTGTAGGTCCGCAGAGAGCGTTCCCCATGCGCGGCGAAACGCTGCGGCAGCGGGGCGGATTTGCCGAGTTCTTTGGCCGCGACGTCATGCAGTTGGACCCAGTCATGCCAATGGCCGCCTGCCTGCTGCATTGCCTCGAATCGCGCTGCGAGGCGATGGGCGCGGGTGGATGTTTTGGGTGCGATCTCGGCCATGTAGCGCGCGTGCTTCGCTCGCTTGCGGATGGCGTGGAGGGTTTCGCGCGCGTCGCTGGAGGCGGCCGGTTGCGGATTGCAGCGCATGTACCAGTCGCGGATGAGATCCGAGAGCTGCGCTTCCGTGAGCGCGGTCTCTTTCATCGGCGCGAAGGTGTCGCACAGGTCCTTCAGAGCGAGCGGAAGCTTCTTGCGCTGCTTCTTGAGATGCGACAGCAGAGCATCGGCTTCCTCATCGCGCTGCTTTTTGAGGATTTTGCGTAGTGTGCGCGCCTCCTTGCGGAGAGCGATCGCTGTGCGCGAGGAGCCTTTGAGCCGCGCAAACTCCCCGGCAACTAGATCGCGCTCCACATCGAGATCGCGGACGCGGCCTGCGGCGTGCCGGAGCTTCTTCAGGAGATCGAGGACGTTGGCCTGCTGCTCTGGCGAATTGGGAGCATCAGGCAGCAGTGCGATCAGCTCAAGCTGCGCCTGAATCCGCCGTGTCCAGGTGCGGAGATGGTGCACGGGCTTCTTCTTCGGAGACGCCAGGCAGACCAGCGCCGCGGCCTCAAGCGACTGGATGGCGTAGCGAAGAGCTTCAACAGGGCGCGTGGATTGTGCTGCGCTGGCCATGGGGATTGGATGCAAAAGGCAGGTGCAAAAAGGTAAACCCACCCTTGCACGCTGGAGCTGTGAAAGAGTGGGTCACCGGGCTCATTGGTCGACGCGAATCAGTGTGCGCCGACGGTCTGCTTTTCGCTGATCTCGCTGAGGCGCTTGGCAAGCAGTTGCTCGAGTTCTTCAAGAGCTTTGGAGAAGCCCTGGATGCCTTCGCTGAGTTTGTCGCTCGCCATGCGGTCCGCGGCGTACGCTTTGTCGAAGGCAGCCTTGTCCATCGGAATCTTCTCGATGTTCATGCTCTTCGCCTTGGCAGGATCGAGCTTGCGCGGCAGATCGCCCTGCTTCGCTTCGAGCTCCGCCAGCAGCTTCGGCGCGATGGTCAGCAGGTCGCAACCGGCAAGTTCCTCAATCTCGCCGATGTTGCGGAAGCTGGCGCCCATCACCTGCGTCTTGTAGCCGAAATGCTTGTAGTAGTTGTAGATCTTCGTGACGGACTGGACGCCGGGATCGTCCGCGCCCTGGTAATCCTTGCCGGTGTCCTTCTTGTACCAGTCCAGAATGCGGCCGACGAACGGCGAGATCAGCGTGACCTTCGCCTCCGCGCTCGCCACGGCCTGGTGCATCCCGAACAGCAGCGTCATATTGCAGTGGATGCCTTCCTTCTCCAGTACTTCGGCGGCTTTGATGCCTTCCCATGTGGAGGCGAGCTTGATCAGGATGCGCTCGCGGGAGACGCCGGCCTTCTCATACTGCGCGATGATGTCGCGCGCCGTGGCGATGGACTTCTCCGTGTCGTAGGAGATGCGCGCATCCACCTCGGTCGAGACGCGGCCCGGAATAATCTCCAGAATCTTCAGGCCGAAGGCGACGGCGAGGGACTTGAAGGCCTGCGAGGCGACCTCCTTGTCGCTGGCATTCGGGCCGGCCTCTTCGCGGGCCTTCATCAGGACGCTGTCCACGATGGGAGCGTACGCCGGCATGGTGGCCGCCGTGGCGATCAGCGACGGATTGGTGGTGGAATCGGTAGGCTTGAACTCTTTGATGGAGTTGATATCGCCGGTGTCCGAAACGACAGTAGTCATGCTGCGAAGCTGCTCGAGAAGTGTGGCCATGGTGGCTCCTTTGCGGCGTGCGCGACAATCTCCATTTTACCGGAAGGGCGCGGGTTCGGTAGGTTGGTAGCGACACCTATGTATAAGACGCGAATTGCCGCAGTCGTGATGACCCTCGTGGTGGCCGCGGGAGCAGCGTGTAATGGGCAACGCGCGCACCGGAAGGTCACGAACCACGAAGTGAGAGCGGAGCAGGAGCAAAGCTGGACCGCGAAGTGGATCACCGCTCCATGGAGCACCGAACGCGACGGCGCGGAGCTCGACGGCAGCCGGCCCATGCCGATCTTCCGGCGTGAATTCACTCTGAAGAAGAACCCGGTCAGCGCGACGCTGAGGATTGCGGGCCTGGGGCAGTATGAGCTGCACCTGAATGGCGCGGTCATCAGCAAACCCGGCCTGCACCAGTCCTGGACGGACTATAGAAAGACGATCACCTATGACAGTTACGACGTGACGAAGACGCTCAAGCCCGGCGCGAACGCGATCGGTGTGCTGCTGGGCAATGGGATGTACAACGTCCAGCGCACCGTCGACAAGGAAGTACTGCCGCGCGGCGAGCGCTACACCAAATTCGTGGGCAGCTTTGGCGTGCCGAAGTCAATTGCGGAGCTGCGCGTGAAGTACGCGGACGGAACGAGCGGCGTAATTGCGACAGACGATGCGTGGAAGGTGACACGCGGGCCGATTCTGTTCAGCTCAACCTATGGCGGCGAGGACTTCGATGCGCGCAAGCTCCACGCGGATTGGGATGCCGCTGCATTTGACGACTCGCAGTGGAGCGCGGCAGCGAGTGCTGATTCGCCGGGCGGGGAACTCATTCCCGCGATCGCACCGGACGTGCGCGTGATCAAGACATGGGACACGCCAAAGGTGACGACCCTGCCATCCGGCGATGTTGTCTATGACTTTGGCCAGAACTTCGCTGGCTGGGTGCGCGTGAACGTGAAAGGGCCCCCGGGAGCGGTGCTGAAGCTGGTGCCGGGTGAACTGCTGAACCCGGACGGCTCCGTCTCGCAGAAAAATCTCCATAACGGCATGTGGTGGGCTTACACGCTGCGCGGTGACGCAAACGGTGAGGAATGGGCGCCGCGCTTTATGTACTACGGCTTCCGTTATGTGCAAGTGGAATGGGTTGGCGCGGCAAAGGGAAACATCGCGAGCGTGGCCGGTGAGGAGATCAGCTCGGCGTCACCCGTGGCGGGGAGCTTCGAGAGCTCGGACCCGATGCTGAACGCCATTCACGCGTTGATCGTGAGCGCGATGCACAACAACGAAGTCAGCATCTTCACCGACTGCCCGCATCGCGAGAAGCTGGGCTGGCTGGAAGAAACGCATCTGGTCGCAGCGGCCATGATGTACAACAGCGATCTGCGTGGGCTGTATGCCGCGACGGCGAAGAACATCGCGGACGCTCAGCATGCGGACGGCCTTGTGCCCACGACCGCTCCGCAGTACGTCATCTTCGGGAAAGATGCGAGGTACGGAGTCTTCGACGATTCGCCGGAGTGGGGTTCGGCGGCTGTGCTCGCCCAGTGGGCAGCCTATCGCTTCTATGGCGACAAAGCGCAACTTCAGAAGAACTATGCGGTGATGCAGCGTTACGTGAAGTTCCTCGCGGGCAAGGCGGGAACGAGCGGCGATGATGCAGGGATCGTCGCGTATGGGCTGGGAGACTGGTACGACATCGGCCCGGGCGGCCCGGGCGTGGAGAAGAACACGACGCTTGGTGTCACCGGATCGCTGATGTTGTACGAGGATGCGGCGACGATGCAAAAAGTCGCAATTCTGGTTGGGCAAGCGGATGATGCGAAGGAGTTTGGGTTGCTGGCCGATCGGACCGCCGCGGCCTTCAATCGCCGCTTCTGGAACGGAGACAAGAATTACTACGACACCGGCAGCCAGACGGCCAATGCGATGCCGCTGGCGCTCGGCATTGTCCCGCCGGCAAAACGCGCCGTGGTGCTGCAGCACGTGATCGATGACATTCACGCGCACAATGACCACATCACCACCGGCGAAGTCGGCTATCCATATCTTCTGCGCGAACTGATGGCTACCGGGCATAACGATCTGGTGCTGGCGATGATGGAGCGCAAAGACCCGCCGAGCTACGGCTCGCAGCTTGCCGCAGGTGCGACATCGCTCACCGAGGCATGGGACGCCAATCCGCATAACAGCCAGGACCACCTGATGCTGGGCGGCGGCGACGAATGGTTCTATCGCGCGCTGGCGGGCATCGACTTCGATATGTCACGCGCGAAGGATGAACGCATCACCATCGCGCCGCAGATGCTGGACGGAGTGGAATGGGCGAAGGCGAGCTACAAGTCCGTGCTCGGTGAGATTCGCACGGAGTGGCATCAGCAGCCGGGGATGACTTCGGTTGACGTGACGATACCTCCCGGGCGAACCGCGACCTTGATTCTGCCCATCAGGATGCTGCCCGACGTTCCCTACAAGGGAGCAGTCAACGGCAAGGGCCCGCAGATGACCGAGGTGCGCCGCAATGACAAAGTTGTCGTGTATCGCATCGGGCCGGGCATCTATCATCTGCGCGAAGCGGAGAGTGGTGGGCCGCCGGCTGCGTCCAGCAGTAAGTAACGAGAGATTTCGCCACGCGAACGTGATTGCCAACTTAGTTTGCGATGCGTATAAGGTGAGCTGTTTTTCAAGGAGCGATGCAGGAATGAAGGTTATCGGGCGTTTGGTTTGCGGCAGTGCACTGGTTGCAGCGCTGGGTGTCAGTTTCGCAGGTTTGACGGTCTGCGCGCAGGACCTGCCACTGACGCAGGAACGGACTCCGAGCAAGGTTTCGCCGCTCGATCCGACGCGCTCGATCGCGCAACCGCTGCTGGAGAGCGCGATCCACAAGCCGCTCCCCGAGGAGTACATCTGGACTGCGAGCGGCACGAACACGAACGATAAGGTCCTGTACACGCGCCCGGCTGCCAACGAGGCGATTGAGCCGCACTATTTCCGCCGCGCATTTCGTGTGGATACCGTTCCGGCCGAGGCGACGCTCTACGTTGCCGGACCGCGCAGCCTGAAGGTGTGGATCAACGGCACGCCCGCCGAGCAGGTGGAGAGCGATGTAACGTCGCCCCTGGGCATGCACGTGTTTGCCACCAGCGTCGCAAAGTATCTGCGCGCAGGCGAGAACACCATCGCGCTTGAGGCGGTGCGCGGACGCGGCGTCACGGGTTTCGCCAACAGCGCGCTGGTGCGCCAGCAGACCTTCGGCCAGATTGTGGTCGCGAAGATTCTTGGAGCGCCCAAGTGGGTCGATGGCGCATCGCTGCTGATCAGCGACAAGCAGTGGAAGAGCAGCAGCGAGGCGGCACGCGGATGGGAGCAGGCCGGCTTCAACGACTCGCGCTGGAAGCCCGTGCAGAGCATCGGCAGCATCGAAAGCTCCATCGACATGTTCCAGTGGAACGCCGACGCGGGCCTGTATGACTGGCCTGGTTATGACGGCATTTCGCCGTTCCTCGCGCACACGCCCATTCCAGCCAGCGGAATTCTGGCCCGTTATGCCGGCCGAGGAGAGCTCGAAAATATCGACGCCCTCACCGGCGGCGCGGGCGAATTCAGCGTGAAGATGCCGCCGTCGCACCTCGGCGAAGAAGACGCGCCCAGTGTGGTGCTGGACTTCGGTCGCGAGCTGACCGGCCGCGTGGAGCTGGTCTCCGATTCCGACCAGCCGGTGACCGTCACGGTCCAAATGGGCGAGTCGGACTCCGAAACCATGAAGGTGCCGTACCTGGGCACGAACCTGCTCACCATCGCGCCGCATGGCACGGGTCATGGGCCGAAGACCGCCTTCCGCTACGCGAAGATCCGCTTCGTCGATGGCGCGCCCGAGGTGCGCTTCAAGGCGATCCGCGTGGACGACATCTACTACCCGGTCGAGTACCAAGGGTCATTTGAGTCATCCGATGCGCAACTGAACCGTATCTGGGAGATCGGCGCGTACACCGCGCACCTCTGCATGCAGGACGGCGTCTGGGATGCGAGCAAGCGCGACCGCGGCCGCTGGATGGGCGACACGGATGTCAGCGGACGCGTGATCGAAGACGTCTTCGGCGAGCACCCGCTGATGGAGGACACGCTCGATCGCCTGATCGGCCCCGCGCCGGTCGACCAGCACGTCAACGGCATTCCCGGCTACTCCTCGTTCTGGTTCACCGGAGTGGCGGACTACTACCGACACACCGGCGACAAGGAATTTCTCCAGCGCGAGCACGCCCGCATGCTGCAGTTGCTGGCGTATGTTGACAAAGAATTCGACGACCGCAACGTCTACGCCAACAAGACCAAGGTCTGGCTGTACGTGGACTGGTCGCCGGACCTGAACGGCGACACGCCGGAGACGCGGCGCGCGACGACGCTGGAGTTCTATCGCGGCTATCGCGAGGCTGTATGGATGCTGCGCGAGCTGGGCGACACCGCGAACGCGGACAAGTACCAGGCGCGCGCGGATGCGCTGAAGGCCGGCGCGCAGAAGTACCTGCTTGATCCTCAGACCGGCAGCTTCGGTCCGCGATGGGAGACAAATGCAGCCGCGGTCATTGGCGGCGCGGCGGATGCGAGCCAGTATCCCGCGATCTGGAAGAATGTGCTCTCGCAGGTGGGCGAAGGACCCACGAACGGCAAGATCATCTCGCCGTATTACAACTACTACGTCATCCGCGCGATGGCCGAGATGGGTCACCGCGATCAGGCGCTGAAGTGGATTCGCGAATACTGGGGCGGCATGGTGGATGAAGGCGCGACCAGCTTCTGGGAGGCATACGACCCGAGCTGGTATCACGAGGATTTTCACTCGTCGCTGCAGTCGGACAACCGTAGCGGATATTTTGTGAGCCTTGCGCACGGCTGGTCCGCCGGGCCAACCGCATGGCTGATGGAGCAGGTGCTGGGCATTCAGCCCACCGGCGCAGGCTTCTCAACAGTAGACATCCGGCCAGACCTGATTGGCCTCGACTGGGCGCGCGGCGCGGAGCCGACCCCGCACGGGCTGCTGAAGGTGGATGTGCGCAAGGGCCAGCAGGGACGCGGATCGCACGTTGTGGTGGATGTGCCGGAGGGTGTCGTGGCGCGCGTTGCCATGCCTGTCTCCTCCCCATCGCTCCACGTGATGCTGAACGGCGGCATCGCGCGGACGGACGCCGCGGACAACGGGGCACGCGCCGTGGTGACGCTGAATCGCGCGGGACATTATGACCTGACCGCGCCGTAGGTCTCGCTCGCCGGTTACATCGGTTGTCTCCTCGGCAGCGGGTTCTTTATAGTCGGTTCCAGCGCGGCGGTACTGCTGCGCGATCCTCAGGACCCAAAGGACCTTCATGAGCCGGATGTCGCCCAAAGAGTGCGCGCAGGGAATTGGCGCAGGGCTACTGTCATTTCCCGTTACGCACTTCAGTGCGGATGGGAGCGCGTTCGACGAACCGAAGTACCGCGAGCACATCGAGTGGCTGCTGGGATTCAAGCCGGCAGGTCTTTTCGCCGCAGGCGGTACGGGCGAGTTCTTTTCGCTCACTCTGGACGAATTCTCGCGCGTTGTCGCAGCGGCAGTCGCGCAGACCGGCGGCCGCGTGCCCGTGCTCGCCGGCTGCGGTTACGGCACTCAAATGGCCAAGCAGTTCGCGCAGGCAGCCGAAAAGGAGGGCGCCGACGGCATTCTGCTGCTACCGCCTTATCTGCTGAATGCTGATCCGGCAGGCCTCGTCGCGCACGCAGAGGCCGTCTGTGCGGCAACGAAACTCGGCGTCATCTTCTACAACCGCGACAACGCAATCATCAATGACGTTTGGCTGGAAAAACTTGCGGACCGGTGCCCGAATCTCATCGGCTTCAAAGACGGCCACGGCGACATCGAGCTGATGACGCGCATCTACGCGCGGCTCGGCGACCGGCTCACTTACGTCGGCGGCCTGCCCACGGCGGAGACCTTTGCCCTGCCGTATCTGGAAATGGGCGTCACCACCTATTCCTCCGCGATCTTCAACTTCCTGCCCAACTGGGCGCAGAGCTTTTATGCTGCCGTCCGCAGGCGCGACCACGCCGAGGTCTACAAGCAGTTGCGCGAGTTTGTACTGCCGTACATCGAAATCCGTAACCGCAAAAAGGGTTACGCCGTTTCAATCGTCAAGGCCGGAATGCGCGTGATCGGCCGGCCTGCAGGCCCGGTGCGAACGCCGCTGCTCGATCTCGACGCAAATGAAACGGAGATGTTCAGCAAGCTGATCGCGGGCCGCTCGTGAAACCGGGCAACCCGGCGCTCGCAGCCGAGCGCGAGACGCACATCCGCTACCTCATCGTGGCGATGCTGTTTATCGCCAGTTCGACGAGCTACGGCGACCGCATTGCCCTGTCCGTGGGCGGCGTGGCCATGCAAAAGGCCCTGGGCCTCAGCGCGGCAAAGATGGGAGTCTTGCTGTCGGCGGCCGGATGGTCGTACGTCTGCGGACAACTGCCATCGGGCGGTCTGCTGGATCGCTTTGGATCGAAGCGCGTCTACGGCATCAGCATCGTGGCATGGTCCATCAGCGCGCTCCTGATTGCGTTGGCGGGGTATGCGCCGGCAGCGTGGGCCTTCACGGCGATCTTCGCGCTGCGGCTGGTTTCGGGCTTTGCGACGTCCCCGGTGTTTCCCGGCAACGGGCGCATCGTGGCGGCGTGGTTTCCCACAGCAGAGCGCGGCCGGGCCTCCGCAATCTTCAACGCCTCCCAGTATTTTGCGCTGTTCGCGTTCGGAACGCTGTTTGGCCGGCTAACGGAGAAATATGGTTGGCAGAGCTGTTTCTGGTTCATGGGCATCTTTGGGCTGCTGCTTGCCGTTGTCTGGTCCAGAACCATCTACAGCGTGCCGGAGCACCCGCACATCTCGCGCCGGGAGATCGATTGCATCGAGCAGGGCGGCGGCCTCGTCCATATGGACTCGAGCAAGAACATGCGCCGCAATCCGCTGACCTGGTCGACGTTCACCATGTTGCTCCGCCGGCGCATGCTGGTGGGCATCTATATCGGGCAGTTCTGCATCAACACGCTGACCACATTTTTCCTCACATGGTTCCCTTTTTACCTGGTGCAGGCGCGCCATATGTCGATCCTGCAGGCCGGCGCTGCGGCGGGGCTGCCCGCGCTTGCCGGCTGCATTGGCGGCATTCTTGGCGGAGTCTGCTCGGACTGGCTGCTCCAACGAGGTCATTCGCTCACATTTGCCCGCAAGGCCCCCATTGTGGCGGGCATGCTGATCTCGGTCAGCATCATTGCCTGCAACTGGACCAACACGCAGGCGGTAGTAATGGGGCTAATGACGCTGGCCTTCTTCGGAAAGGGTTTCGGCGCGCTCGGCTGGACCGTCATCGCAGATACTTCGCCCAGAGAGCTGGTGGGCGTGAACGGCGGCGTCTTCAACCTGTTTGGTAACTTGTCCACGATCACGACGCCAATGGTCATCGGCTTCCTGAAACAACGGACAGGATCGTTCAACGCTGGCCTCGTCTTCGTTGGCGCCACTGCGCTGGTTGCCATCTTCAGTTACCTGGTTATCGTGCCCGAGATCAAACGGCTGGAATTGAAGCCCGCCGGAGTTACGGCGTGAGCCACGAAAGACAGCCCGCGTGAGCGCCTTTGCGGTATCAGCACACGAATCCGCGCCGCGCGTATCCGAGATCCGCGTGATCCCCGTCGCGGGCCAGGACTCCATGCTGCTCAACCTGAGCGGGGCGCATGGGCCGTTCTTCACGCGCAACCTGGTGTTGCTGACCGACAACTCCGGCCGCATCGGTGCGGGTGAAGTCCCAGGCGGCGAGAAGATTCGCCATGTGCTGGAAGATGCGCGCGAGCTTGTGGTCGGCCGGTCGATCGCGGAGCATGAGCGGCTGCTGCGTGAGGTAGAGACGCGCTTCGCCGATCAGGACCGCGAAGGCCGTGGCGCGCAGACCTTCGACCTGCGCACGACCATCCACGCGGTCACGGCGATCGAAGCCGCAATGCTCGATCTGCTGGGCCAGTTCGTCGGCAAGCCGGTTGCGGAACTCTTGGGGGAAGGGAAGCAGCGCGATTCGATCGAAGCTCTGGGCTATCTCTTCTTCATCGGAGACCGCATGAAGACCAACCTCGCGTATCGCAGCGAAGCCGATGCAGACGATCCCTGGCTGCGGCTGCGCAACGAAGAAGCCGTTACCACTGACAGCGTTGTCCGCCTTGCTGAAACCGCGGAGGCCCGCTATGGCTTTCGCGATTTCAAGCTGAAGGGCGGCGTGCTTGCCGGCGAGCGCGAGATGGAAGCGGTCATCGCGCTCAAAGAACGCTTCCCCGGCGCGCGCATCACGCTCGACCCCAACGGCGCATGGTCGCTCGACGAAGCGATCCAACTCTGCGCGAACAAGCATCACATCCTCGCCTACGCCGAAGATCCCTGCGGCGCGGAGGGCGTCTTCTCGGGCCGCGAGATCATGGCGGAGTTCCGAGCAGCCACTGGTCTGCCTACCGCCACCAACATGGTCGCAACCGACTGGCGCGAGTTGCGCCACGCGCAAAAACTTGGCGCGATCGACATCCCGCTCGCCGACCCGCACTTCTGGACCATGCGCGGCTCGGTCGCCGTCGCCACTTTCTGCCGCGATCACGCCCTCATATGGGGATCGCACTCCAACAATCACTTCGACATCTCGCTGGCCATGTTTACCCACGTCGCGGCAGCCGCTCCCGGCAAGGTTACGGCCATCGACACCCACTGGATCTGGCAGGATGGCCAGCGGCTGACCCGCGTCCCGCTGCGCATCGTTGATGGCACAATCGCCGTGCCCAACACCCCCGGGCTTGGCGTTGAGATCGATATGGAGCAGGTGAATCGTGCGCACGCGCTCTACAATCAAATGAGTCTGGGCGCACGCGACGATGCCGCGGCGATGCAGTATCTTGTGCCGGGCTGGCGTTTCGATCCCAAGCGGCCCTGCCTGCTGCGTTAGCTGCGGGATTTGCCACCAATGGACGGCCTTATAGGATTGGAGTCAGGAGCGGAAATGATTGCTGAGATGGAATTGACCGGTGAAATGTTGATTGGTTCGCGTGCGGTGCGTGGTGCGCATGGAAGGTCGCGTGCCGTGAATCCGGCGACGGGCGCGGAGATGGAGCCCGCCTTCGGCGAGGGCACTGCTGATGACGTGGATGTTGCGTGTGCACTGGCCGAAGCGGCCTTCAATCCGTTCCGCGCACTCGGCGGCGAAAAGCGCGCGCAGCTTCTTGAAGCCATCGCGCAGGGCATTCTCGATCTTGGCGATGTGCTGATCGAGCGTGTGATGGCGGAATCCGGCCTTCCGCGCGGCCGCGTGGAAGGCGAACGCGGGCGTACCGTCGGGCAGCTGCGGCTGTTCGCATCGCTCGCGCGCGAAGGCCGCTGGCTCAACGCCACCATCGACCGCGCCATGCCGGACCGCAAGCCGGTGCCGCGCGCCGATCTGCGCTCGCAGAAGATTCCCGTCGGTCCCGTCGCGGTCTTCAGCGCAAGCAACTTCCCGCTGGCGTTTTCCGTCGCAGGCGGAGACACCGCATCGGCCCTCGCCGCGGGCTGTCCTGTGGTCGCCAAAGCGCACTCCGCGCACCCGGGCACGTCGGAGCTCGTTGGCCGCGTGATCCAGAAGGCCGTCGCGGACCAGGGCCTGCCAGAGGGCGTATTCTCGCTCCTCGTCGGCGGCGGAGCCACCGTAGGAGAGGCGCTGGTAAAGCATCCCGCGATCCAGGCAGTCGGCTTTACCGGCTCGCGGCGCGTGGGACAGCACATGGTCAAGCTGGCCGCGGCACGCGAAGTTCCGATCCCGGTCTACGCGGAGATGAGCAGCATCAACCCTGTCTTCCTTCTTCCCGCCGCGCTTACCGAGCGTGCGGAGAAGATCGCGCAAGGACTCGCCGACTCGATCACGCTCGGCACCGGACAGTTCTGCACCAAGCCCGGCGTGGTGATTGGTATTGCCGGCCCGGACTTCGATCGCTTCCGCAAGGCCGCGCAGGCCGCGGTGGAAGCGAAGGCCGCGACCACCATGCTCACGCCGGGCATTCATCGTGCCTACTGCCAGGGAGTCACCGCATGGGGCAAGGACAGCGGGGTGCGTACACTTTCGAACGGCAGCACGACCGAAGGCCCGTACCAGGGGCAGCCGGCGCTGTTTGAAACCAAGGCACAGTATTTCCTCGCGACGCCGCATCTGCTGGATGAGGTGTTCGGCCCGGCAACGCTGCTCGTCGAATGTGCCAACGAAGCGGAACTGATCGCGACGGCGCGCCACTTTGACGGGCAGTTGACCGCCACCATGCATCTCGCTACCGCGGACCACAACCTCGCGCGCACGCTGATCCCGATCCTCGAGCGCAAGGCAGGCCGCATCATCGTGAACGGCTTCCCCACCGGCGTTGAGGTCTGCTATGCCATGGTGCACGGCGGTCCATCGCCGGCAACGTCGGACACTCGCGCGACTTCGGTTGGCGCAATGTCCATCGAGCGCTGGCTGCGGCCGGTCTGCTATCAGGACCTCCCTGCCGATCTGTTGCCGGAATCGCTGCAAGACGGCAACCCGCTTGGCCTGTGGCGGCTGGTCGAAGGCAAGCTGGGGCAGTCGTAACCGAGACGCGGACACGCAATGGCGATGGCGACCACAACTCGTCCGCTCTCCATTCGCCCGCTCTCGATTCGCATTGATCCGCGCGACAACGTCGCCATCGTGGTGAACGAGGGCGGTTTGGGCGCGGGCACGCAATTCGATTCCGGCCTCACGCTGGTCGATGATGTGCCCGAGGCGCACAAGGTCGCGCTCGAAGATCTCCCTGCCGGCGCTCCGATTGTGCGTTACGGCTCCGTCATCGGCTATGCCATCGCGGACATTCCGCGCGGAAGCTGGGTGCATGACGACCGCATGAAGATGCCGGCGCCGCCCGCGCTGGACCGCGCGCCGCTTGCAACGGCAACGCCCGCAGCTTTGCCTCCTCTCGACGGGTTCACCTTCGAGGGCTACGTCAACCCGGATGGCTCCGTCGGCACGAAGAACATCCTCGGCATCACCACTACTGTTCAGTGTGTTGCACCCACGGTCGACTACGCCGTCAAGCGCATCAAGGCCGAGCTGCTGCCGCGGTATCCCCATGTCGATGACGTGATCGCGCTGACGCATCAGTACGGCTGTGGCGTCGCGATCGATGCGCCCGGCGCGGAGGTTCCCATCCGCACGCTGCGCAATCTCGCGCTCAATCCGAACCTCGGCGGCGCGCCTATGGTGGTCAGCCTGGGGTGCGAGAAACTGCAGCCGGTGCGCCTGATGCCCGCAAGCGAACTGCCCGTGCTTGCCGCCAATCCCGATGTCGTCCGCATGCAGGATGAATCCCTGCACAGCTTCGAGGAGATCGTCGCCGCCATCATGCAGATGGCGGAACAGCGCCTGCAGCAGCTTAATCAGCGGCGCCGTGTCACGCGGCCCGCATCCGATCTCGTCGTCGGAATGCAGTGCGGCGGCAGCGATGCCTTCTCCGGTGTGACGGCAAACCCCGCCGTTGGCTTTGCCACCGATCTGCTGGTGCGCGCCGGTGCGACCGTGATGTTCAGTGAAGTGACGGAGGTGCGCGATGCGATCCATTTGCTGACCGCGCGCGCAGCCAGCGAACAAGTCGCGCGCGATCTGGCCCGCGAGATGGCCTGGTTCGACGAGTACCTGGCGCAAGGCGGAGTGGACCGCAGCGCCAACCCCACACCGGGCAACAAGCGCGGCGGCCTCGCCAACATTGTCGAGAAGGCGCTTGGCTCGGCGATCAAGTCCGGGACCAGCGCGATTGCCGGTGTCGTTCCACCCGGCGAGCGCGCGAAGACCAAAGGCCTGCTCTTCGCCGCCACGCCCGCCAGCGACTTCGTCTGCGGAACGCTGCAGCTTGCGGCCGGGATGAACATGCATGTCTTCACCACCGGTCGCGGCACGCCCTACGGCCTCGCGATGGCGCCGGTAATCAAGGTGGCATCGCGCTCTCCGCTCGCGGCACGCTGGAAGGACCTGATCGATCTCGACGCTGGCCCCATCGCCACTGGCGAGGCCACCATCGAAGAGATAGGCTGGCAGCTCTTCCGCATGATCCTCGACGTTGCGAGCGGTAAGAAGCAGACCTGGGCCGATCGCTGGGGCCTGCATAACGACATGGCGCTCTTCAATCCCGCACCGATCACTTAGGGGACACGCACCCCGTCCAACAGGGGCCCTGGATTTTCAAAGTTTGTCATTCTGAGCCGTAGGCGAAGAATCCCCGCATTTGTTGCCTTCAAGAAACAAATCCTAGGTGCCGTGCCGGGTGTCCCACATCTCACGAGATGTGGGATCGCGCACGATCGAATTCCGGAAATCTCCAATCCGCAAACTGTTTGACATCCGAAACGCGGCGCGTGTATCACGGTACGCGAAATAGGCGAGGAAACTATGGATATCGACAGGCGCACCGTACTGCAATCCCTGGGCGCAACCGCAGTTGCCGCAGCCATGCCTCGACGCACCTTTGCGGCTGCATTCGCGCGCGAGAAGCCCTTCCGCGGATTGTTTCCCATCGCTGCCACGCCCTTCACGCCGGACGACAAGCTCGATCTCGACTGTCTGGGCGCGGAAGTAAAGTTCTGCGACCGCGCGGGTGTCCCCGGGCTGATCTGGCCGCAGATCGCCAGCGGCTGGACGACCCTTTCCACTCCCGAGCGCTTCGCCGGCGCCGAGGCGATGATCGCCGCCGGCAAGAGCGGCAAAGCCGCGGTCGTCATCGGCGTGCAGACGCAGAAGAATGACCTGCCCGGAGCCATTGCCTTCGCGAGGCACGCGGCGCAACACGGCGCCGACGCCATCTGCTCGCTGCCGCCGGAGGGCGGCGACACTGCAATCCTCGAATACTACAGGGCCATCGGCGCGGCCACCGATCTTCCGCTCTTCGTGCAGACCACCGGCAACGAGTCCATTGACGTCGTGGTCCAGCTCTTCCACTCCGTGCCCACCATGCGGGTGGTCAAAGACGAAGCCGGCGACCCGCTCGCTCGCGTCACCGAGCTGCGCGCCAAGACCGACGGCAAGCTCGCCATCTTCGCCGGCAAAGGCGTGCGCCAGATGATGGACGAGATGCGCCTCGGCTTCACCGGCTTCTGCCCCACGATGGGATTGTCCGATCTCTTCCAGCAGGCGTGGGAGCTGTGGCAGGCCGGCAAGCCGCGCGAGTCCTTCGATATGTTCGGCCGCATTCAGGCCTTCTCCACCATCCTCAACGCCGACCGCTACGTCATGGTCGCGCGTGGCATCTTCAAGGACGACACGCATTCCCGGCCCACGCCGGGCATGGGCGGCGGACGCGCAGAAGGGCCGCTCACTGAGGTCGACAAGAAAGTCGTCCGCGACGCGCTGAACACCTACCTCAAGCCATATCTGCGCGGATGAAGCTGCGACCGGGCATGTTTGATCTGCGGCGGTTCTTTTACATGGGTGCGGTCGCTAGTACCGCTACGCTCGCGGCCTACGCTCAGCCACCGCAACCCTCCGCCTCCGCACAGGCTGCGCCGCCCGTCTTCCAGAGCACCTGCTCGCTCTGTCACGGCAACGACGCCCGCGGCACGGATCGTGCTCCCAACATGGTCGGCTCCGTCCATCTCCAGTCGATCTCGGACGCCGATATCGCAACCATCATCACCAAGGGCAGAAACAAGATGCCTGCCTTCCCCCTGCCACAGGACCAGGTTGCCGCGCTGGTCCGCTACATCCGTTCGCTGAACGCGACTGCGGCAACCACCGGCGCGCAGGTTGCCGGAGACCCGAAGGCCGGCGAGGCCGTCTTCTTCGGCGCGGGCCAGTGCTCCACATGCCACGCGGCGAATGGGCGCGGCGTCGCCCGCGGACCGGACCTCAGCAACATCGCGCAGCGCATGAGGCTCACGCAGATGGAGCAGAAGCTGCTCGATCCCGCGACGCGCATCCCCGCGGGCTTTCAAGCCGCGTCCGCAGCCAGCTATGAACCCGTCACGGTCGCGTTGGCCGATGGCCGCACACTCCGCGGCCTCGCTCGCGCGCAGGGCAGCCACGATCTCGTCCTCCAGACTGACGATGGCAAGCTGCTCCCGCTGCTCGACTCCCAATACAAATCCATCACGCCCGACACGAATCCCGCCATGCCTGCCTTCACCGGCACGCGCGAACAGTTGCGCGATGTGCTGGCGTACCTCGCAACGCTGAGAGGTGTCGGCGTCGGCGCGCTCACCACGCCGCAGTCCGCGCCAACTCCAGCGCAGATCGATGCCGTCGCGCATCCCGCGAAAGGGCAGTGGCCCGGCTACAACGGCTCCCCCAGCGGCAATCGCTTCAGCCCACTCGACCAGATCGACACGAAGAACGCAGCAAAGCTGCAACTCGCGTGGACCTTTCCCACCACCTTCAACGGCCTCGAAACCACGCCCGTCGTTGTTGACGGCATCATGTACGTCACCGCCAACAATCAGGTCTTCGCCCTTAGTGCGCTCACCGGCCGCGAGATCTGGCGGTACGAGCGCCCGAAGAGTCCCGGCGCAACCATCTCCGGCGATGCGGCCATCGGGGTCAATCGCGGTGTCGCCGTCCTCGGCGATCGCATCTTTTATCTCACCGACAACGCGCACCTCATCGCGCTCGACCGCCTCACCGGCGCGCTGCTCTGGGACATCGATACGCCCGAAGGCGCGGCCGGCCACTTCGGCGGGACTTCGGCCCCGCTCGTCGTCGGCGACCTCGTCGTCACCGGCGTCAGCGGCGGAGACAATGGCATCCGCGGCTTCGTCGCCGCATACAAAGCTGCCACCGGAGAGAAGGTCTGGAAGTTCATGACCATCCCCGCGCCCGGCGACACCGGCCCTATCGCCGACACCTGGCACGGCACCGCGCTTACCCTCGGCGGCGGAGCAACATGGACCACCGGCAGCGCGGATCCCGACGCCGGCATCGTCTACTGGTCCGTCGGCAATCCGCACCCGGATACCGACGGCGACGAGCGCGCCGGCTCCAACCTCTACAGCAACTCCGACCTCGCACTCGATGCGAAGACCGGCAAGCCGCTCTGGTACTTCCAGTACACGCCGCACGATCTTCACGACTGGGACGCAAACCAGCCCATCGTGCTCGTCGATGCGCCGTGGCCAGGTCCGCACGGCCAGACGCGCAAGCTGCTGCTGCATGCCAACCGCAACGGCTTTCTCTACGTGCTCGATCGCACCACCGGCAAGCCGCTCCTCGCTACACGCATGGTGGACACGCTCAACTGGGCCAGCGGCATCGATCCGCACACCTGGCTGCCGCAACTTCTTCCCGCGAACGAGACTACAACCGCCGGCGTCGTCGCGTGCCCTGCGGTACGTGGCGCGACGAACTGGTATTCGACCTCCTACAATCCCGCCACCCACCTCTACTACGTCATGACCGTCGAGGACTGCACGACCTATCGCAAGGCGGCTGACGGCGGTTACGGCCGCTACAACGATCCTGCGCATCCGGCCCGCAAGGTGCTGCGCGCATTCTCGCTCGACACCGGCAAAGTCGCGTGGCAGATCGATCTGCCCGGACAGGTGCAGATGAACTACTCCGGTGTGCTTTCCACCGCCGGCGGGATAGTCTTCTTCGGGGAGAGCAGCGGAGGCTTCGCCGCCGTGGACGCCGCAACCGGCAGGTATCTCTGGCACTTTGAGACCAACCACACGTCCAAGGCCTCGCCCATGACGTATGAGGTGAACGGCCGCCAGTACGTGGCCGTCGCATCAGGCGCAAACATCTTTGCGTTCGCACTGCCGGAGCCATAGGAGGGAAGCATGAGGACGAGACATTCACGCCGCGAATTTCTTACCGGCTCGGCCCAGACCGCCGCTGCTGGCCTCGCTGCGGGCTTCGCCGCCATCGCCAACCCCGGAGCCGCCGCCGCGCAGTCCGTCGGGGTGAAGCCTGCCGATCTCCCCAACCTCACGATCAAAGAGGTCAAGGTTTACGTCACGGACATGACCGGCATCCACAAGCTCAACAGCCCGGAGAGCGGCCAGATTCTTTCTGTCGTCACCGAGAGCGGCATCGAAGGCAATTACACCATCGGCGACCGCAACGCGACGACCGGCTGGCTCGAATGGGCCAAGCCTGTGCTCGTCGGCAAGAGCGTCATCGATCTGCTGCCCGTCCTCACTTCCACCAGCGGCATGAAAGGTCCCGGCGGCTTCGATGGCGGCGCAGGGCGTCGCGGCGGATTCTCCGCGCCCGGCTTCGGGCCGCAGTCCGCCAACCCCGGCAGCCACTCCGCGTTTGAAGGCCCGCAACTCCAGGGTTCCGGCCTCTCCACGCGCGGCGGCGGCAACTGGCCCAACTACTACACCGCAGCCGCCGACGTGTGCTTGTGGGACATCCTCGGCAAGGCCGTCAACCGGCCCATCTATAAACTGCTCTCCGGCGGCACGCCCACCAAGGACCGCATGCTAGCGTATGCCAGCTCGCAGCATCTTCCCACCGTCGAGGACTATGTGCCCGACGTGCTGAAGGCCAAGGCCCAGGGCTTCCGTGCCTACAAAATTCATCCCGGCAACGGCCAGCACGCCAAAGGCCCCGCGATCCCCACCTACGTCGGCCACATGGAGGAGATCCGCGAGGTGCGCAAAGCCGTCGGCGATGAGTTCGTCTTGATGCACGATCCCGTGCAGCGTTACAACCGTGCGGAAGCCATGGCGGTGGGGCGCCTGCTGGACGAACTGAACTACGCCTGGTTCGAAGACCCCGTCCGCACCACCGATCAGGAGGGCCTGATCCAGCTCTGCGCCGCCCTCAATCTGCCTATCCACGTAGGCGAGTTCATCTACTCCATCGCGGACTTCGCCGACTACATCAAGCGCGACGCGCTCGACGTCGTTCGCCTGATCGCCGACAACGTCGGCGGCATCTCCGGCGCAATGCGTGTCGGTCTGCTCGCAGACGCGCACGGCCTCGAATGCACGCCGCACAACTGGGGCAACGTACCGGACATGGCGCTGCACTTCCACGTAGAGCTTGCGCTGCCCAACTCCTGGTGGTTTGAAATGCCGTTCCCCGCCGAATATGCCGACCGCCCGGCCTACAAGGACAAGTTCCGCGTCGACGCCGACGGATACGTCACTGCGCCCACCGAACCCGGTCTCGGCTATCCGCTCGACCGCGCCGCGCTCGACAGGATCACCAGGCGGATCGATCGTTGATGCTTCTATTGCGAAAGGGACATTGATGGAGATCGAAGCACAGCGCCCGCGTGGCCTTCCCATCCGCTATCTGCTCGTCGTCTGGTTGATGATTCTGAGCGCGCTGGCGTATGTCGATCGCACCAACATCTCCATCGCAGCCATCGCCATCGAGGCCGAATTCGGCATCAGCAAGGTCACCTTCGGCCACGTCCTCAGCATCTTCCTCATCGGCTACGCCGCCTTTCAGATTCCCGCCGGCCTCTTCGCGCGCCGCCTCGGCCCGCGCCGTTCGCTCGCCCTGCTCGGCGCCTGGTGGGGAGTCTTCCTTGCGCTCATCGGTTGCATTCCCTATCGGGCCGCCAACGCGCTGCTCCTCCTGATGCTGCTGCGCTTTGCCCTCGGCGTCGGCGAAGCCGTCATGTATCCCGCGGCCACCCAGTTTGTCGAACGCTGGTTTCCTGCCGGCGAGCGGGGCCGCGCCAATGGCATCGTCTTCGCCGGTGTTGGCCTCGGCTCCTGCGTTACGCCATTCGTCGTCAGCCGCATTCTGGCGCACCACGGCTGGCGCACCTCCTTCGTAGTCAATGCGGTCGCCGGCGCTATTGCGGGCCTCATTTGGTTCTTCGCCGCGCGAGACACGCCCGAGCAGCATCGTGCCGTCTCCGTGCCCGAGCGCGACCTCATCCTGCGTGAGCGCCGCAACACCATCGCCGCGCGCGCCGCTGTGCCCTGGGCGCGGATCGCCCGCAGCCGGCCCATTTATGCCATGCTCGTCAGTTACTTCGCCTACGGCTACATCGTCTGGATTTTCTTCGGCTGGATGTACACCTACATGGCGGAGGTCCGCGGCGTAAACCTCAAGACCAGCGCGCTCTACACCGCGCTCCCGTTCGTCGCCATGACCATCGGCTGCCTCTCCGGCGGCGCCGTCTGCGACTGGATCGCCGCGCATTTCGGCCTGCGCCTCGGCCGCTGCGGCCTGCCCGCCATCGCCTTCGCCCTTACAGCCGCGCTGCTGCTTGCCGGGTCCGCGGCCCATAGCTCGCTTGCGGCCGCGCTGCTGCTGGCCGCGGGAGTTGGCGCCCTTTATCTTTCCCAGTCCAGCTACTGGGCCGTCTGCGCGGATATCGCAGGAGAAAACACCAGCGTCGTCGCCGGCATCGTCAACATGAGCGGACAGATCGGCGGCGCCGTCACCGCATCGCTCACTCCGTTGCTGGCCGCGCACTTCGGCTGGGAGACCTCGTTCGCCACCGCCGCCGCGCTTGCCGCTGTCGGTGCCCTCGCCTGGCTCGCCGTCGATCCGCGCTGTGCCATCGAAACCGAGTTGCTAGCTTAGGCCTCCGCCTCGCTAACGGGACAGGTGGCGCACGGTGCTTCAGGCTGTCAGCTGAAAGCTCTCAGCTTATAGCTCAGGAATCGTTGTCTTTCAACTCCTGCTGCCGAGCCGCGATCTCCTCAAGCTGCCGCCGCCAGTCCAGCTCTTCCACAAAGCCGCGGCTGGACCGCCACTCCGGTTGCACCTTGACGAACAGTTCCAGAAACACCCGCGTACCCAGCAGCGACTCGATCTCCTTGCGCGCCGCCGTGCCGATCTGCTTCAGCATCGCTCCCTGCTTGCCGATCAAAATCGCTTTCTGCCCCGCTCGCTCGCAATAGATCGTCGCGGCAATCTTCGTCACCGGGGCTTTTCCTGCCGCTGTGCGTCGATTCACGCCATGCGCCGGCTCCTCATACCGTTCGATCACCACCGCCGCCGCATACGGAACCTCTTCGCCGGTCAGCAGCAGAATCTTTTCCCGGATCAGCTCTGCCGCAAGAAACCGCTCCGGCTGGTCCGTCACCTGGTCGCGTGGGAAGTAGCGCTGCCCCTCGGGCAGCAGAGCGATCACGCGGTCCAGCAGCGTATCGAGGCCATCCTTCTTGCGCGCGGAGATCGGCACCACATCCGCAAACGTATGTTGCGCGCTCCAGTGCGCGATCAGCGGCAGCAGCGCCGGCTTCGGCACCGCATCGATCTTGTTCAGCGCCAGAATCACCGGGCAGTCCAGCCGCTTCACCAGCGAGAGCGCATAATCGTCCTCCGCCGCGCTCATTGCCATGCGACCCGTGATCTTTGCGCTCTTCGCGGCTTCTGCGCTGCTCGCGCGCGACGCATCTTCCGCCTTCGGCAGCCGGTGCGTCGCATCCACGATGAACAGCACAACATCGCGCGACTCCAGCGCGTCCGTCACCTCCTGCATCATGCGGCGATCGAGCTGCGTCGTGGGCTTGTGCACGCCGGGCGTATCCACCAGCACCACCTGCGCCGCGGGATGGCCGGCGTCGGCCCTGGGCCCTTTGCCCTTCTTCTTTGCCGGGACCTCCAGCACGCCGAGGATGCGCGTGCGCGTGGTCTGCGGCTTATGCGTCACGATGGCGAGCTTTTGCCCCAGCAAGGCATTCAGCAGCGTGCTTTTTCCGGCGTTGGGCCGGCCGATGATGGAGACGAATCCCGAGCGAAGGGGCATCAGGCTATTATCTCTTGCCGTGCGCGTCTACCTCGCGCGGGTCACATCGGGTAGTGTCTCAGTTTGAATTTCGGAAATGATGCAGCCAAGCAAAGACAGGGGAGAGCCACGGTAAATACCGCACGATGGCCGACTGGATTTCAGGGCTTCCCAGCACCATCAACGAAACGACCATCAAGATGACGAATGCGGCTAGTTTACCGGGGCTTTCGCCGGAATAAGGGGCTGCCATACTCATCTCAGTTTGCCAGAGCCGCGATTTCCTCGTAGCTCCAAAGGTGATCGGACAGTCCATATCCCGTAAATCAAACTGAGACACTACCCACATCGGGGTAGTGTGCGAACAATGCCCCGGCAAGTACAAGAAGCACCGGAAAGAATTCCAGCGTGTAGCGCGGCTCGGAGTTGTCGAGCGTCAGCAGCAGCCCCGCACGCAGCAGCACCGTCGCAAGCATGGCCAGTGCGAATGGGCGAAAGGGCGAGCCATCCCGCGCAAGCCAACGTCGTCTCCTCCACACAACGCACCCCGCAATGCCAAGCAGAAGATAAGTCAGGTTCAGCGCCGCGTACGCTCCGGCGAAAACGGTCTCTCCGCGATATATCCGCCATTGCCACCAGTCGAGCGGCGCCGGCAGCAGTTCGGTTCGCGGACGCAGCAGCATGTCCATCAGCCGTGCGATGGGAAACCCGGCATAATACAAAGCCGGATGCGCTCTTGCGCGCTCGCGCCCAAGCGCACCAAACCGCGCATCGATTTGCGGCGTAATCACCATCGTCCTGTTGTAGTCCGCCAGCAGGGAAGCAGTCTGCGCGCGGAGCTCCGCCGTCGCCTCCGGCGACCCCCCATCAAACGCCCGCGCCGGCAGATCACTGAGCAGCACCGGGAATCCACCGTAATTCCAGTAAACCTGCTCCGTCGACTCGAAGTCGATGCCCCAGCTGCGGAACCACTTATTGAAACCCACCGGATCCAACTCGCCGGGATCGGTCGCATCCTTCGGCGCCAGTGGCTCAAATCGGTGGAAGGTTTGCCAGTTGCGTGCGGTCCACGGGACAAGCGGAAGCACCGCGCACAGCCCCGCGATCGCAACCGGCAGCAGCGTCCGCCGCGCATTGCGATTCAGCCAGTGCTCTCGCCGAGCCGCCAACCATATCGCCGGCAGCACCGCAACGCAGAGCAGACCCTGCTCCGGCCGCAGCAGGATCGACCAACCCAGTCCCGCGCCCATAACCCACAGCCACCCGCCAATTCCGCACCCAGCCCGCTGCCAGCGCACGAACGCGTAGAACACGATCGCCATTGCGTTCAGGGTCAGCGTCTCGGTCAGCGGAGCGGCGGTGTAGTTCGCCGTAAACGGGCACAGCGCCGCAAGCCAGAGCACCGCAATCGCCGCCCGCCGCCCAAACAGGCCCTTCGCAGTCAACGCCGCAAGCCCACATGTCAGCAGATCAACCACTGCCTGCACATACATCACCGCGCCGTAATGCTCCATGCCGAACAACCGAAAGCACGCGGCAAGAAACATCGGATAGCCCGGCACCCGGATCAGCGTCGGCCGCACGATCTCCGTGCCCGCAGCTGTCGTATCCGCGAAGCCGTAGATGCCATGCGTCAGCCAGTTCTTCGCGATATCGCCATAGAGCAGGCTGTCGCCCGTCACCAGCGCATAGTGGCGGATGAACCACACTCGCAGCAGCAGTCCTGCCGCCAGCGCCGCGCCGGCCGCGATCCAGAACCGCGCTCTCTGTGCATTCATCAAGCAGCATCATACTGTGTGCAATGCCGTCACCACGGCGTCGGTCCGCGCGTCTGCCGTTTCGTTGACGCCTCCCGAACACGCTGCATACCATAGAAGCTGGCGCAGGGTGCCAGTGCGGTCGTCTTAGCCACACGTCCGCTGCATGCGGCAATCCGAATTGAAAAGCCAGGAGCTATGAGCAAGCAGGTCTTCTACGATCCTCAACGCAAGCGCTGGAAGCGGCTGCGGCGCGTCTTTGACGTGCTGGCCGTCGCCGGCGTTGTGGTTGGAGCGATCTTTGCCGTAAGCCTGGCGAAGATGACGCCGCTTCCTGAACTGCTGCTCGCACCGCCCAAACACCATGACGTGCCGCTGCCGATCGAAACGACACCTGCCCGCGGCGCGAAGCTGCGGCGCTCCGCTCACCGGCGCACCGGACTTAAGCCCTCCGACGTAATCCTCAACTCCGGCGAAGGCCTGCGCGCCGCCTATTACGTGGACGACGACGAGGCCAGCTACTCCTCCCTGCGGCAGCACATCGGGCAGATCGACCTGCTGTTTCCCTGGTGGCTGCACGTCATCTCCAGCGATGGCGCGCTGACCTCCTACAGTCTTGACAAGCGTCCCTTCGCTGTCGTCGATCAAAGCGGCGTTCATCCGGTCGACCATGAAAACCGCGTCGCCAATGTCATCAAGTCCGTGGCCAACGATCCCACGCCGCCCGAAGTCTTTCCGCTGGTCAGCAACTTCAACGAGGTGACAAACGAGTGGCTGCCCTCCATCGGCGATTTCCTCACCAACCCCGAAGGGCGCGCGAATTTTCTCCGTCAGCTGGACCGCTTCCTTGCCGCCAATCCCAGCTATCGCGGCATTTCGCTGGACTTTGAAGAGATTCCCGGCGAAGCACAGCAGGGCTACATGGCGCTGCTCGGCGAAATCTACGCGGACTTCCATTCTCCAGGCCGCAACCTGAGGCTCTACGTCAATACGCCCGTGGGTGATGATGACTTCGATCTGAAATACATGGCGGATCACTCCGATGGCCTGCTGCTGATGAACTATGACCAGCACCAGACATCGAGCGGCCCCGGCCCCATCGCCGCGCAGGACTGGTTTGTCGACAACCTGAAGAACATCCTCAAGGTGGTTCCCAAAGAGAAGGCCATCTGCGCCCTTGGCAGCTACGGATACGACTGGACGACCACCATTCCGCCGCCGGCGAAGAAGGGACACAAGCCCGAGCAGCCCAAAGTGATCGGCGTCGGGCAGGAGATGTCCACGCAGGAGGCATGGCAGGACGCTGTAGATGCCGATGCCGAGGTCGAACTCGACTCCGACTCACTGAACCCGCACTTTGCCTATGACGATGAGGACGCGCACGTCCGCCATCAGATCTGGTTCCTCGACGCCGTCACCGTGCAGAACGAGATGCGCGCGGCGCGTGCTCTCGGCATTGAGACCTTCGCCCTCTGGCGCCTCGGCCAGGAAGACAACTCGCTGTGGAACATCTGGGACAAGCCGCTGTCCTCCGATCCCACCAAGGCCCTCGCGCAGGTTGAGCCCGGCTACGACGTCGACGATGAAGGCTTCGGCGACATTCTGGACATCACGCGCAAGGCGCAGATGGGCCATCGCACCGTCACCATGGATGATGACGATTCCATCGATGCCCGGTATCGCTCCATCACCGGCGAGACGATGGACACCTACCCGTTGTCCTACACGGTCAACCAGACCGGCTATCACCCCAACGAGATCGCGCTCAGCTTCGACGACGGTCCGGACCCGACCTGGACCCCGAAGATCCTGAAGATCCTCGAACAGAAACATGTTACCGGCGCCTTCTTCATCATCGGCGAAGAAGCCCTCAATGATATCGGCGACCTCAAGCGCGTTTACCGCGACGGCAACGAGATTGGCAACCATACCTGGAGCCATCCCGACATCAGCGAAATCTCCGTTCCTGCCGCCAACCTGGAATTGAACCTCACCGAGCGTCTGTTTGCAGCGGAATTGGGCGTTCAGCCGCTCTATTTCCGGCCGCCCTATTCCATCGATCAGGAGCCCGACACCAACGATCAGGCCGCGCCGGCATCGCGCATTCAGGACCTCGGATACATCATCGTCGGCAACAAGATCGACACCGACGATTGGGACGAGAACCCTCCCAAGAGCCCGCAGGAGATCGTCTCGAGCGTCTTCGACCAGATCGCGATGATGCAGTCCAAGCCATGGATGAAAGGCTCCATCATCCTGCTGCATGACGGTGGAGGGGACCGCAGCGCAACCGTAAAGGCGTTGCCTTTCCTCATCGACCAGCTGCGCGCACACGGCTACAAGATCGTTCCCGTCTATCAGCTGATGGGCAAGACGCGCGCCGACGTGATGCCGCCGCTCAAAAAGAACCAGATATGGCAGGCGCGCATCGACTGGGTCGCCTTCGCCGTCGGCGCATTCTTCCAGCACTTCGTCGTCGCAGTGTTCTTCGTCGGCGACGTCCTGATGAGCGCGCGCCTCATCCTCATCGGCATCTTCGCCATCATCGACCGCTTCCGCAAGCGCAAAAATTACGCTACTCCGGATTACGCCCCGCGCGTCGCCGTGCTCATCCCCGCCTACAACGAGGAGAAGGTCATCATCCGAACCATCCGCTCCGTGATGATGTCCAACTACAAAAACCTGCGCATCGTCGTCATCGACGATGGCTCAAGCGACAACACCTACCGCGCCGCGCGCGACGCCTACCCGGCGGACATCGCCAACGGCCGCCTCATCGTCCTCACCAAGCCCAATGGCGGCAAGGCCGACGCGCTCAACTTCGGCCTCGAACACATCGACGAGGAGATCTACGTCGGCATCGATGCCGACGGTGTGGTCGCGCACGACGCCATCACCAACCTCGTATCCCACTTCGCCAACCCCAGGATCGGCGCCGTCGCCGGCAACGCCAAGGTGGGCAACAAGGTCAATCTCTGGACGCGTTGGCAGGCCCTCGAATACATCACCAGCCAGAACTTTGAACGCCGCGCCCTCGACCTCTTCGACGTCGTCATCGTCGTGCCCGGCGCCATCGGCGCATGGCGCACCGCGGCCGTCAAGGCCGGCGGCGGCTACCACACCAACACCGTCGCCGAAGACGCCGACCTCACCATGAACCTGCTGGAGCAGGGCTACTCCGTCATCTATGAGGACCGCGCGCTCGCCTTCACCGAGGCGCCGGAGAACGTCAACGGCCTCATGCGCCAGCGCTTCCGCTGGTCCTTCGGCATCCTGCAGGCCGTC
>Ga0134125_10000220_pt1 | contig 82486 bp, 71 predicted proteins | sample KB31751_FD_96464 | JGI IMG/M metagenome (GOLD analysis project Ga0134125, IMG submission 96464) | Terrestrial soil microbial communities with excess Nitrogen fertilizer from Kellogg Biological Station, Michigan, USA - KB3-175-1 | ecosystem: Environmental > Terrestrial > Soil > Unclassified ... | reverse complement strand
GCGTCACCATTGTTGCGGGAATCGGGATTCGGGGCTATAGCGGTGATGGCGTTCAGGCAACCAACGCGATGCCTGGAAAAGTCCCGGGTATCGCTCTCGACGCCGCCGGGAATATTTACATCGCCGACGTTGACAACAATCGAATTCGGCGGATTGACGCGACCACCGGCATCGTCGAGACGTTGGCCGGACCGAACGCTGTCACGCTGCCGAGCGCAGTCGCGATAGATGCCGGGGGCAATGTCTATTTCTCGACCGCGTGGACACATATTCAGAAAATTGCCGCCGGTACCGGAGCGATCGAGACGGTTGCGGGCCAGACAGGCACCGGCTTTGGCGGCGATGGCGGACCCGCGCTGGGCGCCAAATTCTGGGATCCTGTTCCCTCGGCGGTGGCAGCCAACGGTGACATTTATATTGCCGATTATGAGAATTCCCGCATTCGGATGATCGCGGCGAGCACAGATATCGTAAATGCCGTGGCCGGTTCGGGTACCTGCTCGCCTGCGCCGTTCCCTGGCGCAAGGTCTGTCAGAGCGGCTTCGTCGGCGATGGCGGTCCCGCTCTTTCCGCGGAGATCGGCACGCCGACCGGTATCAGCGTAGATGAATCGGGGAAGATCTATTTCGCGGATGAAAATAACGATCGGATTCGGATGCTGGTCCCGGTAACCGTAAGAACCTACCGGGCACGTCAGTCTCCGCGGCGTGCGCGATAAGCGCCAGAGGCGGCCAGGCACGCTCGTGAGAGCGTTCTGATATCATGCACGAGCAGTTGAATGGAACGGAGCTCTCATGACATCAACCGCTCGCACGACTCGCCGCGCGATTCTGCAGTCCGCGGTCGCGGTAGCTGCGGCCCGCGCCGCCGCAACTGCTCATTGGAAACCGAAACTCGGTATCTATTGCCGCTATTCGCCCGCTAACATCGCCTTCGCCGGAGACGAGGGATTCACCTGCCTGCAACTGACCACTGGCGGCCCCATCTCGCCGGACTCCACCGACGAGCAGCTCGCCGAAGTAAAACGGTCGCTCGCAGCCCGCGGATTGACCGTGGCCGCATTGAACGCAGGCGGGAATCATCTCGACCCTGCCGTCCAGCAGCGATTCGTGAAAATCATCGAACTCGCCAGCCGGTTGGGCGTGTCGTTCATCGGCGGCTCTTCCGGCGCTATCGCCGGCCGGCCACTCGATGAACAAGTGCAGGCGATTGTAAAGGCTTACGAAACCCAGTACTTCCCCTCGTGCGAGAAGTATAAAGTCAGAATCCTCTGGGAGCCTTACGTCAATCCGGCCAACATTGCCACCAGTCCGGTGGCCTTCGCTGCGTTGCTCCGTGCGTTTAACGATTCGCCCTACGTCGGTCTTCAGATGGACCCGTCGCATCTCGCCTGGCAGATGATCGACCCTGTCGAAGCCACGCGCGAATTCGCCCAGTACATTTTTAACGTTCACCTCAAGGACACCGAAATCCTTTGGCCTGTGGTGCGGCGCGGCGGCATCCAGCCGGTCGATAAGGCAAAATGGTGGCGCTTCCGGCTGCCAGGTTCGGGCGTGATTGATTGGAAGGGCTTTTTCACCGCTCTGGCCGATGCAGGATATACCGGCGGCCTGAACATTGAAAATGAGGATGAGTTCTACTACCCAAACTACGACGGTACCGATTTCACCGAGGCTTTCAAAGAGGGCTTCCGGGTGGCGCACGCCTATGTACGCCAATTCGTGCCGCCGGGCGCCCGGAAGTGAAAACCGATCCTCAGGGCCAGGGCTAAAAAAGTTCAATCGTTGCGTCGAGCTGTCAGACCGCTTCGATCTGCCGAAGCCTGTCATAGATACGATATTCTTTGCACATAGGATCAGCATGTCTCCGCATCGTTATAGCCGCCGCTGGTTTACACCGTTCGTTTTTTCCACTCCTTTTTGGAGCGCGGCAATCGCCGAAGGAGCTGCCTCGCGCGATGTTTCCATTACCGATTTCGGCGCGGTTGCTGACGGCGCCACGGTCAACACCAAAGCGATTCAGGCAGCCATCGACCATATAGCCGCAGGCGGTGGTGGAACGGTCATCGTGCCCCCCGGCGTTTTTGTAAGCGGCGCGCTGTTCCTGAAGCCAAAGGTCAATCTTCACCTTGAAAAAGATGCGGTCCTGCAATGCTCAACGGACATGGCCAACTTTCCTGTCCAGCGTACGCGGATCGAAGGTCATTTCGAAGAAAAGTTCAATCCGGCCCTGATCAACGCTAAAAACTGTGACGGCTTGCGCATCACCGGAGAAGGGACATTCGACGGAGCGGGCCGGCCGATCTGGGATCTGTTCTGGAAGCTGCGCGCCGCCGCCCCGAACCCGGGGAATTTTCCCAATGTGGGCGTTCCTCGCGCCCGCCTGGCGCTGATCGAAAGTTCGCGCGGCGTAACGGTTGAGGGCGTCACGTTTAAAGATTCGCAATTCTGGAATCTTCATCTCTATAAATGCGACGGCGTTCTCGTTCGCCAGGCGCGCTTCGAGGTGCCGGACGATTATAAGCAGGCTCCCAGCACCGACGGGATCGATCTGGATAGTTGCCGGAATGTCACGGTCGACGGCTGCTACTTTTCGGTCACCGACGATTGCATCGCGGCAAAAGGTTCGAAGGGTCCCCACGCGCTGGAAGACCGGGACAGCCCGCCGGTGGAGCATATCCGCGTCCGCAATTGCGTGTATAAACGCGGCAGCGGAGTGTTGACGCTGGGCAGCGAAGCCACCCTGGTCCGCGATGTGATCGTGGAGCGCTGCAGGGTAATTGGAAATGTCACGGTAGCGGTCCTGAAGCTCCGCTCCGACACACCCCAACACTACGAGGACATCCACTACCGCGACATCACGCTCGAGTCCGCCGGAGGCACGATTATCTCCGTTCGGCCCTGGTCTCAATACACGAACCTTCAGGGACAGGCTCCGCCGCACTCCGTGGTTCGCAACGTCAGCATGGTTGGAGTCAAGGGACACTTTGGAGCATTCGGCACGCTCCAGCCAAATCCCGGCCAGACCGACATCAGCGATATCCGCTTCAAAGATTTCGATGTGACCCTGGCAAAGGACAAACTGGCGACTTCGGGCGTGAGTCAGCTTAGGTTCGAGAACGTGAAAGTGAACGGGAAGCTCATCTCGCAGTAGAGAGAATCGTCCTCTGAGCGAGAGGCACGACATCTGAACTTCCCGAAGAAGCCCCATGGCGCGGCGCCGGCAACCGTTTTGATACGTGGAGGATGAACGAACATGCTCGGCAGACGAGAGTTCCTGCAACAGACCGCTGTTCTGGCAATCGCCCAATCCGCGCGCGGGGCGGACGCGAACACGATTGTTGTCAACCCCAGGCCGCTGTTCGACATCTCGCCATTGCTTTATATGCAGTTCATGGAGCCTTTGGGCACAACCGACGGTTCCGTGGAAGCCGCGTGGGACTACAATACGGACGCCTGGCGGCAGGATTTCATTGATGTTGTGGCAGACCTTGCGCCCGGCGCCATTCGCTTCGGCGGGCTCTACAGCCGTTACCATCGCTGGCGGGAAGGTGTGGGCCCGGTCGCTTCCCGGCCGCTGACCCGCAACTACGTTTGGGGCGGTAAGGAAACCAACCGCGTGGGCACGCACGAGTTCGTCGATTTCTGCCGCCGCGTGAAGGCTGAACCGTTCTATTGCGTGAACTTCGTGAGCGATGGGGAACGACGGTATAGCGCGATGCCGGAAGGTAACCGCACTGGCGATGCCGAAGAAGCCGCAGACTGGGTTTCCTACGTCAACGATCCGGATAACGCGGAGCGCAGAGGAAACGGTTCGGCGCAGCCCCTCAATGTCAAGCTGTGGCAACTGGGAAACGAGACTTCCTATGGCACTGCGACCTTCAGCAAGGATCAATCGATCGCGCACACCATCGAGTTTGGCCGCGCCATGAAGGCGCGCGACAATTCGATCCGGCTGATCGGGTGGGGGGACCGCGGTCACGGCGAGGGACTCTGGGCGAAAGACCTGATCGAGCGCGCTGGCGAATACCTCGATTTCGTCGCCATTCACATGATGGGTCAGTCGCCGCGGCGCCCCAACTCGGCTTTGAAGGGACTGGTCTATCAGCAGGAGCCGGAACGGGCGTGGGAGGAATTGCTGGAACTGTCGAATGCGGTGGAAACGCGCGTGTCGGAGCTCGAAAACGCGATAGGAGCCCACAACAGTAAGATCGGCATCGCGATTACCGAGGGCCATCTGAGTCTCGGTCCTCGCAACACCCACCCGATTCTCTTCGAATGGCTTTCGTCGGTCTATCATGCCAGATCGCTCAACATCTACCAGCGGCACGGAGCCCAGGTGAAGATTGCGACGGCTGCCGACTTCGAAGGCACCCGCTGGACCAACAATGCTGTGATGATTGGCGTCCCGGCCGGGAAGAGCTATCTGATGCCGGTTGCTTCGATCGCGCGGTTGTTTAAGCGCTACAACGGAACACAGGGCGTAGCCGTCACCTCGCAGCCATCGGGCTTGGACATCGCGGCCAGCCGGAGCGGTGACAAGATCTACCTGCACGTGGCGAATCTCCAGTTCCGCGGCAGTGTGGAGACTTCTCTTGCGGTGGAAGGCATGAAGGTACGGGGCGGCCGGACATGGGCTATCGCGCCGGACAATCTGCGCCAATTCGTCAGCCTCGATCAACCGAATGTGTTCGCGCCCGTCGAGAAGCCCATTCCCGAGCAGTCAGCGTTGAAGTGGCGCTTTCCGGCAGGCTCTGTGACCGCAGTAGAACTAAGTTGCGCCTGATGACATGCCTGTTTTCTGCTTCAACGCCGATTCGACAGACGGCAATCCGAGCGGGCAGTTTCGCAGGCACGCGGCATAGGTGGAGCGATGCGTTCGAAGGCAGGGCGGCGAAATCGTGGACAACTCTCGGCATCGCTCGCCGCGGATTTTGCACACGCTGGAGGCGTAGGCGCGCGCGCTGGCGGCCGAGGAGTGTTAAGTTCTGTTATCCGCAGGTTCTCGGAATGCTCCCGCGGACTCACGCGCGATTCACTCCTGGATTTCAGTGAATTTTCAGAGTTGAGCTGCACCATTAGGGTTGACGGCTTGTAACTAATTTCGGATCTGATCGCGCGTGCGCGCGAAACTGAAGGAGGGAAGCGGCCGCGAATGAGCCCGTGAAGGATGCCTGCTTCAGCGCGCAGTTGCGGTCATACCGGCTATTGATTGTTTCAAACCGGCAAATGAGCTCTCGCTGAAAGGGCCTGAGCCTTCCCAACGAATTCGGCCGGCCTTATCGATGCAAAGAACATAAGCGTACTTATCCGAGGTAACGCCGAGCCTCGCCTTCCAGGTTGCTTCGTCTTTGTAGAGCAGAATCGTGTGATCCCGTTGCGAAGCTGGAGTGGCGCTTTTGATTCCGGCCACCGCCATACCCCGGACAAGGCGTGGCGCGGACTGCAGTTCGATCGCCTGGTAAACATCGGGATTACCGGCAGCCGTGCTGTGTTCGATCCATTGCCTGGAGTCGCCGGCCGATGCATGACTGAAGGAGAAGACCAGCACGAAACCCGCGTCGCCAGGCGGAAGGGTCACGGGCTTTCCCGAGAGTGATTGCCCCGACAGGCCCGGCATAAAATCGCCAGGCTGAAGGCGGTCCACGGACGCGGCGCACAGCGAGAGGCATACGATCAGGAGCAAAAGACAGTTGCGTATCCGTCCAGCCATGGCTTTCTCACTTATTCTACGCAGCGATTAGAGCACGCGTTGAGATATCCGCAACCCGGACTGGGCGGCCCTCGTCAGACCGGCTTGCAGGCGCGGGAGCGAAGGGAAATGACACATTTTGATCGAAGTTTCTAAAGTTTCATCCGTCGAGTCTTATTCAGGGCATGTAAATCCAGAATGGGTGCGACTGCTGCGCCTGCTGCAGATGGATGCACAATACGTTCGGTGCGAAGGCACGGAACTGGTCACCGAAACGGGCCGGCGCATTCTCGATTATCTTTCCGGTTACTGCGTGCACAATGCAGGCCACAATCATCCGGCGATTGTGGCGGCGCTTCATCAGGAGCTTGACCGAAACGGCCCGGCGATGCTTCAAAGCCACGTTCCGGAAATTGCCGGCGAACTCGCGGCGCGTCTCTGCACTCTGGCGGGCAGGCATCTCACGAAGGTCTTCTTCACCTGCTCCGGCAGTGAGGGAGTGGAATCCGCCATCAAGTTTTCACGTGCCACCACACGCCGCAAGGGACTGCTGTTTGCGCGCGGCGCATTCCATGGACTGACCTGCGGCGCTCTGTCGCTCATGGGCGAGTGTTTCTGGAGTGATGGTTTTGGACCGATGCTGCCGGACACGCACGGTGTCCCGTTCAATGACCTCGCGGCACTCGACGAACGTCTCCGCACGCGAAAATACGCGGCCTTCTTCGCGGAGCCGATTCAGTCCGAGGCCGGAATTCGCTTGCCGGACGAACGGTATCTGAAAAAAGCGAAAGAGCTCTGCGCACGGGCGGGTACGCTGTTTGTGCTGGACGAGGTGCAGACCGGTATGTTCCGGACCGGGCCATTTCTGGCTGCGCTGCGCTACGGCGTCGAGGCCGATATGGTCATTCTCGCGAAGGCCCTGAGCGGGGGGCTTGTTCCGTGCAGCGCGGTTCTGATGACGGAAGACGTGTATCGGTCCGTTTATGGATCGCTGAAACGAGCGATCATCCATACTTCGACTTTCAGCGAGAATTCGCTTGCGATGCGGGCGGGCCTCACGACGCTCAATGTCCTTCAGGGTGAAAATCTCGGGCATCGCGCGACTGCAATGGGCATGCGGCTCAGAAACGGCTTGCAGGAATCACTCGCCGGATACGAAATGGTTCGTGACATCCGGGGAGAAGGCTTGCTTTGCGGCATCGAATTTCAGGCGCCGCGTCAGATGCGGCTGCGAGCCCCGTTTGAAGCATTCCGACACATCCACCCTGGCATGTTCGGGCAGGTTGTGGTGATGCGTCTCTACCGCGAACACGGCATCCTGACGCAGATTTGCGGCAACGATTTTATGGTGCTCAAAGCAGCGCCACCGCTCATTGTTACGGAGCCGGAGATCGATCGTTTCGTAACCGCAATTCGGGAAGTTGTCGAATGCATGCACAGCTCGGCCTCGTTTTGGTCCGAGGCGCTCGGCATGGCCCGGCGGGCAGTGAATCTTTGACCATGAGTGCGTGCAGCATGAAATTATCCCTTCTTCTCCTCCTGCTCAGCGCGATCACTCATCCGTTGTGCGCGGCGCAATACACACTGGAGCTGAAGTCTGACACAACAAAAATCGACTGGACGCTTGGGGATGTACTGCATACCGTCCATGGCACCTTTCAGATGAAGCGCGGAAGCATCAGCTTCGATTCGGATACAGGTGCTGCTTCCGGCGAGATTGTTGTGGACGTCGCGAGCGGGCAAAGCGGAAACGGAGCGCGCGACCGGCGAATGCAGGAAAATGTGCTCGAATCTGCGAAATATCCGGAAGCCGTTTTTGTACCTGCGCAAATTGAAGGCAAGCTGAATCTGAATGGCTCATCGACGGTCAGGCTTCACGGCACGTTTCGCATCCACGGCGCGACGCACGAAATGACCATGGAGGTGAAGATCCAGACTGCAGGCAATCATATTGACGCACAGGCCACTTTCGCGATTCCGTATGTTGCGTGGGGAATGAAAGACCCGAGCACGTTCATCCTGAGAGTGAGCAAGACCGTTCAGTGCTCCATCCAGTCTTCCGGCGCGCTCGAAAAACGATGAAGGGCCGGTGATGGACTCTTCCAATTCCCATCGATCGCTCGCCGTGGTCTGCTCACGGGAAAGGTACGCCGATTCGTTTCTGTTCGCCACGCGCGGACGCCGACGCGTCGTTACAGGTAAGGCCCGAGTTTCCCGTTGGCTGTGACCAGGCGGTGACAATTGTTACCAATGTGGACGGAAACAATCAGGCAGCGGGAATTTTTAAGTGCCCGGTGGCTAACAATTGTGCATAAACTGGTATTTGTTCACGCCTAAACTGGAGCTCGTTGTGGGTTCCTCCGTCAGGGGACTGAATTACGCGCGTGCCGTTCAGACTAACGTCAACTATGATGCGTGGATTCGGGTCTGGAACCAGGGCATTTTCCGTACAGGCAGCTACCCCGTTGACGATCTGATTAATAAACCGCGCGATCATCAACTGCGCCTGCCCTGCGATCTCGCGGGGGTGAACCTGGCCGACTTTAGTGACGGCCCGAATGCGGTCGCGGCTCCTGGACCGGCGGCGGACGACATTCTCACTAAATATCAATGAAATCCACCGCCATTTTTGCCGTTACCTTTGTCTTCGCCGCCGCCTCCGCCTGGGCCGGTCCGCCCTTCCAGACTGACGATCCTGAACCCATCGACTACGGCCACTACGAGTTCTACACCTTCGCCAGTTCAGACGGCACGCCTGTCGAAACCGACGCCTTCGGCCCCGCGCTCGAGTTCAACTGGGGCGCTCTTCCGAACGTCCATCTGCACATCATGGTCCCCGCCGCCACGGCGTTCCCCCATGACGGGCCGCGCACCTTCGGGATTGGGGATATCGAAACAGGGATCAAATACCGTTTCGTACAGGAAACGAAGATCCGCCCGATGATCGGAACATTCGTCATGATCGAACTTCCCACCGGCAACGCCGATCGCGGACTTGGCCTCGGCAAGACATGGTACAAGCTTCCCCTGTGGATCCAGAAGAGTTGGGGCCCCTGGACCAGCTACGGAGGCGGGGGCGAAGTCGTTCTTGGCGGGAAGGTCCCCGGGTTCCGCAACTATCCGTTCGCGGGCTGGCTGGTGCAGCGCGATCTCGGCAGGAAATGGACGCTCGGGACTGAAGCTTTCTTCCACGGTCCCGAAGGCGTCGACGCGCCACAGTTCCGCGCCTCCACGCTCATCGACTTCGGTGGCTACTACAAATTTCACGGCAATGAAAGCCGCCAGCTCCTCTTCTGCTATGGCCACTCGGTTGCCGGCGGCACTGAAAATTATGCCTACCTCGGCCTCTACTGGACGTGGGGCAAAGACAAGGACAAAAACAACCACACGGACAAAACGCCTGGGCCGCGGGGCATGGATGCCATGCTCGGCCCCCCCAGCCTGGACAACGCGTTCTGAGAGTCTGCAATGAACATCGCCGCAAGCGATCTCATTCTTCCGGGTTATGCAACCTGCAGGGCACAATCCTGGGAGATGTCCGTCGGCCGCCTCCGACCGCATCGGCGGCGCCCCGACCGCGTCCATTCGGCTGCGGTTGGTGAACGGTAAAATCAAAGCGTCCGATTCGCCTGGTTGACAACGACCGGAATACAGCGCTTTCAAACGAAAAGGTGCGAGCCTTTTCTAAATACTCAGGACCGGGCAGGTCGATTCGCGTACGATCTGATAGAGGGAGGAGAATGCTCTCCCGGTGACGCCCTGCGCGCGTCCCCGGCCAACAATGATGAGATCCGCGTTTCTTCGTTGCGCTTCGGCTTGAATCCCATCCGGAATTGCCCCATCGGCAACCACGTGTGGGGCATCGATCATGAGTTGCGCTTTTAGCTCCCTGAGCTTTAGATTTGCGGACGCCAGCAACTCCTGGCGGTAAGGAGTGAAGTCATAGTCGCGTGTTGAGGCCGGCATCTCAAGAACGTGTACGATCGAGAGCTTTGCTTCATAGTCGGCAGCCACAGCCGCCGCGCCTTTTAAGACTTCGGCAGCTTCCTCGGTGTCTTCGACGGCGCACAGGATCGATTTGTGTGGAAACCCAGGCGCGCGGTTCTCATAGGCCGCGCGTGTAGCCGTCCACACCGCGCAACTCACATCATGGAGAACCTTCGCGGTCACAGATCCCAGCAGGAAACGGCGTACAAGCCCGCGCCCGTGTGTCGGCAGCATGATCAGGTCAGTGCCTTCGCATTGCACGAAATGATCGATCACCGCGCCCGGCTCTCCGAGTTCCGCGAATGTCTCCACATGTTCTCCCGTGAATGCCTCCTTCGCGAACTTCTGAAGAGAGTATTCTTCGCTTGATTGTGTTTCCTCGGGAATCATGGGATCCAGAACGGCCGAATCAGCATAGGCCTGGAAAGGCACCTGATAGGCATGGACGAGCCATATAGCAGCGGAGTGCCGGCGCGCCATTGCACGGACGTGAGGGACCAAAGCTTTGCAAGGATCGGAATAGTCGACGGGAAAGAGGATTTTTCGAAATGGGAACATAGTAGTCTTCCTTAGATCAAACGGCTATTTGCAGTCCTTGTTGTTGGTGGGGAGTGGCCGGCTTGCCTGCGTCGTCAGCGACTGCGCTTCCCGGATTGCATTATCAATTTCCGTTCCTCTGCGTTCGGCTAGTCCATCATTCACGGGCAGCGAATGAAAGATGGTGAGGCAGGGCGCCGGAACAGATGCGAGTTTTTTCAGATCGTCGAGAGTCATCATTTCCTGGTCTCTCCGGCTTACGATTAAACCAAAACCTCGCCGGGAATCGCAATCGAGCCAATTACGGCCTTCCCGAGGCGTTGAAAATCGGAAAATCTCATGCGCACGACGTCCCGGTGAGTTCCGATCGCGAAGGCGATGAATTCCGTCGCTACGCCCCCGTCAGCAATTACGGGCATCTGAAAAGATTTTCCGAATGGTGGCATGGCGCCCAGTTCGCAATCCGGAAACAGGAACATCAACTCCGAGTTGTTGGCCAGCCTGATCCACGAGAGGTTCAGGCACCGTGCCACGCGGGCAAGATCGACAAACTGATCCGCGGGGACTACGGCCATTCCGAAGCCTGCACTGCTGAAATAGACCACGGTCTTCGCGAGATCTCCCGGGCGCATCTTTTCGGCGTCGGCGGTGGAAAGGGCGGTCCCCGCCCATGCATGTGTGGAATGTGAATAGGAGATTTCCATTCCGTCGAGATATTCAAGCCAAACATTTCCCAGCGACATCACGGGGCCTCCGGACCTTACGGACGCACGGTTCGTACCACTCGACAGACCTTCATTTCGTTCAGATATTGTGCGAGCATCTGGCTGGAGGCAGCTCGGCTGCGTGAAAGCGCGCAGCGGCAACGCGTTAATACGCAGCGAGTGTGTAACTCTGCATTGACGGAAGTACTCAATCATGCAGGACGTCAGACTGCCGGAGAGAGGATTGGGCCGCGACCAGCCGTCCTCCAGGAATGCGGGGTTGGCGTGTCGCGGATGGGCGGCCTGGATGATACTCGACGCTATTGCGTATGTGGGCAGGAAGAGGGCGTTGCTGTATGCCCTCCCCAGGTCACGACATCTTTATAGCTACTTTCAGGACACCACTGCCGCGCGAGGCAAACAGTTCATAGGCACTCTCAATCTTCTGGAGGGTGAATACCTGTGTGAGTAACGGGGTCAAATCGATGCGGTTTGATTCAACCAGCCTCATCAGCCTGTGCATCCTCTCCTTGCCTCCAGGGCAGAGGGTGGTTACGATCGTTTGATCCGCCAATCCAGCGCCGATTGCGTCAATTGGCATTTTCAGATGACCCGAATAAACGCCGACGCTTGACAGAGTTCCACCGGGGCGGAGCGAGCGAAGCGCATTTTCGAAAGTTTGCTGCGTCCCGAGAGCTTCAATCGCTGTATCCACGCCGCCGCCGGTGAGATTCCTGATGTGCGCATCGATTTCCGGGTGCGGAAGCAAAGTGCGGGTAGCACCGAAAGTCCTTGCCATGTTCAGGCGACTCTCGTCCGGATCGACTACGATGATCTCCGAGGCCCCCAGTAACCTCGCGCCAATCGTCGCGCAGAGGCCGATGGGTCCCTGGGCGAATATCGCTACGCGATCTCCCAGCCGGATATTCCCGCTTTCCGCCGCGGCGAATCCGGTTGAAGCGATATCCGTCAGCAGCAAGACCTGCTCGTCGGATAATGAATCGGGAACGGTCGCCAGATTTGCCTGGGCATGTGGAATCAGGACGTACTCCGCCTGAGTTCCGTCAATTGTGTTTCCGAGCTTCCATCCGCCGAGCGGTCCTCCACACTGAGACCTGTTCCCGCGAAGACATGCTTCGCACTGCCCACATGGCGTAATCGCGCCCACGATGACTCGTTGGCCGATCTCATAGCCTTCGACGCCGATGCCAAGCTCATGGATCACGCCAACTGCTTCGTGCCCGATTGTGAGACCTTCGCGAACCGGGTACTCACCGCGGACAATGTGAATATCCGTGCCGCAGATCGTAGCCAGCCGAACCCGGATGACTGCCTCACCCACACCAGCACGCGGAATCGGCTTTTCTTCGAGACCGAATTTACCCGGCCCACGAAACACATTGGCCTGCATCCTGCCGCGGGAAAGTGGCTGTGTTTGCTTTTCTTCCAGTATTGGGGACATTGTGCGCTCCAGTCGTCGCGGAGAGAATCGCAGATCGTCTGCCATATTGCGCGCGTCCAAAACAAAGGGATTAACGGTGGTGAGCCCAGCGTGCTGCGCGCTTTCGCGCAAGCCGGCACTGGGCAGTTCGCGCACAACCGCGTTCGCCGAATCGAATCGCAGTCCAACAGGGTTGTCGAGATTCAGACAGCTCCTTGCCTTGCGCATCCGGCGATGGTCAGCATCCTCTCACGTGGGAAATAGGCTTCGTTCAGATACTGACCGAGCATGCGGTTCGTATTGAAGAATGAGGCATTCACCGAGATGGCCGATCGCATGATTTCCGTATATGCCGTTCTGTTGCGGTAGTACATCGGAAGGATAACGGATTCAAGCTTGCTGTAGAGAGAAGCACTTTCGCCACCGGAATCCGGCACGGCCTGGCGTTCGCCAATTGCCCAGCCGGTTAGTCCCTCATGGCAGCCCTCGACCCACCACCCGTCGAGCACGCTCAGACTCGGGATTCCATTGAGGGCCGCCTTCATGCCGCTGGTCCCGGAAGCCTCATGTGGACGCAGCGGCGTGTTCAGCCAGAGATCGACGCCGCTCGCGAGGAAACTCGCCAGCTCCGTCTCGTAGTTGTTCAGATAGATCACGCGGACGTCCGATCGTTCGAGCGCCGCCGCCGATTCAAAAACACGACGGATCATTTCCTTGCCGCTTTCGTCCTGGGGGTGTGCCTTGCCTGCGTAGAGAATCTGCATGGCGCCAACGGTGCGCCCAATATTGCGGAGACGTTCGATATCGGAGAAGAGCAGATCTGCTCGTTTATACGCGGCCGCACGGCGCGCAAAACCGATTGTGAACACGTTCTCCTGCAAAACGACGCCATATCGGGACCGAATCTCCTCCATCATGCGCTGCTTCGCTGCGTGATGCGCCGCCTGAATATGATCCAGCGGAATCCGGATCGCATAACGAAGACAGAGATTGTCGTATCTCCATCCGGGAAGAAATCGATCGAACAAATCGCGGAAAGGCGGCGATGTCCAGGAGATCGCGTGAACGCCATTGGTAATCGCGTGAACGGGATAGTTCGGGAACATGCTCGCTGAAATCTCGCCATGTCGCATGGCGACTCCGTTGATAAATCGGGAAAATCGCAGCGCGAGAAAGGTCATGTTCAGGACACCCTCGCACATGCACTGGCTCGCATCGAGAAGTTGCATCAGGCCCACGTCCAGCACAGAAGCCACGAGTGACCGCGGAAACTGATCATGGCCGGCAGGCACGGGCGTGTGAGTTGTGAATACGCACTGATGACGAACGGCCTCGATTTCTGTCTCCCCGGGACCCCCACGGGCGATCCGTTCGAGAAGGCCGATTGCCAGAAGCGCCGCATGGCCTTCATTCATGTGATAGCTACCGATATTTTTGTACCCAAGTGCATCGAGCAACTTCGCGCCACCCAGACCGAGCACCGCTTCCTGCATAAGCCGGTACCGCTGATCACCGCCATAGAGTTCGTTTGTGAGACTCCGGTCGTATTCCGCATTTTCGGGCAGATCCGTGTCCAGCAGATATACCGGCACACAAACACCGGAGATACCAACCAAACGGTATCGCCAGGCGGTGATCGCAATGCCGCGGCCTTCCAGGCCCACCATTACCCGGACATTCGTCGGCTCCGCGAAATCGGAGGGCCTCCATCGGGTCGGTTCCCCACTCTGATTTCCTTTTGCGTCGAGATACTGACGGAAGTAGCCAAGATGGTGTACGAGCGTGATGCCGATCATCGGAATCTCGAGGTCGGCCCCCGAACGCAGCATGTCGCCGGCGAGCACTCCCAGCCCACCGCTGTAAGTCGGAATTTCCGAGCGGAGGGCGATCTCCATCGAGAAGTAGGCAATTCGTGTTTTGGCGGGGTCGTGTGCAGGAGATGGTGCTTCGGCGGAGGTCATGCAATAAGGTTGGCAACGAGTGGGCCAACGGTCCGTGCGAATGTGCATCTACTTACACACACTCCGCGGGTTCGCGCTGCGCGCTATCGCTGCATGCGGTCGCAGCATTGGGTGATTCAGCGCAGACGTGGCATGTTCGACGCGCCCTGCCGTGCGGCGATCCGGGATGCTCGCGTGCACGCTGAGTAATATGCCTCGGGTACGCACAGCAATTACGATCGGCTTTATGGTTGCGATTGCCCTGCTGCAGGCAGGCATCCGGCCGCCCGGTGTCGAGAGCGGCGTTTGGCTGCGCGACCATATCGCAACCGGCAGGCTGGAAGATCTTCGCTGGCCCGGCTTCGCTCACGACCGCACGGCCCTCCTGCAATTTTACGAGAGTAACGGGTTCAATCCTGCCTGGCTACGCAGAAAACAGCCGACCTTCCAGGCGCTCTCGCTGATCGCATCTCTCCGCGCCGCCGGCACAAAAGGACTCGATCCTGAAGACTACGATGGCAGCCGCTGGACCGCCCGTCTGAATGACATTCGAGGCGATGCGGACATCGAAACCCTTTCGCGATTTGATCTCGCATTGACAATCGCTTCGTTTCGCTTCGTCTCCGATCTCGACTCCGGCCGGGCCAACCCCGGGATTTTTCATCTCGACTCTGATGTTCGGGCTGGCGGCAAGCGGGCGAAGTGGATTCGCGACAATCTGCAATACGCTCCGCAAATCGCGGACGCGATTCCTGCCGCGCTTCAAAGCCTGGAGCCCCCGTTCCCCGCCTACCGGGAAACGGAAGGCGCACTCGCGCAATACAGAGGTCTCCTGGCGGAGGGCCAGCCGGAAACGTTCCCTGCCACGAAGCTTCCGGTGAAGCCCGGGGATCCGTATTCCGCTGCTCCGCGCTTATATGCATTTCTCCGCCGGCTGGGGGATGCTCCGCGCACTGGCATCGCCCCGGATGATTATTCGGGTGCGCTCGTCTCCGCCGTTACGCATTTTCAGGAGCGCCATGGGCTGCAGCCGGATGGCATTCTGGGCGCCGCTACCGTGCGCGCGCTGAATGTTCCGCTCGCCCGACGGATGGAACAGATTGAACTGACACTTGAGCGGTGGCGCTGGCTTCCCCGGCAATTCGATCATCCGCCGTTGATCGTGAACATTCCGCATTTCGTACTCGCCGCCTTCGATCGCAATAATCAGATCGCGGTGCGGATGAAGGTTATTGTGGGCCGGGCATACGGTCACCGGACACCAGTCTTCAGTGCCCGGATGAACTCAGTGATCTTTCACCCATGGTGGGAGGTGCCCCCGAACATCGCACGCAAAGAACTGCAGCCAAAAGCGGACAAGGATCCCGGCTATCTGACCCGCAACCATTACGTGGTTGTCGTGTCGCCGGATGGGCGTACGCGCATCCGGCAGAGGCCCGGCGAAGACAACGCGCTCGGCGCGATCAAATTCGCCTTTCCGAACCGGTTTGATGTCTACATGCACGGAACTCCGGCTACAGGGCTGTTTTCGCAGTCACGCCGCGATTTCAGTCATGGCTGCATCCGCGTCGAAGATCCGGAGCGTCTCGCTCAGTGGGTTCTGGATGACACGCCCGGCTGGTCGCCGGAGCGAATCCGCACCGCGATTGAGGATCCGAAAACAGTACAGGTAATACTCAGTCGCCAGATACCAGTGCTGATCGTATATGGCACCGCGGTCGCGAGCGAAGATGGCCTCACGCGATTCTTTGACGATATCTATGGCTACGATGCGCAGCTCATTCGGGCACTGGCGGCCGGACGCCGCGAGTGGATGTGAGGATTAGATGGCGCCTGAGCGTGCCAGGCAGACGGCGTCATGCGGCGTCTACACCGGCGGCCACGCCGTGGATGGCGGCCGGCCAATCAAGCCATCGCCTCCTTTTGTTCCTGGACACGAGGATGCGATTGTTCCACCCCGGGAACCGCGCCGGAATTCCGCGTCTTTACAGCGCGTGCGGCCAATGTGAATGGTGCGTTACGGGCCGGCGCTGCGTGGGAATCATTCCTTTTCCGTTTCTGGGTCGACTCCTCAAAACAAGAGGGCTCGCCGGTCATTCCGGCGAACCCGACCTTCCCTTCCCCCGACGACTGGTTTTCAAGCCGCTTTAATCGCAATCGTCTTCGGCTTCGCCTCCTCCGCCTTCGGCGCTGTGATTCGCAGCACACCCTTCTCGAGCGTCGCCATAGCCGCTTCGGTATTCAGCGGCATCGGCGCCGGGATGCGGCGATATATATCGCTCGATGTGAACTCGCTCCAAAGTACATTTTCTTTGTTCGATTGTTTCTCCTCGCTGGCGGCCGCGTGAACGATGATCTCGTCCGGCGTCGCCGTTACCTGCACCTGCTTCGGGTCAAAGCCGGGCAGTGCCATCTGTAACTCGTAGGCATTGCCTTTGTCGACCAGCTCGGCGGCTGCTGAGCCGAAAACTTCCCGTTCGGCTTTCAGCCAGTCATCGAGATCGTGCCCGAATCTGCGCCCGCGTCTTTCAAACAGTTCGAATGCGCGACTCCGCATCCGATCGAATCGCTTTTCGAATTCCTGCAACAACGACAGATCGGCCTTTTGACCGTCTTTCACCTTCTGAATCTCTACGTTTGGCATTTGTAACCTCCCTGGTTGGTTGCCGGTGTCCGAGATGCATTCCACTATCCAGAGTTAAGCCTCAACTAAGTTCTGACAAGCTGTATTTCGGCTGCGCCCAATGCGTCACATGGCGCAGTGGCGAGCGAGGGTCGCGGTGAAATCACTCAATCGAAAAGGCAACCATTGGCAGGAGAAAGATAAGGAAAGACAAAAAACCGGAATGCCGGATGCACTCCAGCCCGCGAGGACATCGCATGAAATTTCTGGTGCTTGCCATCGATTTCGATGGAACCATTGCTACCGATGACGTTCTGAACCCGGACGTCCGGCTCGCCCTGGGCGAACTGCGGCGGCGCGGCATTATTGTCATTCTGGTTACAGGCCGCATCCTGGACGACTTGAGGCGGGTATGCGGCGATCTGCACTTTCTTGACGCGGTGGTTGGCGAAAATGGAGCCGCCCTTGAATTTCCCGGCACTGGCTATTCCATGACGCTCGCGCCGCCGCCTTCCGAAGCGCTGCTGGCGGCGCTTCGGACTGCGGGCATTGAACACGCCGCTGGCCACGCCCTCATTGAGGCGTCCGCCGCCGACGGAGCACGAATTCTCGGCATCCTCCAGAGGCTGGAACTTCCGCTCACCCTCATGTTCAATCGCGGCCGCGTCATGGTGCTGCCGCAGGCGATCAGCAAAGCGACCGGACTACAGCAGGCGCTGAGCATACTCCGTCTCTCCGCGCACAACGCCCTCGGAATCGGCGATGCCGAGAACGATCATGAACTGCTGCGCCTCTGCGAGGTCGGCGTGGCGGTCAACTGGGGCAGTGAAGCCCTGAAGCGCGCCGCGGATCACGTGCTGCCCGGTGACGGGCCGGTGGCTGTTGCGAAATATCTGACCGATCTCGTCGATCACGGGTTTCTGCCGATTCCCACCGCCGCGCGCCGCCGCCTGCTGCTTGGCCATACCGATGCGGGGCAGCCCCTGGCACTTGCCGTGCGCGGGCGAAATGTCCTGGTCACTGGTGAGCCAAAATCCGGCAAGTCCTGGGTGGCGGGGTTACTCTGCGAGCAATTGATTCTTTACGGCTATTCGGTCTGCGTGCTCGATCCCGAAGGCGATTACACGTCGCTTGAGGCTCTTCCGGGCGTCACGGTCATGGGTGGGAGAGATCCTCTCCCGCGCCCCCGGGATCTGGTTCGCGCGCTGCGGCATTCCGATGTCAGTATTGTGATCGATCTCTCTCATACTGAGCACCAGCAGAAGATCGAGTATGTTCGCAGTGTTCTGCCTGCTCTTGCCATGCTCCGCCGGCACACCGGCCTGCCGCATCGCATCGTGGTGGATGAGGCACACTACTTCCTCCAGGATCCGGAATCCCGGCGCCTGCTTGATCTCGAACTCCGCGGCTATACGTTTGTAACCTACCGCGCGTCCGCCCTGTGCTCCGAATCGCTGCGCGCCAGCCAGGCGATCCTGGTGACCCGCGAATCGGACGCGGCTGAAATCCAGGCGCTTAAGTCTCTCTGTACCTGCGCGACCCGAACGGAAGCGGAATGGACAAATCTTTTCGGGAACCTCGTGATCGGCGAAGCGGCCGCGCTCCCTGTCACGGAAGAGGCACAGGGTGACATTCGCCGAATTCACCTCGCCCCTCGGTTAACCCCGCACGTCCGTCATCTGGCGAAATATGTGGATATTCCCATCGAGGAATCCCGGGCCTTCCTTTTCTGGGACGATTCCGGGCCGACTGGCCAGCAAGCCCGCACTCTCCGCGAACTGGCAGAGAATCTGGAGCACGCGTCCGCCCACCGCTTCGACGGTCATTTACGCCGCAAAGATTTCTCGCGATGGATCATCGGTGTATTTGGCGATCATCAACTGGCTGCGGAGGTCAGCCAAATTGAGGAGCGCTATCGCGAAACGTCGTCGCGTGAAGCCGCCGAAGCGATCGTGCGCGAAATTCGGTCCCGTTACGACCTGACTCCTCTCCGCGCGCGGGCCTGAATCCGTCAGACCCGGTTGGGCCTAATCCCGCAAGGCTGCGCGCCTACCCGCGGGAAGCATTGCACATTGAAAGCGCCCCTCTTGAAAACAAAGGATATAGCGCCGCATTCCTGCGGTGAGCGGGTTGCATTGCACAAGGCATGATCCCGTTTCGAAGAATCCTTCTTCCCACCGACTACTCCCCCGCCTGCGAGGCAATCCTTCCCTGGGTGAAGGAAATGACCGGCCGCTTGTCGTGTGAGCTTATCCTTGCTCACGGTTATGAGGAGAAAGCGGCCTATTCGAGCTTCGCCGATCCTGATGAGCTTCGGCGCTTTGAAGATCATCGGCTCCGCGCTTACGCGTCCAAAGTTCTGCCCGTGCAGCATGTTGAATGCTGTGCGGCGGCGGGAGAACCGGGGACCGTCATTAACAGGATTATCGGAGAGCAAGGCTCTGATCTCGTGATGCTTCCCACTCACGGATGGGGTCCGCTGCGCCGTTTGTTGCTGGGATCCGTCACCGCGAAGATTCTGCACGATTCGAGCGCGGCCGTGTGGACCGCCAACAGCGCCGCGGTCGCTCATCATGCGCCACCCTACCGTTCGATTCTCTGCGCGCTCGATGAAACCAGCGAGGCCGAGGCCGTTCTTCGTGCGGGGGCCTGGCTTGCCGGTGAATACGACGCCAGCCTCGCAATCATCCATGTTGTCGCCTTCCCGCCCGCGTCCCCGGAATTCGACTACATAACGTTTGAAAGAGAAATAACCGCATCGGAAAACGCCAGGATTCGCGAAATGAAAGCCAAACTCGGTGTCGACGCTCCTCACCGGGTGGTCGGCGGAATGATCGCCGCAGGAGTTCGTGAAGAGGCCGTTCGGAGGAAGGCGGATCTCATCGTCACCGGACGGGGCTTGTCGCAGGACGGCATTGAAAGACTGTGGTCATCTCTCTACGAGATCGTCCGTGAATCTCCCTGCGCCGTGCTCAGCATCTGATCGCCATGAGCCATACCCCTCTCGATTGTTTTTTTCGCCCGCGCCACGTAGCGCTGGTCGGCGCGTCCGAAAAGCCCGATTCGGTAGGCCGCTCCATCCTCGAGAACCTGACGAAGTCGTCTTTTGGCGGCGCCGTTCATCCGGTCAATCCAAACCACCAGACCATGCGGGGACTTCAGTGCTATCCGGCCGTGAACGCCATCGGATCAGGCGTGGATCTCGCCGTGATCGCGACGCCGGCCCATACCGTACCCGCTGTTGTGGCGGACTGCGGGTCGAGCGGCGTGAAGGCGGCAATCGTCATTTCCGCGGGTTTCCGCGAGACAGGCGCCTCCGGACTCGAGCTTGAGAATCGCATTCTGTCGGAAGCGCGAGCGAGCGGAATGCGCATTCTGGGACCGAACTGTCTCGGTCTCATGAATCCGCACCAGGGCTTGAATGCAACCTTCGCCCCTTCCATGGCGCGGCCCGGAAAGCTCGCTTTCATCAGCCAGAGCGGCGCTCTTTGTACGGCGATACTCGAGTGGAGCCATCGCGAGCAAATGGGTTTCAGCGCGTTTGTCTCAGTCGGTTCGATGCTCGACGTCGGATGGGGCGATCTGATCCGCTATCTGGACGACGATCCGAATACCCGCAGCATCGCGATCTACATGGAATCGGTGGGCGACGCGAGGTCGTTCATGTCGGCCGCCCGGGAGGCCGCCTTATCCAAGCCGATAATTGTGCTGAAACCCGGACGCAGCGAGGCTGCCGCGAAGGCTGCCGCCTCTCATACCGGCGCGCTGACCGGAAGCGACGATGTGCTCGACGCCGCTTTCCGCCGCTGCGGCGTCGTGCGCGTGGATACGATCGCCGAACTTTTCAATCTTTCCGAAGCCCTGGACAAGCAGCCCCGTCCGAAAGGGCCGCGCCTTGCGATCGTCACGAACGCGGGAGGCCCGGCTGTTCTGGCGGCCGATGCATTGCTGGCCAGTGGGGGTCAATTGGCCGAACTGTCATTGGGTACGCTGGCGCTCCTGGATGGTGTGCTTCCGCCGCACTGGAGCCACTCGAATCCCGTCGACATCCTTGGCGACGCGACGCCGGAGCGCTTCTGCAGGGCTGTCGATATTGTCGCGCGCGATCCATCCACCGATGGTCTGCTGGTGGCGCTCGCGCCCACTGGCCCCACAAATCCCGTGGCCGTTGCGCAGGCGCTGGCGCCCACGCTCCGCACCCTTGGCAAGCCTGTCATCGCCAGCTGGATGGGCGGCGAGCAGGCTTCGCGCGGCGAAGCAGTTTTAAATGAAGCGGCGATCCCGACTTACAGCTATCCCGATTCCGCAGCGCGTATCTTCGATCTCATGTGGAACTACAGTGCGGGCATCGAGTCCCTCTACCAGACGCCGGGAAAGCCTGATCCCGCAACCGGCGAGAGCGCCCGCGCGGGCATTCGCTCGAAAATCGAGGCCATCCGCGCGGCCGGCCGCCTGCTGATGACCGAAGCGGAGTCCAAACAATTGCTCGAAGCGTGGGGAATTCGCTGTGTCCGCACTGCCATAGCCCGAAGCGAAGACGAGGCCGCCGGCATCGCGGAACAAATGACCTTCCCGGTAGCAGTCAAACTGCATTCGGAAACGATTACTCATAAGACCGACGTCGGCGGCGTTCAGCTCAACATCGGCAGCCGGGCCGAAGTCATCCGGGCGTTTCAGAATATCCACCAGTCGGTTTCGGAGAAGGCAGGCGCGGAGCACTTTCAGGGCGTGACCGTTCAGTCAATGGCGCCGCGTGACGGCTATGAGCTGATCCTCGGCTCCAGCGTGGACGCGCAGTTTGGCCCCATCATTCTCTTCGGAAGCGGCGGACAACTCGTCGAAGTCTACAAAGATCGCGCCATCGGACTCCCGCCCCTGAATACAACGCTCGCCGGCTCGCTCATGCGGCGCACCAGAATATTTACGGCGCTTGGAGGCGTACGGGGCCGGCAAAGCGTGGATCTGGCGGCGCTCGAAAATATTCTGGTTCGGTTCAGCGATCTGATTCTCGAAAACCCGGATATTCAGGAAATCGAGATCAATCCGCTGCTGGCCTCGCCCTCGGGCGTGCTGGCTCTTGACGCCCGCGTCATTCTTCATCCGCCTGGCGCTGATCCTCTTCCCCGGACCGCCATCCGCCCTTATCCGTCGGAATATATGAAAGCCTGGAAGTTCGCCGATGGCGCGGGCGTGCTCATTCGGCCGATTCGCCCCGAGGATGAACCGGCAATCGCGCGGCTGCATGGCAGGCTCTCCGAGCAAACGGTTTCTCAGCGCTATCTTGGATCGATGGCTTTGGCGACGCGCCTCTCGCATGAGCGGCTTGTGCGCGTGTGCTTTGCGGACTACGATCGTGAAATCGCGCTGGTGGCTGAACAGCAGGGTGAAATCCTCGGCGTGGGACGGCTTAGCAGAGCGCACTTCGAGCGCACGGCCGAACTGGCGGTACTGGTGGAAGATCGCTGCCAGAGGCGGGGACTCGGGATGGAAATGGCTTGCCGGCTCATCGCCATTGCGCGAGATGAGAACCTCGACTCCCTGACTGCCGGGATGCGAGAAAGCAATAACGCGATGATTGCTCTGTGCGGGAAACTCGGCTTCGCCATCGAAGCAAAAGGCGGCGGGGTCGTCGAGGGGAAGCTGGCGCTCGCACTCTACCGGCGGCCGCCTGAATCAAGCGGCATTATGAAGCTGAAGCAGCTTCCGCTGCCAGGAGAACTATCTACCTCGATTTGTCCGCCGTGAAGTTCTACAATGTGCTTCGTAATCGCCAGCCCGAGTCCCGTTCCCTCCCGGACGCCTTTCGTAGTCGATCCAACCTGATAGAACTTATCGAATATCGCGTCCAACTGCTCGGGCGCAATTCCGACACCGGTATCACGCACCGCGAAACGACAAAAACCCGGCTCATTCGCAAGCGACATGGATACGGCGATTGAGCCGCCGCGCGGGGTAAATTTCAGCGCGTTGCTCAGAAGGTTCAGTAAGACTTCGCGAAAGCGGCGGATGTCGGCATGCAGGACGTAATCCTCGGGCGCCGTCAGCTTCAGGTCAATAGATTTCGACTCTGCCGTTTGCTGAATGCCTTCCAGAATATTCCTTATTTCCGCGAGCGCTGGAAATGTCTCCCGCTGCAGTTCGAGGCTGCCGGACTCGATCTTGCTTAAATCGAGAATATCGTTAATCAGCTCAAGCAGGTGCTGCGAGTCGTGATGGATATGATTGACGAACCGTTGCTGCTTTTCATTGAGTGACCCCTGAATCTCCTCCATCAGCAATTGTGAAAATCCAATAATCGTGTGGAGCGGTGTGCGCAGCTCATGGCTCATGCTCGCCAGAAACTCGCTCTTGAGCCGGTCGGCCTCTTCTACTTCGCGATTGCGCTTCTCGAGCTCCGCGTTCTTGTCCTTGAGCTCCCGGTTAAAGCGGTCTTCCATGGCGCGCATCTCCTGTTCGATACGCCTGCGCTCAGTGACGTCGCGGATGATCGCAACAACCCGCATTTCTCCCCCCGCATCGATAGGGCTCAGACTGATCTCCACCGGAAATTCCGTGCCGTCTTTCCGCACTCCGCTTAGCGTGAGCCCACGGCCCATGGGACGAGTCTGTGGGTTCTTCCAGTAGCCCGTGCGTTGCCCAATGTGGGCCCCGCGCGATGCTGCCGGAACCAGAATTTCCACCGGCTGCTCGAGAAGTTCTTCGCGGGTATAACCGAACAGTGTCTCGGTCGCACGGTTCATCAGCACGATGTGACCGCTCGGATCCACCTTGACGATTGCATCCGGTGCGGCCTCAAGCAGCACTCGAAAGCGTTGCGCCGCTTCCGCCTGTTTGCGCGCACGATCCAGCTCTTCTATCAGGCCGGCTCGCTCCGCGTCGCTGAGTCCCGGCGCCTGAACCGGCGTCAGCATGAGGAATGCTCCACGGCGAACCATCGTGGGTCCAAACCATGGAGTGACCCGAACGCGGATCTCGATTGTATCGCCGGTCTTTTTCTTCCAATGCTGAAGGAGGTCATGAGCGCCGCCATCCTGCAAATCAGCTGTCCCGTTGAGATTGAGTTCCTGGCGCTGTGCTTCGGAAGACGTCGGCAACCGGTGGCCCAACACCTCACGTTCCTGCTGCCCAAGAAGTTCCGTGGCGGCGCGATTCCAGAGCCGGACCCTGCTTTCACAGTCCGTCGCGATAACCGGCGTCGGACATGCTGCTAAAGCGGTCAGCACCGGATCGAATAAAGGAGATATTGTCGGCATCATTTCGCTGCCTCCTGATCGCAGATTATCAGGGTTTATATAGGCTTGTGTAGAAACTGAATGAATAAAATCAAGCAATTGGCTGCGACTGGTAGATTTCCGGGGCATCGTGCCAGCTGAGACCCAAGTGTTTTTTTGCCTTGTATCGAACCGCACCCGGGTGCCCGCGCCGCGCTGATTGATTTTCTCCCGCAGCCTGCAACCACCGTGGCTCTTCGACGTTGCCCCGCAGCCCATCGCAGATACTGGCATTGGACCCAACTGGCGTGGCCGCAAAGCGCAGATGACCTGCCAGTGCCGGTCCCAGGTCCTGAGCCAAAACACGCAGCTGCCTTAGGCAGCTTCGCCGTTAACTATTGAAACTGAAGGCTGGAGGGGCCTGCCGATTCGGTCGCCTACCTGCATTCATCTCGTGCGGAGATTGAACGTGGCGACGGATCTGCAGTCATTCGGACAAGTTCCTCTCACGGCGCCCGCGGCGCCGGCGAGCGTTTCCCCGGGACTTCCGGCAAAACGAAGATCACGGCGGATTCCGCGAATAATTGCGTGGATTGCCGGAGCGCTGCTGACCGCGGCAATATTTCTATTTCCGTGGAATCGTACCAGTACAAAACATTCCTGGACGTTCGCGGTTATCGACCGCGGCGTCATCGAGTCAACAGTTACGACGAGCGGCAATCTCAATGCTGTCATCACCGTGCAGGTGGGGAGTCAGGTTTCCGGCAATATCATCGCCTTGCATGCGGATTTCAATACAAAAGTGAAGAGAGGTCAGTTGGTGGCTGAGATCGACCCTGCTCCTTTCCGGGCCGCGCTCGATCAGGCAGCTGCCGCGGTCGCCGCGGCCAAAGCGGCCGCCTCCACTGCCCAGGCAAGTCGTTCGAAAGCGGAGTCGGATCTGGCCGCTGTGAGCGCTCAGATCGCGAGCCAGCAGGCGAATCTTGTGAAGGCGCAGAGCGCCGCCGATTTCGCGAAAGTAGCCAATGACCGGCGCCAGATGATGGTCCGGAACGGCAGCACTTCCGTCGAAGACGCCGACACCTCGAAAGCTGCCTATGAACAGGCGCTCGCTTCCGTGGACGCGGCGAGCGCAGCCGTCACCGCGGCAGAGGCGAATCGGAAGTCTGCGCAGGATCAGGTCGATGTCACGAACCGCCAGTTCGAGCAGGCGCAGGCCGTGGTCCGGCAGAACGAAGCTGTGCTGGCGCAGGCGAGCCTGAATCTCAGCCATACGAAAATCCTGGCTCCGGTGGATGGCACGGTGGAGTCCCGCAACATGGACGTCGGACAGACCGTGGCCGCGTCCTTTCAGGCGCCGACTATCTTCCTGATCGCCCAGGATCTCACGAAGATGCAGGTGGATACCAATGTGGATGAGGCGGATATCGGTCGCGTGCAATTGGGGCAGACAGCCACCTTCACAGTGGATGCATGGCCCGGCCGGGTCTTCCACGGCACTGTGCAGCAAATCCGCCAGGCGCCGATCAACGTCCAGAACGTGATTACGTACAACGTGGTCATTCAGGTCTCGAATGAAGATCTCGCGCTGTTCCCCGGCATGACCGCAAATGTCACGATTTCCGTTGCTCGTTCGGCGGGAGCGTTGCGCCTTCCGAAGGCCGCGTTGCGTTATCGTCCGCCGGCAGGAGAATCGAAAGGAAGCGCGGCAGGAAATGCAGGCCAGATCGTTTACGTCCGCGGCGAGGACAATAATCCCCTTCCAGTTCGGATCTCCACGGGAATCTCTGACGCCAATTTTGTCGAAATCCTCAGCGGCCTGAGAGAGGGCGACCGCGTCATTACCGGAAATGCGTCCGCCGGAACCGCGAAACGAACCAGTACGCCGACCCGCGCTCCCGGACGCCGAATGGGCTTCTGAGGTTCGCATGAATACCCGCAAGCTCGCAGCCAGCATTCGGATTGCTTTCCGGGCTCTTCGCATCAACCGGATGCGATCATCCCTCACGATCCTCGGAATTGTAATCGGCGTGGCGGCCGTCATCGCGATGGTGGCAGTGGGCGCCGGCGCGGAAATCCGCATCCGCGAGCAAATCGCTTCGATTGGCAGCAACGTAACCATCGTGCTTTCCGGCAGCGTCACGAGTTCCGGAATACGGCTCGGCGCCGGGAACGCACAGACACTGACAGAGGACGACGCGAGAGCGATCGCGCGCGAATGCGATGCGGTGGCGTTGGCGGCCCCTGTAGTGCGTGGAGGCGCGCAGACTGTTTACGGCAATAACAACTGGGGGACGCAGATTCTCGGATCTACCCCTGACTATCTTCCCGTTCGCGACCTGGCGATTGAGGAAGGCCAGTCATTCGCCTCAGGTGATGTCGACAGTTCCGCGCGCATCGCTCTCCTGGGCAGAACGGTCCGGAATAACCTGTTCGCGGGCGAAGACCCAATTGGCAAAATCATCCGGATCAAGACCGTGCCCTTCACTGTTGCGGGTGTCCTCGAACCGAAAGGACAATCCCCCACCGGTCAGGATCAGGACGACCTGATCATCATCCCCATAAGCACTGCCAAAAAGAAAGTTCTGGGTGCCAGCCAGGCGAACCTCGCCGCAGTCGGCCAGATTGTGGTTCAGGGGAAGGAAGGCCGCGCCGCGGAAGTTCAGGATGAGATCGATCTTCTCCTTCGCCAGCGGCACCACCTGCAGGACAACCAGGAGGATGATTTCACCGTGCGGAACATGGAAGATGTCTTCAAAGCTCAGGAATCCTCGGCCCAGGTGATGTCGCTTCTTCTCGCGGCCGTGGCCTCGGTGTCACTGATCGTCGGCGGTATCGGAATCATGAACATCATGCTCGTGTCGGTTACCGAGCGTACCAAGGAGATTGGGCTTCGTCAGGCGGTTGGCGCGAAAACCCGCGATATTCTTGCTCAGTTTCTGATCGAAGCCGTTACGCTGTCGCTCGCTGGCGGCGTCGCCGGCATCACGCTCGGGATAACCGCGAGCGCTCTCATCTCCTGGTTAGCGGGGTGGTCGACCGTAGTCAGCCTCGCTTCGATCGCACTCGCCTTTCTTTTCTCCGCCTTCGTGGGCGTATTCTTCGGTTTCTATCCGGCGCGCAAAGCCGCCGGCATGGATCCGATTCAGGCGCTGCGTTATGAGTAGTCTGATCGAGGTGTCAAACCTCAGCAGAGTTTTCGATCTGGGCGAGCTTGCCGTTGTCGCCCTGCGCGACATCTCTCTGACGATCGAGCGGGGCGATTTCGTCGCGATCATGGGTCCCTCGGGTTCCGGAAAATCGACGCTGATGAACATCCTCGGCTGCCTCGACCGGGCTACCTCTGGAACCTACCGGCTGAATGGCGTCGAGGTTGAACGTTACGATCGCGATCAGCTTGCCTCCATTCGCAATCGAAGCATTGGCTTCGTCTTCCAGCAATTCAATCTGCTGGCGAGAACCAGCGCGATTGAAAACGTGGAGCTGCCCCTTCTGTACGCTGACCAGCCCGTGCCGGATTCACGGGCGCGCGCCCTGAAGGCTCTGGCCGCGGTAGGACTGGCCGACCGCGCGGATCACCATCCGAATCAGCTCTCCGGCGGCCAGCAGCAGCGCGTCGCCATTGCGCGGGCGCTGGTCAACAATCCGCAGATCGTACTGGCGGATGAGCCCACCGGCGCGCTCGATTCGCGGACCAGCATCGAAATCATGGCCATTCTCCAGCGCCTGAACCGGGAGCAGGGAATCACCATTGTGATGGTGACGCACGAGCCCGACATCGCGGCGTTCTGCGCACGCAATATCTATTTCCGCGATGGCCAGATTACGCGCAATGAGCTGGTCGCGCAGCCGCGGCAGGCGGAGCGCGAGCTTGCGAAGCTCGCACAGACTCACGCTCCCGCTGTTTGAGCGGTCCGCACGAAGAATCGGCGCTTGATCACTTCCACCAGCAGAAGATAAGTAGCGATCACAACAATCAGGAATGGAAAGAATGCGCCCGGCAGCGGCGTGAACCCGAGAGCATTTGCGAATGGCGAGAACGGCAGCAGCAGGGCCGCCACCACTGCCAGCGCAATCGTAGCCGTCAGCGGCATGCTGGGGCGATTGCGCCAGGGACTGGACTCCGTTCGAATCACGAACAGCACAAGCGTCTGTGTCGCGAGCGATTCCACGAACCACCCCGTATGGAACAGAGCTTCGTCCGCATGGAACAGGCGCAGCAGTACATAAAAGGTCAGGAAATCGTAGAGTGAGCTGAGCGGCGCGAGCGTGAGCGAGAATCTCCGGATAGCTGCGATGTCCCATTGCTGCGGAGAACGAAGATACGCACTGTCCACATTGTCAGTCGGGATCGTGATCTGCGAGATGTCGTAGAGAAAATTGTTTAGCAGGATCTGCGTCGGCAGCATTGGAAGAAAGGGCAGAAAAAAAGACCCCGCGGCCATGCTGATTACGTTGCCCAGGTTGGAACTGGTCCCCATCTGGACGTACTTCATTATGTTGCCAAAAGCTTTGCGGCCCTCGAGAATACCGGCATGCAGCACCTGGAGCCCCGGTTCGAGCAGAATCATATCCGCAGCCTCACGCGCAACATCCACGGCGGTTGCGACCGAGATACCCACGTCCGCCGCGCGCAATGAGGGCGCGTCGTTGATGCCATCCCCCATGTAGCCCACCACATGCCCGCGGCGCTTGAGCGCGAGAATGATCCGGTTCTTCTGCATTGGCGAAACGCGGGCGAAGACATCGAAGGTTTCCGCGGCATGTTCGAGCGCCGGGTCGGTCATCACATCGATGTCGTCTCCGCGAATGATCGATGTTACGTTCATGCCGACCCGATCGCAAACGTGGCGCGTGACAAGCTCATTGTCGCCGGTAATGATCTTCATGGCCACGCCATCGGCGCGGAGCGCAGTCAGCATTTCCGCGGCATCCTTGAGTGGGGGGTCGGAAAAAGCGATGAAACCGGCGAGACAGAGTCCGGTTTCGTGGGCAACCGTATACGCCTCCGCTATCTCTACTCGCTTCGAGGCCACGGCCAGTGTTCGAAACCCGCTTCTGCTCAGTTCCTCAAATCGGCTCTGACAGGCGGCGCGCGCGGCTTCATCCAGTTGGGTGGCGTGATCGCCATTCTGCGAGGTATTGCAGATAGAAAGAATTCCTTCGGGCGACCCCTTCGAGATGAGGATTCGTTCCGTTCCGCGCTCCATGACCACTGAAACGCGGCGGCGCTCGAAATCGAAAGGAATCTCATCCAACTTTCGGTAAGACGTGGACTGCTGGCACTCCGCGCTCAGAATCGCCGTATCCAGCGGGCTCCGGATGCCGGTCTCGTACCGGCTGTTCAGCCAGGCCAGCGTGAGAACCTCCGCAGACGGTGATCCATCCGGGCGAATCGCGCGTTCCACTTTCATCTCTCCGGCCGTCAGTGTCCCGGTCTTATCGCTGCAAAGAACATCGATGCTCCCTAAATTCTGAATCGAAGCCAGATGCTTAACGATGACCTTCCGCCGCGCCATCTCGATCGCCCCTTTCCCCAGCGTCACCGAGGTGATCATGGGCAGGAACTCGGGTGTCATCCCAACGGCAAGCGCCACCGCGAACAGCAGCGATTGAAACGCATTGTGGTGGAACGCGATGCTGATCACCAGCAGAAGCGAAAGCAGAAAAAGTACCGCCCGGAGGATGAATCCGCCGAATCGCCGCAGCCCCCGCTCAAATGCGGTTTCTTCGGGACGCAGCGCCAGCCGTTCCGCGATGCCGCCAAAAACGGTACGGGGTCCCGTCGTGGCGACCACCGCCTGCGCGACGCCGCTCACGACGTTCGTCCCAAGAAAAACCATGTAGGGCGAGTCCGGCCGGCTGACCGGCTGCTCGTCATTGGTTGCGGCCCGCTTCTCCACCGGAAACGATTCGCCCGTCAGTGCGGATTGCTGCAGATGCAAGTCTTTGCTTGCGAGAAGCATTGAATCGGCCGGCACAAGGTCTCCCGCGGAGAGCCAGATCAGATCTCCTGGGACGATCTTCCGCTGCGGCGCCTCCAACCACGCTCCATCGCGGAATACCGTTGCCGTTGGAAGAACGCGGCTGCGCAAGCGGTCCACCGCCGCCTGTGAGCGGTAAGTTTGCAAAAAATTAATCAGACCGCCGATGAATACGACGGCTACGATGATTTGCGCGTCTTTTACCTGCCCCACAAATCCATCAATCGCGGCCGCCACCACAAGAATGATCGCGAGCGGATCGAACAGCGCTCCCAAAAACGTCAAGAGTCCCGCGTGGCTCTTTGGCGCAACAGGCTCGTTCGGTCCGTTTGCGGCCAAAGCCGCTGCGGCGGCCGCGCCGGTCAAACCAGCCCGAACGGGACGCCTGTCAGCATTTGTTTCAAGCACCGTCCTGCCGGTCTGCACGTTTGCATCCGGTGAAATGCAGGGAAATCCAGCGAGAACATTCCGTCGCTGCCTTGCTTTGAGTGTGAACACGCAATTCCTGGGCGCACCCACTCAGACAATAGCGTCATTCCTTTCGATGATCTTGTGTTTTCATATCATTCGTCTTTGGCCCGGCGAATGCACAATTCGAGGCCATAAGTGGTTGCCTGCGCCGTTCGGACGAGGAGAGATTTCGACGCGGGCCGCCACAGGTGAACTATGTTTCGGAGTTTTCGCTCCGGCGGCTTGTCCGGGCGGTGGCATGTGTATCTGTCCGTCCAAACGAGTTTTATCGGGCGCGGCGATCGTGAGTATTCGACCCCGCGCCCGGCTGCTTTTCTGAGAAGGCGGATTTGTGATCCTCGAGTATCCTTGTCCACGGCGATTTTTCCGATTCAGCGTCGCTTGACCCGTCGACCTGGAAACGAATCATGCGGTCATCGAAGTTTTCAAAAGGTTTCCGCGGCTCGCCAAAAGGCGAGGCCTTGCCCGCTGGTGGACGTGATTCGCCAGCGGCTTCTTATTGCTCTGCCCGAGCGTTCTCCGCGAGTAGTTCCCGCATCACTTCTTCATTCAGTCTGTAGTCCCGGTAAGTCGAGGTCGTTTGCTGCGTGGAATGGAACCCGAGTCGCGAAATCGAAAGTGTCAGAGACAACCGGCTCAGCATGGGCAGATCCGCGGGTTCGGTCTCGAATGCGAATTGAGTTCCCGGCAGCACACGGGCGAAAATGCCGAAGATGGAAACCGGTGCGGTGACGCTCGCTTCGGCCCGTACAATCCTGCAGGTTTCTTTCTCTACCCAAAGAAAACCATTCATGCGTGCAAGGATTTTCGCCTCGCGGCTGAGTGCTCCCTTGCGCGCATTGGGCGCCGCCGCCAGTACCCACACCCCGTGCCCATCCGCCAGCGTCGCTTCGCGAGCGAACGTGAAATGAAACGCAGCGGGCAACTCCGTGATGAACATGCCGTTCTGTCTGCGCTGCTGGAGGTAGCCCGAGGTTCTTTTCTCGTGCGCCTTCGCGTTCTCCGCCTCCCGGCGCGCCTTCTCCGCCAGCAGCTTCCGCAGTTCCCGCACACGTTCCGTCTCCGGGAGCGGTTCGTCGTTGTTCGCGATCGGCATATAGTAGTCCGATCCATCGATCATCACGACCAGATGAGTCCGGCTCACGAGCCGGCCGCCGCTCCGGGATTCATCGCGCTGCACGAAGGCGTAGCCGGGAACTGCGTCCCAGGCCTCGCGCAGGAGGGCCATGGAGCGGTGCACGATGCCACCGATGTCTGCGTCTTCGCACGGCGCCATCTGAGCTGCCGCGAGCAGCGCCCAGACTAAATACTGATAACCGGGCATGGAGAATTCCGGATAATCGCATAGGCGTGTTGCCCCAGATATTGCGAGGCGCCGGAGTGCCTGCCGATCACCAGCAGATCCGCGCCGAATTCTTTGGCGGCACTGGCAACAATCTGTGCGGTTTCGCCGGCGCCGACAAATACTTCGCCCTCGATGCCGATGTCACTCTTCAGCGCCTTTACCAGGCTTGTGCCTTCGTCCGTGATCGCCTCGCTGAAAATCCCTTCGCCGGTGTAGTAAGCGGGCGGCCACGGTGCAGCCGCGTGCACGATGCCGAGATCGGCCCCATATTCCTTTGCGATCCACGCTGCCCATTCGAGGATGCTGCGGCTGCGAGGACTCAGATCGACCGCGCACAACACCTTTCGGCAATGAACATTCTCGAGCGGCGGCGCGAGTTCAGCATGCACCGAGGTCCATACAGGACATTCGGCATCGTGAAGAACCTTCGCCGTGACCGACCCGAGCAGTAAGCGGCGAAACACGCCCAGACCGTGCGACGGGATCATGATCAGATCCGCGCCCCAGCTCTTCGCCGCGGCTGCGATCGCGGCCGCCGGATCGCTGCCCGTCTCGCATTCGACCCGCGTACAGAAATATCGGAGGTCCCCCCTGGCGAACTGATTTAGTTGTTCGCGTCGCCCCGGCATCAGGGCCTCGGGCGGATTATGTTCACCCGGCCCCACAATATTCATCAACATAATCTCCGCCTGGAAGCGGCCGGCAAGAGCCTCCGCATATCGGGCCATTCCCGAAGAAGCAGGAGAGAAGTCGACGGGAAAGAGAATTCGTTTGATCTGTGGCATGCATTCCTGGGTGTGCATCCCAACGACCAGCAAATGGCGCGGTTTCACTTGTGATTGCCGGCCCATTTGCGGCTTCATGCGTGAAATCGATGAAGTTTCCCGCCCGATAGGGTGATATCGCGCAGCAGCGCCTGGCACTCCGTCGGCGATAGCCAGGAAAAACAGCGAGTTGCGCGGTTTACTGTGTTGGGCGCCGAATCGCAGACACGATATCGAAGTACAGCCCGGAAAAGAAGCGGGTGGACGCCGAGATTGCCCGCGATGTGGTGCGCCGTTGCACTTCCGCACGCAGCGATGAGCTGCTTTGAAACGCGGCAACGGCGCAGAACTCGCCATCTATCGCCGAATCAGATGCGCCAGATCGCGCCAATCCGCGCCCAGCGCAATTTCTTAAGATCGTTCCGAGCACTCTTCCGGGCTGACGGTGAGCCGGCAAAAGAGAGAGCCGGTTCGATCCCCGGCGAGCGCGTTCCTCTTCACGCCAGAAGCCTTTCAATCTCGCTGCGCAACGCTGTCAGGCTTACCGGCTTTGTGATGTACCCGCTAAATCCCGCGCGGATTGCCTTGTCGTGATCGCCCCGCATCGCACTCGCCGTCAGGGCGATAATCGGCAGGCTTCGGAGACTGTCAAACCGCCGCATTTCCTCTACCGTCGCGTAGCCATCGAGCCGCGGCATGTGGATATCGAGAAGAATCAGGTCCGGATCCTCAGTCCTGGCCAACTCCACCGCTTCCACGCCGTCGGCTGCTTCGCAGACCGCGTAGCCCGCATGCTCCAGCAGCGTTCGGATCAACTCGCGGCTGCTGGCCTTATCGTCCGCGATCAATATCTTTTTCATTGTTTCTCATGGAGAGGCATGGTGAAGCTGAAGCAGCTGCCCTTGCCCGGTTCGCTTCGTGCCCAGATCCGTCCGCCGTGCATTTCAACAAGATGGCGCGTAATGGAGAGACCCAGGCCTGTGCCTTCACGAACACCTTTGGTTGTGGGGCTCACCTGATAAAACTTATCAAAAATCGCTTCTTCCTGTCCCTCCGGAATCCCGATGCCCGTGTCCTGCACGCGGAAGCAGCAGAATCCCGGCTCGGTGGGCGTCGTGTCCACCAGGATGCGGCCCCCCTCGGGCGTAAATTTCAGTGCATTGCTCAGCAGATTGATCAGAATCTCCCGGAACCGGACCATATCGGCGTCCAGCATATGTTCGCTCTCGATCCGCATTTCGAGGTGAATCGATTTTAATCCGGCCTCCCTGCTGAAGCCGTCTATGGCGCTCCGTATCTCCGCGGCCGCGTCGAAAACTTCCCGGCGCAGCTCGATCTTTCCCGATTCGATTTTGCTTAGATCCAGAATGTCGTTAATCAGTTCGAGCAGATGCTGAGAATCGCGATGTATGTGATCCACAAAGCGGCGCTGCCTGTCGTTCAGCGGTCCCTGAATCTCTTCCGCCAGAAGCTGCGAGAAACCAATGACAGTATGCAGGGGGGTGCGTAACTCATGGCTCATGCTGGCGAGAAATTCGCTTTTGAGGCGGTCGGCGCGCTCGACCTCCCGGTTACGGATCTGGAGCTCGTCATTCTTCGCCGCGAGCGTCTGGTTGAAATGGTGCTGCATCGCGCGCATCTGTTCTTCAATCCGCCTTCTCTGCGTCACGTCGCGGACAATAGCGATGGTCCCCACCTCATCCGCTGTCTGAACCGGACTCAGGCTGATCTCGACCGGGAACTCCGTGCCATCTTTCTTCACCCCGCTGAGCGTGAGACCATGTCCCATCGGCCGCGCCACCGGGTTTTTCGAATATTCCGAACGATCGCTCTCATGGCGATGGCGGTACGCCGGAGGTACCAGAATCTCCACCGGCTCGCCGATGAGCTCGTCCCGGGTATATCCGAACAGAGATTCGGTTGCCTGATTAATCAGTACGATCCTGCCGCGCGAATCCACTTTAACAATGGCATCCGGCGCAGCCTCCACAAGCTCGCGGAAACGCGCCCATTCTTCGGCATTCGCCCTTGCCAGGGCAACGTCCTCCCTGAGTCGAGCCCGCTCCAGCACCTCGCGCTTCTGCTCCGATAGATTCGTCACGATCAATAAAAACCCGAGTCGGGCGCCATCCGTCCCGGTCCATTCGGCGATCCTGAATCGCCCTTCGATGTCTTCACCGGTCTTTGCTTTCCAGACAGAATCGCCGTATTCACCCTGGTGGAGCAAGGTGTCTGCCAGACTTTTCGCGAACGCAAGACTCGCTTTCTCCCCCAACATCGGCAGGGGCAAGCCCAGGACTTCGCCTTCCTTCCACCCGAACAGGGCTTCCGCCGCACTGCTCCATAGACGTATTCGCCCGCCATTGTCCAGTGCGATCGCAGGACTGGGGCACAGATTGGACAGCGCCTTCAGGGCGGGTGCGATAGCGGCGTTGTGAGTGTCTTGCATCGTGCGGCAGTGGTGCGTGAAGAGCCTCAGGTTACCAGCGTGAAAAGGCGCAGGTGGCTCAGGACTTTGCGGGAGCCGGAAAATCGAGATTGTGCTTTCTCATCTTGTAGCGCAGGGCATCCCGCCCGATTCTCAGAGCGCGGGCGGCCTGCGATTGATTCCCGCCGGCTTTTGCGAGCGCTTCTGCGATCAGTCGTTTCTCATGATCCTCAAAGCTGGCGTCGCCAGCGATGGACGCGCCTGTGGCCGCACCACCGGGAGCCATTGAGGGAAACCGCAGGTACTCAGGCAGATCCTGGATGTCGATCGTTTCTCCCAGCGCCATCATGCAGCCGTGGCCGATCACGTTCTCCAGCTCCCGGACATTTCCAGGCCATTCGTGCCGCGCCAGCATGATCTGGGCGCGCTGGGTAAGATCGCGAACGTCCTTGTGAAACTGTCGCGAATACTTCTCGATCAGGAACCGCGTCAGCAGCGGAATGTCCTCCTTGCGCTCGGCAAGTGAAGGCGTCCGGATTTCCACCATCGACAGCCGGTAAAAGAGGTCTTCCCGGAAATGCTTCTCCGCAATCGCGGTCTTCAGATCCCGATGAGTGGCCGCGATGACCCGCGCTTCGATCCTCCGCGGCGTCAGCGACCCGACGCGCAGCACTTCCTGATTCTGGAGAACCCGCAACAGCTTCGCCTGCGTGGCCAGCGGCATATCGCCAATTTCATCAAGAAAAATCGTCCCTTTGTCGGCGTGCTCGAACATTCCCACCTTGTCGCGGTCGGCGCCGGTGAAAGCGCCGCGAACATGGCCGAACAGCTCGCTTTCAAAGAGTGTCTCCACGACCGCCGAACAATTCAGGACCACGAAGTTCCCGTTTTTCACCGGGCTCGATTCATGCAGCGCCCGGGCAACCAGTTCCTTGCCGGTGCCGGTTTCACCTGTCACCAGTACGGTCCGATAATGCGGAGCCACTCGTCGAATTCGCGAGAACAGTTCCCACATTGCGGGACTGCGCCCCACCATGCCGTGAAACTGCGAGTCCTGAAGTACGCGGTCGTCGATCCCCGTCGCACGCTCGCGGCGCCGCGCTTCTTCGGCAAGCCGGGCAATACGCTCTCGAAGTAATGGAATCGAAACAGGCTTATTCAAATAATCGGCAGCGCCTTTGCGTATTGCCTCCACAGCCGATTCACTGGTGTAGTGCGCTGTCATCAGCACAACGTCGATTGCGGGGTCAAAGGCTACGACCCGTTCGAGAACCTCCATGCCGCTGAGCCCCGGCATCACCAGATCGGTGAGTACGATCTGGGGGTGCTCCCGAAAAACAATTTCGATGCCTTCTTCCGGATCCTGAGCGGTAAAAATCCGAATGCCCTCGTTCTCGAGAGCGGTGGCAAGAAGCTCCAGGCTCCCCGCATTGTCGTCAATAATGACGAGAGAGATATCATTCCTGCTGTCGCCCATACTCAAAGCAAGTTTACAGCGTGAGCCCTGATTCCTGGGGAAATTACCGTATGGGGCGGGGATCGCGAGGTCTTTTGAATTCCTCCGCTGAGGCTTTGGAATCCAATGCCGGCGTGTGGCGCTAAGTCATTTGCAATCTTGACCGGTGTGTCTCCGAGGGCATTCTCGGGCGTCATCTGACGCAACATTGCGGGTGATCCGGGGCAGGTCGGCTCAGACGCTGATGACCGGACACGGAGATTCCCGGATGATGTCGTAGGCATGAGCGCTGAAGCCGTCCAGCCGGTTCTGAATGGCGCCGCGCCCGATGACCATGAGGTCGGCTCGCCTCCGCAATGCGAGATCCCGCAGGCGGATCGCTGGATTCGGATCGCCCATTCTGAGATCGACGGTTGAGAACCGGCGGTCAATTTCCACAGCTTGAGTGGATGCCGCCACCTCCACAATTTCCTCGAGATGAGGGCCGGCGGCCTCTGGGACCGTTACCCCCTCCGCCACGGCATGCACCACTTCCACCTCTGCCTGGGTGTCCCTCCCGAGTTGAAGCGCAAATTCCGCCGCGCGCTGGCTTTGCGGCTTCAGATCGATTGCTGCCAGAATCCGTCGCGGCTGCGGATGGGCGCGGTGAGACGGTTCGGGGACATGGGCATCGGTCCAGATAGGGACATCCAGCTTGCGCAGCATGCGTGCCGTGACGGAGCCGATCAGAAGGCGGCGAAAGCCTCCGTACCCATGGGTGGGCATCGCAACCAGATCCACGCGACGGGCCGTTGCCTCGGTGCGGATGACATCGGACGGTGATCCGGCCGCCGCAATCAAAAGCGTGTTGACGTTCGGGAGTTGTTCTTCGGCGAACTGCCGAAGCCTCCGCTGCGTTATGGGCTCCAGCGCTCCGCAATCGTCCACCGTCACACCGGCAACTTCCGGAAAGGGCGGCGCTGCCTGATAGGCATGCACCAGAATCACACGGCTGTCGTAAAGCTTCGCCAGTGCGTAAACGAAGGGCGCCGTTGCGCGCGAACGCTCGGAAAAATCGATCGGGAAAAGAAGGTTGCGAATACGCATCGTGGGTCTCGCTGCCGTTTAAGGGCATTTGTAGCCCCAATGCGGCGCGATGGGATTCATGGGGCTTGATCGCGCCCCGATCCAGGGCCTGAGTGAAATCACTCACGCGGCGCGTGGCATCCCGCAGCGTCCGCTGGTTTTGACGCGTAAATCATTCAAACTGCATTCATGGTTTTCGGAACAATGTCTGCCTTCCATTCCCCACAATGGATAAGGCGCTCATTCTCGATCGGTTGCAGTTCGCCTTCACGATCACACTCCACTACATCTTTCGCGGAAAAACAGCGTCTGGACAATCCGCTCGAAGTGCCCCGGGCGCTGGGTCTTCTCACGACGCGTGACTGGAGCGGCAAGGTACGCGGACTCGATATGTTCCCCCGCGAAGACTGGCCGGACAACATTCCGCTGCTCTATTTCAGCTACCACATCATGGTGGGACCTGGCACCATCATGCTGGCCGTGATGGCAGTCAGCGCCCTGGAACTCTGGCGAAAGAGTTTCTTCCGGCGTCGCCCGCTGCTGTGGATTCTGATGTTGTCTTTCCAATTCCCCTGCATCGCCGCCACCTTTGGCTGGATGACGGCGGAAATCGGCCGCCAGCCCTGGCTGATTTACGGCCTCATGCGCACCGCGCAGGGAACATCTCCCCACGTCTCAGGCGGTAACAGTCTGTTTACTCTGCTCGGCTTCATGGGCATCTATACGATTCTCGGCATTCTTTTCTGTTCCTGATCTGGCGCGAAATCGATCACGGTCCCGCCAGAAAGGAACTCGCCGCTCCGGCGCTTTCTCACTACTAAGGACAGATGGAAATGGAAACACTTTGGTTCTGCATTGTCGCCGTCATGCTGACGGTGTATGTTCTGCTCGACGGCTTCGATCTGGGCGTGGGCATCATTCATCTGATTGCCGCCCGTACAAACGGGGAAAGGTCGGCCCTGATTTCATCCATTGGCCCGGTTTGGGATGGCAATGAAGTGTGGCTGCTGGCCGCCGGCGGTACGCTCTACTTCGCGTTCCCAGGCCTTTACGCGTCGGGCTTCAGCGGCTTCTATCTCGCCCTGATGATCGTGCTCTCGCTGCTGATGCTCCGGGGCATTGCCGTTGAATTCAGGGGCCACATTCGTAACCGCATGTGGAGTTCATTCTGGGATGTTGTCTTCAGCGGGGCCAGTCTGCTGCTCGTGATTTTCTATGGCACGGCGCTCGGGAATATTGTCCGCGGCGTTCCCCTGGATAAAGACGCTATTTCTTCGTACCCCTGTGGACGACCTTCCGTACCGGCTCCGAACCCGGCATTCTGGACTGGTATACCGTCCTGGCCGGAGCCGCCGTGTTTCTCGTGCTGACGCTGCACGGTGCGCTCTGGGTCAACCTGAAAACGTCCGGCGAGCTGCAGCAGAAGTCCCGCTGCATCGCTTCCTCCGTTTACTGGGCCGCGAGCGCCGCGGTGTTCGCTATTACCGTATGCAGCTTTCTTGTGCAGCTACAACCCGAAAAGAGATTCACCGCTCATCTATCGGTCTGGCGTCATATCGCCCCTGATGACCTTGCGTTCGTGTGGAAGCCGATAAGGCGGAGAACCCCGGACGCCCCTGCGGTGGCAAGATGACCATGCCGGCCCTCGCGCATTTCCGCTTTGCGCGATAGTACCCAGTGAGTCTGAGCACTATCACGCAGACCAAACGCTCCGCTCGTCCCGAGCGCTTTCTTTTCAATATTTCGGCCACTTCCAGACGTGGCGAAGTCCGTGCACAACCGAGCGCCGTGACCTCGTCTCTTACTGGTTCGCCGAATCCCGAGCACTCGCTCGCGCGAGTTCTCTCTGCTTACATCGCTGCGGGACTGCTTTTCATGCTTCTGCCGGGAACGTTTCTTGGTGTCTGGAATCTGCTGTCAATCAGCGCGGAGCACTCCGCGTCCTCGCTTTCAGGCGCATGGATTCAGGCGCACGGCCACGCGCAGATTTTCGGCTGGATTGGGACGTTCATCATCGGCATCGGCTATTATTCGCTCTCGAAGATGGGAGCGATCCCGGCTTTCGCCGCCCGGCGCGCCTGGACGAGTTGGATGCTGTGGACGGCCGGAGTTCTGCTTCGCTGGTGCGCCAACGTAACGCTCTGGCACTGGCGAATTCTGCTGCCGCTCTCCGCGGCATTCGAACTCAGTGGATTTCTCATTTTCTTCCTGACGATCAGCCGGCACAAATCGAACAGCCCGCGCCGCCACCCGGAGACGTGGATGTTGCTCGTCGTCGCCTCGACTTTTGGCTTTCTGCTGCTCCTGTTATTCAACGCAGCGCTCGCGGTCGTTCTTGCGGGCCGGGCGGCTGGGCCTGAAATTCCTCACGGACTGGACCAGCGTTTCCTCGTTCTGGCAACGTGGGGAGTGCCGGTGCCCGCTGTCTGGGGTTTCAATGCCCGGTGGCTGCCGGCATTCATGGGTCTGCCGCGCTCACGCACGCGCGGCCTCGGGATCGCCATGCTGCTGATGGCAGCGGGCGTCATGTTGGCGTTCATCGGATATTTCGGGGTCGCGTTCACCGTACTCCTGACCGCCGCGGTAGCGGCTAGTGCCTCGCTGAGAATCTTCTCGCGCGCGGAGCGCCCGGCGATTCTCCAGGGTGTCCATCGGTTCTTTCCGGCCTTCGTCCGGCTCAGCTACGTCTGGCTCGTGATCTCGGCGCTGCTGAGCGTCTGGGCGGCGGCCGCAGACCGCAATGGAGGAATTTGGGGAGCTTCGCGCCACGCCCTCACAGTCGGCTTTCTCGCAGGAATGATCTTCGCGATTGCGCCGCGCATTCTGCCTGCATTCGCTGGGGGACGCGAGCTCTATAGCCGCACGCTGATGCTGATTTCCGGTGCGCTCCTGAATCTCGGCTGCCTGCTGCGAGTCGCCTCAGAAATACCCGCGTACGAAGGCCACTACCGTTTCGCCTGGCAAGTCCTGCCCGGCTCTGCTGTTATCGAATTGACCGCCGTTACACTTTTCGCGCTCAACATCGCGCTCACTGAGGTGCGCGCGCCAAAGCCGGTGGTCGATTCCACGCTCTATCAAATCTCCAGCACCCCGAAGGCAACTCAAATATGAAAAAACTCTGGATTGCCTTTGCTCTTGTCATGGCGGTGTCCTTTTCCGTTCTCGGATGGATCGGCACGCGAATTAATCAGGAGAAGCCGCCCCGCGATGGGCGACCGATGTCGCCCATCCCGACGCTGGTGCAACGCAATTGGAGGGTAAATCAATGGAAATCACCGTACAGCAAGTGGCCGGAGCTTGCTTTTCGATCGAAAGCCACGGGCGCCGCATTATCTGCGATCAGCCACTCGAGAATGGCGGAACAGGCCTGGGGTTGAGCCCGCCGGAGCTACTGCTCGCATCGCTTGGCTCGTGTGCCGCCTGGTGCGCGTATCAATACCTGCAGGCTAAGCATCTGCCGGCTACCGGGCTGATCGTCCAGGTCGAGGCCGAGCGGGCGACATCGCCGGCGCGCCTTGATCATTTCCAAATTGCGATTACGTTGCCACACCTTGCCGATGAGCAACATATCGGAGGGCTCGCGTCGTCCGTCGAACGTTGCCTGATTCATTACACGCTTCTTCATCCCCCGTCGATCCAGCTATCTGTGTTCGGCAAAGGCGGCGTGTTGAACGAGCCAGGCGAGGCCGGAACGCGTGGTGTTCCCGGCGAAGTGCGCCAGGTGACTCAGGACAGTTGAGCCCAGATACTCAAACGAGTGTCGGAGATTCCATAACCCCTTCAGTTCTGTTAGCTCGTCATGGAAAGCTCGCTGCATCTGTTATCGGCCATGGATCAGACACTCGCGCCTTCCGGCACGGCCTCAGACACACCGCTATCAGTTAACGAACTCAGGCGCCTGCACGCCTACTGGCGCGCGGCTAATTATCTCTCGGTAGGCCAGATCTATCTGCTTTCCAATCCGCTTTTGCGTGAGCCTCTGCGGCGGGAACACATCAAGCCGCGGCTTCTCGGTCACTGGGGGACAACTCCGGGGCTCAATTTTATCTATGCCCACATGAACAGGGCCATATGCACGTACGATTTGAACGCAATCTATGTTTGCGGGCCAGGGCATGGGGGACCCGGGATCGTGGCCAACACGTGGCTGGAGGGCACCTATTCCGAGCTTTATCCTGCTGTTTCACAGGACATTGAAGGAATGCGCCGCCTGTTCCGTCAGTTCTCGTTTCCGGGTGGCATTCCCAGTCACGCGGCGCCGGAAACTCCGGGATCGATTAACGAAGGAGGAGAACTCGGCTACTCCCTTCTCCATGCGTACGGGGCAGTGTTCGATAATCCGGATCTTCTGGCCTGTTGCGTGGTCGGTGATGGCGAAGCCGAAACGGGTCCGTGCGCCACCAGTTGGCACTCCAACAGGTTTATCGATCCTGCGCGGGATGGCGCCGTCCTTCCGATTCTCCACCTGAACGGCGCCAAGATCGCCGGCCCGACTCTGCTCTCCCGTATCCCCCACAACGAACTGGAAGCGCTATTTGAGGGTTACGGCTACAGATGCTGGTTCGTGGAAGGCGATGATCCTTTCGAAATGCATCAGAAGATGGCCGCGACCCTCGATGTTGTCATATCCGAAATTCGGGATCTTCAACGCGCGGCACGCGCCTGTCTCCTGCCGCAAACGTATTCCTGGCCGATGATTATTCTTCGCTCGCCCAAAGGGTGGACGGGGCCGAAGATGCTGGATGGCCAAAGAATCGAAGGCACATTCCGCTCTCATCAGGTCCCGCTCACTAAAGTCCGGGAACGTGACGAAGAACTGAAGATGCTGGAAGAGTGGATGCGCAGCTACCGGGCGGAAGAACTGTTTGACGCCACAGGCCGCCTGCTGCCGGAATTGCAGGAGCTTGCGCCGAAGGGCTCCAGACGCATGGGCGCAAATCCCCATGCGAACGGCGGACTCTTGCTTCGCGACCTCGCGTTGCCTTCATTTCGCAACTACGCCGTTAATGTGTCGGCTCCTGGCTATGCCTCTGCACAGGCAACCCAGGTGATGGGTACGTATCTCCGCGACGTCATGAAGCTGAATCTCGCTTCAAAGAATTTCCGGGTCGTGTCGCCGGATGAAACAGCGTCGAACCGCTGGAGTGCCCTCTTCGAGGTGACGAATCGCGTCTGGGAGGAGGAGTTTCAGAGCGACGACGATCATCTCGCGCGGAACGGCCGAGTGATGGAGGTTCTCAGCGAACACATGTGCCAGGGATGGCTTGAGGGCTATCTGCTGACTGGCCGCCATGGATTCTTTTCCTGCTATGAGGCTTTCATCCACATCGTCGACTCCATGTTCAACCAGCACGCAAAATGGCTGAAGGCGTGTTCGGAAGTGCCGTGGCGCAGGCCGATAGCCTCTCTCAATTACCTGCTGAGCTCACATGTCTGGCGTCAGGATCACAACGGATTCAGCCATCAGGACCCAGGGTTTATCGATCATGTGGTGAACAAGAAGGCAAAGATCGTCCGCGTCTATCTTCCGCCCGATGCAAATACATTGCTTTCCGTAACGGATCATTGCCTCCGCTCACGAAACTACATCAACGTCATCGTTGCCGGAAAGCAGCCCGCGCCGCAATGGCTCACAATCGAGGAGGCCGTGCGTCACTGTACTGCTGGTCTGGGCATCTGGGACTTTGCAAGCAACGATCAGGGCGTCGAGCCTGACGCCGTGATGGCTTGCGCCGGCGACGTGCCCACCCTCGAAACCCTTGCCGCCGTGGATTGGCTGCGGCGCCATCTGCCGGATTTGAAGATCAGAGTCATCAATGTAGTCGACCTGATGACCCTCCAGCCCCCATCCGAACATCCGCACGGTCTGTCAGATGCCGACTTTGACGCGCTGTTCACGAAGGATAAACCGATCATTTTCGCCTATCACGGTTATCCATGGTTGATTCACAGGCTTTCGTACAAAAGGGTGAATCAGCGCCTGCATGTTCGCGGATATAAGGAAGAGGGCACGACCACCACGCCGTTTGACATGTGCGTGCTGAACGAGCTCGACAGATTTCATCTCGCAATAGACGTGATCGAACGTGTTCCCCGGTTCGCGGCGCTCTCTGGTCATCTGGTTCAGAACCTTCGTGACAAGCTGACGGACCACAGGCTCTACATATGTGAGCACGGCGAAGACATGCCTGAGGTGGCGAATTGGAAATGGGGTTCGACTGAGAAGACCCGTGCCTTGCATTAATTCGGCGCTGCGGCAGGCGGCTGAAGGGCGGCCCGTAAGTCTTCAGGCTTGAGATCGCATATGAGATGAAATGCCCATCGGTTCAGGAAATGCAGCACGCACGGAGACCGAATACCGAAAGACAGCCGGTTTTCTTCAGTCAGAGGTGCATCATGCGTCAATTTTTCAGCGCGTTCTTTATCTTCGTCGGGCTGGCGGCCGGCGATACACTCACGTTCAATATCAGCGGAACCGGAAGCGGCCACTGGGGCGCCCAGACCTTTACCGATGCCGCCTTCACCTTTACCTTTCTCCTCCAGGATGCGGACAATCTCCGGCAGCCCTCATGCTGCGCGATTGTCCGGTCCACGCCCGCCGGCACTTCAGGGACGGTGAGCGTAGCTGGCTTCGGTACCTCCAGTTTTGGCGCCAATGGGAATCAGGCGGTGTTCGTAAATCCCGCTGCTTCTTCCGTGGGCATCTGGCACTACAACCTCTCGGATTTCCTGACGGTTGCGAACCCGGCGTTCTCTGCCTGGGATCTGAGCACTACGATTGGACCGTTTACAGGGACTACCTTTGCCTACTCGCTGTCTTTGGATCTTGGACCGGGGGTTGGCCTGGCGTTCACGTCCGTCAGCAATGTTACTTTCAGCGCGCGGCGGGGCACCCGCGGTGGTGTCCCTGCGGTCGTGTCGATGAGCCCAGGCTTTGGCAATTCGAGTTCCGGCGTGGCAAACACATTTCAATTCGTAGTCTCAGATACCGCGGGTGTCTCGGATCTGCAGGGCATGAACATTGTGTTCTCGGACGCCAGGCTGAATCGAACGGGTGATCCGTACGCCTGCTGGCTATGGTTCCAACGATCCGACAATACGCTATCGGCTTACAACAAAGGCGTCTGGCGTACTGCGCCGGTTGGGCCCGGCGGCTCCATTCTGAATGGAAACCTTTGCTCTGTCGATACAGCCGCCGCTGTAAGCGCCACCGGCGGTAACAATCTGTCGCTGTCGGCGCCTGTCACATTCGAAAACCAGCCGGTTCAGCCGGACACGATGCAGGCGTATGTGCGGGCGGCGAACAACGAGAACGTGGATTCCGGTTACCAGCAGGCCGGAATGTTCACCGTTTACGCCGGCCCCAGTCCGAACTTCACTATGAATGTCACGCCGGCATTCCGGGACGTGGCGCTCGGTTCTGACGCAACCTATACGGTGACGGTGGTACCCAAGCCGGGGTTCAACGAGACCGTAACTTTCTCAGCCGATGTGGGCGTGTATGGCCCCACTTCTACGTTCGAACCGAGTTCCATAACAGGAGCCGGATCTTCGATATTGACGGTGACTACCCACGGGATAGCGGATAATATTTTCCCGCCCTATTTGGGCGGTGGGTATCCTGTCAGCGTAAGCGGTCAGTCGTCTTCCGGGCAAATCGGTCAGGCAGTAGACCTGCTGGTAGAAGTCGACGCGCCGGCTGTCCAGGTGTTTGACTCGCCGGGCAGTACTCTAAGTCACGTCTATACCGTTGCCCTCCGCGATGCCATTGCCGACTCCAACTGGGCTACCGGTATTACCGGGTTCAACCTGTTGTTCGCTCCTTCCCTTGACGGCAGGCGGGCCTGTTGGGTTTTCTACGACGGGACGACGCTCTGGCTGGCCAGTGACGACTCCTCCACGTGGACATCCGCGGGTCCTTTAGGCTCGATCAGGACTGCGCAGAATAGTCAATGCACGGCGGGTGGCCCAGCCGGGTCTCCAGGGCCCAGGCTCTACCCGCATATTGGGTGGCAGGTGAATGTTCCGATTACATTCAATCCCGGCTTCGCAGCGGGTGCGAACCTCCTTTGGGTGCGGGCAGGTAATCTGGCCGGATTTGGCTCTGATTATTTTTGGTATGCGCCAATAACGTATCACGGCGTGAATTAGAGCCTCCCGCTGGATCTTCCGCCCTGGACGGTCCCCGCGCTTCACCTGCGTCAATTCGCGCCTCGACCCGGTCTCAACAACCGGGCCGAGCCATCGATTTACACCAATCGGCGCTGACGATGCTTCCAGTCTTCGTGTCCGGGTTGGGGGCAGGCATCGTTCGAATTGCGTCCGTCCCGCGTGGTACGCAGTATGCACATAGCGGACGCTGGATAACATGCCTTTTCTCGCCGAAGGTAAAAATCGCCCTGGACACCGGGGAATCGCCGCAGTCGGTCCCTATGTGGCCGCAGCCTGTATCGCCACAATTGGATGGAATCTGGCGGCGCGTTCCTGGCTGTCGTCCCCTGTCGCGACGGTGCCTCTGATAGTTGTGCTGGTGGCCGGCGGCACGCCTTTCGTGGTGAAACTCCTGTACGGCGCTTTCCGATTGCAGTTTGGGTCCGACCTGCTGGCCGGACTTTCCATCGTTGTTTCTGTGATTCTGCGGGAGTACCTCGCCGGCGCCGTCATATTGCTTATGCTTTCCGGGGGCACGGCACTCGAAGAATTCGCCCTGAAAAGAGCATCGAATGTATTGAAGGCTCTCGCGAACCGCATGCCCCAGCTGGCGCATCGCATAACTTCTTCGGCTCCGGAAGATATTGCGCTCGCCGCGGTGCGCGTTGGCGACCTGCTCGTTGTTCTTCCTCATGAAACCTTTCCTGTCGACGGTGAGATTGTAGAAGGCCAGGGTTCGGCGGACGAGTCCTTTCTGACGGGAGAGCCCTATCGAATTTCAAAGATTCCCGGGTCGGACGTGTTGTCGGGCGCGATGAATGGCGAAACGGCTCTCACGGTCAGAGTCGGCAAACTACCTGTTGACTCGCGATACGCCAGGATCGTTCGAGTGATGGAGCAGGCGGAAATGAACCGTCCACCGATGCGGCGAATCGCAGATCGCCTGGGCGCGTGGTACACGCTTGTCGCTCTCGCCGTGGCGATACCGGCCTGGTTGCTGAGCGGCGACCCGGCCCGGTTTCTCGCCGTCCTGGTGATTGCAACGCCCTGTCCATTGCTGCTGGCAATTCCGGTTGCGATCATCAGCGCCGTTTCCGTGGCTGCTTCCCGAGGCATTATCATCCGGGATCCATCGATGCTCGAACGCGTCAGTTCCTGCCGCACGATGATTTTCGATAAGACCGGAACTCTGACCTACGGCAAGCCGTTATTGACGGAAATTGTTTGTGCGGCCGATGTTGACCGTAAACAGGCGTTGCGCTGGGCGGCCAGTGTTGAGCAATACTCGCGTCATCCCCTGGCCTCCGCGATTCTGGATGCGGCCCGAACGGAGCAGGTTATATCCGAGAGCGTTTCGGAAGTCACTGAGAAACCGGGCCATGGGCTCAGTGCTCGGGTGGGAAGGGACAGGATTCAGATAACCGGCCGCAAGCTGACCCTGATTTCGAATCCCGAAATGGCCGCGGTGTTGCCGCCGGTCGCTCCCGGAATGGAGTCCATCCTTCTGGTCAATGGCCGTTATGGCGCGACATTCCGGTTTCGTGACATGCCCCGCCGGGAGAGCCGCTCCTTCATCCGCCACCTGGCCCCGCAACACGGTGTCAGGCGCATCCTGCTCGTGTCCGGCGACCGCGAAGGCGAGGTTCTTCACCTGGCGAGCCAGGTGGGAATCGGGGAGGCGCTTTTCGGGAAAAGCCCCGAAGAGAAGGTGGCGATTGTCGGGGAAGAGGCGAAACTTGCGCCCACCATGTTTCTGGGCGATGGAATTAACGATGCGCCGGCCATGCAAGCTGCTACGGTGGGCGTCGCGTTCGGGAAAAACAGCGATGTTACCGCCGAGGCGGCCGACGCCGTGATTTTTGAAACATCCCTCCAAAAAGTGGATGAATTGATCCATATCGGACGGCGCATGAAGAGAATCGCGCTGCAATCGGCCGTCGGAGGCATACTTGCCAGCATTCTGGGGATGCTGATTGCCGCAGCCGGGCATCTCTCGCCCGTGGCGGGCGCTGTGACGCAGGAAGTAATTGATGTCGCGGCGCTTTTAAACGCGCTGCGGGTTGCGTCGCCGGGAAAGGAACTTCAAAGTGACAAGATGTAAGGCCTCTCTTCACAGCGCTGCCAATCACTCGACAGGTAAGGGTAGTTTCACGCCGCCCGGCACATAGCTGCGTGCTTTCACTCACCCTGAGTTCACGCGGCGGAAATTCCGGGCAGCGGCAAACCAATGGATAACCTGTGTCCCCGCGTGTCTGCTCGCGCGCCAGGGTTTGGAAATCAGCTTGCCTTTCTCCGGCTTTCCGGGCAGCCGAGCCCCCACGGGAGACATCGACAATGGACATGAACCGCATCACTGAAAAGGTCCAGGAAGCGCTTCAGCTCGCGCAATCTGAAGCGTCACGCCGCAGCAACCAGCAAATCGATGTGGAGCACATGCTCGCCGCATTATTGGCACAGGAAGGCGGCCTCGCAGCCTCCATCCTCAAGCGGGCTGGCGCAGACGTTCCGCTGCTTTCGACCCGCCTTAATGAGGAACTGGAGCGCCTTCCAAAAGTTTCGGTTTCATCCGGAGCGCCGGATCAGATTTACGTGACCCAGCGCCTGAACCGGCTGTTTACTGCCGCCGAAGACAAGGCGAAACAGCTCAAAGACGATTTCGTTTCCGTGGAGCATATCCTCCTGGCGGCCGCGGATGAGTCGAAGCTCCTGCGCGAACTCGGTATCACCGGAACCCGGCTCATGCAGGCGCTGCGCGAGATCCGCGGGAGTCAGCGGGTAACGAACCGGAATCCCGAGGGCACGTACGAGGCATTGGAAAAGTACGGCCGCGATTTGACAAAGAGCGCGGCCGCCGGCCAGTTGGATCCCGTCATCGGACGCGACGATGAGATTCGCCGCGTAATCCAGGTGCTGTCCCGCCGGACGAAAAACAATCCGGTGCTCATTGGCCAGCCGGGAGTCGGCAAGACAGCGATTGTCGAGGGGCTGGCACAGCGCATTATCCGGGGCGATGTGACAGAGGGCCTCAAGGAGAAGCGTGTCGTCTCTCTGGACATGGGGGCGCTCATCGCGGGCGCCAAATTCAGGGGTGAATTCGAGGAGCGTTTGAAGGCGGTTCTGAAGGAGGTCCAGGAATCCAACGGGCAAATTATCCTCTTCATCGATGAACTGCACAACGTGGTGGGCGCGGGTAAGGCAGAGGGCGCCATGGACGCAGGCAATCTGCTCAAGCCCATGCTTGCGCGTGGCGAATTGCATTGCATCGGAGCCACTACGCTGGATGAATTCCGGAAGTATATCGAAAAGGACGCCGCGCTGGAACGCCGTTTCCAGCAGGTTCTCGTGGATCAGCCTACGGTCGAGGATACGATTTCGATTCTTCGCGGGCTGAAGGACCGTTATGAGCTTCATCATGGCGTGCGCATCAAGGATGCCGCGCTGGTGAGCGCTGCTGTGCTGTCGGATCGTTACATCTCTGAACGCTTCCTGCCGGATAAGGCGATTGACCTTGTGGACGAAGCGGCTGCGAAGCTGCGGGTCGAGATCGACTCGATGCCTGCCAATCTGGATGAGATCCTGCGGCGGACCATGCAGCTGGAGATCGAACGCGAGGCTCTGAAAAAAGAGAAGGACGCGGCCTCGCGCGAGCGCCTCGGGAAACTGGAGGGTGAGATTAGCAACCTGCGGGCCGAGGGTGATGCCCTGAAGGCCCGATGGCAGCTCGAAAAGGAATCGGTGCATGGGCTGCGAACCTTGCGGGAACAGATCGATCAGACGAAAATCGAGATCGAGCGCGCGGAGAGGGCTTATGACCTGAATCGTGCGGCCGAGCTGAAGTACGGCAGGCTCCGCGAACTGACCGGGAAGCTTGCAGAAGCCGAGGCCATCGCGGACAGTCCGAACAGGCTTCTGCGCGAGGAAGTGGGCGAGGAAGATATTGCATCGGTGGTGAGCCGATGGACAGGGGTCCCGGTCGCGCGCCTGCTGGAAGGCGAGATCCAGAAGTTGCTCAAGCTGGAAGATTTACTTCATAAGAGGGTGATCGGGCAGGATGAGGCGGTGACAGCAGTGGCAGAGGCAGTCATTCGCGCTCGCGCCGGCCTGAAAGATCCGAATCGTCCGATTGGAAGCTTCATTTTTCTGGGGCCGACTGGGGTGGGGAAAACAGAGCTTGCCCGGGCTCTGGCGCAATTCCTGTTCGATGACGAGCACAATATGGTGCGGATCGATATGTCGGAGTATCAGGAGAAACACTCCGTTGCCCGTCTGGTAGGCGCACCTCCTGGATATGTCGGCTTTGAAGAAGGGGGGCAACTGACCGAAGCGATCCGGCGAAAACCCTACTCGGTGATTCTCTTTGACGAGATTGAAAAAGCTCACCCGGATGTATTCAACCTCATGCTGCAGATTCTGGACGATGGACGCCTGACAGATGGCCAGGGACGAACGGTGAATTTTAAAAATACTCTTCTCGTCATGACCTCCAACGTCGGCAGCCACAGAATTCTGGAATATAAAGGCTCGTTCGCGGGACACAGCTATGACGACATGAAGCAGGCGGTAATGAGTGAACTGCGGGCTGGGTTCCGCCCTGAATTTCTCAACCGTATAGACGAAATTATTGTCTTCCATGGCCTCAAAGCGGAACACCTGAAGCAGATCGTCACCATTCAGATGGAAGACGTACGCAAGAACCTGGCCGATCGCCATATCCAGCTGAATCTGACGGATGAAGCGAGTGCGCATCTCGTCGAGACAGGTTATGATCCTGTCTATGGAGCACGGCCACTGAAGCGCGCGATCCAGAAGCAGGTTGTCACGAAACTGGGGCGCCTGATCATTGAAGGCAAGGTGCACGACGGAGATGAAGTTGTGGTCGATTACGATCCGGCTACGAAGCAGCTTCGTTTTGAGCCAATGGCAGTGGCCGCGTGAGCGAAAGATCAAAGAGGCGCGCCCCTGCGGCGGCCGTTGCCGCATTTAGACATAATCCCGTCTTACAATCCGAACGGCGGGAATCACTCGATCGGAATCATCAGGTTCACCACTGGGTGGCGTGATTCATTGAATTTGCTGAGAGTCTTTGGCTGGGACCAATAATTTCGGTACTTTGCCTTCAGCGTATAGTCGATTTCGCTGTTCAGTCCCGTGAAGAAGTAACTGCCGTCCTTGCGCGTAATAAACGAACGCACCGACAGATTGACCGTATTCTCCAGTTGCACAGCCGCACCCGGAAGTGCGTTGCCTCTCTTGTCGGTCACGACTCCCGTGACGGACCGCGGCTGAAGCTGCGATTCGGATGGCAACCACGTCAGCAGAGCAATGGCTGCTACTAAACCGCAGCGCCTGAGAATCGCGAGAGCGCGTGCCAATAAATAACTTTGTGCGTTCATTTGAAGTCTTCCTGCGGTTATATGGCGCCTGGCCGGACTTTCATAAAGCGTCTCGTCTAAAAACTCAGCACGGAACAGGGAGAGTCCCGGATAATTGCGTAAGCATTGGAGCGAAGACCACCGAGAGGACGCCGCTGCCTGCCGCGTCCGATCACAACCAGATCGGCGTTGTGCGCTGCGGCGAATTCACTTATGACCTTCGGGACCGCGCCTTCCGCAACTTCAACGGGCAACTCGGTACCGGCTTCGCGTTGCAGCCGCGCCATTTCATCTCGCGCCGCCTGACGCAGGAAATGGTTGAAGTCCATCTCCGTGTACAAGCTGGCATTCGTGGGCGTGACACCGAAGGCGTGTACCAGCCACAACTTTGCGGAAAACGCTTTTGCCAGCGCGCTTGCATCCCTGACAAGGCCGGCGCTCTCGGAAGTCAGATCGGCCGCGCAAACAATGTTCTCTATCTCCAGACGAGCGGTTGGTTCGGAAGACTCCAGGTGCGCGGATGTCCACACAGGACAGTGCGAGTCATGGAGCACCTTCCCGGCTACGGATCCAATAAGAAATCGCCGGAACGGGCCATAACCATGGGTCGGCATCATGATCAGATCAACATCATGATCTGCTGCCCACGATACGATGCAGCCGCCGGGATCCCCTTCTTCCACTACACTCTCGATCGTAACAGCAAGCTGGGATGACGCGAAAAATTGGCCGAGTCTCTCCGCCAGGCTTTTCCTGATACCGGGGATATCGAGATATCCGTAGAGACCTCCCGTAGGATCATACAGGCTCGGCGGGATTTTAAAGGCATTGAGCAGCGTAAGTCTTGAGCGAAATTTCTGTGCGACGGAGAGAACGAGCGGCCGCATTGCAGCGCACTCATCGGAGAAATCCACCGGGAACAGGATGTGTTTGAAGTCAGGCATCACGCGATCCCCGCCCCAATTTGCAGAATAGACACGTCGCGAAAAGCGTTGCGACTCATCAACCGGCGCCGCAACAAGAGGCTCAGGTTTCGCTCTTCCTGCTGAGGGATCATCCCTATAGCTCCTTTTCCACAATTGACAGCAGGTGAAACGCCAACCCGAGAGTATCGAAAATCAGGCGTTCGATCGAGGTTGCGGATGGGAATGGGTGCTTTCGCGCAATGTTCGTCGCACATGAGGTATTCAGCCCAGCAGACCGTGCCGGAGCGCGAGGAAATCGCGCCGGGGGCCGTAATCATGAGTACCGTCCCATCGACCGTACCGCATTGTTTGCGCGTGGGTTGCCATCAATTGCTGCCTTTTACTGCGCCTTGGCTCCTGTCCGGGCCTTCTGCGGCTCAGCACCGGTCGAAAAACAGGACGTCAAACTCACCTATCGGCATCCCGGAAACTGTGGGATTTCGCGTAGGGCCTGGGTGGTCTCACGCTTTCGCCGGAGGGGGAGCCAGCAGCGTATCCGTGAGTTTTCGAGTGCATCACTTCTTTTTCAGATGTTTCCCTATGCCAGTACATCGAGACGTCCCGAAGGTTGCCCGCCTGCATAGCTCTCAGTGAGTTATTGCCTCAGGAGAAGAAATATGAGTGCTCTGAAACGTATTTGCCTGTTTGTCGCGGCATTTGCCCTTGGCGTACCCGGCAGTCTCCCGGCCCAGAGTACGGAGGAGTTTCATCACCTCACTCTCAGCGCAGGCGCAGGATTCACAGCCGTCACGAACGAGATGGCAGGCAAGCTCGATCATGGCAGCAATATCCAGATGAATGGTGGATATTTCTTCAATGGAAGAGTCGGGATCACCGGCAACTTCATGTTCAGCAGGTTGGGGCTTACCGGGCCGGCTCTACGTCAGCTGAATCAGCCCGATGGATCGGCGCGGATATACGCCCTCACGGCCGACCCGACTCTCAGGGTCCCGTTAGGCCACGGTGTTTCCGTTTATGGACTGGCGGGAGGCGGCTACATGCGGCGCACCGTTGAATTTACCCGGCCGACTTTGGCGAGTACGCTGATCCTCAATCCCTGGTGGGGCTACTTTGGCCCGGCACTCGTGCCAATGAATGTGATCCTCGGATCGGCCATCAGCGAGTCCAGCGTATTTGACGTGGGAGCGGGGATCAATATCGGCATGCCCCGCGTGGACCGCAAGGTCTTTCTGGAGGTTCGGTATTTCCGGGGCTTTACGGGCAACACGGACACGACCCTTGTTCCCATTACATTCGGATTTCGTTGGTAGGAAAGGAAACCATTATGACGATTCGAACGCTGCTTGTCGGCGCGATGCTCACCGCATCGATTGGCTACTCACAGGTGGCGCCTGCGGCGGATGCAGCTCAGACCCGGATTGCGAGAGAGGTCAGGCATGAGATCCTCATGCTTCCGTACTTTGGAGTCTTAGACAATATCGCGTACAACATTCAGGGAAGTACGGTAACCCTGGTCGGCCAGGTCACGCGGCCGACGCTGAAGGACGACGCCGAACGGAATGTGAAGGACATCGAGGGCGTCGAAGCCGTACGGAATCAGATTGAAGTGCTGCCGCTTTCGCCCAATGACGATCGCCTGCGGATCGCTCTTTATCGCGCGATTTACAACTACGGTGCGCTGCAGCGCTACGCCATGCCGGTTATCAAGCCAATACGAATTGTTGTCCGTAACGGCAATGTGACCCTCGAAGGAGCTGTGGATTCAGAAGGCGACAAAAACCTGATCAACGTGCGCGCCCATGGTGTGAGCGGTGTCTTCAGGATTACGAATAATCTGCGCGTGGAGAAGTAGCGTCGGCACTTCCCCAACGGAAACGAAAATGCGGTCCAGCCAGGGAGATTCGCTATGATCATGCCGAAGAGCATACTCTTCCCCGTTGACTTTTCCGACCGGTCCAGAGCCGTCTGGCCCGCAGTCGCGGCAATGGCCCAGCAGCTTCGGGTTCCCGTGACGCTCTTCCATGTAGTGAATGCAGGCACTCCGCACGCGGCGGCGGTTCTCTCGAGCCATCTCGCCGCTATTTGTACGCAGGATCGGAAGAGACTCGAACAATTTCCCACCCCGGGACTGGAAAGTCTGACTTCCAGTTGTGACGTAGTCCAGGGCCAGCCGGCGCAGTGCATCGTGGAACGCGCTGCGCAGATGGATGCGCCCATGATTATGTTGCCCACCCGGGGCCATACGCGATTTCGCCAGTTGCTGCTTGGTTCGGTAACGTCTGCCGTCCTGCACGATGCCCCCGGTCCGGTGTGGACGGAAGCGCATTCGGAATATGGATGGGCGCACGCGGCTGGCGTACGCCGTTCGATGGTCTGCGCGGTCGATCTTGGCCCCCGGACTCCGGCACTGCTCGAAGCGGCTGCTGCTTTCAGTCAGGAATTCGGCGTGCCTTTGCACGTCGTCCACTCTGTGCCTGGAATCGATCCGAGATTCCCCAGTGCGCTCGCCAACCGCGCTCATGCTCTTCTTGTAGAGGCGGCACATGAGGTGTTTCCGGGCTATTGCCGGGATGCCGGCGTGTCATTCTCCCTCGAAATTGCGCAGGATTGCGGACTGGTTGATGGCATCGTCAACGCCGTGGTCCGACATGACGCGGACCTTCTCCTGATAGGGCGAGGAATAATCCAGGGCCCGCTGGGCCGGCTGCGGACCAACGCTCACGAACTGATCCGCCGCTCTCCGTGTCCGGTGCTCAGTATATGACTCCGCTTCATCCAGCTGATCCGACTGGCGCGACGGCGGGATATTCGCGCGAACGAATCGGTTATGCGGTCTTGCTGCTGGTTACCTGCATCGGCGTGTATTTGTGCTGGATGTTGGCGAAACCGTTTCTGACCGCTATCACCTGGGCGCTGGCTTTGGCCGTCGTCGGACACCCCCTTCATCGTTATTTGTTGCGATTCCTGAGTCCGAATCTCGCAGCTCTGGTTGCGGTCATTGCCATTACTCTCATCCTTCTCGCGCCGGGCGTCTTCCTGCTCCAGAAAGTTCTGGATGAAGCGGGCGATAGCCTCGCGGCAATAAGTCGGAGCCTGAATCCCGCTGCGCTCCACGAGGCCGCTTTGAAATATCCGCTCACTAAGCGGCTGCTGTCGGGGTTGGGCGCGAGAGTCGATCTGGATGAACAGGTGAAACGGTTTGCGGGAGCGCTCGCGGGACAAGTGCCCGCGGCCCTCAGCGTCTCCGTTCAGTTCCTGACTCAGTCCGCCATCATGCTGGTGACGCTCTTCTATTTTTTCCGGGATCGCGGGCTCCTGGAGCGATCGCTCACAGCCCTGATACCGCTCTCCCCTCTGGAGACAGCCGCCATTTTCGACCGGATCTCCGAGACGATCAACGCGACGCTTTATGGAAATCTGGTCGTGAAGATAATCCAGGGCGTGCTGGGCGGACTGATGTTCTGGATCCTGGGTCTGCCGGCCGCGACATTCTTCGGCGCTGTGATGGCGCTGCTCGCGGTTCTCCCCGTGGCCGGCACTTCACTCGTCTGGGGCCCCGCGGCTATCTATCTTCTGCTGCATGGAAGCTGGATAAAGGCACTGATTCTGGTGATCTGGGGAGCGTTGGTCGTCAGTCTGATCGACAATCTTCTTTATCCTGTTCTGCTCGCCGGCAAACTGCGCTTCCATACGCTCGGGATCATGATGTCCGTGTTCGGCGGACTACTTGCGTTTGGGATCGCGGGCGTGGTACTTGGCCCGTTGATTCTTTCGGTCACCATGGAGCTGCTGGAAGTCTGGCGGGTTCGGACACAGCGGGTACAGCAGGCTCCGTAAGGTACGCAGCCCGTCAGCGATCAATAATGACCTGGCATCAGATGGACACATCCGCCGTGCTGCGCCGGCTCGTAACCGATCCGGGCTCGGGACTCAGCGAACAGGAGGCGGCGCGCCGGCTCGCGCAGTATGGGCGCAACGAAGTAACAGACAGCGGAACGCGAAGCCCGTGGCGCATTTTATGGGAACAGGTCACCAGTATGATGGCCGTCATTCTGATTGCGGCTGCGAGTGTTTCCGTGCTTCTCCACGATCGAAGGAACGCTGTTGCCATTGCCGCTATCGTGGTTCTCAATCTGGCGCTGAGTTTCACGCAGGAGTACCGGGCCGAAACGGCGCTCGCAGCCTTGAACGCCCTGGCGGCGCCCCTGGTAAGAATTCGGCGGGATGGTATCGTCCGGGAGCTCAAGGCTCCCCTGCTGGTTCCCGGAGATATCATCCTTCTGGACGCGGGGAACGCCGTGGCAGCCGACTGCCACGTCCTCGAAAGCGCCGATCTTCACACTCTGGAAGCCGCGCTCACAGGGGAGTCAGAATCCATCCTGAAGGCCCCCGGCGCGATCGCCGACCCTGATCTTCCACTGGGTGACCGGAACAACATGCTGTATGCCGGGACGGTGGTAACAGCGGGCCGGGGCGTCGCAGTCGTCACCCAGACGGGAATGCATACCGAACTGGGCCGCATCGCGGGACTGATTCGGACCGTTACGCACGAACCGACTCCACTGCAGAGCAAGCTCAATCGACTGGGCAGGCGGCTGGCCATGATTGCGCTGGCGCCTGTGGTGACGATTATCGGGTTCGGGGTCCTGCGCGGCGAGGAACTCCACCTTTTGTTTCTGACGGCGGTGAGCATCGGCGTTGCCGCGGTGCCCGAAGGATTGCCCGCTGTGCTCACGATCGCTTTGGCTCTGGGAGCGCAGCGAATGCTGCAGCGGCGTGTCCTGGTGCGGCGACTTCAGTCTGTGGAGGCGTTGGGGTCGGTTACCGTCATCTGCACTGACAAAACGGGCACTTTGACGGCAAACCGGATGACGGTGGCGGCGGTGCAGACGGCGGAGGCGAGTCTCGCCATGACGGCCGAGTCAGGGACCAGCGCAGGCGGAGATCCAGGGTTCTGGTTGCTTCTGGCCGGCGCAGCGCTTTGCAACGACGCAGTCGTTCGGGATAGCGGCGCCGATACTGGGGACCTCCCGTTAGGAGATCCGACTGAAGTGGCGCTGATCGTCGCCGCGCAACAAATCGGATTGAGGACAAATGAACTCAATAGGGGCTTGCCCCGAGTCGCAGAATTGCCGTTCGCGTCGGAGCGAAAGCGGATGACAACTGTTCACCGTATAGCCGATTGCAGAGTGATGCCGTTCCACGCCGACGTTCTGGCCGGACCGTATGTGTCATTCACAAAAGGTGCGGTCGATAATCTGCTCGAAATATCGTCCACGGTCTGGACTCGCGAACACGCGGAGCCACTCGATCAGTCACGGCGCGAATATCTGAAGAACGCGCACGATGTTTTCGCCGGTCAGGGCATGCGAGTTCTTGGGGTCGCATTCCGTCGACTGGACAAACTTCCGGAACTAACGCCGGCGACACTGGAATACGGTCTCACCTTTGCAGGCATCATCGGCATTGCGGACCCACCTCGCGCGGGCGTCTCCGCCGCAGTCGGGAAGTGCAAGGCAGCGGGCATTCGTCCCGTCATGATTACAGGCGATCATCCGCTTACGGCGGGCAACATTGCGCGTCAACTTGGGATCTCCTCCGGCGAGCCGGCGGTGGTTACGGGAAGAGATCTTGACCGGCAGTCGGCAACTGAACTGGAATGTACCGCTGAATCGGCGGCGGTATATGCCCGGGTTTCGCCCGAACACAAGCTGAGGATCGTAGAGGCTCTGCAACGCAATGGCGAAATCGTGGCGATGACAGGCGATGGAGTAAATGACGCGCCCGCGTTGAAGAAGGCGAACATTGGTGTCGCGATGGGTATCGCCGGTACAGACGCGGCCAGAGCAGCATCGGACATGGTGGTGCTGGATGATAATTTTGCGAGTATCGTCGCGGCTGTGGAAGAAGGCCGCGTCATCTACGACAACACGCGCAAGTTCATCCGGTATATCCTCGCAACCAATTCGGCGGAGATAATCGTGATGCTTGTCGCGCCTATACTCGGAATGCCGCTGGCGCTCTTACCTCTGCAGATCCTTTGGGTGAATCTGGTAACGGACGGCCCCGCCGCTCTGGCTCTGGCTGTCGAACCGGCGGAGCCGGACACGATGCGCCGGCCCCCTCGACCGCCCGATGAGAGCATTCTTGCGCGCGGTTTGGGTGCACACGTGATCCGGATCGGCCTGCTGATGGGTGCGCTTTCGCTCGGTATTGGTTACTGGTACTGGCATCTGGGAAACGCGAATTGGCAGACTCTTCTCTTTACGACGCTCACGTTATCCCAGATGGCAAATGTAATGGCCATACGTTCGGAACGCCGGTCGCTATTCCGCATCGGGCTTCTCTCCAACACACCATTACTGGGTGCAGTGAGTCTCGCTGTGCTTCTGCAACTCGCGCTACTCTACATCCCCTTCCTGCGGATGGTCTTTAACACGCGCCCGCTGAGCCTTTCGCAGCTTGCGCTTTCCGTCGGGCTGAGTTCCCTGATCCTGGTTGCCATTGAGCTTGAAAAGAAATTTCTGCACCGCAGCGGCCGCCGTATTCAGGCGACTCAAGGAGGCTGGGCGCGCCGCCGTGCTTTTCGGCGCTAAACACTGAGATAGAAATCAACCCAATTCGGACAGAGGATGCTGATTTGCCATTCTGGCGATAGTCCGCTCCCATCAAAGAGGGCGACGCGATCCCTCCAGGCCGCTTTCCGGGCAGTCTCTCCGCATCTTCCCCTCTGATGGAATGAGACGACTCGCCGCGCTCTCGAATAGTATTTGATGCACAGCCAACCTCAAATCGACAACAGGCGCTGGACAGCGATTGAGCCGATCTTCTGAGCAACGCGAGCCGACAGTGTTCCGCACTGAATCGTTGCTTCGGGCGCTGAGGTAGCCAGTCAGGCTGCCGCGGGCGGCGGTAGCACGCCGGGCCGAGGCGCGCCCGTGTCGAGGGTAATTTCGATATCGGGCGAGCTCTGCAGCGTATTGTGAATCAGGCACGATTCCACGGCACGGCGCATGCCGATGTGGTGACGGACTTCCAGATCCGGCAGTCCCACGAAGATGTGAAATGACGTGAGATGCGCGGGATGTTTCTCCTTTTCGGCGGTCACCTTCACGTTCAGGCCGTCGGCGTCGAGTCCCCGCGCCGTCAAATATTGTGCGGCATAGTATGCCGAGCATGTAGCGAGCGACGCCAAGAGAAATTCGGGCGGGTCCATGCCCTCATCCGAACCATTATTCTCGGCTGGCTGATCGCAGATCGTGCGATGACCGCGTGCGGTAACTTCGAATTTTGTAGGTGTAACGTATTTCGCCGATACTTCCATAATTGCCTCCTCCGAAAACTCACCACAAGACACGGAGAGCTCCGAATTATCCCGTAAGAGTGGGTCGCGGTGGGCGGGAGCCGCCGCCGCAATCTGACCTCCCGCTCACCCCCCTGCGGACGCGACGACTTCCGGCTCCCTCACTTCGACTCGATAGCGAAGCGTCGCCGCAGCAATCCGGGGCTCTTGTACAAGTCCGCCGGCGCATGTGGCGGTGCCGGAATTGTGAATGACCGCAACCGCCGCACTATTGATGAGGTCGGCTTCGACCGACCCGGATTTGAGCGCCGCGGGATCGATGAACAGATTCTCGATTTTTCCGTCGCGGGCGGCCTCGAGGATTGAGGCAGGGCTGCTCAAAAGCAAGCCCCTCGCCGCGGCCGAATCGATCTGCTGGCTGAGCCCGCCGGTGTTTTCCGCCATGTATGTGAGCATGATGTCCAATGCCTGCGCGTGCAACTTCAGTCCGGGCGTTGCGTCGGGACTTCCCTCAATGGCCTTCGCGTTCAGGTGCGGGTAGCTGTTCACCTCACGGTACATCGCCCGTTCTCTGGCAACTCCGGCGAGAATCAGTTGCTCGCCATCATGCGAGACATGCGGGTGGATGGCGCGATCGATCTGTTTAAAGAAATCGTGCAGATGGCGATTGCGGCGTTCGTTCTCGGAACCGGTTCCGAAGCGGACCGCATGCATATTCCCTGTTGAGCCTCCACACGCCGAACGATTTTCAAGGTCGCGGTCTGGCGTGTCAAAAGCTCCGGCGTCCCTGAGATTGTCCGGCACGCTGCGACCCAGCTGCACCTCGGATAACATGTGTCGGTCGCCGTGGAAGAGCCTTACGTGATTGATGCTGAGGGCCAGCAGCCAGAATGAGGGCACTGGCGGACACAGTAGCGGCAGAATGAAAAACTCATCCGCGAGTCGCGCTTCCGGCTCAAGGGTTTCGGGCCAGAACCCGGACACGGTGAATCCCGGCGCGCGGAAGATCGCGAAACTTCCTCTATGTTGGGTCCACCGGATATTCCGCGCGATCTTCAGGATTGGCTGCAAATACTCCCTGCGGGAAGCTTCGTCATAGCCTCTTTCCTCCAGCAATGTGGCAGCGGCCTTCGCCACGCGCAGGATTCTCGCTCCGGGGTCCGAGTCGGGCAACGGATCCGTCCGAAGAGGCTCGATGATAGTCAGACATAATCCATGAATATCGGACAGTTGTTTCAGATCGAAATGTTGAGTCATTTTGCCTTTCCTTGCCGTCTGGTCAAATCTGCCTGGAGCACCTGAACCCAGACCCTTGAGGAAACAGCGGGCTCTCCCTTCGGGACATCGCACGTGAGTATGTAAACCATGTCTTCTTCCGGTTGAACAGTCATGGTTCCCCACGGAGGCAGCCCTGTCTTCTTCCCGCCGGAGCGGCCGCGATTGAATTGAGGGAGTGACTCTATCGAAACCATGGTCGTCCCGTTGGTAGCCCAGGAGAGAGTGACCGGTTCGCCCCGGCGGATCTGGCGCGGCGTTGCGGTGAAAGAGACAATCTGCGGTCTGATGTAAGGAACGATAGTCGATAACTGCAGCGACTTGTTCCGCATAATTCCAGAGGCCACCGCGAAGGCCAGCAGGAGAAACAGGACCAGCCAAAAATTTCGTCGATTCATTGCGGACTTCCTCTCTTAGCAAGACGAGAAGCGCTGTCATGAAATGCAATCGGGCGACCGGCTGTATGAGTCAGGTAAGACCTGCAATTCCGCCATCATCAGCGACGTAGCCCGGGAGACCTGCGCGATTTCACGCCATCCGCGGCGCCGTTTTGGCGCAGAAAGCGACACAACCCCCGCGAATGATGGCAAGACCGCGCGGAGATGTGGTGGCGGCTGTTTTCTCCGGCCGCACAGCGGCCGATTCGAGATGCCTCTGAATTCTATTTCGCGGTTCGTGCATGGTGAGCCGCCGAACGATTGCGACCGCGTCAAATACCCAACTGCAGGCTGGGACGAGATACGCAAAGTGCAGAGCTGGCAAACGGTTAAAGAGGAACAACGGGGCCGAAGGGAAATCGGAAGTCCTGCCATAACGACCGGCGGTTCCTGCTCTGGGTTGGCAACATGGGCAGAAAGGGGGCATGATGGATACACCTGCCGTGCTGAGAACAGCGGCCGTCGGCTGCACCCGCGTCCGCAGCGCCTCCATAGCGAGAAAGCGGAGCAAGCGGCTCGGCCGTCGGATGGATACATATTCGTTGTGCCCCCAGGTTCGGAGACCTGCCTGGGCCCTGGAGTTTGTCCATCCGGTGGACAATCGCCTGTCGGGACTGTGGAGGCGAAGATTCAATCATACGGTTTAAAGAAACCCCGCAACCATTTCAGACACTCAACACGGGACAGGGCATAGTACGGATGATCGAATTCGCGTGCGAACGGAACTGTCCTGCAAAACGCGGCAAGACACCCCTTCCAATCAACACAAGGTCGGCGTTCCAGGTGACGGAACCAAGAAGCAGAGTCCGGAGTCGCCCATAGCGTCATGATGAGGTCGACGTGTCGAGAACGGGCGAGGTCCGTGATGCACACCGCGGGGTCCCCATCAGAAACAACCGCGCGGGCATTCAGCCCCGCAAAGAGCTTCACCGAAAGGGCGTTGAGGCGCTGCTCTGCATTTTCCGTAATTGCCGGATTGGCCAAACGACGGGGCCGCCGGCATCCATAGGACCATAAGCCATCGTCGGGATGTGCACAAAATGAGCCAGCGTCGAAGAAGCGTGAAATCGTTGGCAGAGTGAGCGAACGTGAGGAGCGACTGCTTCGCAGGCCCCGGAAAAATCAACGGGAAAGAGAGTGTTCTGAAACGCCATGTAGTACCCCGCTGACAAACGTGCAGGCAGAACCCTGCGAGGCACGCCATCGGCGACGCAAATAAAAGAGTTGGTCGTGGGGAAGTGCTTGATGATACAGCGAGTGCGCTATGAAACCGGTTGTCGGGTGTCTTCGCGCACGCGTTTGCTGGATGCTGAATCAGACCGCGTCCGGTCTCATGCCAGAAGCTTTTCAATTTCAGCACGCAGTGTCGTCAGGCTCACCGGCTTGGTGATGTAAGCACTGAATCCCGCCCGGATCGCTTTATCGTCATCGCCACGCATGGCGCTGGCCGTCAGAGCGAGAATCGGGAGAAGGCGAAGATTGTCATCGCGCCGCATCTCCACTACGGTCCCGTAGCCGTCCAGCCGCGGCATATGGATATCGAGGAGAATCAGGTCCGGATTCTCCGCCCGCGCTTTCTCGAGCGCCTCCACGCCGTCGCCCGCTTCGCAGACTTCATAGCCGGCATACTCCAGTAGAGTGCGAATCAGCTCCCGGCTGCTGGCTTTGTCGTCCGCAATCAATATTTTTTTCATTCTTCTCCACTCAAAGGTATCGTGACGCTGAGGCAGCTTCCGAAAAATCGCTTCGGATTACGCTCCGGGATTCCGGCGCCGGTGTCCTTTTGCGTTGGGAGAAGTTCCAAATGAAAATTGTCCGAAGGTCCTTGAGCTTTGCAAATGCTCCACTGCCTTATCTGCTTGTGCTCCTTGTTTATGGCTACCATCGCGGTTTCGGCGATCGCGCGACAGCGATCTCGCTGGCTCCGAACGGGCCTGCACCGAATCCCTGCGAGGTCGGTCGTTGATGGCCAGCTTCAATCACTCCGGTCTTTGCCCGGGGCCGGACTGATCGATACCTGGTTCTGAATTTCTGACGATGCTCAGCAGGAAGTAAATAACCCCCACCGCGGTTAGTGGAACCGCCACCACGGTAAATCCGATGAAAGCCAGCGGGTGCAGCGGTAATAGCGACAGGAACTGAGCGGCGAGTCCAAGGCTCACCAGAATTCCGGCGCGGCGCAAATGCTTGTCCATATTCATTGCTTCGGTGCGCTCCACATCTTCGATCCTTCCAGATCCCCTACTTCGTGGATGATGTCATGGCAACCGGATGAAAGGCAGGAGGTCTTCCCGGACTTCATCGCGGCCAGCGCACCCGGAGTGCGGTGATGGCCACTCACTTCTTCGAACTTCCGCGCCCCGAGGTGACAGTGCAGGCAAGTCTCATTTGGGAAAGGGCTATACAGCTTTATGTCGGCCGGCTTCGGAATCGTACCCAGATACTGCACATAGACATGACGAAGGCCGTAGAGTTTGGCCTTCGCACCGCCGAACATCGCGTAGTCGGTGTGGCACGTATAGCAGGCGTGATCCGGAGGAACGAAGTGATTCTGGAAATGCCGTGCCGGCAGATAACTGGCATCGTCGTAGTGCAGGCTCCTGCCGTAATCTTCCATCACATGGCAGGAAAGACAAAAGCTGGTCGAAGTGGCACGATCCAGATGTTCCTCAAAGGCCGCCCAGACAGATACCGCGGGCAGGATGACAAGCGCCGCGAATGCCAATATCCTTCCCTCGCGAGACCGGGAGATGCCGCGGCGCAGGGCCGTGAAGAGGGCGAGCATTACAGTCATCCCGGTCAGCGTGAGAACGATAGAGAGTGACATTTGGGCTTACTTCGCAAGACCGCGGTAATACTGCACGACCGCCTTGATCTGCGCCGCGTTCAGATCCTTGCCGAACGCATCCATATCCTTCCCCTTACCCTCAGTCACGATCTTGATCATGTCGGCCTCGGACTCGGTCTTGCTCGTGACGTGCACGTCCTTGACTTTCAGCTTTTTGCCCTTGGCGGTCTTGCCAACTCCGTCTTCTCCGTGACAGACCGAACACTTATCGAGAAAAACGGCCTTTGCGTCTCCCTGCGCCCAGCCTGCGGCGGCGGCCAGGAGGCACAGCGTCAGGCCAGTTGTGATTTTCGTTTTCGACATCAGAAGCTCCTTGTCCATTCGGCGAGCAGAATGCCCGCGCTGAAGTTGTTCCCCGTCACGATCTGCTCCCGGTAATACGCGCGCTGCAACTGGAGCGTGAAAGTTCCGGCGCGGGGAAATTGATACGATAATGAACCGCTGCCCGTAGGGAATGTCTCCGGCCCGTACAACGGCTTCTCTCCCATCACCACCCCAAGACCATTCACCCGCACGTAGTTTCCGGCGAACCGGAGCGAGAGCCGCTTTACCGGCCTTACGTCGAAGCCCGCCTGCCAGAGTCGCTCGACATTCTGATCCGTCATGCTGACGTTCGTAATGGGAGCCGTGCCGCGCAGGAAGTTCGCAAACCCCAACGCATAGAAACTGTCGTATGAGAAACCGGCGAATCCGGAAAAGTGTTCCGCCAGATCGTAAGTCACCGTCGTTGAATTGTCCCGAACGCGGCTGACATAACCGGTGGTCAGCAGCTTGCGGTTTCGGAACAGCGTCGTGTTATCGATATGGAGCTTGTCCGTCGGATGAATCCGCGTCACTATGCGGCTCCCGATATCGGTATGGGGCGTCTCGCGGGTATACGAGCTGCCGTTGTTCAGCTCATCGAAATTGGCGCGGACGGAAAAGATCCGGTTCGGTTGATAGCTGATGCTCAGCACCGGCAGCACTGATTTCGTGCGCAGAGTAGCCTGGAGATCCGGCACGCCATCCGTGCGGTAGATGACATCGCGCTTCATATACTGGGCGCCGAGGCGAATGAGCAGTTTGGACACAGGCGTCAGGACAAGATCGTAACTGACGGTGGACATGCCGATCAGCCACTCATTGAGTTGGGAGCCGGCCTGCAGCGTACCATTTGCGGTGACGGCCGCGCCGCAGCAGTTGGAAATCGACGAAAACAACGCGTCGGAAGTCACGTGCAGGCGCGTGTAGCGGTAATCCGCTTCCATACTCAGCCATTCGGTACCGCTCCAGGAAAGGCTCTCTTCGAGCAGATGGCTCGGTTCCTTCAGACGCGCGGCCGAAGTGTCGCTGAACGAATAAGGCAGAATTACGCTCGTCGTCGCGCCGCGCGCGAGACCGGAAGCTGACATATCGAGCGATGCCGGACCCGTATAGTCCTGAAAGATGTAACTGCCGGATGTTTTAAGCCTCGAGCTGAGCTTGCCGTTCCACGAAAACTCGCTGACCGGCGTGGAGAGGCGGCGCGAGTCGCTCCACTGCGCGGCGGAAAGCAACTCGTTCGAGGTGGTGGCGTCGTCAGTATTGATGCTTCGCTCGTTCTGAAACGGGTTGGCGCCCGTGAACGAATCGTCAAAGCGCTGAACGCCGGCCGTATAGTGGAAGGTCCAGTCGCGAAGAGTGTAGTCCACGCCGGCCGTGACGCGATTTGTGTTTTCGCCGATGAGTCCCGCAAGGTAATAAGGATTGGCGCGCGAGAACGAACCGAACGAGGAAGGCGCCCCGAAGAAATCCATCACGCGTGTGGTGTCCACCGCGCCGTCGCGCGTATTACGCGAATATTCCAACCGGAATTTCAGGTTGTTCGTCGCGTGCATCAGCAGGTTCAGCGATCCCAGGCGGCGAACCGTGGCCCAGTCGTGGGTCGGGAGCAGACCGTGCTGGCCGCTCGGAGTAGGGGCTCCGGCGTTCGGGTCGACATAGTAATACGACTGGCGGAAGGAAGCCCGCAGGCTGTAAATGTTTTTCTTGTCTGCCGCGATCTGCGTCGTGCTCCAGGGCTCGCCGCCAAGACCACTCGTCACAATCGAGTAAGTGTCGGCAAACGCATTTGTCCCACTCCTGGCTCTGCCGAAAAGACTGAAATCGAGAAGCCGGAAGCCGCTGTTCAGACCGAACAAATTCCGGTACATGGGCGAGTATCCGCTTACGCCCACCGAGCGGTAGCCGGCAGTGATGGAACCACTGTTTTCAAAATCTCCGACAACCAGCGGCTTATCGTCATCCTGCGCGAACAGGGGCAGCACGGTCAGAATGACGGCGGCAGTCAGTTTCACTTTCATTCCGTGTCCCTTTGTCTTCTTAGTTGAGGAAGTCGGCATTCGAGTTGGAGCCGTGAATTGACGAATGGCATCGGGTACAGTCGCTCAGCGTCTGGAAGCTTCCTCGGCTGTGTGGCACGTTGGGATCGCTGGGCGATACGTGGCACTGCAGGCACAGCATCCGCTCTTCCCGCCGAGCCAGCAGCGCCTTGTTCGTACTTCCATGCGGATTGTGGCAGCTCGTGCATCCCTCTACCCGCACAGCGCCGTGCTCGAACACAAACGGCCCGCGCTTCTCCATATGACACTGAACGCAGGTTTCCGACCCGGCTTTTACGAGCGACGCCCGGTTTGTAGTGCCATGTGGGCTGTGGCAATCGGTGCACTTCATCTCGCCCTCGGGGACCCGATGATGCCGCGGCAGCGCGAACGCTGCCCGCACATCGGCATGGCACCGGTAGCAGAGTTCCGGCTGATTCTCTTTCAGAAGGCTGCTGGTCAGCCAGCGATTTTCCTCGGGCAATGAAGGAACCGTCATGAACTTCGCCTGTGCGCTCTGCACGGCCCTGCCCGTCGGATTTTCCGCCGCTTTCATAAGATGCGTGGCGTGACACTCGTTGCAGCTCACGTTATTGAACGCATGCGTCGAATGATCGAAACCGCCCTGCTCGCGGCTGGTGTCATGGCACTGCAGACACCGCGCGGAATTCTCTTTCGCTTTCCCGTGAAACGAGAAAATCAGCTTCGCGGCCGCGGCCGTCTTCGCATCGTCACCATGGGCGGCCTGCTCCCCGTCTGTATGAGGCTGCCCAGGACCATGGCACATTTCGCAGCCCACTACCGAGCCTTTCCGTTCCGGAAGTGTAGAATGATGCGTCTTGCCGAACTCCGTGAATTCAGCCTTGTGACAGGACCTGCAGCGCTCTGCACCGACATATCCACCCGGTTCGGCAGGAATGGCTCTCGCGGCAACCGATGCCGGGCTATGCGCCGCTGGAAGAGTCTGCGCAACGGCCCCAGCGCCTCCCAGAAAGGCAACACAGAGGGCCAGAACGATCGCCGCATCTTCCATTGGCGAATGACCAAGCACGGGAAAGGCCACAATTGCACCGCCGCGCGGCGCGCAAGTTCACCTGGTTTCAGGCACAAGCAAGCATTACCCTCGCAAAGGCGTGAGATTTTGGGTTTTTTGGCGGGGTCGATGGGTGCTTTCACGCAGGAACTGCGTGGGACTTACTGCAACCCTTCGCAGATCGCGGTCCTTCATGCGACGTTAAGAGCAACTGCACGGCGAATCGCGGCTCGACAGATGTACCTGCGGTTGGATCGATCGAATAGGCACGCGCCCGGTCGAATGGATCAATGTTGGACCGCGTTTACCCCTCATCCCCTATGCCGCCCGGCGACGGTGCCAGCCAGCGAAGCAGGAAAAAATGGCGGCCACAGAGAAGACACCGGAATGGCGAGAGCAGCCACGCGAGGGCTCTCTCAAACTCATTACGGACCCCCACGGGGCGAAACGCAATCGATCGGCAGTGCGGACAACGAGCGCTATACATGAGACGTTACCGTGACACGCCGAAGTGGAGAGCGCCGGTCCCGCGAGAGCATCGTAATCACAACCCATTTAAAGACTCCGATCTTCCGCGCGATCGCTTTGTCGCGCCCCATTCCCCTTGCATCCCACGCCGGCCCGTGTTTCGCGCTGACCATATTTCGATCCTCGAACAGATTTTCCATGATGTTTTCCCGTGGTGATCTCAGTTAACTGGTTCCATCGCCGCCAATAGTTGGTTAAGAGGTACGGTTGCGAATCCTGTTGCGTGATCGGCCAACCCATACGGGATAATGAGATCGCTTTCACGCAGCATCGACCCACACGTATAAACAACGTTCGGGACGTATCCCTCACGTTCCCCTTCATTGGGTTGGAGCAGCGGCTCGCGCAGGCGGCCGATTACCTTGCCTGGATCGTTTCGATCCAACAGGAATGCGCCAATGGAGTATTTGCGTACCGCCCCCACGCCGTGGCTCAGAACAAGCCATCCGGCCTCCGTTTCAACGGGTGAACCGCAGTTTCCGAGCTGAATCAGTTCCCACGGGTACTTCGGGGCAAGCAGGGTGCTGCGCTCGGTCCAGAAATGGACGTTGTCTGAGTACATCAGCGAGATGTTCTCGCCGTCCTGGCGTGCCAGCATCGCGTAGCGGCCATTGATTTTTCTCGGGAACAACGCCATCCCTTTGTTCTCGACCGCGGCGCCATTGAGCGTAAAAAAGCGGAATCGAAGGAAGTCGACGGTCTCGAGAAGTTGCGAGGCGATCGAGCGCCCATCGTATGCCGTAAACGTCGCGTAGTACGTGTAACGGCCGTTATCGTTTCGAAAATGAACGAAGCGGGCATCTTCAATGCCGTTACTCTGAGATGGCATGGAGGGGAAAAGCACTCTCTCGGATAGTTCCTGATGGGGCTGAAACTGCACTTCGTAGTTGGACCGAGCCAGCATCCAGATTCTCTGCGCCTCGCCCGAATCCGTCCCGGCAGGCAAATTTACCTGGATCATTCCTTCGGGCAGGCTGAAATCCTCAGCCCGCAAAGCCCCACGCAGTTCCTCCAGCGAGAATGACTCGCCGAGCTTCCCGATCACCCTGCGGGTGAACTCGCTGGTCAACCCGATCTCGGCGAGCTTCCGCGCAAACAGCGGGGTCTCATAACTCGGGTTTGGAATCTGCCGCGGCTCCGTCAGATAGCCGGCCGGAGCAAATACTTCGATTCGACCGTCCGCATGGATAACACCCGTGCGGAACGTGATCGAAGAAATATGCCCTTCTCCCGTGGCGCGAAGGCTGAGAATGAAGCGGAGCGCCCTGGCGGGCAAGCCGGTCTGGTCGGGATGGAGAACAATAGAAGGATTAAACAACGCCGCGGATTCCAGCGAATATTCCGCCAGAAAGTAGGAGCCGATCAGGAGCTGTCTCGCCTCGGAGATTTCCGTTTGTGGCGGAAGCATAGGGGCGAGCTGCCCAAAGCGTTCGTGAAAGAGCTGGTGCGTGTTTTGATGCCTCTTTGAGAACTCGAAGGATACCCGCTCCAGCAGTCCGATCACGGTAGCTTCGGGAAGCGCCATCACTCGTTCGAGGATGCTGCTGACTCTTTGGCTTCCACCGGGGACGAAGGGACGAAGGAGCACGCGTGTCTGATCCGGAACGAGAATCGTCGCATCGCGGGTTACGCGGATGGAATTGGCCACTATGCGTTCACCGCTGTCGACTGACGAAAGCTCAATACCATATCCTGGGCACGACGCATGTCCACCAGCGAAAGGAGGAAGGCGAGCGTGGATTCAGCGCCCTGATTACTGTTCACTCTGTCGCTGTGCAGCCCGTCCCGGCAACCGCCGTTTTCAGATGAATATAAGTCCAGTCCCAGATCGTTCCAGCCAACGAACCAGTCGAAGGCCCGCTGCGCCTGCTCGTACCACCATCCGTCTTCCGTCGCCCGGTATGCCTCCAGGCAGGCCGACACCATGGCGTGCGCTTCAATTGGCTGTTGATCGAACTCCGCTCGCGGGCCGCCGCGCCGGTAGAAGCCGTTGCTGCCAATGGGACGGAAGTGATTCTGGGCCGTTATCTGAATCTCATTCAACCAGCGAAGCGCGCGGAGACCTTTATCGCGGACATCCATGCGTCCCGTTGCACTCCCGCTGGCGATGAGGGCGTGCGCTAGCTTTGCGTTGTCGTAGGACAGACTCTCTTCAAACCAGCACCAGCCGTCGCTTGCGTTCTTTTCATACAAGCCCACCAGCCGGTCCATCAGCAAGTCACGCATCTGGGTGACAAAGGTATCGCCGTTCAGGCGCTGCAGGTATTCGTCGATGCCGAGCAGCGAGAATGCCCAGGCCCGTGGTGAAGTAAATTCCGCCACCGCGGGCAGCGCCAGTGTGAAAAGCTGGCCGGTCATCATCTGGAAACTCCGCAATTGCGACCGGCCCACGCCGACCCCCAGGGCCCATAGGACCCGCCCATGACAGTCTTCCGATCCGCGGTCATCCAGCCAGTTTCGATCAAAGCTCATGTGGTTATGAAAGCGCCTGGTGGCGGAATCGAAGGAATAATGAAGAAAAGCCAGATAAGTCGTGGCAAGCGACCGCATCGGCTCTGGCTCCTCACCGCACTGCCCCAGTATGGTGAAAATGAAAGCCCGCGCGTTATCGTCCGCGCAATAACCTTCGGAAAAATTGGGCGTACTGAAAATGGCGTGCTGGAACATTCCGGTCGAATCCGTCATTCTCGAGAGATGATCGAGGTTCAGCTTCGGCAACTCGTGCGGCTTCTGATCGAGCGTCTTGACCAGATACCTGCGGGACAGTGCAGCTCTTTCCACTCTGGAGGCTCGGAAGGCGCGCATGTACTGCGTCGCCACATTGCTCCAGATCATGCCGCGGCCGATCTGATACGCCCGCTGCCGCATACCCTCTCGCCGCTCGCCATTGCGCAGCAGGTCAAGCACCGCGTTCGCGATGGCCGGCGCGTCCGCGAAAGGTACAAGGACTCCGCGGCCCTCAGCGAGCAACTCCGCGGCGTGCCAGTAAGGTGTCGAGATAACCGCCTTTCCAGCGCCGTATGTGTATGCGAGGGTGCCAGAGGTGATTTGAGCTTCGTTCAGGTAGGGTGTAACGTAGATATCCGCCGCGCCGATGAACTCCTTCAGGGTTTCGAGATCGACAAACTGGTCGTAAAAGATAACGTTCTTTTCGACCTTGTTTTTGCGTGCCAGTACTTCCAGGCTGACGCGGTAAGACTCCCCTGTATTGCGCACCTCGTTAGGATGTGTTGCCCCGAGGACGATATAAACGACGTCTGGAAACTCCGCGACGATCCCCGGAAGAGAATTGATCACGTGTTCAATGCCCTTGTTCGGAGATAGCAGGCCAAATGTCAGGAGGACGATCTTGTCAGCAACGCCGAACTGCTCCTTGAAGTCGGCGGAATCCGCAAACGCGACATCGGGAATTCCATGCGGGACCAGGTCGATCTTGCCAGCGGGCGCATGATATATTTCCTGCAACATATCGCGGCCGCGCTCAGCCATCACCACGACTCTGGTGGAGAGTGAGATGAGCTCCTGCATCACCCGCCGCTGATCGGCTTTCGGATTCTGAAGCACCGTGTGAAAGGTAGTTATGATCGGCATCCGCAGATCGCGCAGCATCGCGAGAATATGACTGCCCGCGGCGCCCCCGTAAATCCCGAATTCATGCTGGAGGCAAACCACATCCACGTCACTGATATTCAGAAAATCCGCCGCCCGCAGATAAGAGGACAAGTCCTGCTCGTCAATCTCAAAGCGAACTTCTTCCGGGTAGTCGTAAACGCCCTGGACGTCATTCACTGCAACGGCAAAGCACTCGCTCTTCGGGTGGGCGGCCGCGACAGCCCGCAAAATGTCCGACGTAAACGTGGCGATGCCGCATTTACGCGGCAGATAGTCTCCAATAAATGCGATCCGGTCAACCCTTGAGGTTTCTTTCATTGATGATTGTGCTTATGCATGGCGCGGACCGGTGATTCCAGGCCCGGAGGACCTGCATTTGCCCTTTGCGCCAACGATGTCCGGATCCCGTTGTGACGCTATATGGTCACGTGACTATAAGCGGTCATGCGGGCAGCGCTCCTGATTTTGCCGCAGCTCGTAGATGTCCTCGATGCCGCGGGAGGCTTTGAAAACAAGGGCTTCGAAAACCAGGGCTGATCGGAGTCGCCGGACAGCTTGCCGGAGTTTTGAGGTACAGGGCGAGTTCCGGCAGTGAGCACTCAGTGACGCGGCCGAAATTCCCGGTACGCGTTGGCCCCCATGCGCCCCAGGAAGCTCAGGCCGGTGCGTAATGCTGCGTCAGACAGGGTCGCCTGGCTATCGGGCATCCAGGCGTTGGCGGCGAAGCTCGCTCCGGGTATCGCGAGCAGACGGGCATAGGCAGGAACTGTATTGCCGGCGCGGTTGTGGGCCAGGAACGTCAATTTCACCACTCGTCCGAGACGGTTAATGAAAGGTCTGCCTTCACTGCGGGCATAGCGCGGATCCTCTCCCCACAGGCTTCCGAGGCCTGCTTCCATCGTCGTAGTGACGCCATAATTCGCCGTAATCATGCCGAAGCGCTTTTCAAAACCGGTCCAGTGCGTGCCATATTCCCGCGGCGAGTTCACTCGTGTGGATTCGGCTGCGATGCCAACGTCTTCCAGAACGCCGGCTGGCCCGAAATTCTGGCCCGCCAGCCAGCGTACCCGCTCGGAGCCAGTGATTGGACTATACGCGTTCTGAGCGGACGCAATACAGACGAAGGCAATGGAAATCAGGAAGGCGTTGATGGAGCGGATGAGCATGGCGTAAGGATCAGATCGATATGAGCATACTCCGTGCCTATGCCTGAAACGTGGGCATGAGCAACATATATAGGGAATTTGTCCAGGTACACGAGGAATAAGACGCAGTACCGCTAACCGCGGGCGGTCAACTGGCGTTCTGTCGTCATCCCGGCTGCCCCGTAAACGCCGGCATTTTCTGCGCACTATTGAGCCTGTGAGCCGAAACTGTCCGCGCTCTTCAAGCGCCGTGATCGTCTTGCCGGTCAGCGCGCGTTTTTGCCGCCATTGAATCCAGTCGAAAGACAGAACCGGCAGGGCGTCTCTGGTCATATAGAGAACGGATCAAACGAGCCGGCGCCGCTGCATCAACCGGACAATGGCCAGCACGAGGGCGACCACCAGCAGAATGTGGATGAGTCCGCCGGCCGTGTAAGCCGTCACGACTCCGAGCAGCCACAGTACAAGAAGAATAATTGCTATTGTCAAAAGCATCGTTTGACTACTCCCTTTGCCTGACGCGTGATTTCAGCTCAGCAGCGGCCGGCCCGCGCGCCGGAAAGAGTTCGGAGGGCGGGCCGAGCCGTTTTACCTGCGGCTGACGGAATCGCGATTGAGCGAATGCTCGAACTTCACAGCCGCCGCCGGCGTCCTGAATTTTCCAGTGAGGACCTGACGGTTTGTCGCGGACCGTTTGTAGAGTTCTCTGTTCGCATCTTCGTCCGGGCGAAGCGTGGCTCCTTCGAGCGAGACTCCCGCGAAAAGACCGCGCGAACGGGAGTACGATAACATTTCCGCGTTCATCATCGCGTCCGTCTGAGCGGCCGCATCCCGGCCAAGTGGCCCGGCCGCGGCCGTTGCCTCTCCACCGATGGTGAATTTGTCTGACAGGAGATGACGCATTCCGCCGTCATTCATCACCAGCAGCACAATGTCGGTTTCCGAAGCGCCGATCTGGAATCCGACGCTTCCGCCCTCGACCCGCATCGCTGCCGGAGCGCTCCAGCCGACGTTGCCCGGGCGGCGGCAGACGGCGAAGCCACTGCCGTACTTGGCCCCGAAGATAAAGCCGACCTTTTTCATGCCGGGAATAACAACAATGCATTTCGCCTTATCAAGGAGGTCCTGTGGGATGCCGCGATCGGAAGCATGCATCATGTCCGTCAGCGTGTCGGCCGACGCATCCAGCCGGTCGGCTACTTTGATTTCTCTGTCCGCCGCAAGGGCGGCGCTGGCAAATGAGCCGGCTGCGAGGACACAAATACAACACTTCAGATTCGTTTTCATAGATTTCCTTTGTCCGTACGCATTGATAGGGGCACGCGCAGGGCCGTTTCCTGGCCGCCAACGAATGCCCATAGAGCAACACCCATGCGGTTCTCTATCCTGGTCGAATTCAATTTGGTCAACGATCGGAGGCTGACCCGCACGAGCCTGTCTGACCGTGCTTCGTCGGGCTGGCCGCTTGCGGTCGCTTGTTCCTCCTCGCGAAGGACGCGGCTTCGTTGGTCTTTATCAGGTCAGGTGCTGGTGCCCGCGAATGGTCATCTGCCCTCAGGCGGTCAAAGGGCTCGTAGCGCCGGGAGCACGGAAGTACCACGGTGCACGGCAAGGGCTGTATTTGAACAGACGACGAAGGTGGCGCTGCACTTGCCCCTGTAACAGGAGTCTGGAGCAGACCATCATGAAGCTATCGAAGATTACCAGTACACTTGCCGTTTTGTTTCTCGCTGCAACGTTGCCCGGTATATGCGCAAAAGGACGAGAAGGATAACGGCCGGGGGCAGCCGCAGCGTGCGCAGGAGACCAGGCCGCAGGCGAAACCACAGCAGCCGAAGCCAGCGGTTCAGCAACCTCGCGCGCAGAACCAGGGATATCCGCAGCGGGCCGCCGCGCCCGCGCAGCAACAGCCGAAACCATCGCCGGTTCATAATCCGGAACAGCACTCACGGTCCGCTGCACGCCAGCCTTCACGGACCCCGCCGCCTCAACATGCACCAATCGTCAGAACGCACGTTCAGGCCCCGAGGGAGCAACGTTCAGAGCGGCAGGTTCAATCATGGCAGCAACAGCGCGGATGGGTGAAACAGGGCGGAGGCTGGCAGCCGCACACCAGCTTCCAGCAGGGACGCGACCAGCACTGGGCTTCGGACCATCGCAGTTGGGCACAACGCGGTGGATATGGCGGCTCCTATATTCCGCAGGCGAGCTTTGGTACTTATTTCGGGAGTTCGCATTTCTTCCATATCGGGGCGATGCCGGCGATGTACATGGGATATCCGCGGTTCGCATACGGCGGATATTCATTCATGCTCCTGGACCCGTGGCCGGAGTCGTGGCGCACAGACTGGTACGCGTCAGATGACGTCTATATCGATTACAGCGATGGATATTACCTGCATGACCGTCGGTACCCCGGGGTCAGCCTTGCCGTCAGTGTCGTTCTCTAGCCAGGCACTCAGCCCCGCTAACCGGCGGGGCTGAGCGGCTAAAGATCTGCCCGCGAAATGCGCAGCCTTGTCATCATGGCGTTGAGGGTCGTCCTCGGAATTCCCAGGCGCGTCGCCGTTGCGCTCACCACTCCGCCCGTTTCCCTGAAAATGCGTAAGATGTGATCCCGATCTACTTCTTCCAGTGTTCCACCCGCCGACGGCGCCGATTCCGCAACCAACTCAGCCACGGGAGCCCGCAGGCTTGACCCCGTGGAAAGAATGACGGATCGCTCAATGAAATTCTCCAGTTCCCTGACGTTGCCCGGCCACGACCAGGCCACAAGAGCCTTCATGGTGTCGGCCGGTATTTTTTCAATAGACCGACCCATTTTGGCCGCATACTTCTTCGTAAAATGCCGGGCAAGAAGGGGAATATCCTCGGGATGATCCCGCAATGCGGGCGTCGTGATGGGAAACACCTTTAGACGGTAATAGAGGTCGCTGCGGAAGAGCTTATCTCCCATCATCTGCGTGAGATTTCGGTTGGTGGCAGCCACCAGACGGACGTCGATAGGGATCGTACGCGTTCCCCCCAGGCGCTCGAATGATTTTTCCTGCAGAGCCCGCAACAGCTTCGGCTGCAGATCAAGCGGAATGTCTCCCACTTCATCGAGAAACAGGGTTCCGCGGTGCGCCATTTCAAAACGGCCGATTTTCTGGGTCAGGGCGCCGGTGAACGCGCCCCTCTCGTAGCCGAAGAGTTCACTCTCCAGCAGACCGGTGGGGATCGCCGCGCAGTTCAGACTGATGAACGGGAGATTGCGGCGTGGGCTGATCCGGTGTATCGCGCGCGCGATCAGTTCCTTGCCTGTGCCGGTCTCTCCCAGTACCAGCACCGTTGCGTCGGTGGGCGCAACTACTTCCACCTGCGCCATCACCCGCTTCATGATTGCGCTGGCGCCAATCATCTCTTCAAAATTGTGCGTGATCTCGACAACATCTTCGTCGATACCTTCGGCGCGATCTCTCTCCCTCAGATCTGTCACAAACGTAATCCAGCGGAAGGGAGACAGTTTCAGGACCGCTGTCGCCACGAGAACCGCCACGCGGCTGCCATCTTTTCGCAGCAGCTCTTTTTCAAACGGCGTACAGGCGCCGAATCGCAAACCTTCTTCGTGCGCGACGTCGTCCAGTACGCGGTACTCCGGCGGCGTTAAACGGGGCCAGTTCAGGAGACCGGCCTGCAGGTCCTCACGGCTGTAGCCGACGAGGTCGAGAAACGCATCGTTGGCTTCCGGAATACCGTCGAACTCTCCCGACACGATACCGGCAATAGCCGGCGACGACGGCCCGATGCGACGATGGGCCCGGCTTCGGCGCAACTTCTCATCCCGCTCGTGCCGGTCGCTGAAATCGCGAACCACGCATCCAAATCCTCTCACCACGCCGGCGTCATCTTTTAATGCCACCATGATGATGTTGGCCCAGAATCGCGAGCCGTCTTTCCTGACCTGCCATGTCTCTGTGCCAAAATGCCCTTCTTTAGCCGCTCGCCCCAGCATGGTCGCGAAGTGATGAACGCTGTTGGTGTCCGAATCGAAAGAAGAAGCGTTCCGGCCGATGACTTCGCTCTTCAGGTAGCCATAAATGCGTTCAGACCCTTCGTACCAGGTGCTAAACCGGCCGTCGTTGCCGAGCAGGAAAAGAGCGAAATCCTGTACCCACACAGGGGGTTCGCCGCCCGGCGAGTTTTCATCCGCTCCGGAGTGGGAGGGAGCGCCCTTGTCACGAAGCACGAGAACGTGGCGGACAGGCAACACATTGCTCTTAGCGGTGTATTCGACCTCGCGGGCCGCGCCGTCCGCTCCTCTTAAGCGCAGAGTGCCGGCCTGCTCCCCATCTTTGAGAAAATCCTGCCAGAGTTCGGGGATGACTGGCTTCGCGGATGGCTCGGCAAAATCGTCCAGACTGCGGCCAATGATTTCTTCTCTCGGCAGCCCCAGCAGCAGGCTTGCGCCTACGCTCGCTTCCCGATAGTGGCGTTCATCGTCCGCGAGGAGGATCGGCGTGGAGGGCTGAAAGACAATCGCGCGGAACAGGAGTTCCAGCTCCCTGGGTCCGTTTTCAATCAGCCAGTTGTCGGTTTGCAACTCGGAAGTGGCGGAACTCAATGCGGTATCCCTCTTCCCCCGTCGATCCAGGAACCGGCGGCCTGGAGAACGATTTACACGTTCGGCAAACAGTGGGGGCGAGGAAGGCGGTAAGCTCAAGTATACCAGTCCATGGCCAGGATGAGTGACTGAATTCCCTTTATTTTCCGTCCTTTTTTCTCGATTGTGACCACCTATGGTCATTCTGGGGCCTCGAATAAGACGCTCCTGAATTGCTCCTTGCCCCTGGGCTGACGTGCCACCGTCCCGCATGTCAATGCCTCGGTTGGCGCGACCGTATTTGGTCACCTGGCGACGAGCGGCTGAAGGCTCCCCGGGTGGGCCGACCTATACGGCGGCGATTCTCCAGCCGGGCTTTCGCGTTATTCCTCAGTCCGGTTCCCGGGCGTATGCGGGATGACGTTATGACGCCAAATGGCGGCTGACGGTCATTTCGAACGCGCTCGAAAGCTCTGGTCTGTGCCGCAGAAACCGTGCCAATACAGCGCCTGGGGCCCGATGGGGTCTCCTGGGCACGAGAGTGCCTTCCAGGGAATGAGTGCAAGCCCGACAGGGAATCACCTGGCGTTCTGTGACGCCAAAAGGGAAAAATGAAATTGCTGAAAGCAGTCGTGTATCCAGCATCCGGGGTGTGGAAATCGTGACGGCCACGCAAACACCCGTTCTGTTCACGCCGGCCGAACTTCCGGTGGAAGTTGCCGGGCCGCTTACGCCGGCCGCGCCGTTCGTCGCTCACCTGAAAACTGCTCCGGTCAGGGCCGGTCAGTCGACCGGGGCGGAAGTTGAGCTCGCTGAAGTGGTCACTCGGCCCTCGCCCGCGGAGATGAAAGCCTTGGTGCCCGAGTCCCCCGGTTCTCAACCTCTGATCTCGCTTTGCGGCCTGTTCGCGGCGCCCGTGGGGAGAGATTACTTATGCGACCGAGGATAGTTCCATTGTTAGCGCCACCACTACGCAAGGGCAACTCCGAAGGGATCGGCTGCTATGAGACGAAAGCACGAGGCATGGCGGTGCTCACGACGCCCCTCCTGAACAAAGGGTCGGCATTCACGAACGAAGAGCGTGAGGCATTGGGCCTCACGGGCCTGCTGCCCCCCGTGATCAGCTCACTCGAAGCTCAGGTAAACAGCGCCTACACTCAATACCAGCGGCTGCCGGATTCCCTGAGTAAGAACATTTATCTGACAGCGCTGCACGATCGCAACGAAGTGCTGTTCTTTCGCGTACTCTCCGAGCATTTGCGGGAGATGATCCCGATTGTCAACGACCGGACTGTGGGACTCGCAATGGAGCAATACCATCATGAGTGCCGGCGCCCCAGGGGCGTCTATCTTTCAATCGACCATGCTGATGCGATTGAGGATGCCTTCGGAAATCTCGGCGCCGGCGAGAACGACATCGATCTCATCCTCGCCACCGACGCCGAGCAGATATTTGGAATTGGTGACTGGGGAGTCGGCGGGATCGAAATTTCAATCGGGAAACTGGCGATCTATACGGCGGCGGGCGGCATCGACCCCACCCGCGTCATTCCGGTCATGCTCGATGTGGGAACAAACAGGCAAAGTCTGCTGGATGATCCGATGTACCCCGGCAACCGGCATGCGCGCGTCCGTGGTGAGCGCTACGACGGCTTCATCGAAGCTTACGTCCAGACAGCATCAAAAATGTTTCCGAATGCCGTGCTGCAGTGGGAAGATTTCGGTCCGGGCAATGCACGGCGAATACTCCAGAAATATCGCGGCCGGATACGTACGTTTAGCGATGATTTGCAGGGTACCGGAGCTGTCACTCTGGCTGCGGCGATCTCTGCCATGCGGATTTGCGGCACGCTTCTCCAAAAACAGAGGATCGTGATCTATGGCGCCGGCATGGGCGGCATTGGCGCCGCGGACATGATGCGCGACGTGATGGTCGATGCAGGCATGTCTGTCGCGGAGGCGACGCGGCAATTCTGGTGCGTGGACGCCCACGGTCTTCTCACGAGCGATATGGGCGACAGGCTGCACGACTATCAGGCAAGTTACGCCCGCCCTGCCGCCGAAGTCAGAACCTGGCGGAATGAGGGTAAGGACCGAACTCCTGGTTCTGCCGGAGCCGAAACCGGAATTGGACTTGCCGAGGTTGTACGTCACGTTCGGCCCACAATGTTGATCGGTATGTCAGGCAATGCCGGCGCATTTACCGAAGCAATCGTCAGAAATATGGCGCGCTATACCGAGAGACCGATCATTTTCCCCCTCTCCAGCCCGTCGTCGGTTGCCGAGGCCACGCCCGCCGACCTGATCGCGTGGACAGGCGGCCAGACGCTGATCGTTACCGGGGCGTCATTTTCGCCGGTCACTCACCGGGGGATCACCCATGTGATCGGCCAGACGACAAACGCGATGTTGTATCCGGGCGTCGGTCTCGGCGCGATCATATCCAGGGCGCGGCTGATCAGTGTCGGGATGCTCACGGCTGCGGCGAACGCGCTATCGAGTCTGGTTGCCGTGCGCCAACCGGGTGCGTCACTGCTGCCACACATCGATGACCTGAGGAGTGTGACCTCCACGGTTGCGGTCGCGGTGGCGGAGGCCGCACTCCTGGAAGGGCTCGCCGAAGCAAATCTGGACGACATCGTCCAACAGGTGCAGGCCGCCATGTGGCAACCCAGCTATCGGCGCATCGTCGCCATCTGAAGTCGTGATCTGAACAGGAAAGCCGATTGTCGTGCGCCGCATTCAGATTCCAGGTCTTGTGTTCTCGGTTCTGGCCGCACTCGTCACGGCAACGAAGATGGCCTGGCCGCAAAGCCAGGCGCCGGCGGGGGGGCCGCTCTGAACAACCCTGCCGGATTTTCTCTGGATCTCAATCCTGTCGTTCTTCCTGTGACCGTGCTGGACAGCAGGAGCGGCTTCATTTCCGGTCTGCGGGAACCGCGGCGATCTATACCGGATTGCGCTCCGGCGCAATTCCTTCAATCTGACCGGGAAAACGGTTCATTCTTCCACGTGTTGCTACCGCCCGATGGTATAACCCGGGAACCGAGGCCGGATCTACCAGCGTATTTTGTTCGGGAAGAACTCGTTGATCAGATCGTCGTAGAACGGCTTCAGGTCTTTCAATTCGGGACGGTTGTCACTTTTGGAGTAGAGGTCGTAGGGATTGAACCTGCGAACCCATTCGAGCATCTCGCGGTCGTGAGCGTCGAGCAAATGCTGGTAAGCGCCTTCGCGATGGATCGGATAGCAGGAGTGATAGCGAATCATGTACTGCGCGGGTTCGGGAAGGTAGTCCCGCGTCACGCGATACAGGTATTCGTCGTGGCCCCACGAAAGATGCACATTGCGGAGACCGCAGCCGGGCTCGTAGATGCCATTCTGCGTCTGTAGCGCGGGCTGGAACCGGTCGGCGTTTCCAGCGAAGAACTTGTGGTACACGATCTTGTCGGACCACGCACAGCCAACAGGGAACGTATCCCCGACGACTGCCCACTGCGGCTCGTCGTAAAAGCACAGCATCTTGCCAAGATCGTGGATGAAGCCCGTCAGAATCATCCAGCGGGGATGACCGTCACGGCGGATCGCTTCGGCGGTCTGCAGGTTGTGTTCGATCTGACTGAGGGACGTATCAGGATCGCTGTCATCAATGAGCGTATTGAGCTTATCCATCGCTTCCCGGATGCCCATCTCGCTCTGGTTCAGCCCGCCGTACTTCGCCTCGCGGCCGAGCACGAATTCGAGGGTCTGGAACTCATGGTTCTGCCGGTAGAACTCACGCACAACGGGAGGAGTCTTGTCGTCGTACTGACGGAAATCCTCCTGCTTCCTGGTGGGATCGTAGCGGTCTCTTACAGAGTCATCCCACTGGTCGAGAGATTCAAGTGGCTGGACCTGCACGTCCCTATTGTCGCGCAGAAGCCGGTCCAGCGGGAGCGGGAGGAGGACGGCGTCGGCAGTGGCAGGTTTCATTCCGGGCGTACACCCGCCAGGCGCGAGTCGCGACCCCTCGCTCCCGCATTTCGAGCGGGACGAATTGGCTGCGAGCGAATCGGAGCGCCGAAGTCCTGGTCCTGTGATACACTCCGACCCAATTGACTCTCGTTGTGCAATTTTTGATTGCACAACACGCCGAGGAGGAGGAGACCACATGTATCGACGCATCGCTCTTGCAGTCCTGTTCGCACTGGCAGTGCCCCTTGCGGCGCAGCGGGGACCAGCACCTGTTTACGAAGACACGAACAATGTTCCGGTGTCACCGGAAATTCATCCGGATCGGAGTGTGACGTTTCGGCTTTTCGCACCGAAGGCCTCTGAAGTCCTTCTGATGGGCTCGCCCGGAATTCTGGAAGTCATCAAAAAGCCAATGCCTCTCGAGAAAGACAGCAAGGGTGTGTGGAGTCTGACGGTCGGTCCTCTTCCGTCCGGCTTTTACACCTATGGGTTCGCGATCGACGGCGGTCTGCGAATGCCCGATCCTTCCAATTCGCGACTCGAATTGCGGCGCTGGGGGCCGACGAGTTCGTTCATTGTGCCGGGCGACACGAAGGCAGTTTTCGAAGACCGGCCCGTGCCGCACGGGAGCGTGCACATCGAGTTCTACGATTCAAAAAATCTCGGAATGCAGCGGATGTTCTATGTCTATACACCGCCAGGGTACGAAACCGGAAAGCAGAAGTATCCAGTCCTCTACCTGCTGCATGGCAACGGACAGATCGAGGCATCGTGGACGTGGACCGGGCGCGCTAATGTGATTCTCGATAATCTGATCGCCGACGGAAAAGCGAAGCCGATGATCGTGGTGATGCCGTACGGACACATTCCGCGCGAGATCAAGCCAATTCCGCCCGTACCCGCGACGCCACAGGACGGCGCGAAGATCGAAACGGAACTCGTCGCCGAGATCAAACCAATCGTGGAAACGAAATACAGGACACTGACGGATCGCGATCACCGGGCGATCGGCGGCCTTTCAATGGGAGCAGCCCAGTCGATGTCGATCGTCCTGCATCATCTCGATCAGTTCGCCTACATTGCGGCGTTTAGCGGAACGGGCGCGCGGGCGGAGTGGGAGAAGGCCGATCCGGCGATGCTGAACAAGAAGCTGAAGGTGTTGTGGATCGGGTGCGGCACGGAGGATCCCGGCTATCGTGGTGTCAAAGGCATGGACGAGATGCTGACGAAGCGCGGGGTGAAGCACGAGTTCCATCAGTCCGGCGGCGGTCACAGTTGGCCGAACTGGCAGCAGTACCTCGCGACTTACGCGCCGATGCTGTTCCGCAACTGAT
>Ga0134125_10000219_pt1 | contig 83014 bp, 65 predicted proteins | sample KB31751_FD_96464 | JGI IMG/M metagenome (GOLD analysis project Ga0134125, IMG submission 96464) | Terrestrial soil microbial communities with excess Nitrogen fertilizer from Kellogg Biological Station, Michigan, USA - KB3-175-1 | ecosystem: Environmental > Terrestrial > Soil > Unclassified ... | reverse complement strand
CTCCGGGAATGCCTTAAGGGCACAGGCATTCCGATCGTCGATGCTTCCGACACATTCAAGGGCGCAGATCTCGACAATCTCCGTCTCAGTTGGCATGACATGCACCCAGATCATAAGGGCCACAGCATGATCGCGGACAATCTCTATCGTAAGCTACGCGAGAACCCCGACGCCTGGCTGGCTATTACGGGAGAACCAAATGATTCGACGAAAACAGGCCGCGCGAGTTCTGCGGAAATTGTGGAGCACCCCAGAGGGAGGCAAATAACGGATGTTACGAAATAAGGAGATTGACAATCACGCGGAGCCTGGTTTTCCGAAGATCGTCATGGCTACCACGCTTTTGTTGCTTGCTCTTCTCGCCATTCCACTCTTGAGTTCTCTCCTTCCGTTCAAGGAGTTTCACGGATACATCCGAGAAATCGTCGCTCAAGCGTGGGGTCGAGATGCAGATGGTGCGTGGACGAACGGGCGCAACGGATATTACGAAGATTTGATGCAAAATACCGACTCACATCTGACTAGAAGAACGCCTGTCGAATGGCTCATGATGGGAAAAAGTGCCAGGAATGCCGCACAACGCACGGACATTTATCGGTATGGAGGATTTCTTGTATATCGGGGTAAGCCAAATTTACATTTAGCGAATACAGTCCTGGGACCAACTCGAACCAATTCATACGGATTTTTCGATTACGAACATACATTGCAAAAACCGCCCGGCGTACGTCGCATCGCCATCTTTGGCGACTCAATCACCAGAGGACTCTGGTTACAGAGGAAAGACCGTTACTCTACTCTTCTTCAGGAAAAGCTCAATAGTCAGGATGGAGGGAACTTTGAAGTTCTCAATTTTGCTGTCACTGGATACCGCCTGACCCAAACGTTTGATTCCGCAGTCGAAGACGCCCCGACTTTTCATCCCGATGTTTACGTCATAACCCTCACCGAACTTACCATAGGTTCATCTTGGGCGGATCACATCAAGCAACTCGTAGATCAAGGGGAGGATCTGAAATACGATCCGATTCGAGAAGTTGTCAAGGAGTCGGGGTTGCGCAAGGGAGATTCCGTGGAACAAGCTCAAGCAAAACTTGCGCCATATCGTATCGCGTTGACGCGCGAACTTCTACGCCGACTCAATAAACGTGCGCAACAGCAATCCGCGAAAATGATCATTGCACTTGTGCCGGCGGCTGAAGGTATTGACGACAGTGAGTATTACGCTCGTGAAGTAGATGACTGCGTTCAAGGTCTCAATATTCCGGTGGTGGATTTGATGGACACCTTCAATGGGATCGATCCCGAGCGTGTGCGCCGAAACTGGTACGACAGTCATCCCGACGCGCTCGGAGATAGCATGATCGCTGACAATCTCTATCGCAAGCTGCGCGAGAACCCCGATGCGTGGGCAGCCATTACGGGAGAGCCAAGTGACCCCAAGAATTCGACGAAAACAGCCCACTTGAGTCTTGCGAAAACTGTGAAGCATCAGCTTTCAGGGGGAAGGAACGTGAATTGAAAATTCCTTTTACAAGAAGCGTGCTGAGCACGGCTGGACTTTTGCTTGCGCTCTTAGCAGTGGGTGCTTTGGCACCCCGGCTCCCGGCGGTTGGTCAAATGTCCTGGGCCCGGTATGTAGTGGATCTTGCTCGTGAGCGGCATTCTTACACTTTTGGAGAGTCGAATGGGTACTACGAAACTCTCATGTCGCCGTCCAGCAGCAAATCGGGACCGGCAGACTTGCCTCCAGTGATGTGGCTGACGAACAACGACAGTGAACGTACGCGCATACCGGGTGACCAGTTATTTGACGCAGACCCATTTCTGATCTATAAGCCCAAACCAAACCTTGATCTCGCGAATACGTCAGAGGGTGCTGTCAAGACGAACGCATTTGGATTTTTTGATCGCCCATGGCCACTCACCAAGTCGCCGAGAACCAGACGAATTGTGGTCTTTGGAGATTCAGTCATTCGGGGAACCGGGGTTACCTACGATCAGCGGTTCGAATCTCTTTTGGAAAATAAACTGAACACGGGCAGGAACCAGCATTGTGAAATCCTCAATCTCGCGGTCGGAGGATACATGCTGACGCAAATGTTTGGAATGGCCGTGGAAAAGGCCCCGGCATTTCACCCGGATGTTTACGTGATTGCCGTAACCGACAGGACAGGAAATCCAATTTGGGCAAAGTATCTGGCCAAACTAGTGCAGGACGGTCAGGATTTAAGATATGACGTGCTGCGGGAGATCGTAGCAGAGGCAGGAGTTACGAAGGAAGATTCGACTGCAACGGCCCAGGAAAAACTGGCTCCCTATCGAGTGAGCGCGATGCACTCGATCTTTTTGGAACTGAAGGCGCACGCGGAGCGCCAATCGGCCGAGCTTGTAGTTTTTTTCGTACCCAGCTTGCAGGAAGAAGCGGTCCTTGATGCCAGCTATTCACCCGTCCGCGAGAGTCTTAGGGGCACCGGCATCCCAGTCATTGACGCATCCAACACGTTTTCCAATGTCGACCATGACAAATACCGGTTGGACTGGTTTGACCAGCACCCCAATGCAATCGGGCATCAGATGATTGCTGACAATCTTTACCGTAAGTTGCGGGAAAACCCAGAGGCTTGGGCGGATTTTACAGGCGAGGCGGAAACTGCGGAAAACGTAGACATAAGCGCGAGTGCTCGTTGATTTGTGCCCAGGAAGGATGGGCATGGGTCGGAAAATTATAAAATTGGAACTGCTCGCGGTATAGGTCTTGCGAACGAATACTGCTACTGCGCCGTCTTCCGCTCGCGCCACATGAGGTAGCACTCGGTAATTTGTCCCACCTTCGCCCAAGCCTTGAGCTTGCACTCGAACCTGTCGGACGGCTTAAAAGTAAAGATCCACTTGAGGGTCCAAAACAACAATCTCCTGAAGAGATACAACGGGACCCCGCAAACAAACCACTTCGTTGAACCCGGTAGTCCCTCAACGCGAATGTCGGCCCGCACTTTATCGAACCACCAGGCGAGAAAGTAGCTCTTTCGGGCGCGATTTTTCGGCACAGAGTGATAGACAATTGCCGACGGTTCATAGCGAAATCGTTCGCCTCGGGCCAGCAGTCGCATGCCAAATTCGCTGTCCTCACTTTTCTGCGGGCCTTTGCTTCCAAAGCGAGGACCAAGGTCTGTCCGGAATCCCCCGTGCTTTTCAAACATGGATTTGTGAAAAGCCATATTGTTGCCAAACGGGGATTTCTTGAGCTCGGAGGCTTCAGCGCCAAAATCAAACAGGGCAAGAGGTGGCAAGGCATATCGTCCGCTTGCTGGGAACCATGCGGGCGGGGAGAATCCCCTCTCGGCGAAGGTCCTTCCCCCGGCCCCTACCCACTTTCCATCTTCCAATGCAGCGGCCAGATTTTGCAGCCAATCTGGGTCCACAATTACGTCGTCGTCGGTAAAAACTAAAATATCTCCCGCTGCTTCCCGGATCCCCGAATTTAGGGCGTACGACTTTCCCGGCCGTGGCTCAAACAAATATCGGAAATGGTTACCATATCGGCGGCAATACTGCTCCGCAACTTCGCGGGTCCGGTCGCGGGAGTTATTGTCCACCACGATTACCTCCCACTTCGCCGATGACGGAAGCCTGGACGCAGCAAGGCTCTCAAGCGCCTTATCCAAGGTATCGCAACGGTTACAGGTGCATAGGATCGCTGTAATGTTCATGTTGCTTGGCGGACCCCGCCGTGAGGTAAGCGCTGGCTTCGATAGAGCCATGCCTCAACAACGTATCCCAAGAGATAATTAAATTCCCACCGAGCTAAAAATGACTTCTTCTTGTCGAAGCTCAATCGCGCCTTAATGCGCTTTACCGCCGGTTTTACTAACTTCACAGTGAGGCGCACCGGCAAGCCTAACCAGTCAGGATAAGCAAGCGGGTCCGCGGCTTTTATCCTTCGAAAGGAACCGCGTCCGTAGCGTCGCGCACGACCGAGCACCCATGATTCGCTCATTTGATAGTCCCGGATGAAATGCTCAACGATGGCGCGCGGAACATGCCAGGCCTTATGCCCGTCACGGGCCAATCGTTGAACCAGTTCCGTCTCACTTCCCATCGCATAATTGGCTCCTTGCGGGCCTATGGATGGGTCGAAGCCAGTTCCGTTCAAAAATATCTCGCCACGGATCGCCAGGTTCGGTCCAAACAGATTCACTGCTTCAATGGGACCGTCACTCCACGCCAGATCGGTAATCGCAAAAGCCGGCCCCGGAGGGACCCATTTCATCCACGATGGTGGCTCGACTTGCCAGCGAGGCAATATCGCTCCTCCAAACATCGAGTACGATGGGTTTACGTCGGCCGCTTCTCGCAAACGAACCAGCCAATCCGGACGAGGAAAAACGTCATCATCCGTGAAAACCGCCAGATCGCCTTCCATGTGCGCCAACGCTGTATTCAGTGCCGAGTTCTTCCCTGCCCTCGTCTCCAACACATACGTTAGGGGAAGCCTGGCCTGGAACGAGGATAGGATTTGCGGGGTGCGATCGCTGCTACCGTTATCCGCAACAACCAGCTTCCAACCGCCGGTAGGCGGCTGCAATTTCGTGAACGCCTCCAGTACCGCGGGAAGCGTATTCTCTCCGTTTCGAGTTGCGAACAGTACGGTTAACATGATTCCCAAGCAGGCTCGTCGAGCGATTAGAACGAAGAACAATAATTCCCTAATCCCCTGTGATCTGGAGTGTAACTACGCTCCTCGCCGGAATCGTATAACTGATAACTCGTCCACCGGAAGTAGCAGAAATGGGGGCTTGCGGGGACAACGAAACTGAGCTTGATGTCATCCAGGGCACCACTTGGGTGCGTTGCGCCGTGATTCCATCCAAAACAAAACGCTGGTTCCTGACCGCCCATCTCCGTGTGTTGATCGCCACAATTGCAAAGGCCTTCTCAGGCCCTTTGTAGGCCGTCACCAACAGCGCCCCGCGATTGGCAACGTCAACTCGTTTCCAACCGGGCCGAATAAATTTTGCATATTGGCCCAGCACGTAGGCCCGCTTGGCCAGATGGCTGTTCTGATCAGTCAAACACATGTTGTTGTCGTGATTGTAGTAGGTAGTACCACAATCCAGATTCCAGTACATCCAGGCATTGGCTCCCTGGGTTAAATACTTGTGCAGACTTTGGCCCCAATAAAGTGCGTCCTTCATGGAACCGTTATAACTGTCAGGATTGCTGACCTCCGTCTGCCAAACATGCCGGCCACCGACTGAAGGCACACGGGGAAGATCCGGTTGTCTGACAGCATACGCATGTCCAAACACAAGGCCCACGTCAGCGGCAACAGCCGGATCAGACATGGTCGCCTGCATCCTCTCGAAGGTCCATTCGGATTCTTCCGGCATCGCAATTTTCACATCGTTCTGTCCAGCATTTTTCAGCGCGCCTGCCAGGTGCGGAATGAAGTCATGGATCTGCTCCCCATTCCATACGCATGTGTCGTACTCTTGATTGGCGACGTCCGGCTCATTCTGTACCGACAAAGCTTCGAGCGAAATGCCGTGCGCTTTCACTAAACCGGGAAAGCTGGCCAGGGTTTCCGCATATGCCGCATAGTTAGTCGAGTTCCCGATCATGTTTCCACTGCCGCAAAACTTTCCGGAAGTCTTCATCTCAGCCGGTGGAGACCATGGCACTGCGATGACCCTTACTCCCCGCGCGGCCGCTAGTTCAGCGATTTGCAGATCTCCAGCCACGATCTGAGTCTTTGTTCCCAGCACACATTTTGCCGAGGCGGTGTTGGCTACGCAGCCACAATCCTCGACCAGGTGGCCTGGAATAATCTCCAGCCGCAATAGTGACAAACCCAGTCCATCCCTCATGCTGAAATACCGGTCAGCTTGGTCCGCGGTGAAGCTTCCGGCATAACCAGTAGCGCTTGCTCCAAAGCCATCAATGGTTTGCTTTGGACTGTTCCAGTTGACCGTAATCGCAGGTCTCGGCCACATGATGAAGACAACGAACGCCCCAAACAAGCAGCTTGCACTCAACGCTGCCACACCAATCGCTCTAGTCATTCGAAATTTCATGCTGAGTTTCGCGGGGAATTCCGTGGAGATAAATAGTTGCGACCTGCGTCGTCCTGGCTTATGAACTGTTTTTCGCGTGCCGTTTAGAATTTGCTTTCACAGCTGAACGAAATTTCCTATATATGAATGTTGCCGTTTGTCCCGGATTTACCAACATCTTCAGGAGTTCAAGGCATGCGTGGCCCAGGAGCGGCAAGCGTTCCAGTTCTAACCCTCCCGATTCCAACCCTGAGCGGTGATAACGCCAGAATGCGCGGCTCTGTCCTGTAACGAGGCCCCGGCCGAGAAAACTGTAATATCGACTCCTCCATTGCTTCCTCAGCCGGATAAATTCTTCACGCTCAAGATAGACAGGACCAAACCTGGAGAGTTGCAGGTATCGGTCAAGGATGTCCGGATTAAAATCTTCGACCTGTCCACGGATAGATTCGTCATCCACGCGGCTGAACGAGAGCACGCGATGAACGAAACCAAATTTCCAGTCCCCCAGAAGGCGATAGCAGGCATCGGTATCGTCGTAAAAACTGTTCTTATCAAAAAATGGTTCGTTTTTACTCACGAGTACCGATCGATAGAGCATCGTTGTGGGCGTACCAAATGCAAAGGTCCCTGTGCTGAGTTGCAGACGGCAAATCTCAGCTCCAGGCATCAAAGAAGTGGTGTACGGGATGCCGCCTCCCATGACATTCTTACCTTTCAAACGGTAAGAACTGACGATGCCAATTTCGGGATCTGACTCTGCCAAAGCAACCAGCCGTTCCAGGCAATCCGGATAGAGCCAATCGTCCGCCTGGACCATCTTGCTATAGATACTGTGACGGGAGATTGAAGCGAGCCCAAAGTTGTAGTTAGGAATCTGATCGAGGAAAGATTCAGGCTGGATTACGCGGATTTTATTCGGAAACCGTGAGGCGTACTGGCGCGCGATGTCTCCAGACCCGTCGGTGCTGTAGTTATCAACAAGCACATATTCCCAATTCTGATAGGTCTGCGCGAGTACGCTCTCAATGCACTCCGGCAGAAAATCCTTGGTATTGTAAAAAGGCGTTACGACACCGACCAGAGGCGTGGCATTTTGACGATCCATCAATGGCGCTCTCGATGATATGCAAGAGCTAGTCTCGCGAGAGCGTCATACTGGCCGGCAAAAAGAATCTGATCGCTCTTCTTGTGGCCTCCGAGATGTTCTGTGATCGCGCCGCTGTGAGTCTTCAACCTTTCGATTCCGGCCACCACATCCTGAGAAGTGAACTCGCGGATATGAAGTAGATACTCCGTCTGCCCCAAATCCTGCATTGCCCAATCCACCTTTGCGTCGAAGGAGATGGCAATTGTCGGCTTTTGAGCCACAAGCCCCAGAATTGTGCTGTGCAGCCGGCTGGTAATCAGAAAGTCGGCGTCCGCCAGGGCAGAGTAGAGATCTTGCCACTTTGTGATCAAAGGGACGTGGACATAGCTGAAACTCTTTTTCTTTGCCGCATCCGGTAAGCGCTCAAGAAGATCCGAAATCGTTTCCTTGTCGGCGCGCGCAGACCACACCATCACAATAAAATAGTCCTGCGCAATCAATTGCGACAAAGCGACAGCCAGTTGCGTCAGATACCGCTCATAGACCGCCGCGTCTTCATGTGGCCAGTTTTGCGGCTTGGCATAAGTAATGGGGCTTACAGCAATGATCTTTCGCCCTCCAGCAAGAGCGCGCAGCCCCGCGGATGGGGCTTGGGCGGATGACGGGAGGCTGAATGCCATATCTGGAACAACTGCATCTGCCGATGCCGGAGCAAAAAGAGCTGCGGCAATATTCCGGCTGTTGACGTCTCTATACGACCGGTAATGCGCACTTCGCAAGGCGCGCGCGAGAAAAAACCGCGATGTGGTCGAGGCAGCCTTGCAGGCCCCCACACTGGCAAACGCCAGGGGCACTTTCGCCAGGCGCGCCAGCATTGCCCACTTGAAAAGAGCAAAGGGATGCCCCCATGCGCCTCCCCATTCTTCATCCAACTGCCCACCGCCAGACACAATCAGCAAGTCCTGTCCGCGCAAGAACAAAAGCCCCTGGCGGCAATGCTTGAATTCACGCCATATGCGGGACGCCAAACGCGCCCCTGGGATAAGTTTAATTACCCTTTTCACAATGCCTATCGCGGTTCCTCGAACGCGCCCCTCGTACGGGTCTCCAGAACCCTGGCGCAACATTCCGTAGAAAAGACCGCTCGACACGCAGAGATCAAACGCACCCGTTCCGTGTTGTTTCACGAAATTTTCGCCATTCAGCGTTACGCCGGAAAATCGAACTCCAGGCAGGCGCATCCGCAGGTTTGAAATCAGCGCATCCTGAATGGCGGCGTCGCCAAGATTGCCGCCGGAATAGGGAGTAAGCAGTGCGACACGACACGCTTTTCCATGCTTCAGCAAATTCAAGGGTCCTAAATCCAGGCTCTGTCCCGGACGCGTTTCAATATCGCCCGTAACCACAGAGGTAGCAAACTTCGTGGATGTCTGGGTCTCTGCCATTGCCTGTTCCCTATCTTAAGGTTCCAACTGCGCTGTGCCTTAAATTGCCGTTGCGCTGGCGCTCAAAGCAGGGACGGCATTCTGCAAAGAACGACTCTCACGTTCTTTGCGAAAGAAAGCCATAAGACAAATGACCAGCGACGCTGCGCTTATCCATTGCCCGAAACGCTCTTCCCAGCTTGGGGGGATTTGAATTTGTACGTTCTGCAAACCTGCTGGCACATGCACTTCCAATAATCCTTCGGGCATGGCAGCGCGAACCTCCAGGCTGCCTGGTGTCCCCCGGAGCTTGCCTTCCCATGTTGGATAGTAGAACTGATTCACCATCACCCAGCCGCCGCTGGAACTGTTTGCCTCCAATTCCAGATCTCGCGGCGCCCACAGGGTAATGCGCGCGGCGCCCTGCCCGTCTTTAAATCTCGCTTTAGGACCAGCGCCAGCAGCAAGCGTGGAACTTTGGACTGTGCCTTCCGGCAACCAGGCATAGAACCACCCATCGCTGTCGTTGATGAGATGGCGCTCATCATGAGGAGGACGCCACACATCAACTTTATAGCGATGCCATACACTGCCATAGGCGACCATCCATCCACCAAAAACCAATATCAGGGCGGAGATGGAGACAATCATGGGCGTGCGAGGAATGCGGGACAGGTTCGAAAAAAACAGTGCAAGCAACCAAACAACTCCCAGGCAAAAAATTCCGTTGAATCGCCACGGGAATTGAATTGCCTCTGCCAATTTATGAACGTGCCGCCAGATGGGAGCGCTGGCACGTGACATACAAAAGATAGACCCGCCGCAGACCATCACCATCCAGAAAAAGATCACTGGTTTAGCGTCTCGAGTCGCCCACTTCAAGAGCCCGATGCCGCATACCAGCGTGACAATGATCATGGTTACCACGGTCCAGGAAATCGTCTGTACAAAGTTCTCTGCGCCAGCATGGATAAACAGGCCCTTTCCGAGACTAACGAGGTTCTCAGACCACTTGAACACAACAGTAATTTTGGATGCCGAAATGAATTTCGCATTGGCAACCGCGGAGAGTAGATAGAAAGAAGCCAGGGCGGTGCCTGCCGCCATGGCTGCGACCACCCGCAAGGCCGCGCTGAACCTTCTTCCTTTGTCGGAAAGCAGGATGGCGAGGATGATGGGGATAGGAAAGAACATCGCCACACTTATCAGGTGGCTGATGATCATAAGCGCGAAGGCGAACGCCAAACCAATCTCGGAGCGGCGTTTTCCCCTCACAATATTTTGCGCAAAATAAAGGACCAAAGGCATCCACGCCATGGCCCAGCATTCCGGCAGCGCGCATCGGCGATAGAAATCAATCGCCAAATGATATGGCATGAGCATATAGAGCAGAGCACATATCGTCGCTATCTTTTCACTTACCAGAGTTCGCAGCCACAGAAACGAAGAGATTCCGGAAATGGCCAGGGCCAGAAATGCGGCGAAGTTAAATGCATCGAAATGCAGCAGGCGCGCGGCTGGCTCGAGCATCACCGATACATACGCAGGTAAAGGCGGAAACACGAAAAAAGTCGGGCTTCCCAGGCCAGCATTCATGCCCATAAGCCAGCGAGGATACAGATTGCCAGTCCAGAACTGCTCGGAAAAGTGCTTTACATAATTCAGATGCTCATGCGTGTCATGTCCGTCAATCAGCGGTCCATATAAAAGCATGGGGAGGGCAAGAACGATTGCGAATCCCACCACGAGCAATATAGAAAATCGTTTACCGGAGAAAGCGTTTCGCATCTTCATGACGTGAGATCATCTGTGATTTTGATTTACGGCTTGCGTGGTGATGGGCGCCAGCCAGCGAAGGTAATATCCGGTTTCTCCGACTTTTATCCAACCGACGGCGGCGCCTCTCGGAGTTTCATGCGAAACAACAGCTCTGGAGCCGGTTGCAGCCAATGCATTCAGCACTTTCTCTCGAGTGGCCGTGTCAGCATTCCAAAAATCATTGTCTGAAGCTTGCGCCCGTCCCGGCCAGTAATAGACCTCAGACGCGATCTTGAATCCTGCCAAACGGGCCCACATTGCGACGTCCAGATTCGAAAATTCCAGCGATGAAATGCGGTCTCCTGGTTGCAATCCCATCTGCCTCATGGCATCTGCCACCGCAAAAGAAGAATCGCGCGCCACGGCCCGGGGATGCCGGAAGCTCTTGATCGCTGAGAAGTTCTTTGGGACGGTGCCTTCGCCAAAGGGAGACATAAACATCACAAATATAAGTATGGCGACAGCCGAAAATATCGTTGGGCCTGCGGCGGTTGCACGATGATGGATGCTGAAAAAGCAGCACAACCCCAGCACCACCATAAACGGCGCAACGTATCGAGGCTCAAACCACACCAGGGAATACAAACCGAGGGCCACAATGGAGGGCCCCCAGAGAAACCAATGTCCAGCAAACTTCTCGAGCGAAATCTTCTTGAAGGCGCTAGTGTAAAAGAGAATAAATACTCCGCAGATGACGCTTCCACTTAGCGCAAAGCACAAAGAAATTTCTTTCCAGAGGTTGGTTTTGATTGTCCGGACCTGCTCGTGCACGTCAAGACGATCTTTGACTCCCTGATACCAGAAGCTGGGATCAAACCAATTCGGATAGGTACCTTCCATCATGTCGCCATAGCCAAACGTGGCCGGCTGATCCACCAGCTTGCGAAACCGGTGCACGGGAACACCATTTCCCGGGTTCTCCCCGAGCCAATAGTGAGGGTCGATTTTATTCACGTGGACCGCGTAGTTGTAGGCGCCCGACTCACCAAACGTTAATTTATGCTTCGCCACAGAGAGCGCGCCAATGAAAGGCCCTGCGACCAGGAGGAACACAGTTATTGCACTCAACAAACGCATCGTGTGATTGCTCCGGTCACGCCCCGCAAACCACGCAGCTACAAAGCAGACCAATGCGATGGGAAACATCACGGACTTCGTGAGGTATCCAAGAGCGAGTACCAGTCCAAGCGCCGGGCAGGTAAAGGGCGTGACGACGCCGCGTTCAATACGGATAAGGAAACCACACGTAAGGTAGAAGAATGCGGCAAGAATCATGTCCGGGTTCGTTTCCGAGACACCGATTAAGGCCAGGGACGAGCCCAGAAACAGCGTATTGCCAATTACCATCCATACCCAGACAGGTACTTTCAACTCCTCGCCAGATTCCGTTTCTCGTCGGAGAGCGATTAACTCCCGGAGAAAAAACTGAAAGGAACCCATGGCACACAGGAACGCGACAAACAATAGAAGATGGACCAACGGGTACTGCCAGTAAGGGGAGGGCTTGAATATTCTTAACGTCGCTCCTAGAAGAATGGCATATAGCGGACTCCAAATGCCGTTGATCGCCATCGCCCAACGCCCGTGGAAAACGTAGTCTCCCATGTCGAGGTAGGAGACCGTGTCGTTCACCAGAGTCATTCGCGACGACCAGGCCTGAAGAAAGCCGAATATGACAGCCAATAACCAGAACAGCCGCCTTATGCGGCGTTCAGAAGTGATCTCGGCTGATTCTGTAGTGTCAACGTCCAGCGTTACACCAGATTGCGACTGCATATGATTTTCAGGAATTGCTGAAAAGTCAGACTCGGCCTAAAGCTTCACACGTAGTGGAATCCGTTATCCCAACGCCAGCTTCAATAATCTTCGGAAAGCAATTCACCGCTCCCCTGGCTGCGGTAGAAGAACCCACAAATAACGAAGTTGCCGGACATTTTTGATCGTAGCTCTTTTGTATGTTGTAACGATGTACGGCGACGCACAGCCCGAACTCTCCATGCGCTACGTTAAGCGTCAGCTCAAATGTGCACCGGTAGGTTTGTCCGGACTTCAATGAGAAACTCGGTTGCCCGAGTCGCTCGGTGGAGGTATTGAAGATTTCATATTGGTTTGTGTCGGTAAGCCAGACCACAATCGCCAGCTTCTCTACGGCTTCTTGTGCGGTAATTTCTATATCTATCCATGCTTTGTCGCCGGATTCAAATGTCGATTGCTCCCCGGAACCATCACGGACCCTCACCAGAGAAATGCGCACCGCCTTGTTCGCGTCTTCCTCCCGAGGCTTTAATGCATCATTTAAGTAGCGGCGTATTACCGCATCCGTTGGGCCTATCATGACGTTCTTGCCATGGTCCAGCAGCATCGCCCGATCGCAGAGTTCAGTGACTGCCTTCAGATTGTGCGAAACAAATAATACGGTTGTGCCGCTATTGATCACGGAGCGCATGCGATTCATGCAATTCTGCTGGAATACATAGTCGCCGACGCTCAGAACTTCATCCACGATCAGTACTTCCGGATCCACATGGGCGGCAACCGAGAATCCAAGTCGCGCGTACATGACGGAGGAGTATCGTTTGACTGGCGTGTCAATAAACTCCTCAAGCCCCGAAAAAGCAATGATCTGGTCGAGTTTCGAGGCAATCTCGCGTTTACTCATCCCCAGAATCGTGCCGTTCAGGAAGATGTTTTCCCGCCCCGTAAGGTCCTGATGAAAGCCTGCGCTCACTTCAATGAGTGCGGACAACCGGCCATTCACAATCATCCGGCCCTTGGTGGGCTTCATGATGCGACTCAGGATCTTCAGCGCAGTGCTTTTCCCTGCCCCGTTATGACCCACAATCCCAAAGGCCTCTCCTTTTCTTACTTCAAAAGAGATGTCCTGCAGGGCCCAGAATTCGCGGTCATCCTTTCCGCTGATCTCCTGCTGCCGAAACATTTTTCCGGTCACGGCAGGAATCAAATCGCGCAGTGAGTCGAAAATTTCGCCTTTGCGAAATTTCTTGTAGACCCGGTCCATTTGGAGAACAATGTCAGACATAATTTTTATCGTTAGATACTTTCCGCGAATGCTGGTTCGAGGTATTTAAAGAACAAATAGCCGCCGGTACAGGTCACGAAGGCAAAGGCCAGGCTGTAACTGAGCCATCCGAGGTCAGGCATCTGATGTCGCACAATGCAAGCGCTAAAGGCATCCAGCAGCGGAGCCACAGGGTTCAGCAGCAGCCATTTTCCTTTATCCCCGAACATGCTGATTTCGTAAAAAACCGGAGTGAAGAATATCCCGAACGTAAGCATGATTTCGACGATGTATTTCACGTCGCGAAAAAACAGGCTGGCGGCAGCGGCAATCATGTTGACGCCGGAAATCATGAGCACCATGATCACCAAAAGCACGGGAATCCATGCCAGATAGACGCTCCAGCCGATCCGGATCGTCACCAGAAAAATTGATAGTGCAGTCGAGGCGACCACAAAATCGAACAAACTCGAGAGCACGGCAGCCAGCGGAAATATTTCTTTGGGAAAATAAATCTTGGTCACCAGGTCCTTGTTGCCAAGAATCAAGCTGTTGCAACCGAAGCGAAGGCTTGAAACCAAAAAAGCCCAGGGTATGGACTTTACAGCCACGCTCGCAATGTCTTCTGCGTCGAGAGGTTTATGCGCGGACAAAGCATATGCGTAGCGAACCACGATGCCCGCCGCCACAATCACGATCGGCATCAGTACCGCCCACATGAGACCCATGACGGATTGCTTGTATCGGACCTTGATGTCACGATAGGCAATCATGAAAAGCAGTTCGCGGTACTTGTAGAGTTCTCGCAGGTTTTCCGTCATTTCGTGTCCACAGTCATCGTTGCTAGTTGCGCCTGCGATATACAGGCTTTACCGGCCGTCCTTCCAGATATTTTTCAACCCCTTCATCCAGCGCCTTCCGGTAGATTTTGTGGGCCTGGTACACGGCCTCGCCCGTCCGGTCAATGTCATCGTCGCTGTGAGAAAAACTCACCACGAATGACGGGCCTATTACGCCGTGGCGGATCATTTCCTGCATGAACAACGTGCGGAAAGCCTGGGACCGCATGCCCTGCCCATCATAAGTAGCGAAAACCAGATTGCACGGCCGTCCCAACAACTTAAAGAAACCATCCAGCCGGTTCTCCTCGACTGACTGGTTCACCAGAGAACGCAACCGCTCTCCCTGCTTCCAGAGAAATCCAACTACATCCCGCTCGCGGTAAATTCGAAGCGTTTCGAGGGAGGCTGCCAACGCATGTGTCTCGGCACCGTGTGTGGTGGATAGCAAAAATACCCGGTCACGATCGTGATCGAGCCCACCTAGACGCATGATCTCCCGCTTTCCCAGCAGAGCGGCGATCGCAAATCCGTTCCCCATGGCCTTACCAAAGATGGACAGATGTGGAACGACATCGTGAAACTTCTGCGCCCCATTCAGATGCCAGCGAAAACCCGTAATCGTCTCATCCAGAACAAAGACCGCGCCTTGCCGCTCACAAAGCGTCTTCATCTCATTCAAATATCCCGGAGCCGGAGGAACCGTGGTTTCCGGCTCCATCATCACGCAAGCGATTCGCCCGGGATGCTCGTTGAAGAGGTTTCTCAAACTCTCGATGTTGTTGTAGGCAAACTTCAGAGTCATATCTTCGACTGACTTGGGGATTCCCGCATTCAGTTCAGTCGTGCCCATGAACCAGTCATCCACCGAGAAAAAAGGGTGGTCTCCACAAATAGCTACGAGGTCCCGGCCCGTGTAGGCCCGGGCAAGTTTTACCGCAGCGGTGGTCGCATCAGAGCCATTCTTGGAAAACTTCACCATATCGGCTACGGCAACAATCTCCAGCATCGCTTCCGCCAGGGTCACTTCAATTTCCGCAGGACGGGTAAAGTTGGCGCCGAGTTGCATCTGTTTATATGCAGCTGCGATGACCGGCTCAAAGGCATGCCCGAGAGTGACCGCGCGCAGACCCATTCCGTATTCAATGAATTCGTTCCCATCGAGATCCCATACATGGCATCCCTTCCCGCGCGCGATAAACCCCGGAGACTGCTCCGGATACTGGTCATCACCCTTGGCATAGGTATGAGCGCCACCGGGAATCAAGCGGTGGGCAATGGGCTGCAGCGCGAGCGATCTGGAGAAATTCATCTTCTCCAGCGGGCTCGACGTATCCGCGAGCAACACCCCTTCGGATTGGGCTTTCTGTTTCATGACTATCGTCTCGCAGATCCTTCGATCGCTTCCGTAGGTGACGCCACAAATCCTTCTTCGCTGCCGTCGAAATACAGCTTCATAGCTTCTTGCGGAAGGTGCGAAAAATCAGCAGCGCTAATGTAGTCGTGCATCGTCGTCCCGGTGCAGGCGGAATCAATGTTTGGCGCGCCGCATTTCTCCCACACGTCATCAAGATGAACGGTGCGGAAATCAATGCTATAGCGCGTCAGCCCGGCGGTATTTGGCACCGTGGAGTGCAACTGCGCAGCCGAGAAGAGCAGCACTCCGCCTACCTGGGCGATTATGCGAAACTGCGGATCAGGATCGAGCGAAGCCAGCGCCTTCGGCTGCACGCGGGTGTCCGCTTTCACGTGCTGCGCCGCACTCTGCCGGTTGCTGCGGTTCCACTCGTAGTAGTTGTAAGTGTTGGAGCTGTTGGGCACGGCTTCATCAAAGTAGCGCGCGTGGAACGCCATGCTGTTGTCCGGCGAAAGTTCATACACCGGCATCCACCAATTGATCTGACTGAAGGGCGCCGAATACCAGGTATCGCGATGAGGATGAAAAGCATAGGCAATGCCAGACGCAAGATAATCGGCTGGAAAAGCCGTTCGCAGCCGGGGAACATCGAAATACGTTTTATTCAAATCGCATCCCCGCTCCTTCAACATCTGCTGGATCAGCTGCTTCGATTTGGGGTCGTGAATGAATTTCGGCTTCAAATCCGCCAGAATCTCCACGCAACGCTCCACCGGGATGCTCTCCTGCACTTTACGGGGATCATGCGGGTGGAAGGCCTTCTCCACCAGCCCGCGCGCGAATTCGCAGAGCCTCAGCGCTCCGGGAGCGGGAGAGTACACAAACAGCGATCCGCGATAAAGTTCCTTGCGCCGGTCCTTTTCACTCATCTTGGAATCGAAGAACAGATTCATTGTCTTCCTCCATGCCCCTTTAAAATCGAACCCACAATTTCAAACAGACGTTCCCGCTCATAGCGACATCTTGCGGCAATAGAAGGCTTCCGCGTAACCGCTGGGGGCATTGCATTCCATTCCCCGCAACCGCATCAGCGCCAGAAACGTTTCCGGCTGGAACCAGTGCTTGTTGCGCTGCGATTGAAACGCGTCCATCAAATAGCCCACCTTCTTCTTGTACATCTCCGTTTCGAGCGGCACGAAGAAGTTTGGCTGCCCAAGGTCGCCGTCGTACTTCGGAATCTCGTACTCCAGAATCAAATGGCTCCGAAACGTGTTCCAGGTCAATTCTGAAATCAAACGGTGGTCCTGGTGCGCGTCCTTGCCGTAGTGCGTAAAAATCAAATCGGGGGAGAGCTGTTTTAATTCGTTTTCAAAAACTGTTTTTACATCAGCGCCCACATAAGGCAAAAAACCATCCTTGAAGCTCTTCAGTAGCGGCGTTCGCAAACGTTCGCCGGCAAACAAGTTGGCCGCGCGTCTCGCTTCCGCATCACGAACTCCCGCCGCGGTGAAAACCACCCAATGGAACTCAGCCTGCGGAAACTGCTCGGCCAGCCGCAGCACCGTCCCGCCGCAACCAATCTCGATATCGTCAGAGTGGCAGCCCAAAAACAGGACCTTCAACGCCCGCTCCCGGCCGCCCTCAAAATTCAGCTGGATCATACTCCTGCCGATATCCTATGCTTCGCCGCTGCAGGCGAAGACTGCGCACCGTTCCAAACCTTCCAGGGCGCGACCGTCAGGTTCAATTCATCCAGGTGCTGCTTGTCCTTAAAAGTGTCCATGCACTGCCAGAAGCCGCTGTATTTATAGGCCAGCAACGCTTTCTTCTCGATCAGCCGCTGGAATGGCTCCCGCACCAGCTCTTCACCGGCATGAATGTAGTCAAAAATTTCGCTGCGCATGGCGAAGAATCCGCCGTTGATCCAAATATCGGAGCGCGTCAGTGGACAAACCTCAGTCACCATTCCATTCGGTGCGCTGTGAATAATGTCAAAGCTATTCGTCGGCTGCACAACCAGCACCGAGGCGATCGCCTTGCTTTTGTGGAATGTCTCCAGCATCGTGGGTAGGGGGACGTCGCTCAAGCCGTCTCCATAATTCGCCAGGAACATCTCTTCGCCTTCCAGGTACGGCTGCACGGCCTTCAGTCGTTCGCCGATATTGGAATTCGCCCCGGTCTCAACGAAAGTGATGGTCCAATCGTCAATATCGCGGCTCAGATAATCCACTTTCTTTCCGCCCTGCGACCACACGAAGTTGTTGGAGACCGCTTCGTCATAATTCAGAAAATAATTCTTAATGGCGTTGCCCAAATAGCCCAGGCAGAGAATGAAATCTTTGTGTCCGAAGTGGGCATAGTACTTCATCAGGTGCCACAGCACAGGGCGCGTGCCAATTTGCACCATAGGTTTGGGGACGTCGTCCGCGTATCCCCGCAAACGCAAGCCCGCTCCGCCGCAAAAAATGACCACTTTCATAAATTCACCTCGAGCAGCCCCGGCTTAATAAATCGCCGCCTTCGGAATCGGGACGATAAAACACCCGCCCCATTCACGGATAAATTCCAGTTGCTTCATGATCTCGTCCTTCAGGTTCCACGGAAGGATCACAACGTAGTCCGGTTTGGTTTCACGGATCCTGTCGGGATGATGAATGGGAATTCGCGTCCCCGGCAGGAACCTTCCCTGTTTGTAAGGGCTGCGATCCACCGTGTACTCGATCAGGTCTTTCCCTATGCCGCAGTAATGCAGCAGCGTCGCGCTCTTGCCGGGTGCGCCATAGCCCGCCACTTTCTTGCCCTGTTTCGCGGCGGTCAGCAGCACATCCACCAGCGCGAGCTTGGTTTCTTTCACCTGGCGGGCGAAAGTTTCGTACCCCTTCAGCGACGTTTGCCCTGCCTTTTCTTCATCCCGCAACACCTTCTCAACGTTCTTTTCCACAGGATGCGTTTTGCTCTCCGCGCGGCACGCGTACACCCGCAACGACCCTCCGTGCGATTTCAACTCCTCCACATCAAACACCTTTAGACCGTGGGCTTCCATGATCTTGATGGTTGTAAATAAGGAAAAATACGAAAAGTGCTCGTGGTAGATGGTGTCCAATTCATTTTCTTCAATCAGCTTGAGCAGATGAGGAAATTCGAGCGTGAGCACGCCTCCGGGCTTCAACATGATCTTGAGCCCTTCCACGAAGTCGTTCAGGTCTGGGACTTGCGCGAAGACGTTGTTGCCTAAAATCAAGTCGGCGCAGCGTCCTTCAGCCGCCAGCTTTTTCGCGCATTTCACTCCGAAGAATTCCACCAGGCTGGGAACGCCCTTCTCCACCGCAACCTTGGCGACATTTGCCGCTGGCTCAATCCCCAGCACGGGAACTTTCTGCTGCACGAAGTACTGCAACAGATATCCGTCATTGCTGGCCACTTCCACTACAAAACTTTTCGCACCCAGGCCAAATCGCGAAACCATTTTCTTGGCGTAGTTTTCGCTGTGTTTCAGCCACGAATCCGAGAAGGAAGAAAAATACGCATAGTCGCTGAAAATGTTTTCCGCGCTTTCGTATTCTTCCAACTGCACAAGAAAACATTTTCCGCACACGTAAACGTGCAGCGGATAGTACATTTCACCATGGTTCAAATCAGCCGCCGAAGGATAGGTCTCGCACAGCGGGGACAATCCCAGGTCAACAAATGTCTGTTGCAGTCCTGCGCCGCAAAAACGGCACAGCTTTGTTCCGGCTTCCTGCTGAATGTCGGGACAAACGGTCGTGGAAGTCATAGGCCTCTTTAAAAAATCGGATTAAACGAGCACCGCTTCGGTCCAGTGCAGGGTCGCATCCAGCTTGCCTGCGTTCTGGAGCCGCTGAATATTGCGAATGCGGATGTAACGTCCATTGTTCACATCTTCCGCGGTTAGTCCGCCGGCCTGGTACGAACGGTAGAGTTCCTCCGCGCCTTTCTGGGCGGTCCACTGCGCTTTAAAGCCAAGAACGCGCGCGATCTTCTCGCAACTCACGCGATAGCAGCGTTTGTCGGGCCCACCGCCGGGCGCATACTCGATTTCGCATCCCGGCACGGCTGCCTTCACAATGTCCGCCAGCTCACTGATGCGATAGTTCTCTTTGGTATCCCCGACATTGAACACCTCGTTGTGGACGGCCTCTTTCGGTGCATCGAGCACGCGCAGCATGGCCGCGATAATGTCGCGGATGTGCACGATCGGGCGCCACGGCGTTCCGTCGCTCTTAATATGGATTTTTCCTTTGGTCCGCGCGGCGGCCACGAAATCATTCAGAACAATGTCCAGTCGAAGCCGCGGAGAAGCACCGTAAGCTGTAGCATTGCGCATGAATGTCGGACTGAAATTCGCATCCGCCAGCTTGGCCACATCGCGTTCCACGAAAACTTTCGACTCGCCGTAGGCGGTCACCGGATTCAAGTCCGCGCTCTCGGTCAAAAAGTCATCGCCCGCCGCGCCATAAGTGCTGCACGAGGACGCGAACACAAAGCGCTTCACGCCGGCTTTTTTCGCCAGCTCAGCCAGCTTTACCGAGGCACGGTGATTGATGTCATAAGTCAGATCAGAATCCAGGTTGCCGAGCGGATCGTTCGACAAGGCGGCCAAATGCAGGACCGCGTCAAAGCCTTGCAGATCGCTCAACGCCAGTTGCCGGATGTCCTTCTTGATCTCCGGGATTGCTATTCCGGCTTTTCCAAAATCGCAGCCGGTAAATAGGTCCGTGTCCAGGCCAGTGACATCATGGCCCGCGTTACGCACCATCTCTGCAGCAACAGTCCCGATATAGCCTCGGTGGCCGGTAAGTAAAACTTTCATGCGACTCCTGTCTGAAATTGTGGCTTAAAAATGGCTAGACCATCTTTACTGAAGCATTGGCCAACGCTAAAAATGCGCTCCGAACCCGTAATTTCGAGAACGTATATAAATGACGACGAGGGGGATGGATTACTAGGGGAGGACTTAATCTTAATCAGGAATGCGCCCGAAAGCAAGGATGCTAACCCATTATGCATCAAATACTTACCATCCAGATCAAAGCGCCCCGCCACGGGCCTGCGCGGCAAGGGCTCTAGCCTTCCGGCAGCGGTGAAAGCAATCCAGCCTGCTCAAGCCTTTCCGCTGCCGCGAGAATCGCAGCAAAGGGCACTACCGACCGCTCGGCAATGTCCAGCAGCGAATTTTGGCCGTCGGAAAGATTCAAAACCCACAACTGTGTATTGATCTCATCTCCAATGGCTTGCCCTCCGGTAGAGCGATAAAGACCGCGCTTCCCCAACTGCGGCTCGCCATAGGGACTCAAATTCCGGTAGCGCCGGTTATTTTCAAGCACGTCAACGATCGCCGCGCAAACTCGCAACGACTCCGCCAATTGTTCAGGCCGGATAAATTCCAGGTTGTCGGCGGAAGTATGGTATTCAGGGAACGTGCCCCAAACACTCCGCATTAAGCAACCTACCGGAAGGTCAAAACCCGGAGAGCAATACTGCCGCTCGTCATATCCGTAGGGCGAAAATTCCAATATCTCCGCCGACTTGCTGTTGTGCCGAAGTACATGTGCCGCCGCACGGTCAACCTGCGCATTTCCCCTGCGGCTCTTTTTGTAATGGAAGGCGTCCGCATTTCCGATTCCCGTCAAGACCAATCCGTGCCGGATGCGGCCGGCGGCTTCCCGGTTTTTCGCCAGCCATGTGATCGCTCCAATCGTTCCCGGAGCAAACACGAACCGGTAGGAATATCGCAGTTCGCGGCCTATCAGCAATTTCGCCAGCGCCGCTGCCACCACGATTCCAGAAAGATTGTCATTCGCGAGCGACGGATGGCACGCATGGCTCGAAATCAAAACCTCTTCGGCCGAACGGCCCGGAAGATAACACTCGCCGTAAGTCAGGTTCCCGTCTTCCAAAGTCGAATCAATACACACTTCATAATCACCATCGCGGAGCGCGAGCATCTGATTGTGCGACAGGCAAAATCCCCAACTCTCCTTGTAGTATGAAGTCCGATACGGAATCCAGTCTGGATGATCAGGCAGCGTCGCCAGATGCGCCTTCAATTCGCTCAGCGGCAGCGACGCATGCACGGGCGTGCTGTAGTTCAAAACGTGGAGATTGCACTTCTTGAAATCCACGACCTTATTGCCTTCCGCGTCTTTGATATACGCATCCCGAATGTTCCACTCCTTCGGGACTGTCCAATCAAGAACAGCGGTTCCAGTCGGCACTTCCGTCAATCGCAGCGGAATTTTTCCCTGGACCATCCGCAGCGTTTCGCGGATTCCCTCTCCCGTAATGCTCCGGAAAATCGGGTAAAGCTCGGCCGCAAAGCGGTACAACTCCCGCCCCGCCTCTGCGCCATCATTCTGATCAAATTGCCTGAGCAAATTCATTTATGGATTGATTCTGACTGTGGTTCTGACTGTGGGAAGCCGGCTATCGAAAGTCCGGATATGTCCGGTCGCGCTCTGAAATTACTTCCACCGGCGCGGGCCATTCGATCTTGAAGGCTGCATCATCCCAGCGCACTCCCCGCGACAACTCCGGCTTGAAGAACTCGGAAATCTGGTAAAAAATTTCCGTCTCCGCTTCGAGCGTAATAAAGCCGTGCGCGCAACCCTCCGGCACATAAACCATATTGCGCTTCTCTGCGTCGAGCGTCACGCCAATCCATTGCTTGAAAGTTGGCGACTTCTCGCGCAAATCCAGCACCACGTCGTAAAGCGCCCCCCGCGTGCAGCGTACAAGCTTGGTTTCCGGAAATGGCGCATCCTGGTAGTGCATTCCCCGCAAGGTCCCTTTCCTGGCGTTGAATGAAACACTGCACTGCGCGAGTTGCGCATTCAAGCCATGACATTCAAATTCCTCCCGGCACCAGGTGCGCGCGAAAAATCCTCGCTCGTCAGCTTTCACTTCAATCTGGATCTCAAAAACTCCAGCTAATTTGGTTTCCTGAAATATCATTTCGCCTTGATGAAATTCGCGCGCAGATGCCGGAAACGGCGCAGGGTAACAAAAGTGCCCGCTACAGAATGTATTTTCGAGTGATTAGATAAGGAAGAAGCATGAATTCCGCCAGCAGCGGCAACGGGTCTGCATTCGCGTACACCGATTCGATCCGCGTATTCCGCAGTGACCGGAAATATTCTCCAATTCGCAAATGCCCGCTGACCATCTGTGTGAGCGAGGTTGGAACATCCGTGATTAAACGCAGCCACCCAATGCCTGCTTTCGATCGCGCCTGCTGGCCAAGGCACTGTCCAGTGGCGTCTGCGTACAACAAGTATGGAAAATCAATCCCCGCCGCAGCGCCAATCCCGTGGAAGCCCCAGGCCCGCGCGTTCACATCCAGCAACTTGTATTGTCCGTCCCGCGGGTCTTGCTTAAACTCAACTTCCACCAGCCCCCGAAAATTGATTTCCCGCAGAAATCGCTCGGAAAGTTCTTCCACTTCCCGGCACTCAACAGTCTCTACATACGTCGCCGCCCGCCCAAACTCTCTCGGATGCTGCCTGCAACGCCGCGCAACCAGCGTGCTGTGCGCCTGACCATCCCGGAAGAACGCACAATACGAAAACTGCCGCGTGCCATCGCCCGGGATCACCTCTTGCACCATGATCTCTTCCCGTTTGATCTGCCGCGTCGCCTTGTCGTACAGCTCATCCAATTGTGCCGGCGTCTCGGCCTTCCACGCCTTGGCGCCGGTGGAATAGAAAAAATTCTCTTTGATCGCAGGTTTAATCGCCAGCGGCAAACGCGGATACAACTCCGCCAGTTCTTCCCAGCCCTTGAGCGTCCAGGTGCGCGGTGCGGGAATTCCCAGCCTTTCTGCAAGCGCGTAGGAATTATTTTTGTCCCAGGCCCATTTCACCGTCTCCCACTCTGGAGTCGTAACGCGAAACTGGCCAACCAGCTCTGATCGGTACCGCGAAAATGCTGCAACGTTCTCGTCCCGCGTCGGAAACAAGACCCAGCCGTCCAGTCCCAGCTTCTTGCCGACCTCCAGCACCGAGTCCACGGTCTTGCGTTCATCGAGCAGGTTTTTTACGGAAACTACTTGTTGTGCGTACCGCGAGAATTTGGAAACCGAAACCTGATCATCGACCACTACTACGGGGATCCCGCGGCGCCCCAGGCTTCGCGCAATCGCGAGGCCTGGATGTTCGCCGCCTACTACCAGAGCGCCTGGAAGATTCTGTATTTTCATGCGAGCTTGCTCCTGATCGGCCGCGGCCTAAACTTGTGCCACGTTTCGGTTTCGCGCTAGATATCCGACCAGTTCCTTGCAAGCAAACTCCGTTCCTGTAACAAAATAAAGCAGCGGTCCAAAACTGCGCGCCGCCGTCGCGCCCATAAAATGTAGCCCGGGGACTGAGCTGCTAAACCCTCTCCTGAGCCGCGGATAACCATCAAATTGGTTGACTTTGGCAACCAGGCCGCGCGACAGGAATTCATACTTCGCAATGTCCACGTTGTATCCAGTTCCCATCACGATATGGTCCACCTCGCGTTCACTGCCGTCATCCAGCTTTAACCGGACTGCATTGCCCGTTGAAGTCGCCTGCACCACGGAACGTCCATGCGAAGTTCTAATGTTCTTCGTGCGTTCAATCAGCCATTTCGAGCCCGCCGGCCGCACGGCGCGCTTGCGAATCTTGTCGCGCGCTCCCAACGGAATCCATGACACAAGGTTGGGGGTCGCCACCAGCCGGCTGATTCCCGCCGGGCCCACGTCGTGCTTGGTGTAAAGCATCTTGGAAATCAGTCCCATGTGGTGCAGCCAGCCATGAATTCCCACCCATCGGAAAAATGGCTGCCGCGAAATGATCTCCACATTGGCGCCCGCCTCGTGCAACAGTGCCGCGGATTCCAGCGCGCTCTGCCCTGCACCAATCACCACCACGCGTTGTCCGGCAAAGTTCAATATGCCGCGCCGCTCGTAGCAGTGCGACGCCTGCGACTCCGGCAAATTCTGAAAGACCTCAGGCTTTCTCTTAAATTGCCCAATGCCCGCCGCAACCACCACACGCTTCGAACGAAGTATCTGCCCATCCTTCAAGGTGACGCGAAACAAACCATTCTCGCGCTCAACCTCAGCAACGTTGCGTGTATCCAGGTCTGATCCCAATTGCTGCCGGAACCATTTCCCATAAGCCACAAAGGTGTCGAGCGGCACCGGTGCAGCCGGCTGCTTTCCCGCCGATGCTTCGTACGCATCCAGCGTGAAGGCCGAATCCGGGTCTGATAGATTTGAGGCCTCGCGCGGCGAACGCAACAGCATTCCCTCCGGCATCTTGCTGGCCCAAAATTCCATCGGCTCGCCCAGAACGCAGGCCTTGATTCCTTTGTGCTTCAAATGAGTTCCCGCGGATAGCCCATAAGGACCCGCGCCCACTACGATCACTTCATAGTCAGAAAACTGAGGACTAGTCGTGCTTTTCACAATTCTCGCTGCCGCGCTGTCTGTCTGTGGCTGTGGATTCATGGTTGTTGGGATTACCTTTGTGCTTGTGAACGGATGGTTGTAGATCTACCTTGGTTCCCCCATCTGAATAGAGAGTCAGACGGAACTACTGCGTCACCATCTTGTCTTCCAGGGTGTAGACAAGTTCTTCGCCCTCGAGCCTTGCAAAGGCGACTCGCGCTCTTTCTTTGCCAGCGCCTTCCACGGTCCAAGAGCCGTTTCGACGCTCCAACTTCATCTCGTTTCGCTGCCGCCACCAACGGCTTACCTCTCGCGGATGAGCAATCCATAACCCTTTTTCCGCCCGAAGCCCCGTCAAGTACCCTAGTAAAGATTTATAAGTATCCTGCGGCCGATTCGCAATGATGTAATCAGGATGAACAATAAAGTTCAACAGTCCATGCTGCCCCAGAATCAACTGCGCTTGCCGCTTCCACAAATCCAAAGAATAGTCGTTCAGGATGTTGAACAGCGTATGGTCCTGGGTCATCGTAACCGGCAATTCCACCATTTCTCCCACAAAATACGGCATCACCGTGCAGCATCCTCCGCGCTGCGGGTCCAGATGCGCGACATTAGGGACTGACATATCGTATTCAAAGTCCAGCAGCCCGTACCACTCCTGCTTGCGGTACAGGATTGCGGAACGGAATCCCGCCGCCCGGTATTGCTTTGCATACTCATTGATCTTCGCGGCGCGACGCGCGAACTCTTTGTATTCGTCAAACAGCCGCCCATCATGGTTCAGGTCCTGCACATTCACTTCGTATCCGCGGTCCTCGATTTCCCGCAGGTATTCCGCGGGCACCGGATAACGCACTTCCGGTACCACTTGAAACGATGCCGGAATCTGAAATCCGTCGTTGATATCCATCAATTCCGAACAGAACACACGCCCCGCTTCCGTTTCCACGTCGTGCGTCATGACCGCCGCGCCCTGTGCACCATCCGGCCAGAACCAGATGAAAGGAATTTCCTCCATCCCCTCCGACTTGAGCGCCAACACCACCAGCTTCTCAAAAACACTGTCTGCGGTGCAGTCCACCGGCCATCTGGGAAACGGGATTTTCTCCCATCCGCTCAGGTGGATCCGCTGCAGGTGTTTACGAAAAGCCATGGGCATAAACGGCCGCAACGAATAGTACGCATCGCGGATCATCTTCTTGGCCCACCTCCGTCCGGAGCCGTGGGAAACCATGTAGCGTTCCCCGTGCAAGCGGTCCGCGACATCACACGGGTCAAACGGCAACAGCACCATTCCATCTCGCAGCACGACATCGTTCACAACGTCGTATAGCTTCTCGTCAGGCCGTCTGCTTCGAAATCCCGCAGAAGAGCGGCCAAAACATACAGTGCCGGGGCCGAACTGAAAATAACCCGCATCGCCTGACAATTCATTCGTAAGACCAAAATGAATAGGCAAAGGAGCGCACCGAAAGTATTGGTCAATTGGGTTTGTCATGGTGGACGCCCCATGCTGGCCCGCTTAAATTGCTCTCAAGTGCGAGCAATCTGCAGGGAGCCGGGAAGCTGCCCCTAACTAGTAAGTCTTTATTGCTGTTCGTTTCCCTCTCGAATCGTGCAGCCTCCCCTACCCGATGTGCCGGTAGAGAAATCTTCCCGCTACCGGACCTGCCGCTGGTACAACATTGAAAATGCTTTGCGCTGCCTTTAATTGCCAGCGCCGCGAAGTTGACCTTTCGCCCGCCGGATATCTCCAATAAGTCAGCTTCTTCCGCTGCGCACCCAAATGTTCCTTGAAGCTGACCAGTCCCTGATTGTCCAAATCAGTCCTGCCAAGGTCCAGTTCCACGCAACCGCGTGTTTTTGCTTCCTGAATCGCTTCCCAGAACAAAAATGGTACTGCCCCGGAATTGTGATGGGCGGGGTCCGACGCTCCATACTTATAGCAAAGAGATTTCCTAAAAGAGAGCATGACCACTCCAGCGATCGGGCGGCCATTCAAATAGGCAAGGTGAATCGTAAACATTTTCCCCATACACTCCGCCAGGTTCCGGAACCAGCGCATCGGCTGCGGAGGGGTGCCGTGGCGGCGGTGAGTCATTATGCACAAGCCGTAATAATCGCGTAGTAATTCCTCCGAGCGCCCTGCGACATGCTGCACCTTTTCCCGAACTGCGCGCGTAATCTTTCGCTGCACACAACTTTTCTGAAAGCTTTTAAACAGCGCATCCGCGTCTGGCTCCAGCGAAAGATAATGCCAAAAATATTCGTCACTTGTCCGGAACCCTGCAAATCTCCGTTCCTCGGTAGGCCTCAACTCGAAATATTTGTAGTTCGTGCGTTGCTTTCCCAGCAGACGCAACATCTCACTCAGTTCCCCGTCGTCGCCGGTCAACGGATCCGCGTGGTCGGAAAACGGGAGAGCGACCAAACGACGTCCCGTCAACCAGCTATCAATGTGACAAAAGACCTGTGCACTGCCGAGCTCCTGCTCCTCCGGGGAGTTTGTCGTGTATACGACCGGCTCGTACCCATAGGTCTTACGCAGCGCCTCCAGCCAGGCACGCGTGTGGAAGACCGTGGCGTGGGGATGCCTCTCGACCAGGCGTTCCCACCGCTCATCCCGCAAGGGATCGACTTGGTACAAAACCGTCAACTCTGCCTTCGCACCGCTTATTAAGATGTAATTGAACAGGGATTGGGAAAGCTATCAGCAGGGGAATTTGTAGCAGGGTAGCTGTACCGGGGGCGAATTGCAAGGCTTTCGGCCTGGCATCCGCCCCCGGGAAGACAAACAAAAAACTTCTTGCCACTTCCTTGGAATGGGGCGAAGGAACTCCCCATTCCCCGAACCTTTCAGAACTAGTTCACTACCGCGTTCAGGCTGCTCGGTGGCGCCGGAGGCGTTGTGCCACCGCCGGTACCGCCGCTCGACGCACCCGCGCCATAGCAACTGCCTGCATTGAACGATAGAACGCTGCCGCTGCCATCCGCCGGCCCGCCCATATGATTCAAGTAACAATCAGCAGCGGGGATCAGATAGACATGTCCGCCCACTCCCGCGACATTTCCACCCGTTACATCCGGCCCAATCGCAGGCCAGGGCATGGAACCCCACCAGCTGGGTTTCGAGGAACGATAGAAAGAATCGGGAAGTGTTTGAGTTCCCGGCAATGCATTCGCGAACCCGCTTATCGAAGTGGGAACCTCCGAACTCACAAAGCGGGTCGCACCGTTGACGGTGTCATAGTTTCCCCACAGCATGATCGTGGATTTCACGTTCGGATCATTGACACAGCAACTACTGTCCGAAGCTCCTCCATTGCCCGACCAGCCCAGCACATAAATCGATGCGTTGCCGCTCGCGCCACCGGTTTGTTCGGCGTCCATGTAGCCGGTATGGTATCCACTCTTGCCGAGCACATTGCCGATAATGTTGAAGTACCGGCTGAATGCGTATGCCTGCACGGCATCGGTCTGACCCGTTTTTGCCTGCGACTGCCCCTGCTCCCATCCTAGGGACTGGTTCCGGAACATAGTTATAAAGTTATGCGTTCCGTGCACGTTGTCGGCGATGAAGCCGCTTGAGATATTGCCTTCAAACAGCATATTGTCCTGGCCCGCCGCATGCAGATACATGCCTGGCTGCATCCAGTTAGGTGAGACCGGATCGTAGTAGTCGTTGATCGTATAGTTGTAACCCCACACCACACCGGACGTAGAGCCGCCATTCATCATCGGCGCTGTAACGCGCTGGAAAATATTGTTCTCGATCAGGTTGTCCGAACCAATGAATTGTTCCACTCCATAGCTGGTCGAAGCGTAGTTCTGCGTTCCGTAAAAATAGTTGTTGCTGATCTGGCTGTGCACGCTCTGGTAAATCCATACATGGTTCCGCGTGGGCACGATCGAACGGATTCCCTGCACCCAGCAACCATTACAGCCAAACAGTAAGACGTTCGATTCAGAATTCGAACTCGAACTACTGTCAACCGACAGATTCTGTACTCCGTCCTGGCTCACATACGAACTCGCCCAGAACGCCCCCGGGCTCTGGCTTGATCGCCAGTTTGGCATGTAAAGGCCGGGATTGATGGTCACCTGGTTGCCATTCACGCCGGTAACCAGCACTTCCTGCTGCTGGGACCGTGGGCCTGACGGGCTGCCATCAGTGCGCGCTGCACCACCGGGCCCATCGTTGGAGCAAAGACCATCCTGCTCGCAGACAAAAACTCCGCCCGTATCCGACGAGTCATCCAGTTGATCAAGAATGAGCAGCGTCTGGTTCGCGACAATCCCTGAGGTGTTGCTGAGCGTCAGCGTGGTCGTACCTTTAGCGTACCCTGCCGTCCACGATGCCGTATGCTGCTCGCCATTCGGAGAGCTGTTGCTGCCATTGATGCAGATGGATGCTCCCAGCCCGTTACAACTCACGTTTCCGGTGAACTTCAGCAGGGTCTGGTCGGCGCCAGCGCCGCGAAGCTCTATATTGCTCTTTCCGTTAAAGGTAATGCCCGATGACAGGTTGAAAGTCCCTGCTCCCAAAAGGACATAATGGTTGGCCGAGCAGGATGCCAAGGCCGAATTAATCGTTGCCGCCGAAGCTCCAGCCGCAATAGTGGACCCGCACTGCGACCAAGAACCGGAGGGCACTCCGCCGGGAATTCCTGCGTTTGACCAGTCTACCGCGCGATTGGCCGAAAGGATTCCGCTCCAAAGCTGAGCGTACGAGCAAGGAACCAAAACCAAGATCAAGATAAGGGGGAAGAGCCAAAATTTGCGTCTCATTTTACCTCGTCGAAAAGCTCCCAAGTGTTTCCTAGGGGTGGATGCTGCGTTTTCCACCTCCCCAAGCTTACGTGAGGCATGTGGCCTGCTCAATACAAAACGGGTCGGTTGGGCCACACGAAGGTTTTAATGCCGTTGATCTTTCGGACATGCACTTTGGGCCAGTTGCGGCTCCCAGCGCGGCTTTTCCATTGTTTGGGCAGATTCCCGGATTTGCCCGAGTCTCTGATCAGGGAATGCAAACGGGCACATATTCTTTGTGTTTTTCGCCTTGTGACCGCGGACGAAACCGCAACAGTGGAGGCCACTGGCTGCGGTCTTCATAGATCCATATCTGGTATCTGGGGTCGAAATCGCTCGACGAAAATACTCGCACCTCGCCAAATGCCTTCCGGCAACGCTCCAGATAATCCATTCCCGGAGCGCGCCGCTGGGTCTCAATCGGATACGGATATTCGATCGTGACATCGGAAAACACAGGCACCGGCACAATCGCTGCGCCCCCCGGGCGCAATACCCTTCGCAGACTCCGCAGCGCCGCTTCCTCATCAAGGACGTGATGCAAAACGTGGGATGCGATCACCATGTCGAAGCTGCCTTCGGCAAATGGCAGCGCGCACATGTCCACCTTGTGGTCCACATGCCTTCCTGAGATGTCCGCCGTCTCATATTTCCCGAACATCGCTGGAAACCGTTTGGCGAAGCAGGGCTCTGGGGCAAAGTGGAGCACACTCATGCCGCGGAAATCGCGCTCCTTCGCGAGCGTCTGCAATACCATCCACACCACGCGATGTCTTTCGAGAGAACCGCAACCACCACAAACTGCATGGCGGCGGACGTTTTCACTGGCGGAATTCAGGAATGGACCTCTGTACCCGCACAGAGGACATTCAAACTGTTCTTGGTTCGGATGCAACACCCGGATCACCTGGGACTTCACGGCAACAAGCGCAAACCGGCCCAACGAGCCTAAGTGGGGTAATTTCAACACTCGCTTCTCCCTGCCAATCCGCGGCTTTCAACCCGAAATAACGTCCGGTCCCAATGACGAGCCAACGACCAGCGCGCCGCCGGCAACAATACCTGCATGCGGTGAGCAAGGGGCCACCCGAAAAGACTCTCCATCCAGGCGTACTTCCACGACAAGCGCGGCATTCGAAGCTTTCCCCCCAGCTCGCGAGCAAGCTCTTCAGCCTGTTTTATGATGTCGTGACGCTGCGGATAAAAGCTCGCCAGCCAATTCTGCAGAAATTGCACGCATGCCGCCCTGGTCCGCTCATTGTCCTCAAGCGAGCGTAGATATTCGACGTGCAACCGCATGGAATGCCACTGCGCGTCCATCTTTCTGTCTGAACGGCCGATATAGCTCAAGCTCCCTGATCCACTCATGCGGTAGTAAACCTTGGCCTCCGGAACAAAACGGACTTCGTTGCTTTGCATCAACACGCGGCAGAAATACTCGCCGTCATCGTCTCCCAAAAGATTCGTGTTCCAGGGCCCCGCCGCTTCGGTCAACGCCCGGCTCGCCAGCCATGTCGAAGTCTGCATGTACAGATTTTGTCCCATCTTCCGCGTCAACCATTCCACTGGCGATAAATCGCACCACAGCGCCGTCGGAATAAATTCCGTGCGGCGATAGCGGTACATGAACTGTCCGAATGCTGAGGAGAGCAATGCCCGGCTCGCCCGGTCGTCATCAGAGCGATCCATTTGGCGGGCGATTTTGTCAGGGGCCAGCAGATCGTCAGCATCCAACCATTGGATGTAGTCGCCCTGGCTCAGTGAAAAAGCTGTATTTCGAGCAGCCGCCGCGCCCTGGTTCTCCTGCCGCACCACGCGCACCGAGGAGGACTCAAATTGACGCGCGACCGCCAGCGTCTGGTCTTGTGAGCCGTCATCCACCACAATGATTTCTTTGTGCGGCCAGCTCTGGCCCACCGCCGAGCGCAGTGTGTCCCCAATCCACTGCTCCGCGTTATAGGCGGGCACCAAAATGGAAACTAGAGATTTCATAACTGTTCGAGCGTTCCTTTTCGCGGGCCATCCATCCCCAGCGCGTCTCTCCCCAGCAATTCCGCGTAGACATGGCGCGTCATCTCACCCACCACGTTCCAGGAATGGCGCTCCTCGGCGTATTTCTTGATCTCGCGACGTCGGTCGGTCAGCTCCTTATACAGATCGCTGGCGAAATATTTCTCAATCTTGTCGGCCAGATCGCCCGCATCTTCCGGTTTGCTCACAAACCCTGTGGCGCCTTCCACAATTTCTTCCCGGAACGAACCCACATCCGCCGCGACCACCGGCAGGCCAAAGCCATATCCCAAAAATAAAATCCCGCTCTGGAAAATCTCGCGATACGGAAGCGCCAGCACATCTCCGGCCTTGAAATATGTTTCGACCTGCTCATCCGCAATGTATCCGATATTCTGAATCACGCGCCCTTCATTTCCCTGCCGCCGAATCGTCTCCTGCATGGACTTCAGATATTCTCCACACCCGCCTTTGGGCTTGCCTGCAATGACTAGCCGGTAGCGGGGATCGCGCGCTGCGATTGCTTCAAAGGACTCCAGCAGAATATCAAGCCCCTTGTATGGGGCAATGGCCCCAAAAAACAGGATGGCGCGCTCATCGCTCGCAATTCCCAACCGCCGCTTCGCTTCCGCTGAAGTCAGCCCGGTGTCGGGCACCGCGTTGTTCATGCCATAGGGGACCACGGTGACTGCCCGTTGCTTGACCCCGAAATCGGACAGCAATTCACGTTTCATCTCCTCTGTATGCACGAAAATGTGGTCACTCAGGCGGTATTGGATTTTCAGGGTCAGGCGGTTCAATGCGCTGTCCTTCGCGTCCCTTCTCGCCTGGTTGATATTGTGCGCAGTGAAAACAATCTTCTTGCCGAACAATTTGTAGAACAACATGAGCAAGGTCCGGTCAAAATACTCAAATTTGTTATTCCACAGAATATGAAATATTTTCGGCCTAGACGCGGCTGTGTAACGGAAAAGCCGGGCGTAATAGGCCGCGATCCGGAATACTTTCTCTGCTCGCCCCGCGGATGCGTGCTTGTTTTTCCGCAGCGCAAAAAAAGTGAGTCCGGGCGTGGTATGGAACTCCGGGCAATCAATCGCATCGCTGCCGATGATTTCGAAAAGTACGTTCCGGCCCACTAAAGCCGTTGTCAGACCGAACACGTAATGCGGGTCCTGGCCTCCGGTAAGCAGTCCAACCGCGATTGGGGAGCGCCGCTGCGTCCCTAGCGTGGCCTCAGCCTCAGGCCTTATTGGAACCGAAATATCCGTCGTCATCGCCACGCAAATTTTCCGCCGTTCGCCCTTGGAAGTTTTCGGACAGATGCGGAACGGCGAAGCCTCCAACGATTTACTTCAACCTTCGACATCGATCTTTGATAAAAGAGCCGCCGTGGGTAACCAGCGCGGTGACACCCTTCTTTTTGGAACTAAGCCTCTGAATTTAGAAAGATTACAAGCCTGTCGAAACCGATTTGTACGATTCCACTTCGCGCCCGGCCGGTGATGGCGCCGTCCCGGCGCGAATCCCGAAAGGAGATTGTTCGCCGTCCGGCCTCACATGCGGAGCCGCGCCATCGGTCAGAGCGTCGTTCCCACTTGTCCACGCCGGATTGTCCCGGGTGAGCATATCCCGCCCCAGCGAAATCACCCGCGAAATGGGAGTTAAGCCGCCGTGAAAGACGACGACCGCAGCCAGGTAAAGCAGCGTGCACATAACAGAAATCGCCACAATATTGCTTGCAGCAGCAGCAGCGGTGTTATCGGTCGCAAGAAATGGCGCCTTACGAATAATCAGCTCTCCGGCTACCGTCGCAATGATCGAAGCGGCAACATATTTCCAAACCGTGGTGATGATCGAGGTCACACCGAGATCGATGGGCTCTCCTGCGTACCAGAAGGCGGGCAGCAGCAAGATCCAGAAAGAAACCGTCCACGCCGCCGCAACGCCCACAGGCCCCCAAGGCAAACCACAAAAGAACAAGAGCGCGGTAACCGTGAATTCCACAATCACCCAGCGGAACCAGCGATGGGGAGTTCCAATGGAAAGGTGGATCCAGCCGTGGGCCGCATAGAGCAGCATCATGCCGACACCCGGACCAAAGAACGTGAAGATCACCCCGGCAGGCGCCCATTCCGGGCCGAGGACAAGGCGAATAATGTCTTTGCCGATCAGCGTCAGATCAGCTCCCAGCCACATTCCCAGGAATGCCACTACCGAGAGCGCCGCGAGGAACTGCCGCCGGTATCGCACTAAATCTTTCTGCAGACGGCTCAGCGCGGAGACCGCGACAGCCGTGAGAGGCGCGGAAAACTGCGCTGCGGGCAGCAGGAACAGATCGTAAGCCTTCTTATAAAAGCCCAACGAATCTGACCCAAAACGCCAGCCGACGAGGATGTTATCGAGATTTCTGGCGCAGTAGTTAAAGCTGTAGCGCCCGTAAATGTTCACGGCGAAGCGCACCATGGAATCGGTCCCTGGGACCTTGCGGGGCAGGCTTGGAACCCACCGGCATAAAATCCACGCTCCCACCGCCGCCGCCAGTGGCTGCGCCAGCGCCGCCCCAACCAGCGCCCAATATCCGTAGCCCATGAAGGCCATGGAGATGGAGAGAACCGCGGAAAATGCGCGGGCGAAAATGTCGTTGGCGGAGACCGCCGAAAATGCCATTGCCCTCTTGAGGAGGGCCAGATGTTCCACGGAAATGCTGGTCAGAAATATTGTCGGCGAAATGCCAATCGCGATTTTTACCAGCAAAGGATCATGGAAAAAGCGCGCCAGCAGCGAACCGGACGCCGCGAAAGCAAGCGTAAACAGCAGTCCCACCGCGAGGTTGATCCAGAACAGGTTGCTGGCGAGTGAATGATTCATCTCCTCGCTCTGCTGGATGGCCTCGGTGAAACCGTTTAATCCCACTCCCACGAGCAGCAGGCTGAAAGTGGTCACCATGGCGACCAGGCCAAAATCTTTGGGAGTCAATATGCGCGCCAGGACGATGGTCGCGATCATTTGCAAGGCAAAAACCATGCCCTGGGAAAATACCGTGACCCCGGCGCCACGCACCGCCGCTTTGCGCAGGGCATCGCCAGCCTCTAACTGCTGTCCGAATACTCCGTTCGCGTCAAAAGGTCTCAAGCATTCTCCATATGGGGCACGAGTATTTCGTTCGGTACAGGTTTCAGGGCGGCCGCTTTCTTCGCCCTCTGCACCGCGCGGACCGACTCAGGCGCCGCGATGGTTGCAACCAGGAAAAATATCCAGACGGGGTGCAACATGCGAAATGCTGCTTCGGTGAGGTTGTAGGTGGCGGTAACCACGAAATAAGCAAGCAACAGACTACCCTCCGGAGCGCTGCGACATGCCGCCACTACGCGCAAATAGCAGGTAACAATCAGTATTCCCAGCAATGTGATTCCTACCCACCCAAGATTCAGATATACCTCGAGGTAACCATCGTGGGCCTCATTCGGATGCCACCAATAGAGGCTCCAGATGTATTCCAGGCGCTTGCCCAGCCAGAAACTTTCAAATCCCGTGCCGAGTGCCGGATTGCGGTCCATGCGAAGGACCAGGTGCCAAATTTCCGTGCGGCCCGTGAGCGTGGGATCGCGTCCCATGGTCTTAAGAAGGTCGCCTGCGTTTAAGAACAACGCAGAGGCGGAAAGCGCGATGGCCCCTGCAACCATCAGATGAATCACTACCGGCTTTCGAAACCACTTTGAAAGGCGGGTCGCGGTCAGAATGCTGCCACCCAGCAGAAAGCAACTCCAGGAGGTAGCGGATCCCGCCATCCACAACACCCATCCTGCCATTAGCAGGAGCGCGGAATAACCGATGAGCGCATGCAACTTCTCCCGGCTCCTGGGTTCGAGAAAAGCCTGCAAGAAACACCACAGGATGCCCAAACCGAGCAACATGGTTGCCATTCCCAACGTGTTCTTGTTGGTTGTAACCCCAACGTAGACGGGCGTCCAGACCCAACTAAGGTACATCCTGCCCAAATCGGGGTAGTACTTAATGAACAGAATTGAAACGGGAATGATGATGTATGCAGTGCGCTTAATAGTCCTTTTGAAGGCTATTTTCCAATTGGGGTCGGTCAGGATGACCAACACCATGCAAAGGTCGCCCAAAGATTTGATCCAACGCTTAAACGAGATCGCGGGGAAGTCGGACCAGCAAATACTTATTCCACAGTAGGCAAAGAAAATGACGATTGGCAGGTTCCCACGCAGAATCCTTTTCAACTTCGGCATGCGCAGGATTAACTGCAGAATTGCCAGTCCCAGCAGCAATACGAACACCAGGCGGTCCGTGGGACTCCCATCAAGATACTGGGCTTCCGAACTGATGCCGGTTGCATTTTGAAACCAATCCGAAACCGGACGCGACTCGCAGATGAGAAACCACATCACCGGGACCCACAGGAAAATTGAAGTGCGGGACTTATCGCGGGTCAGGTAAAACAGGCCTGCGATACCAATGACAAAAACGACAGTAGCAACGTGGCTCATTACGAATCGAGGAATAGCCGGTGCATAAGTTCCAAGGTGAGCAACTTATGGATCTCGCTGGTGTAGTTGTGGTCGCCTTTCAAGTGGCCTTGCACAACAGCTTCCATGCCTTTGCGTTCGATGTAAGGACGATTCAGGGAACGCGGATCGAGCAGCACCTCACGAACGTATTTGGAAAGGGCGTCCCGGTACCAAACACGAAAGTGATAAAACTTGTGCCGTCCCAAGAATAATCGTTCCAGATGAAGTTTTGACAAACGATGGTCCACTCGCGCCAAGGATTGCGGCATACCGTAGTCATAGGCATATTCCGCTTTAAAGGTAAATTCCTGGTAGTCCCGGAACAGCTTGCTGGCGAACGGCGATGAATTGCCGGCCAGTCCGCGGTCAGTCCAAAGATTTCGCAGGGCGCGGTTCCCCTCGGCAATCAGGCGCAGCGACGCGTGGGGACTGGAAAGCGCCGACTCCGGCGCGAGAAACGTGTTACGAACAATGTCATTGTCGAGGTATGGGGAACGTACCGTAATCTGCGATTCTTCCAGACTCAAAACACCGTGGTGATACCAAGGCGCCTGCCGGAACACCGAAAACGACACCGGATGCCCATCCAGTACTTGCGCGTAGGTCTTGCCCGCGGCAAGCACATGAGAAAAAAAGTCGGATTGGAAGACGTCGGCAACAGGAGGCTCAGGCTTAAACGCCGCGGCCCAGCGCTGCCCCTTGTGCACGTGCGGGCGGACCGGACGCAACACTTCACTGCCGTATGTGCCTGCAACCCGGACCGGAGCAATGGCGCGCGCCCGTTCCTGAACATAGAGATCCGGGGAGCGGCTTACGTCCACGCAAGCGTCGGTGAGATAGACGCTGCGCTCTGCATAGTGCGGAAAGCGCGAAAGAAAATCGTCGCCAACCTCAATCACCTCATGGCTCTGCTGGCTTACCCCGCTGATCTGACGGGACACAATCACGTCGCGGGAATCGCGATACATGCTGCCAAAGGTGTAACAAGGAAGCGAACCCGGAGCGAACTTGCGCCAGGCCAGAATCATGCGGGTATCAAGGCCGCCAGTGACGGACATGCCTATTTTCTGCGGACCCTGGAAGTAGCGGTCAAGGGTTCCGCAAAAAACGTCGCGGAATTTCCGGTAGTACGCTTCGGGATCGAGCACAGCCTGCTCTTCCCACTCGCTGGCTTGGAAATAGGTTTTCCGTTCCGGGACCGCTCCGCCGCGAAAAACCCAAGCGGAGGCTGGCGACATAGTCTGAATGCCCTTGAACACGCTGCGGTCCTGCAGCACGCAACCGCATGAGACCAGTTCGCCCATGCTCTGCCAGTCAACTTCGCGCAACTCGCGCCTCACCTGAAGAATCGCTTTCGCTTCGGCGGCGAAATAGAACGCATCGTCAGCCTCATGGTAGTAAAGCCGATGCATCCCGTAGCGATCGTTAAAAAGCGTCACGCTGTCCCGGCCGCGGTCCGCGATCAGGCCGTGAAAGCGCCCGTTCAAGCTCACGGGATAACTGGAAGGGGCGCTCTGGTAAGAGTTGAGGAGATAGGTAAGCTTCTGCGGAGCGGCATGGCCGTTGTTTCCCGCATTGCCACTCGCGTCAGAGTATTCTTCGCCGGAAAATACCAACACCGCGCCATCCGGACGGTTCTGGAGCGGCATTGCTTCCGAGAACGAACCTTCCAGGACGCTCCATCCAACATAGACGCCGAGCGATTCGTCCACCCACGTACCCGTTTTGTAAAAAGACTCGTGGCAGATGGCGCCGACCATCTGCCGCAGCTCCGCTTCAGCCTGCGGGCGGGGCTTTCGAGTGATGAGTCCAACAATTCCCGGCATGATTTTTTCTTATGCCCTCGTTGTTAAGCTGATTTGGGACTTCCCACAGGGGAAGGCAACTTGCGCGCGTACCAGTCACTGCGCAACTTTCGCACACGGGCCAGCACCGGTTCGGGCAGATAGTGAACAAACTTACGATGCAATCCAAGGTGCAGAGCGAGCGCGCCGAGAGTGCTGAGCGGCACGTAGTAGCGGAGCAAATCCATCTGCTTGAAGCCGTTGCTCTTTTTAAAATCGCTTAAGCTGTCGGACTGCTTTTTCCCGTAGGAAAAATTCGCGTAGATGAGATGGGGAATCTTGCGGTCTGCGCAGGAGCGGACAGCCTGGGCGATCAGTGCATTGGTCGGGGCTTTGTCGCGATGCTGCACCATCGAGATAATGTGCATCAGGCTGGAATGGCGTTGCTGGGGATCGCAGATCAGCTTAATGAAGCCGATTAAATTCCCTTCCAGAAAAGCGCCGATAAAAACCGCGCGGTCCAGAAAAGTTCCGGCTTCGCGGCGCACGGTTTCGATGTCTTTTCCATAGTGAGCAAACGGCTTTCCCTGGCGCGTGGGGCATTCATTGTAGATTTGCGAAATCCCCTGGACCAGGGCCTCATCGAAAGGGACCTCCCGCAACTCCAATCCTTTTTTCTCGCTTTTGCGGACCATGTTCCGGGTCTTTGAATCCAGTTGCTTGTTCCACCACTCGTCGTAGGTGGAGATGGACAATACGGCAAGATTATCGGGATCGGCAGGATAAGAATATTTTGCGGAGGTTTCTGGAGGCCGCTGCATGAAAGTAAACAAATCAATCCGTGTGCCGGATTTCTTCAACTCCTCCAGCAATGCGGCGGGATCATCGGGAAACTCATGCTTGTCGGCGGTAAGGCGTGCGATTCGCGGGAAGCGCCCTTTGACCGTAACTTCAGTTCCACAAATATTCATTGATTTCCTCGTTTTACGGCGTCTTGCGAGAAAGGCAGCGCAAAACATGATGCGATGGGGCAATTCCCCAACTGGCGGAAAATTTCACCCTGAGTAAGGAACAGGTACTCCTCCGGATTCACGGGATGAGTTTCCAGTTCCACGGCGGCATGGCGTGCCAGGGAAAAGGTCCGCTGCAGACGGCTGATGGGCTCGAGTGGGGCCAGATTGTACAGATAGTCGGTAAGGCGATGGCGTCGCGCGAGCTTTCGATCCAGCATCTTGCGGTAAAAACGGTTCACGACGTTTTTCTCTCCCGGCTGGAAGGAAAAATTTCTGCGGGCAATCGTCCTCGCAGGCAGGAGATTTCCCCACACCACGTTTGCGCACAGGTGCATGTGGTGGTGGCCGTCGAAACGGACCGGTTCGTGGTAGAGGCGGCGGAATTCATCAATTTGCGCGGACACTACATATTCAAAAGAGCCACTGAGGCCGGGATGAAATACGGTTTGTGCGAGGCGGTTTCGGCGCAAATACGCCGTTAACTTTCTTTGGTGCTCCGCGAGCCGCGGGGAACAGTTCGCCGAAGTAAACGGCGTCGTGAAATTCAGATGCACGCCCGAGTCAATTCCCCGCTGCCGCGCGATCTCCGCCGCGCGCTCGGCGTCTTCCATAAAGACCATGGCGCTGACCGAGGAAACGGTCCCGATTGCAACGCATTCCGCAATCCGGTCCGTGATTTCCGTAGTGCGTCCCCAATCGTCGGCATTGATGATGAGGCCCCCCGCGGAAGAAGCTCGACCGGCGGATTCTGCGGGCATTTGAGCGGATGCCGAAAGTGTGGACTGTGAGTTCGTTGGGATTTCCTTGTTAGACGTTCGCTGCCGGTTTCACTTCAACCGGTGGGTGGCTGCGGAAAAGGAAGCGTCGCAAGCGTTCCATCTGCTCGCGACGGCGAAATTCCACAAACTCCGGCGGCACCGGCCTTTGTTTGCGTCGCAGCGCCGCCTGAACGTAACCGGAGAGCAGCGCGAGTCCACCGATGAAATATGGCCTTTTGCTCAGTTGATACGTACTGCGGAAAAGCTCCCACAATGGGTGCCCGCCCAGGGCATAGTCCAAAGCGCCGTCACGGAATTTCGCTTTCACCGCTCCGGCTTTCGCAGAGCCGATTTTGCGGTGATGCAAGCAAATCTTTTCAGTAAACGTCCGCGTCTTCCAACCCTTCATTCTTGCAGTGACGACCGCGATGTGATCCACGCCACCGGACTGGACCGGAGTGTAGCCACCGATGTCCTCGAAACACTTTCGCCGGAACAATTGGCACGCTCCAGAAACGTGCTCAATGCTCACGAAACGATAGTCGTACATGGAAGTGTCTTTGAATGGCGTGCCCACAAGGCCGAGCGCCGGGTCTTCCACCAGTTTGCTCAGCAAGAACTGAAAGTAGTCCGCGTCGAATGAAATGTCGGCATCCATACTGCCAACTACCTCATAAGGGACATTTTTCACGCGCTCGTAACCAGCGCGGAAGGCGTGCACTTTGCCGGCAAAATTGCGTTCACGGCGCTCCGGCATGCGAAGGAGTTCGATCCAGGAATGTGCAGCGGCATATTTGCTGACGATGTTGTCGGTCTCATCCGTCGAGCCGTCGCTGACAATGATCCACTTCGCCGGAGGAACGGTTTGCGCGACCATGGATTTCAAGGTCAGCTCAATAAACTGGGCCTCGTTGCGCGCGGGCGTGATCAGAACATATTCAGGAAGTTGGGACATAAGCTACCGGCTGGAAACAACATTGAGGGATGGTGGCTTTTGCGCTCCTTCTTTGGCAGTCTGGAGTTCACGCAAGAGCGTGGAAAGGGCTAGCAGCATCCAGGCCTGCGACCATCGCATATAGGAAGTGCGGATTTTCACGGTACGGAGCACGCGGTAATAAAAGAACCCGCGTTCATCCCACATGTTAGTCATGGCCCAGCGAAATGCGGAAGCGGCCAGCGCGAGATTGCCGGGGTCGAGGTCGAGAAACTCCAGCGGCGAAAGAATGCTTTGCGCCACGCAGTGAATATCAATCGGGTAAGTCTTGTTGTGAAAATAGCGGGCCGCACCATCTTCGCGGAAGAAATGCGTTTTGTAAAACTCAAAGCCTTTTTGGATGACTGGCTCAAATTCGTCGGTGCCGAGCGCATTGTCAATTTGCCGTAGACCGCTAAGGTTGTAGCCGGTATGGAAATTGTCCGCCCATTTCTGGGTGGGCTTTTCGCCGTAGTACCAGGAGCCATCGGGAAGCTGGCGGGCCGCGGAAGAGCGGGCGGCGGCCAGCGCGGGCTCAACAAACTTCTTCTCGCCCGTATGGCGGTAAACACGGCAAAGCAACGCCGCCGCCAGGAAATTTGCGTTGTGGATCTCCACGCGCAGTGAGGCCAGGGGATAGCTGAAGCTGGCCAATTCGCCATCGCGCCAGTAAAGCTCGTTCAACATGTATTCCGCCGCGCTTGTGGCCATTTCCAGGCACCGCGGGTCGGGCTGGGTTTCGTACAAGTCCAGCAGCGCGCTGGCAATGAATGTAGTGCAAACCAGATTGGGCGCGCCGCGCGGCACCACGATGGTGCGCGTCTGCCACGGAAAGCTGTATCCCCAGCACCAATAGGGCGTGCCAGTGGAGCGCAGTTCTATCAGCTTCTCCGAAAAATGTGAAACCAATCCATCTACGGGCAAGCCTTCGGTCTGCGACATTTGCAGGGCCGCACGCAGAAATAACGAGATCGCCTTGGGATTCTGCGTGGGAGGAATGAGCGCCAGCCCGCGGATGTTCACCGGGCTGCGTTTCAACGCCTGCGTCAGCACCAGCCGGGGGATCCGTGAGTTGAGCCAGGGCAACGCGAGGAATATCTTGCTATTCAGCGCGTCGTAGGGATCGTGGCCTGCCCAGTCATTATTCCGGCAATAAGTCAGCAATTTTCCCGTGGCATTTTTGACCTCGGCAATGATCTCAGGAAGCGCCGCTGCCTTCGCGCCCGAACGCACTTCGGAATACGCCATGGATCTACGCTCCCACCACGGCGGATGCCTGCGGCGTTTGAGGATTCCCGGATTGAACACCGGCAATCTGATTGACCAAGACCATGTAGCGCTGCTTCATGACTTCCCAGCGTATGGGTTCGTATTCTTGCTTGGCCCGCACGGCCATTTTTGCGCGCAAGGCTTTGTCCTGGTACAGGCGGACCATTTGCTTCGCCAGGTCATCGGCGTTGTTGGGCTCAAAGTAGGCGAGCGCGTCTTCGCTGAAGTAATAGCGGATGGCCTTCAGCCGCGACATGAGAACGGCCTTTCCGCTGATGATGAATTCCGGCAGTTTGTTGGGAAATGCAAAGTCCAGGAAAACGTCGCGACGGATGGGCAGTATACCAACGTCGCATTTGCTCAGCCAGCCGGGAATTTCCGAAGACGGCACCAGTCCGATCAGCTTGACCTTGTCGCCAATGCCAAGGTTCTGCGCCAGGTCCGCAAGTATCTTCCGCTCGGGGCCGCCGCCAAGAATGCACAATTCAGCTCCGGGCATTTGCGCGTGCACTTTGCTGAATGACTCCACGGCGATCTCCAGCCCGTAAATTCGCGTGAGCGTGCCGTGATACATCATCACGAAGGATTCGACGCTGGCGTCTGTTCCAGATCGCGGGCGGGGTGCGAAACGCGCTTCATCGGCGGCGTTCATAAGCACGATCGATTTTTTCAGGTCCATGCCGCGCGAGGCGAGCAACTCCTGTATGGGTTCGTTAATGGTGATGACGTAATCGGCAAAGTTGAAGCTGATGCGCTCCTGAAAATTCAGCAGACGGACCTTCCAGGAATCCGGCGGTATGCCGTATTTCGACATGTAAAATTCGGCGGTGATTTCGTGCATGTCGAGCACCAGCTTCGCGCCCATCCAGCGGGCCACAAGACCAGCGAAGATGAGGAAGTCCGGCAAAGTGTTGACGTCAATCACCGCATAGCGGCGGCGGCGCATGAGCAGCGAGACGCGCAGAAACGCCCATAAGAAAAAAACGAGGTATTCGTAGGCGTAGCGAAGCAACGATCCCCTCATTTTGCCCAGAGCAACGGTGTACACGTTTGCGCCGTCGAGAGTGTAGTTCTTTTTGCCATTGGCAGCGCGCAAGGCAAGTACATCCACCGAATACCCGGCTGCGACCAGCGCATCCACCTTCCGGCGGACGCGCGAATCAACGTCGTAAACGTTCTGAACGATGAGGCAGACTGATTTCATGTGAGGAGTTATTGCAGGGGAGTTGATCGGTTGACTGAGGTTGGAAATCAGAAACCGCGCCGCGAGCTATCGCCGCGCGGCTGCCAGTTCCGCAGTGTTGGAGACTTGTGCGGATCCGGCCCGCACGAATTCCGTCACGCACTCGGCCACATATTGCAGTTGCTGTTCGGAAACCTCCGGATACACCGGGAGGGCCAGCGTCTGCGAGGCGGCGCGCTCGCTCTCAGGAAATGCCCCTGTCTTCAAGCCCAGATAGGCAAAGCACTCCTGCAAGTGCATGGGAACGGGATAGTAAACTTCGGTTCCGATTCCCTTCTTCTGTAAAAAGGCCTGCAACTCGTTGCGGCGCTCGACGCGAATCACATACTGGTTAAAAATGTGGCGGCTGGCGACAACTTTGGGCGTGATCGCGGAAAGGTCCGCGGCGGCAAAGAGCTGATCGTATTTTTTCGCGTTGCGCTGGCGTCCCGCGGTCCAACTGTCAAGATGCTGCAACTTCGCGGTGACGATGGCCGCCTGCAGCGCGTCAAGGCGGAAATTGCCGCCGACGATCTTGTGATAATACTTCGGCTTGGATCCATGACCGCGGATGATGCGCAGCTTTTCCGCGCTCGCGGCGTTGTTGGTGACGATCATTCCGCCATCGCCGGCGGCGCCCAGGTTTTTCGATGGGAAAAATGAGAAGCATCCGTAATGCCCGATGGAACCGGCGCGGCGTCCTTTATATTCAGCGCCAATCGCCTGCGCGGCGTCTTCAATCACCACCAACTTGTGCTGGTCGGCGAGTTGCATAATGGCATCCATGTCGGCCATTTGCCCGTAAAGATGCACGGGAATCAGGGCGCGCGTTTTTTTCGTGACCTTGGCGGCGATCTGCGCAGGATCAATGTTGTAGGTCACGGGATCAATGTCCACGAAAACCGGGGTCGCGCCCAAACGGGCAATAGCGCCGGCCGTGGCGAAAAAGGTGTACGGCGTGGTGATGACTTCATCGCCGGGTCCAATGTTTTCCGCCATCAGGCAAGCCAGCAGCGCATCGCTGCCCGAGGAAACTCCGACGCCATGGGAGCACGAAGAGTAGGCGGCGACCGCCTTTTCGCACTGCTCAACTTTTGGCCCCAGAATGAAATGCTGGGACTCCATTACTTCTGCAATGGCCGCTTCTACTTCGCTTTTGATGGTTTTGTACTGCGCCTTAAGATCGAGTAAGGGAACATTCATACTTGGTTTCCTCTTTAAGTTGGCGATATGATTTTTTTCCGACCTTGAGTTCCGCCGGCAAGGGAGCTTCTTCGTCCAGGTCAAGACAGCGAAGCACGCCGGGTTTCACTTCCTTATAACGATAGCCAGTTTCCGGACAGCGCATCACGCCGTCCGCATCGGGAGATTCGAGACGGTGGCCGTGGCGGCTCATCCATCCCATGGGATGCGCGGGATTGCCAACAACCAGAGCGTAGTCAGGAACATTCTTGGTGACTACCGAACCTGCGCCGACAAACGCATAACGTCCAATGGTGACTCCGCAGACGATGGTGGCATTCGCCCCGATGGTGCATCCACGCTTGAGAGTTGTGGATTCATACAAGGAATGCCGGTTCACCTGCGAACGCGGATTGCTGACGTTAGTGAGCACGCAGGAGGGCCCGAGAAAAACGTCGTCTTCGACGATTGTGCCGGTATAAACGGAGACATTGTTCTGGATCTTGACGTTGTTTCCAATGACCGTTCCCCCGTCAATATTCACGTTCTGCCCGATGATGCACTTTTCACCGATACGCGCGCCTTTCATGACGTGGGCAAAATGCCAGATCCTGGTGCCTGCGCCGATCTCCGCACCTTCGTCGGCAAATGCAGTGCCGTGCACGAAGTAGGGCAGCTCTTTTTTCTGATTGGCAGGACCCGCCGCGTCCAGTGTGACTCGACCATCGGTCAAGGCGCGCTGGCAAGCATCAAGCACGCGGAGCACCCGCAGACCTTCCTCGCCATTGCTGACCGGAGACTTTCGCGAAGAGACACAGTCAATAAAATGCTGGCACTCGGCACGAAGAGGCTCGCCCTCTTCGAGGGCCACAACTTCGGCTTCGGCCTTGACCGCCGTTGGAATGCGGTTTTTCCACTCGACTTTGTGAGGATAAAGGACCAGCTTGTGCTCCGCAGTGTCGTCGAACACAGCCATCTTTTCAGAGCCGACGACCACCAGCCGCTGCTCCTTGATGGGATGCAACCAGCTTACGAAAATGTGCGCGCGAACACCGCTGGGAAAATCGAAAGAACTCATGGTGACGTCAGAGACGTCCTCATTCAAATATGCGCCGCCGTTGCAGGAAATCTTGCTGGGCATTTCATTGAGCAGCGCCAGCATTACGGAGATATCGTGCGGCGCGAAGCTCCACAGGATATTTTCTTCCGTGCGGATTTTTCCGATGTTCAGGCGGTTGGAGTAAACATAGTTAATTTTTCCCAGCGCGCCATTTTTAATCAATTCATTCAGCTTAAGCACCGCGGGGTGGTAACGGAGGATGTGGCCGACCATGAGGACGCGGCCTTTGGCCTCGGCCAGTCGGACAAGTTCTTCGCCATGCTTTACATTGATGGCCAGCGGCTTTTCCACTAAAACATCTTTCCCAGCTTCAAGCGCGGCCTTGGCCATTTCATAGTGGGTCACGGCGGGTGTGGCCAGGGTGACGGCGGTAATGGAAGGGTCGGCGAGAACGTCGGCGAATTTGCGATAGAACTTTAAGCCGGAATACTTCTTGCTGTAAGTAGCTTCAACCGATTCTTGGTCATCGCAGAGCGCGGCCAGCGAGCCTAGTTCATAGAAGTTCCGCACCAGGTTCTTTCCCCAGTAACCGACTCCCGCCACCGCGACTTTCACCTTTGCATTTTCCGCTGCTGTGCTATTCATGCCTACGCTCCATCTTCTTAAGCTTCAACGATATTCGCTTTGTTAGCTCTTTGCTTTTCGATCTGAAAAGGGGAAGGGGCTATCCGAGCAGGCTCACACATTTCTCCGCCGCGCGCCCGTCGCCATAGAGCGCCGGATACGTGCCGTTTGGCGCGAACGATTGCACTGCGGACGTAATTTTTTTGGAGTCAGCGCCGACCAACCGGTTCCAGCCGGCATCCACGGTCTCCACCCACTCTGTTTCTCCGCGCATGGTCAGACAAGGAACGCGAAGCCAATATGCTTCTTTTTGCAAGCCGCCGGAGTCGGTAAGGACGAGCCGGGCGCCTCCGGCGAGCGCGACCATATCCAAATAACCGACGGGATCAATCAGCTGGACGTGCGGGCCAAATTCACGGCCAGAATCTTTCATCACCTTGCGGGCCCGGGGATGTACGGGAAAGATGATTGGCTCATGGATTGCATTGAACGCGTCCACGATTTGCGTGAGGCGTTGCAGGTCGTCGGTGTTCTCGCTGCGATGGACAGTGGCCAGAAGGTATTTTTTCGGGGTCACGTTCAGCCGGGCAAAGACCTGCGAAGGCTTGTCGGCGTTTTTTTGCCGCGCCCATTGCAGCACGTCGAGCATGACATCCCCTACAAGGTGGACGCCCTCGGTGATCCCTTCCGCGCTCAGGTTCTGGATCGCGGTGTCGCTAGGGCAGAGCAGCAATTGAGAAAGATGATCGGCGACGACGCGATTCACTTCTTCCGGCATGCGGCGGTTAAAGCTGCGCAATCCAGCTTCTACATGGACCACGGGAATGGAAAGTTTTGCTGCCGCCACCGCCCCTGCCAGGGTTGAATTCGTGTCTCCGTAAATGAGGAGAAGATCCGGCCGCTCCGAAAGCAAAACATCTTCCACGCCCTTGAGCATGGCGGCAGTTTGCACGGCATGGGAGCCGGAGCCGGCTTCCAGGTTCATGTCCGGAGCGGGAATTTCCAGGCCATCGAAGAAAATGCCTGACATCTCATAGTCGTAGTGCTGGCCGGTATGCAGCAGCACTTCGTGATGACGCTCGCGCAGTTTCCGGCTGACTGCGGCGGCCTTAATGAACTGGGGACGCGCCCCCACGATGGATACGATTTTCATTGGCAAAACTTTATGAACGAGGAGGAGATAGGCACCAAACCGTTACGAACATATTAAAGGGAGGGCCAAAGGCGTTAGCGGGCAACCGAGGGCGTCATCTCAGGCACGTTGGAAATTCCACCAATACCAACATAGTGGAAGCCATGCGCGGCCACGGTCTCACTCGACAACGCGTTCCTTCCATCCACGATCAGCGCCCGTTCCATCAGCCCATGCAAACGCACCCATTCAGCTTTGCGGAATTCATCCCATTCCGTGAGCAGGACTATAGCTTCGGTCCCCTGCGCGGCCTCGTAGATGTCGCTGCAATAAGTGAGATCAGGCATTTCTTTTTTGGCTTTATCCATCGCCTGCGGATCGTAAGCTTGCAGGATGGCGCCTTCCGCGAGCAGACGGCGGATGATCTGAATGGACGGAGCGAAGCGGATGTCATCGGTCTCCGGCTTGAATGCCAGTCCCCAGATCGCAATCTTTTTCCCGCGCAGCACCCAGAGTTCTTTCCTGATTTTCTCGACGAACTTTTCCACCCGGGCCTGATTGATGCGCTCAACTTCGCGCAGCAATGAAAAATCGCAGCCGAACTTCTCGGCGATGCGCACGAAGGCCTGCAGGTCTTTGGGGAAGCAGAAGCCGCCGAATCCGATACCCGGCTTGAGGAAGGACGCACCGATACGGGCGTCAATGCCAATGCCGCGCGCCACCTGCGTCACATCCGCGCCAGCGGCTTCGCAAAGGTCGGCGACCATGTTAATAAAAGAAATCTTCATCGCCAGGAAGGAATTGGAAGCGTGCTTGATGAGCTCCGCGCTGTTTGTGTCGGTGACCAGAAACACAGGTTCTTTTTCCTGGCGGCATTGAACGTGCGCCGGGCAGGCAAACTTCCCTTCCAGTACGGGCCGGTAAATTTCCCGCATCTGAGCGGCGGCGCGTTCGCTTTCCACCCCAATCACGATGCGATCGGGATGGAAGAAATCTTCTACGGCAGAGCCTTCGCGAAGAAATTCAGGATTGGAAACAACGTCGTAGTCGAGCTGGTTGGTGTTGTGACGCTCCATATGGCGGCGCAACTGGCGTCCGGTCTGAACCGGCACCGTGCTTTTTTCCACGATCAGCCTGTAACCACGGGCGCGGGCGGCAATGACGCGCGCCACATGCTCAATCGCCGAAAGGTCGGCTTCGCCGTTGTCGAGCGGCGGGGTTCCCACACAGATGAAGATGGCCTGGCCGCGGTCTATCGCTTCTTCCGTGCGGCCGAATTCCAGACGCCCGGCGGCGGTATTTTTCACCACCATCTGATCAAGATGGGGTTCGAAGAATGGCATCACGCCGCTTTTGAGACTATTCAGCTTCTGCGCGTCGGACTCGGCGCAGAACACTTCGTGACCCAGTTCCGCGAGGCAGGCGGCAGTCGTCAACCCCACGTACCCTGCCCCAATGATGGAAATCTTCATCGTTCGGCTCTCCTCAAATCAGTTCCGTACCTTACTTGCCCGCGGCGAACGCCGGCTGGCCCTGCTGCGCGAACTCGGCAACTTTTTCCACTACCTGTGTGCGTTGTTCCTCGGTCAATTGCGGGAACATGGGCAGCGAAACGATCTGTGCAGCGGCGTTTTCCGCGACAGGAAAATCGCCTTTGCGGTAATTCAACGATTTATACGCCTTTTGCATGTGCAGCGGAATTGGATAGTGGATCCCGGTCCCGATGCCTGCGTTTTTCAGATGGTTCATCAAGCCTTCACGGTCGTTGGTACGCACCACATATAAATGATAAACCGCGCGTGACCACGATGGCTCGTACGGCAACGTAAGTGAAAGGTCCTTGTCGGCAAGCAAGCGGTTGTAGGCAACGGCATGCTCCTGCCGCTGTTTAGTCCATTTCGGAAGATGCTTCAATTTCACATGGAGCAGGCCTGCTTGGATTGAATCCAGGCGGCCGTTATAGCCTTCGATGTCGTGATAATACTTTTTGGCCTGCCCGTGGTCGCGAATCATTTTGATGGTCGCGGCCAGTGTGGCGTCGTTGGTCGTGACCGCGCCGGCTTCACCGCAAGCGCCAAGGTTTTTCCCCGGATAAAAGCTGAACGCGGCGGCGCGTCCGATGGAGCCAGCCTTCATCCAGCGATTGTGCTTTTTGGAAAAGTACTCCGCGCCATGCGCCTGGCAGGCGTCTTCGATGACGATGAGTCCGTACTCCTCGGCCAATTCCATGATGGCATCCATGTCCGCCATCTGCCCATAGAGATGGACGGGAACAACGGCGGTGACGGGCTTGCCGCTTCGGCAACTGATCAGCTTGCCGGAGGAATCCCGTTCACATTGCTCGGCCAGGTACTGCCGCAGTTTTTCCGGATCAAGATTGTAGGTAAGGTCGTCAATGTCCACGAATTCGGGAATTGCGCCGGCCTGCGAGATGGCCTCGGTGGTAGCGATGAAGGTGTGGGGCGTGGTCACGACCACGTCACCGGGCTTGATTCCGGCGGCCATGAAAGCAAAGCGCAGGGCATCGGTGCCGCTGCTGACCGCGACGGAATGGCTGGCATCGCAGAACGAGGCAAACGCGGCCTCAAATTCCTCCACCATGGGTCCGCCGATGAAGCCGGCGGTGCGGATGGCACGCTGGAAGACTTCGGTAAGTTCTTTTTCCAGCTCAACGTGAGGAGTGACGAGATCGAGAAATGGAATACCTTGCGATGGATTCATGAATGGGCCTCCGCGGATCGTTCAAGATAACGTAAAATTTTTGCCGGATTGCCCGCCACAATGGCATTGGCGGGAACATCCTTTGTAACCACACTGCCCGCGCCCACGATGGCGTTTTCCCCGATCGTAATGTTGGCGAGGATCGTGGCCCCGGAACCGATGGACGCGCCTTTTTTCACCAGCGTCTTTTCGACCTTCCAGTCTTTCTCGGTCTGCAACTGGCCATCAGTGGTGGCGCGAGGAAACGAATCGTTGATGAAGGCGACGTTGTGGCCGACGAAAACATTGTCTTCAATGGTCACGCCTTCACACACAAACGTGTGGCTGGAAATTTTGCAGCGCTTGCCGACGCTGGCATTTTTCTGGATTTCGACAAACGCGCCGATTTTCGTTTCGTCGCCGATTTCGCATCCGTAGAGATTGATGAACTGGGAGAGCTTGACGTCCTTTCCCAGCTTGACGCTCGGCGCGATGGAGAGAAATTCGTTCATAGCTTAACCAACGTTCCGCGGTTCTTCAGCGATTCGGTGGCCGCTTCCAGCATCTTGACCACGCGCATGCCGGCTTCCCCGTCATTGTGGGGATTCTTTCCGCTGGAAATGCATTCCATAAAATAGGTCAGCTCCGCCTTCAGGGCTTCAGACCGGTCAAGCTGCGGCGCCCACATATCACCGGAGCGGTAGTTCACCAGCAGGTTATAAAGGCCCTCGCGCGAACTGATGTTGACACCCTTGTCGTAGATCCTGATCTTTTCGTCTGGCTCCACGTCGTTCCACACCAGCATCTTTTTCTCCCCGCCGATCAGCGTGGTACGGACCTTCACCGGAGAAAGCCAGTTCACGTTGATGTGCGCGATGATCTTGTTGGGAAAATAAATCGTCATGTACGCGACGTCTTCGTGGCTGTTCAGGTGGGTCTGGCCCGTGGCCACGATGGCCTCAGGACGCTCCTTAATGAGGTGGTCAATGATGGAAAGATCGTGCGGGGCAAGGTCCCACACGACATTGACGTCATGCTGAAAGAGTCCCAGATTCACGCGGGTGGAATCGTAGTAATAGATTTTTCCCAGGGCCCCGTTGTCGAGCAGTTCGCTAATCTTTTTTACCGCGCCGGTAAACAGGAAGGTGTGGTCCACCATGATGCGCAGGTTTTTCTTTGCCGCCAGCTCAATGAGTTCTTCCGCCTGCTGGGCGCAGCTGGTGAAAGGCTTCTCCACGAACACATGCTTCCCGTTTTCAAGCGCGGCTTTGGCCAGTTCGTAGTGGGTCCAGACCGGAGTGACAACCGCGACCGCGTCGATATCGGTGGACGCCATAAGTTCCGCAGCGTCTGCGGTGACGCGGACATTCGGGTGGACTTTTTGGATCCTCTTCCGCGATGCTGGGCTCTTGTCGCAGACCGCCACCACTGTGCTCCCGTCCAATTGATCGAGGTTGCGAACTACATTAGGGCCCCAATATCCGTAGCCTACGACTCCAAACTTGATCATAAGTTCACCCTTCGTCTTGAAGCTGTCATCACCGGGGATTCGTTGGAAAGTACGATTGGAAAATGAGGGAAAAGCGGTTTAACTCAATTCGGCAAAGCAATAGTTTTTTGGGGGGGGAGGGCTGATGCTTTATACCGCGCCTTCGGTAAAGAACATGGCAACCGGAGTGCGCAGCAAAATTTTAACGTCCATCCAGGGTGACCAGTTGTTCGCATAGCGCAGGTCGAGCCGGACCATATCATCGAACTTCACGCGGCTGCGGCCTTCCACCTGCCATAAACCCGTAATGCCAGGTTTGGCTTCGAGAATACGGCGCCGGTGCCAAACATCGTAGGCCTCGACTTCATAGCCGATGGCGGGACGCGGCCCCACCAGAGACATCTCCCCGCGCAGCACATTAATAAACTGGGGTAGTTCATCCAGGCTGGTGCGGCGCAAGAACGCGCCCACTTTCGTGATCCGTTTGTCATTGGTCAGCTTGTAAATGCCGCCGTTGCCATTTCCTTCCACAGGCTTCTGGTCCGCTTCGCCGGCGATTAACTTCCGCACATACTCTTTGTGCACGCTGGCGTCGTTGCCATTGCGCATGGACCGGAATTTCAGAAACGTGAATGGCACGCCATGCTGGCCGATCCGCTGCTGGCGGAAAAACACGGGCCCTTGGGATGTCAGTTTGACCAGCGCTGCGATGATCAGAAAAAACGGCGCGAAGGCGATCAATGCCGCCAGGCTTCCGGCCACGTCCATTACCCTCTTGACCGCGGCTAGCGCCCTTTTGGAGTCGTCGCGGCGCGTCAGGTCGGGATAGAGCATGGGATTGCTCGGCCGTTGTAGCCCTTCCTGGTTCCATTCTTCGGGAAACAAGTGGAAGGAGATGCTGATGCGGGAAAACACCTCGAAGCTGAGATGATTGCGCAGAGTCTCGCTTACGCGCGTCATCATGATGCTCAGGATCGCCGTCCGGTCTTCAATGGAAATTTCCGTGAACATCACACCCACTACCGAGCCATCCCGGTACCAGCCGACCACGTCGGTTTCGCGGGTAGTAACGGTAAGCGCCGAAACTATCTTGTTCAAACTTTTCGAATCACGTCCGGCGTGCGCCACTTCTCCGGTGTCGAGCAGCATCAGCAGAAATGGATTGCCTGACCGCTCCGTCCGCTTGCGTTCCAGCGAGACCATGCGGTGAAACGTCTCTTCGTTCAATATCGTGCGGTCTGCCCCCGAGGTAGGTTCCGCTGTCACCAAGCTGAGATTGGAATGATTCATTGAGCGCCGCAAATTACAACTCCTTTTTCGCCTATTCCGTGCAAGGCACAAAAACGCTAGAGCTGCTTCAATGGGGAGGGGCTTCTGAAACTTTTGGGGGGAGGGTGGTGACTGCTTAACTTCTAAACCGTTTCTTGCTCAGACCTCGAAGATACCGGACTGTACCGCCTATAGTAGTTCGTGTGATCAATATTATCACAACTATTCACGATCATACCTAAAAGTTTTTTCTCGTCCAACGCCTCAATCCCACGCTTTAATTCTCGCCGATCGGTGACGCCCTGACGAGTGACGAGAAGTATTCCGTCAGCCAGTCGCGACCAAACGCTGGTATCGGCAAGGGGCAAAATCGGGGGGGAATCGATGACGATCCAATCAAAGGTGGAAGCAAGCCGCTCCAACAGTTCCGCCATCTTGGGCAATTGTATCAATTCCAACGGGTTTTCAGGAGGGGTCCCGGCAGGTAACAGGTAAACCCCTGTATCTGCAAGATGATAGGTGCCGGGAAACTGGGTTGAGTCACCATGCAACCACTCCACCAGGCCAGTAAAGCGGATGCCCAGCCCGAGGCGGGCGCACATCACCGGACGCCTTAAATCGCCTTCCAGCAGAAGCACTTTTTGGCGGTTCTTGCGGGCCAGGGTAAAAGCCAGGTTGGCGGAAACGACGCTCTTGCCTTCTTCGGAGATGGTGCTGGTGACAAGCAGCTTTTTCAGACCTTGCGCCTGTTGCAACTGCCGCAAGCGCACACTCAGGAAACGGAATTTTTCCGCTGCCAGCCCTTCGGGATCGGTCAGCGCCACCAGGCGCGTACCTTTCACAGGCTCCGCGCGGCAGGTGGGAAACGCCTCGGGAGATGGCGTGGGCACGGACGCGGGCATCTCCTCGTTCTGCCCCTCCGCTATCTGAAGCAGGTCCATCGCCAGTGCAGACAACGGCGACGAGAGCGAGCCGCTGCGTTCCGATTCCGATTTTTGCAATGCGTCAAATATACGGCTCATGTTTGGCTTTTCCCCGAACTACCGCCAACCGGGGATCCCCTTCTCTTAACTTACCGCCTTGCTGCAATTGTTCATGAAGCTGAAGCAGAGTCTTGGCCGCTTCCCATAACTCTGTGTTTTCCGTGGTATCCGGATGCGAAGAGTGCACGACGTTGAGGCGGAGGTCGGCGGCCACTTCATCAATGATGTCGGCTGTCACCACTTGCGATTCCCGCGCATAGGCGCTGATCAGCGCGTTCTCGCAAATCGTGTTAATCAGGCGTGGAATACCGCGGGAGTGGCGATACACCCGGGCCATGGTCTCCGGTGGAAAAAGCGCCTCGCGCTGTTGGGCGCCCGCCAGTTCCAGGCGGCGTTGAATGTATCCGCGAGCTTCTTCATGTTCCAGCGGTTCGAGATAGGAGCGCAGAACAATACGCTGCTTCAACTGTCGCAATTCGGTCGAATCCAGCTTCTCATCCAGCTCGGGCTGTCCCACCAGAAGGATCTGCAGCAGTTTCCCCTGCGCGGTTTCAAGGTTGGTGAGCAGGCGGATTTCTTCCAGAACCTCTGCGGATAAGTGATGGGCTTCATCCACAACCAAAACTGTTGTTAAGTTCTTCCGGTGCCGCGCGATCAGGAAGTTGCTGAGTTGCAGCAGGAGTTCACTCTTGGTCTTGCCGGGGTTGGGAATTTCAAAATCCAACGCGATGTATTGCAGAAAATCAATGGCCGAGAGGCGGCTGTTAAAGACGTAGGCATAGCTGACGTTGCTGTGGTTCAACAACTGAAGCAGACAGCGCACCAGCAGCGTCTTTCCCGTGCCTACTTCCCCTGTCATCACAACAAAACCTTTACGGCGGCGAACGCCATAGTAAAGCGCCGCCAGGGCCTCATTGTGTCGCTTGGTGGGAAACAGGAATGAGGGGTCGGGGCTGACCTCAAACGGATTGCGCTGCAGCTGAAAGAATTTTTTATACATCGTTTTAACCGTGCAGGAGCGTGATCGCCAAAGCAACGAACATGCAAGCGGCCATGGCGCCGGCTGCCGCCATCCTAACCCATGTGTCCCGTTTTTCCTTGCGCTCTTCCTGGGGAGTCGGAATTGGCGGGATTTCCACCAGCACCTCTGCAGGTACCAGCCGCTTAAATTCAGCTTCAGAAAAAATACGGTGGTCAAAAAATTCCGCAGCCAGGGCGCAAACGATCCCGACCAAAATTCCCGCTGCAAAACCCATGCCAAACAACTGCAGGCGTTTTGGCGAATCCGGTTTTGTAGGCAGGTTGGGCGGATCCTGAATGCTGAAGCGTTCGCCCTGCTGCTCGCGGGCGTAATTGGTGGCCAGTTCCGACTCGTTCTTCCTCTTCAATAACGCATCGTAGTCGGCCTTGGATTGGTCATAGCCGCGTGAAATTTCCGTAAGTTCCTGTTGTTGTGCCGGCACATTGTTCAATTGCGCCTGGAATTGCCCGACCTGCGCTTGCAGGCTTTTAATCGCCTGCTCGCGCGTATTGATCTCAATTTGATTGGCCTTCAGCTGGCTTTGCAGTTCCAGTGTCGGCCCGGCATCTTTCGCGGAAGTATAGTCGGACGGCGACGAGGTTTGCGGTGGCGCCGACTTGAGCTTGTCTTCCATCTGCTTCCTCATGCGCTCGGTTTTGGCAATCTGGTCCTTCACTTTGCGCACGTCAGGATATTCGTCCGTGTACCGCGAACTAAGGTCGGCCAGTTGCGCTCGCAGGCGGTCCAGTTCCTGATCGATTGCGGGAAGGCCCGTTGTAACCGTACCGTCCGCGTTGGCACGGCCGCTTCGCTCCAGGGTGCGATATTGTTGCAATAGCGATTCCAAATACGCGTTGCGCTCCTTGGCAGCATTCAAGGCGTTTTGCTCATTCCCCAGCTGTGATTGCAGGCCGCGCAGGATTTCAATGTTACTCTGCAACTGCCCTGGCAGAGAGCCGGGATGTTGCTGGTTGTATAGCCTGACCTTTTCTTCCTGCGCCGCGAGTGCCTGGCGCGCCTGCTCGAGCTGTCCTTCCAGGAATTTTGTATCGTTGTTCGCCCGGGTCTGTGTGACTTCCAGATTTTCGTTGATAAATAAGTTGGTCAGTTCCCCCGTCACCTGCTGGGCCACGTAGGGATCCCGCGAAGCGTAGTAGATGCGGAACGCGTTCAATTGCCCGTGATCGCTCGAACGGTCCAGTTCAATATCAATGTCACTCTTCATTCGTTCCACCAGATCGTCAGGGGAAGAGTGGGCGCGCTCTTTGCTGTACAGCCCAAACTGATCAATAATGTGCAAAAGCCGGGTACGGCTGAGAATCTGCTGCGTGATGGTGTTGAGCCGGTCCTGCAGATTGCCCGACACGTTGCCGGCCTGAACCAGACCCGGCGAGACCGCCGGAGGCTCGACGATGATGAGTTCGCTCGAACGGTAAATCGAAGGCATCAGCCAACTGGCAATCCAAAAGCCCAGCCACACCACAAATAACGGGACCATAAAATACCACGTCCGCCGCCGCGCAATGCCCAGATAGCGGTCCCAATCAATGCTTTCCAGGGTCTCTTGTTCAAATTCTTCTGGCATGTTTTACCTTCCCAGGGCCTTTTGAAATTGATAGGAAACGGTGATGAAGGCGCGATCGGTATCAGGACTATTGGCAACGGAAGGAACGTTGCTGTAGTCCTGATGGAGGCGGGAGTATTGCAATTCCGCGTTCCAGTGTGCGCCCAACTGACGATCCAGTGAACCGCCCGCCGTCAGAATTTTCCCTCCGCTTCCCACGCCCAACTCCAGCAGAGTGTTGTTGCTATAGCTGGCCTGGATGCCTCCGGTCAAGTGCGTGCTGAACTTATGGCGATACGCTACATTTGCGGAGTAAGAATGGACCGCGCTTTGCAGTCCTCCTCCAGGATTGATGCTGCGGGAATAAGTGACCGCCACGCTATCTTGCTGGCCCTGCACATTGATGCCGCCGCCCTCGGTTGGAGACCATGAATTCGATGCCGGCAATCCTCCGCCCTGCGTGTTGGCATGGTCCGCGCCACCAAAAGCGGAAAACGAAATCCGCGGGCTAAGGTAATAGCTGTAAAACAGAGTGGCGGTCTGGACTTTGGTATCAACGTCAATTGGATGCGTCATGATATCGGCAAAGGTGTAGCTGACGCCGAGATAGTGGCGCTCCGCGATGCGGTGCGTGTAAAACAAGTTCCCGCTGCGCTCACTGGAATCGGACAACCCCACCGCCTGCGCACTATCCAAAAAGCGTAGTTCCGATGAATTTCCTCCGCCGCCGATCATTGCATTGCGCGCAAACTGGTAGGTAATTTGACCGCTCCCGTTGTTGACCAGCGTACTGGTAAGCGGCGGCACAACCAAAAATGACGGGGATTGCAAGGTTGTGGAACCGCTATCCACTCCAGCAGGCGTGATCAAGTTTGTATACGAAGGCGACTTGGAAAGTGTGTCCGACAGCGCGAGCGTCACATGTGGCGAAAGCATATATTGCAGGCTGGTCGAAAACGCATGTTCCGACTGGTCGGATTGACTGAACCGCTGGTAGAGAGTGACCCCGGGACGGTAAGTCAAAGCCCACTGCAATCGTGACCGTGCAATATCAAAAGTAAGAAACGGCGAAATCGTGTAGGTGGCGTCTCCCACCGGCGGATTGGTGGCAAAGAGATTATCGTTATATGCGCCCTGTATGGTTAGGCCACCCACCAGATAATTCGATCGCTCCGACTCCGAGCTGAAGGCAACCGAGTCTCCACCGATGCGCACTGGGGACGGCGCCACCATGGCCTGGTCCGAGCCGCCAGACATCCCAGTGCCAGAAAACTGCGCGCATGCCGGAACGGCGAATGACAAAAAGATGATGCTAATGAAAATGCAGTTCTTCTTCATGTTGGTTACGGGACAACGACCGTGTCGTCGTCCTGAAGCTGGATATTCTGTTCCGGATTCTTGCCGTTGATTACGTCTTTGTAGTTGAATGGGATGCGCTGCGTTTGACCCAGCGCGTCTTTCCTTAAGACGTACATGGACTTCTTTTTGGCAAAGTCGCGAAATCCACCGGCCAGTGCGATCGCATCGAGCACCGTGGTCGTGCTCAACAGCGGATAGGCGCCGGGCTTGGCCACCATTCCCAGCACATTAAATTTTTGACTCTTGCTGTCCTGGACCATCACCGTGACTTCGGGATCGGAGATATATGTCTTAAGCTTAGTGGTGATCTCTTGTTCCAACTGCAGAGGCGTTTTTCCGCTGGCCTGAACTTCTCCAACTAAAGGCAATGAGATTTTGCCGTCCGAGCGGACTGGTATGATGCGCGAAACATCCGGCTCCTTCCATACGTTAATGGAAAGCATGTCGCTGGCGCCGATCACGTAAGCGCCATCATGCGGTTTGCTGGAAGAAGAATTCGGTCCTGTCGAGTTTTGCGCAGGCTCGTTCGATGGTGCGCTTTGCGAGGCTTGCGCCCGCGCGGGTATGGCAAAAGCAATACAACACAAGAGGGTCAGCACAGAGCCCACAATCTTGTGAGTGCCCATTCTCATAGGTTTGCTCCTCGGTTCGAAGTTGCTGCTAAACTTCTGGCGCAAAACTGATATGCCCAACGGATATGTATTGCAAGCAACATGGTCCGGCGTCAGTGGCCGTGTCCATTTCCTTTGCTGCCGTTACTTCCTATCAAGGGGGAGAGAAATCTGACAGGTGTCATATTGTACTGCTGAATCTTGTAAAGCAGGGTGCGATAACTTACCTGCAGCAAGCGGGCCGCCGCTCGCCGGTTCCACTGGGTTTGCTCCAGCGCGGTCAGGATGGCGTTGCGTTCGGCCTCGCCCTTTACGGTCTGGACCAGCGATTTTAGCCCCGAATTGCGGTCCCGGGCCTCTTCCGCGCCATTCACGGCAATGTCGTCCAGGGTGGCGGGAAAAGCATGGGCGGCCACGCGGATTCCGCTTTGCAACTCTCCGATGGCGGCCTCTTCGTCGCGCGTGACCAGATAGCGCTTCACGAAGCTTTCCATTTGCTTCAGGTTACCCGGCCACGCGTGTTGCTCGCAAGCTTCAAGCAGCGCGGGTGAAAATGGAGTGGACTCAAGGCCATAATGGCGCGCCAGCTGGTTCATGAAGTGGCCAAGCAGCAAAGGAATCTCTGCGCGGCGATTGCGCACGGGCGCGATGTGCATGGTGAAGGCGCTGAGATGAAAGTACAGATCCTGCCGCAAAGTGTGGTCCGCGAGCGCGGCGTCCACGTTTACGTTGCTGGTGGCAATCACGCGCACGTCAAGCTTCCCGGTGGTCTCGCCATTGGTGACGGCAATCTGCTTTTCCTCGAGAACGCGCACCAGACGGCTTTGTACGGGGAGCGGAATTTCTGAAATTTTGTCGAGAAGGATGGTCCCTTGATGGCAGAGTTCAAATTTCCCGGGGCGGGCGCGCCGCGTTCCAGACGCCAGGCTGCCAAAGAGTTCATTTTCCAGCAGCTCACCGCCGAGGGCCGCGCAGTTGACTTTCATGAAGCGGAAGCCGGAACGGACGGATAGTTTATGAATCAAGCGGGCGAGCGTCTCTTTGCCGCTGCCGCCTTCGCCGACAATTAAAAGAGGAACATCCAGTTGGGCCAGCAAATCGGCCTGCGCGCGCAAGCGGTGCATGGCAGGGCTGCCGGCGATAAAAATACGGCCTTCTCCAATCTCTTCCACTTCTTCCGGCGTGTTTTCGAAGTCGCCTTCCACGCTGGCAGATGGCAAATGCCGTTTGATTGCATCTTCCAACTGCAACTCGATCAGAGGGCGAACAAGATATTCCTGAGCGCCCAGGCGAATTGCTTCGGTCTTTTGCAGGATGTCATGGGAGTAGGCCAGAACAAGCACTGGAATGTCAGGGCGTACCCGGCGAAGCCAACGCAGCGTATGAACACCGTCACCATTCTCACGGCCCAGATCTAGCAGAACTAAATCAGGCCGAGTGCCCGATTGCACGCGCTCGAGCGCATCCCAGCCGCTTTCTGCGACCTGCATGTGCCATGCATTTGCCAGAGCAACTGCGCCAAGCAAATCCAGCGATGCAGTCTCTTTCCCTACGACAAGTAGGTGGGGAGCCTCCACGGCTTCGGCGGCGTTTACAGCTTTGGAATTTAGGTTTGGAATACTGGAGATGGGAATCACCCGCTATTCACGGGCCCTCACAACGGCCGTCAGATCGCTTCTACGTCGTACCCTTCAATCCGCACCGCCATCGAGCGCTGGATCACATCAATGGAAATCACGAGCATTCGCTCTCCGCTCCTGGCCACCAACACACCTTCCACGCCCGCGAGCGCGCCGCTTTTAATCCGTACTCGCTGTCCGATCTTCAAGAAAGGATAGGCAGCGAATGGCAACTTGTTGGCAAGCAAGGTTTGAATTGCGTCAATTTGTTCCTGGGGAATCGGCGTCCCCACGCCTTGGGTACCGATAATTTGAAATACCCCGTCGGTGCGGCAAACTCGCAGGCGATCTTCGTTGGTGGGAGCGCACTTCACAAAGACATAACAGCTGAACAGAGGCAATTCGACGATCTTTTTGCGGTCGCTCCAGCGATGTTCCTCGCGGACCGTTGGCAGAAACGTAGAAATTCCCTGTTCTTGCAGACGATACGCCACAACTTTTTCGTGCCGGGAGCGGGTTTGCACGGCATACCAGTTTCCAGTGTCCACTGTTCTATTTTCGTCTACGAAAGCGATATTGGAAAGTTGGCCTTGATGCATAGCTTCGCCCTCTGAGTCACATGGCGCTAGTTGACCCGGGGTCTCGCTTCAATAATGGGGGGAAGTACTGCTAGGGGGGATGTCAGTCAATCAATCTTGCAGTACTACGTTAACGGTAAATGCAAAACGCTGCAAGAGGTTTTAGGTCTTAGTGAAATATTTCTTTTAGCGGTAGAGTATTTCATGCTATAACAATAAGGATTTAGGACTAGAGAATTACATCTCTTTCGACTTTGATTCCTTTAGTAATCTGCCCTGATAACTGCGGTAATTGCATAGTCAAGTGCAACATTATAATAGCTTTGCCAGTCTCTTGAGTAGGGATCGATAGCTCGCTCCAAAGAGAGCGCCAATTTTCCTGGTTTGCAACATTGCAACTGATTGCGCACCTATGCTAACAATTGCAACGCGGGACGCAGTCACTGCACACGCTACCGCGCCCGTAAGTGAGCTGGCGATCTAGATTTCCACAACTGGTCTTTTGATTATGCAGACACAAGGTCAGGCTCCCATCCACGTTCTGGTCGCCGACACGACTCGCATGTACACCGAATTACTTGCCGATGCTTTGGGGCGAGACCGTCAAATTCAGGTGATAAGCGCGGCTCCGAGCGCAACGAGCATTTTGGCCAGCGTCAAACAACATAAAGACATCGACGTCGTTGTGCTCGGCTCTCATGTGGATGAGATCCCATTGCACGGGATTGCGTTGCTGCGCGAGATACGCGCTATGCGCGCGGAAATTAAAGGCGTGATTCTGCTGGATACCTCAAAAAAAGAAGTGATCCTGGAGGCGTTTCGGGCCGGCGCCAAGGGATTGTTCGGCCGCCACGAGCCACTTGAGACTTTAGGCAAATGCGTTCAGCAAGTACATGCCGGACAGATTTGGGCGAACAGCGAACAGATGGGCTACGCCGTGGAGGCCTTGGCTTCGTCCCCCAATATCCGAGCAGTAAATGCGAACGGCCTCAATCTGCTTTCGAAGCGCGAACTCGAAGTTGTGCGGAGCCTCGCGGAGGGATTGACCAACCGGGAGATCGCAGATCATTTGGGACTAAGCCAGCACACCATCAAGAATTACCTGTTTCGTATTTTCGACAAGCTGGGAGTTTCCAGCCGCATGGAACTCCTGTTTCTCACTCTAAACCAGAACAACGCGGCGTCATTGTTTCCGGAACTTGCCACGAAGGTAAAGAATATTGCTTCCGTCGAAGCGCCTTCCTTTGCTTGGTATCAGAAGGCCGCCAGCGAAGGCATGGCTCTGGCGCAGATGGCGCTTGCGCAAATGCTCTCGCGTAGGGAAGGAACCCGCCGGGACTTGGCATCTTCTTATATGTGGTATCTGGTTTCCGAATACTCGTGCAAGGAATTGGGACCTGAAATTGTGGCCGCCCTGAGATCCCTTGAGGCGCAGCTTACTCCAGAGGAAATTCTAGAGGCCCGCCGCAAAGCCGAACAAGCGATTCAACATATGCCAAAGGCTTCTCATGTGGATCAACATCAGAACAATCCACACCGAGAGCATTCGGAGAAAACCCGATCGCAAAAAGATCGGAAAGACGACGTGGCGGCAAGCCCCGGAAGCGTCGTTTAGGCGGAGGCGCTCCGCAGTGTGAATAGCGTAATCTCAGCGCGGCAATCGAAGCGGAATGGCAGCGTAATCGTCCCCAAGCCAACGTTGGTATAGAGCCGGGTATCCTTTATCTGATAAGAACCCATTGGATACTTACGGCCCAACTCCGGAAGATATGGCGCACCCAGGAGAGGAATTCTGATTTGTCCGCCGTGGGAATGCCCTGATAATTGGAGGTCCACTCCTGATTGGGCTGACTCGAGAACGTAATCCGGTTCATGGGCAAGCAATATTACCGGCTCCCCTTTGGGAATTTGCTGAAGCGACTTATCAAGATCCGCCTTCCCTTCCAGCACGTCGTCCACACCAGCCAACCACAGCCGGGTGCCGTTCTGCTCCAGCGGGATAGAAGAATTTCTGAGGACGTGGATGCCATTCGATTCCAAGGAGTCGATTACGGTGTCTGCCCCAAATTTCACATCGTGATTTCCCATGATCGCAAACAAGCCTAGACGGGAGTGCATGCGAGCGAGAAGCTCCGCGCACAGCCGCACATACTCGGTTTTCTGCCTGCGCGAAAAGACCCATCGCGAATCCTGTGTCTCCGTAATGAAATCGCCAGTAAGCACGATGAGATCCGGTTGAAGTTTTTGAACAATTTCCACCGCATGCCGGATGGGCGTAACAGAAAAGTACGGATCGTAGTGAAAATCGCTGAGTTGAACAATACGTAAGCCATTCCATGCGGGCGATAAGCGCTTCAGTGGCAAATCGAGATAGGTGACGCGCGGGCAACCGGGTTCCCACGCAGCGGCGTCTCCCGCGAGACCCGCGACAAGCAGAGCTGCCCCAGACTTCAGGAAGGTACGTCGAGTGGCCAAAATGCTTTCTAAATCCGCTGTCTTTCTCTGGAATGCATCCCTACTGGATGTATCCAATTGTATCGAAGTTAATCGCTAATGAGTTGTGCGATACGAGTTCCGCCTCCTCGAAGTGGAGGAAGAAGTTGTAGCGGTACTGGGATATTGCAGCCGTTGCGATGGATCGCCAAACAAAATAAATGTACGGCGGACATCGGAATCGGTGATTGCACGTTTCGCCGTCTGAATGGCGTCACCGATTGTTTCTCCGGGTGTAAAGACGGCGCTGGTGAAAGCCTGGTCCATTTGGAATTGCGGCCCGGGCGAGGTCAGCGAGGAAGACGCCCAAACGGCTACCGCCCCGCCATGGTTGACCAACAACAGGGACTCAGCCATGCTCACCGTAAAGACGTCCTGAAAATATCCATTCAAGCAATTCATGATCACAAACACCGGCAAGCGCGAACCATTGGTCAGCGAAGAAGCCTCCGCGCTGGTCAAAAGGTTTTCATCCGACCACACTTCGACTGATCCGTGTCCGTCATAGTTAACGAGCAGTTGGCCGTTGTTGATGCTGCTCAATACTGCTTGCTGCGCGGCACTCGCGCTCATAGAACTGGCGAATACATCCGTGACGGAGATGGACGGCGGCAATAGAGACTGGATGGTCTGTGCCTGTTGCGAGAAAGGCACCACGTCGTCATCCTTGTCCGCAACCATCAAAGCCTGGCTGGTCCAGGCTCCGGCGTTTTGAGCGCTGTCATATCCCACGATTTTCGCTACCACGGTTTGCGCTTCGTCAGCGGTCTGCACCGGCAGACGTCCCGTGGAAATCTGTGCGATCCCGGAGCTGGTGAAATCGGAGAACCAATCGTCGGAAGCAGTGGTCAGTTCAGCCGTGGGCACCAGCGCCGTGGGCACGAAGTCAAAAGAACCGAGTCCCAGGTAATCCCGCGGATCAATGGAGGCGTCCCCGACTAACAAAAGGTATTTGGGATTTTGACGCCAGGCTTTGGTCGCGGTTTGCAGGAATGTTCGGATTGCAGCGGGATCTTTTTCACCAAAATTGAATTCGTCGTAGATGTCCTGCACATTAATGAGCGCAACGGAATGTCCCTGGCTCTGGCGCAACTGCACCAGAGGAGCCATCTGCGTGAGGAAATCGGGCGCGGAAATCATGACAAGATCCGCGCCGGATTGCGCGCTGTGCCAATTGGAGGTCTGGTTCGCGGTAATACTTGTGGGCTGGGCAATTTGATCGTCCGCTAGGGCCAAAATCTGGTGCGTTACCGATTGGAAGCCGGCAACATTTATATCCAGGGCAATACTTCCCGACTGGGCTCTCGCCCTGAAGGGCAGCTCCAGGGGCGCGCCGGGATTTGTAATATCCAGCACCTGTGTCGGGGTCTGCTGAAAGTTGTTCACGGTCACGAAATCTCCACCGTGAGCGGTGAATTTAAGCGTGTCTGATTCTGCCGTATAGCTGCGCGGGTAAGTCAGCGTAATGTGATCCACCAGGCTCAGATCCTCTTCTCCGTTTTGTGAGGTCAGGGTCACAGTATCGCTGCCGGGCTGCAACAGATCGAAAGGAACGGTGAAGTCGGCCGTGCCTTCGTCCTCGTTTGAGAATTGCATATCGCCCAGTGATGTCCCGTTGAAGCTGACGGTGACGTCGTGCACAATCTGATCTCGACCACCTTGGAGCACGACTTCCAGTCTTCCAGCGTCACCGCTCGGCGCGAGGTCCGGAGTGTTTAGCACTTGGTCTACAGGGGCGGATGAAACCAAAGCTCCGAAAAAGTGGTCCGTGTCGGTACGGAGTAAAGCGGCGAAGAACGTCGTCTTTTCCTGTAGCTCCACCGTTTGCGGGAAGCTCTGCGCCTGCGGGCCGGAATGCGATACGACTGCATAGCGGATGCGCGCACCTTGCTGGCTCCCGGAAACGAGCCAGTAAATTCTCTGGCTTGAGAAAGTTGTATCAATACCGGTTCCGTAGAATTGAATCGCTGCTTGTGGGCCAAATCCCCCCAAACCACCGCGACTGCCCGTGATCAAAATCGGCTGTTCCACTCCTTCAGCAAATAATTGCAGTGTATCGGGATTTACCGACGGGTTCAGACCCGCGGCGACAAGTTGCGATTGCGTGATGCGATACCAGCCTTCGTGATCGATGGCGATCTTGACCGCCGGACCGGCTGCAATCTGGAATTGAACCTGTTGTGCGGTGGGCGACTTCCACAGCACTGGCACTGCTCTTTTCAAGTGGCTAATGGAAGAGCCAGAAGGCGCGGCCAAACTGTTGAAATTGGCCACGGTCACCGAGGATTGTGGCCATGCGGATTGAGCCGCTGATGATTGTCCAGGTGATGATTGCCCAGGCGATGAATGTCCAAGAGACGACAGTGGCGTCGCGCGCCGCGCTATGGCAAATGTTCTGCCCTTCATGGTCCGCGTTACCGACGGGTCCGTGGTGCTCGCGGAGGCATTTTCAACGGTGATTGGGCCATGCAGCGTTCGGGTACCGTTCAGGTCGACGTCTTCAAGCCAGTAAGAATTCGCCGGTGCTCCGCGATCAAACCAGGCATAGCTCTTGCCAGAGTGCCGCGAGTCAGCGCGCCTCATCATGAGGCTTGAGCCGGCGATGAGCGAAGGGTTGACGCGGATGCGGCGTCCGTTCTGATCACGATAAACGTTGAATCCTAGATTCCGAACTTCTCCGCCCGTTTTCCATGTCACCAATACGCCGCCGGAAGTGGATACCGCTGAGAAGGACTGCAGTTTTACTTCGGTGGTAAAGGTAATGGTGGAACTAAAGGTTGAGGTGTTATTGGCCAGGTTCGGGTCATGCTGGGTTGCTGTAACGGTCGCGGTGTTGCTGACCACGGCGGGCGCGCCCGCAACGACTTGAATGTTAAAAGCCACGGTCGCGTTCACAGCCAAAGACGCTGCAGTACAAGTGACAGTACGAGTCGCCGATGTGTAACTGCACCCAGCCGATGCGGAACTAAATGTTACGCCGGCCGGCAACACGTCGGTGGCAGTAACCGCGGTTGCTGTAGACGGCCCGTTGTTATGCACCGTGAGGGCGTAACTGAACGTGTCTCCCTGCTTTACCGGATTGGCAGAGGCAGTTTTCACAATGGAAATTTCTGCGCTCGCACCAATCACAGTGGTGACAGAAGACGTATTATTCGCGGCCGTTGGATCGGTCTGCGAGGCGCTGACCACCGCGGTATTGACCGCGGAACCGACGGTCTGCGCGATGACTGAAACCGTAAACACAGCCGTGGCATTCACCGCCAAACTGGCCGCGGTGCACGTCACGGTGCCGGCGCTGAACGAGCATCCTGCGCTGGCGGAGCTGAAGCTTACTTGCGAAGGCAGAGTATCCGTAACAACGATGGTGGTAGCTGGCGAGGGGCCGTTATTTTTCGCGGTCAACGTATAGGTGATCGTGTCGCCCTGGTTCGCGGTCGCAGGCCCGGTTTTCGTGATGGACATGTCTGAAGCCGCAGAAATTGTCGTGGATGCGCTGGCCGTGTTATTGACGAGGTTGTAGTCGGACTGAGTTTCCGTGACGTTCGCTGTATTGGTTACAGTGCCGAGTGCCGCCGCAACAACGTTGATCGTGATTGCGGGAGTGGATGCTCCAGCCGCCAGCGTCGCGAAATTACAAGTGACCGTACCCGCGGCCTGAGAGCAGCTCGCGCCAGGAGTGACCGATGAAAATGTAACGCCCGCAGACAGAGTATCCACCAATTGGACGGCAGTTGCGGCGATTGGACCGTTGTTCGTAATCCCCAGCGAATACGAGAACGTGTTGCCGAGGAGAGCCGTCGCGGGAGCAGTCTTTGTGACCGCTACGTCAGTACATGATGCGCTGAAGTGCGGGCCAGGCGTTGACGCATAAGTAATGTTGGTGGCGCTCGTTCCCGGCTGACCGTCGGTTGCTCCGTATTGGAACTGGCCGGGAGCGGGCAGAGTTGTTCCGTGCGTACCAGCGGCCACGTTGATCGTGGCTGCTCCGGAAAGGAGTACTACGCCGCCGCCGCCGCCGCCGCCGGGTCCGTGCCGGTCAGCGATCGGTGGGCCCGCAGCCGCGTCGTCGTCCCATGCGTCGCCGCCGCTTCCACCTGCGGCGTTTACGGTTAACGTGCCTACAGCTCCTCCGGTGGAAAGAACAATCACGGTGCCACCGGCGCCGCCACCGCCACCCGCATCATTCGAGGTCAGATCATAGGCGCTCGCGCCGTTTGCGGACATCGTTCCTGTTCCAGTAATGCTGCCTGCGCGAACAATAATGATGCCGCCGCCAGCGGCTCCGCTGCTGGCCTGGGCAATGCGGGTGGTAGCTCCAGCATTATTATTGTCGCTATTGTTACGCGAACCCGCCCCGCCGCCGCCACCCATCACTACGCGTCCCGTGCTCGAGGGAAAAGGCGCGCCGCCGAGTCCGCCGACGCTTAAATTCGAGTTCCATGCATCGCCGCCAAAACCGCCCGCGCCGCCGTTGGCTCCGCCGCCGCCGCCGGAGTTCTGATCGTTGGCATTGTTCGCATCGGTGCCGCCGCCACCCGCGTTGCCGGGCGCGCCACGACCCATGCTGCCATTCGGATAACCATCCACACCAGTGGAGAATGGCGTGTTTGCCACTTCCACCCACATAGGTGTACCCGCGATGCCTTCGCCTTTGGGCCCGTCAATACCAGCAACGGGAACGCCCGTGAATGCCGGCCCCGCAGGATAGGTTGTCGGCGCGACCTGACGGTAATCGTTCGTGCTCGAACCGGCCACGCCACCGTTTAATTCCAATCCCGCACCACCGCGAAAACCTTCGCTGCTAACGTTCACAGTCTGACCGTTCAGCGTGAGCGCACCGGAAGTATCGAGGACAAAAACGCCGCCCGTGGAACCATTCCACGCTGCGGCTGTAAGTCCTGTTCCCAAAGTCGCAGTAGCGAAGTGCGGAACTCGAACAATCTGGAAAGTCCGTTGGCCTTGCGTCCCTGAAGCCGCAGCAGAGTTATAGCCAAAGAGCAGTCCACCACCGGGTCCCGCTGCTGCAACAGTCAAGGTTCCACCGCTAACGGGGACTGCACTCGTCGCTGTGGCAAATTCATATACTCCGGCATTATTCAGGTTCGTCCAGCCGGCACCCGTCGAACCGTCGCCGTAGGTGCCGTCATTGTTGGAACTGATGGCCGCGTCCTGCATTTGAATGATCAGGACTTCGTCGCCCGCAGCAATGGCAGTGGTACTGCCCGTTGCCGCTCCCAAGGTGATGGAAGTGGCACCAGCGGCAACGCTTGCCGATCCAGGATAATAAGTGTTGATGACGCCGGTAAGTGTGCCGCCAGCGGTAGTGGTTGGAATGGTGCAGACGTTCAACTGCGAATAACCAATGCCGGTGGCGACATTGTTGCCTGTATCGAGATCCGTAACAGTGCCGGCCACGCTGGCGGTGTCGGGATACCCTCCACCCTGAGTTGGCGTTGCGACAATCGTGATGGTGGAAGTCGCGCCACTCGCGAGAGTTCCAATATTACATGTCACTACGCTTCCAACGTGTCCGCATCCAGTGCCCGCCACCGAAACAAAAGTTAATCCGGCGGGCAAAGCGTCCGTAAGGTTTGCGCCGGTTGCAGTGCTAGGTCCGTTGTTCGTAACCACGGCCGTGTAAGTAATATTTCCCGGAAAGGCGACGGCATTGCCACTCACCGCAACCGACAGATCAGCCTGAAATGGCCGCACCGAAACCGCTCCCACCGACCAATTGGAAGCGGCGTTCAACGTTTCACTCAAAGGAACGCTGGCCGCGCCCTCTCGCGTAGATCCACTGCCGTAAACATCGATGCCCGTTGCGCCGGAGGCGCTGCCCCAAGCTTGGGCCTGAGTGGGGCCATACGCCGCGACGGAATCAGTGCCCGCGATCGCAAGAGTATCCACAACTACATCGCCATCCGCACTGGGAACATTGAGCGTGGCAAGCGCGCCTGTCGCGCCGTCACCGGAAATGAAATCCCTGATTGGCGAAGTCTGGTCGGCGCCTGAGACGTTGGTTGCGCCAACTACAACCCCGACACCTGCAGGATAGTTGACAACTATATTGTGCGTGCCTGTGGCCGGAGCGACGAGATACCAGATTTCCACGCGCCGCGTGCTGCCAGCGTCGTTATGAAAGCCGGCCAGCGTGAGTGCCGTCCCGTTGTAAGTGACGCTGCTAACGGTTGCGCCAGCGTTGCCGGATATGTTCATGGACACGCCGACAATCAGCACGTTGTTGGTTCCAGTTACGGTGAACGGAACAGTGGCAACAGGAGGAACCGGCATGACGGACACTGCGCCCATCGCCCATTCTGAGTTTCCGGTAAATGTTTCCGACATCGTCACAGTAGCCGCGCCAGCCTCGGTGGAAGCTAAGCCATACACATCCGTGCCGCTCCCAGTTCCGCTATTCAGCCGCCATTGTCTGGTTTGACCGGGACCTTCTGTGGGCGTTCGTCTTCCATCAATCGCCAAAGTGTCCATGACGACTTGACCAGGACCGCTTGGGACGGTGAGCGTGGAAGCATTGGAGCTACCTCCTTGAGCCGAAAGAAACGTCCCCAGAGGAGTTGTCTGGTCCACATTGCTGAAGGTGACCGCTCCGACGGCGGCGCCGACTTGCGTCGGATTGAAAACAGATCCTCCTGGATTGCTGAAGGTGGCAGTCACAGTGTTTCCGGTTGCAGGGGGATTCAGCAGATACCACATCTCGACACGGTGATCATTTGCCGTGTCGTTTCGGGAACCTAAAAAAGTAAGAGCTGTCGTACCAAAAGTGACCCCAGTCACTGTTTCGGCAGTGTTGTTATTAATGTCAATCGAGATGCCTACCAGCAGCAACCGATTCGCATTTGCGGGAGTAATACCGGGAGTAGTGATTGTCAGATTATTTCTATTGATTTCATCCTGTGCGCTTACCGCATTACCGATTGCAACTTGCGCCTGTACGCATTGGGAAAGCGAAAACAACGCCAGAAAAGCGCCAAGGAACGCAAGTCTGGAAGAGAAATCCCTCTGCCTGAATGGGATCGGCCGCTTCGCTCTTGCGCAATTATCAAGATTGCCGTTTAACAGGCAAGAGATCGCGCGACGGGTCTTCGAATAAAAACGGCGCGCACGTACAAAGCGGCGAGATATCAAAGTTTCGCGAAATGCTTCGCCGGAGGCCTCCTTAGCCACGATCTTCCCGTATATTTGTGTGGACACTATTGGGAAATCCGGGCTTGTTGCGGCATCTCCCTGCGTTGTAAACATTCCTTCTCTTCGATCGATACCAATGATCCGGTGCGCGCGGAACCCAGCATGGTCTCGAAATAAGATGATGTCGTTTTCGGCCAAATCTTCCGTCCGCATTCGTTCCACCCGCAGCACTTCCCCATCGACGATCGTCGGCGTCATGCTCGCGCCAACCGCACGAAAACGAAAACTCTTCCCGCCGCTAATCAGTTCGCGGGAAAGTTCATGAAATAAATTCGAGTCGGGCCTATCTTGGGCGCTGGAATTCAAGGATTTTCTCCACGGCAGAGTGATTGGGGAGGAACCGGAATTTGTAGCAAGGGACCGTTCGCGTCAAATCATCGAGATAAGCAAGCGTGGCAGTCAGCGCCTGCGGGTCGTGAAAAGGCAAAAAACATCGGGAGAATATTTCCGCTGCGGCTGCGGCTTGAGGCATGGCAACAATCTCATTCCGCTCCCCATGCTCCAGAACAAAAATCTGGTTGATCGAGGCTTCCTGTGGCGACGCGAATCCAGCGTCGCCGTGCCAGGGTGTTCCGTACATGAAGAAGCGGTCCTCACGCTTCCGCACGACGATTCGGTCATCGCTTAGAATGCGCGCGCCGGACACCGAATCCCAAAGGCGCGTGGTGGTACTCTTCCCCGCTCCGGAATGACCGATGAAAAGGAAACTGCTACGCGCGTCGTCGGTAATGCCGCAACCGTGCACCTCAACGCCTCGCCCCCGCGCCAGCCGATTGGTGACAATCAATTCGTCCAGCGGGTATTCGAGTGCGCGGATGCTGGTTTTGTCCGGAAAGCAAGCGCGCACGAAGAGCACGCGGCCGCGGGTAAAATGCTGATCTATCAAAAGACGCTTGTAAGGTCGAGGACCAAGGACTGGCGTCGCAAAATCGAAAACGTAATGGTCCGCACCTTCATAAAGCGTCCAGACCGCGCCGGAATCAAACAGCTTTTTGCCGTCTGCAGGAAGAAGTGAATCAACCCATTCCAAATCAATTTCGATTTCACAATTCTGCGACGGAACAACAAATGACTGGTGGTCAGGGTCTAGATGGACGTCCATCCCATGGGCGGTAAAGCCCAACGTCAAATCGCCAATGCGAAGGCAACGACGCCAATTCGCCGACTGAACTTGATTCGCTGCCTGTATTTGCTCGCTGATCATCATTCACGACATTTCCCAATCAGGACCCGATCGAACTGCATCCCAACGATGCCGTGCACACCGACAAACTCGGCCCCGAAACAAACATACTTTTGCAGTTCCCCAACACGGCCTCTTCTGGACGCAGACTGATCGTCTCGCAGACCGGCGGCTGATACGGTTTTTTGGTTTTCCCGTCCTCGCGTTCATTCTTCATAAAATTCCTCAATGACCGCAGCTTCCGCAACCGCCGGAACTGGCCGTGGCCTGATTCAAAACAGGCAGCAAAACCGCTGGAGGCGCGGCCCATTCCCCCACATCAATTTCATGGTCGGCAATTCGCCGCGCTGATTCTTTTGCCGCTTCGTAGCGCTCGCCGCCCTCACAAAAAGCGCAATCTCCGTGTGCCGGAACTTTATGACCCAACGCCATGGCGCGCAAATGAGCGACCTCGCATAAAAACTCCACCGGCGATTCAGCGTCTCCGTTTTCCAATTCCCCGTTCGCCGGACACATGCCGCATAAAGTGCGCAAGCGGCATTCAGTGCATTTCGAAATAGTTTTTGCCTCGCGCTTTCGCACCTGCAGAAGGAACTGCTCCCATCCTTCTTTCACGCTTCCCTGACGCAGATCGTAGGAGTCCGCGTGAGAGAGCACGCAAATACTCATGCGGCCATAAGGATCAATGGAGAAGGAACCAACGCCGCCGCCGCAAACGTAAAGAGAGTTCTTCCCCTCGCCCCTGGCCGGAGGCGCAGATTGGATTCCCTGCTCCGCGAACCGCCGGTATTCCGCTTTAGTGTCGGGCGAATGAAGATCGAGCGCCACGACCTCTTCGGGCGAAAGCCGCACGGCCAGCGGACTCTGCGAGCAGTCAATGCGCGGGTTCATCAAGGAATCGAACTTGAATTCCAACCCGAGCTCTTCTCTCACGAAGCTCCGCATGGACAGCACTTCATGCTTGTTTACGGTCGTTGCGACGGTCTTCAACTTCAGCGGCAATCCTCGGCTGCGCAGAAGATTGATGCCACGCATGCAGCGCTCGTAGCTGCCGGGGATCTGGGTGAGCGCCTCGTAAGTTTGCTTCGTCCTGCCGTAGAGCGTGATTTCAATCGCGAAGGGCGGCCATTCCAGCAAGTAGTCTGCGATCTTTTCATTGATCAGGTTGCCGTTGGTAAACAACGTGATCAGCAGGCCTTTTTTCTTGGCGTAGGTATAAATTTCCAGAAAATCTTTACGCGCAAAGATTTCGCCGCCCGTGAACAGGAGCCAGAAGCAACCCATTTCAGTGATTTCATCCAGCAGCCTGAAATACTCTTCCTTGCTCAATTCGCGGTTGCGCGCGGCCAAATCGCCCATCGCTAGATTGTTGTAACAATGCTGGCATTCCAGGGGGCAGCGGTGGGTCATTTCCATAGTTACTTCGAGGGGGGTGCGGCGATTAGGCTGGTGGAGCGCTCGGCTTAGCTCTGTATAACTCCCAGGATTCATGTAATCTCCGCGTGCATGCCCTGCCGCTCATCCTTCTTGCGTTCTTACGCTTTTAGTGCGAAGCTCTTCCAATTCCTAAGCAACCATCTCGCGAATCAATCCCGCATCATTAATCTTGTCGAGAAAAACCCGCACATCCTGTTCCGCCATTTCCGCCGTCACGTCGTATTCATCCAGAACCAGATTGACCAATTCCTCGCAAGTCTTAGCGGGCTGAAGTTGCCGCCACAAAAAACTTCCTAGTTCATTCAGGCTATAAATGGAAGCAAGATCGCCTACGCCGCCACGCACCGGCACAATGAGAGTCTCGCCAGCAATCACCCGGGCGACTACGCCCTCCGACTGCATGTAGCGGCAACTCGCCGTGATCGTCGTCATGCCTGTCTCACCTGATCTCACGCGTGCAGTGTCCAAATCTTGGATACTGCCGCTAACCATAACAAACTTTTCGCACTTACATCGTTTGCTAGATTGGTACTGCCACGTCTGAGAGGTCGCTTTGAGCGTCCTTTTGAAGAAAATTCGGGTTCGATGCGAAGGGATATTTACTGTTGAGGAAAGGAAAAACCGAACCGGGCAAGCGTGGACCGGGACTCCGGCGTCTTGAGGAACTCTAGGAATTTTAGCGCGAGAGGTTTGCGAGAAGAATTTTTTAGGAGCACGGCGCCTTGCTGAATCGCCCGGTAATCGGCGGCGGGAACTTCGAAGTACTTTCCCTTCCCCTGTGCAGACGGCGCGAGGGCCAACGACAACGCGATGATGCCCACATCGGCATTTCCGCTCTGAACAAACTGCGCCGCCTGAGAAATGTTTTCACCCAGCACCAGCTTGGTTTCTACTTGTTCATGCAGATTCTCATGCTTGAGAGCAGCAACTGCGGCCCTGCCGTAGGGGGCGTGCGAGGGATTCGCGATAGAAATTTTATGGACATCTGGCTGCAACAGAATCTTCAACCCTTGCTGCAAGTCCAGCTTGGAGGCGATTGGCGTCCACAAAACAATTTTCCCATCGGCATAGTGATACAGAGTGCCCGGGTCGGCGAACCCATCCTCAGCAAGCTGGCGCGGATAGTTAAGGTCGGCGGAGAAAAATAGATCAAAGGGCGCGCCGTTTCTAATCTGGTTGGTAAAGTTCCCCGAGGAACCAAAGGTCAAACTCACTTTGACGCCGGTTTGCTGCTCGAATTTCTGTGCGAGCTCAGGCAGCGCGAATTGCAGATCGGACGCCGCAGCGACCAGGATTTCATCAGCGGCGAAGGCCTGAGCCACCAGAACAAGAATTGCCGACAACAGCGCGATCCGGCGAAAGCTCATTGAGCTGCGTCCTTAGGATGAATGTTTCTGTAAAAGCGCAGAGTGATTCGAGGCTAACGGAAATCTAGATGTGGGTCAAAAACGCGGACGGGCGGAAAGGATGCGGGCCCACGTTTCCCATTCTTCAATCCTGCATTTACAATTTTGTTTTTGCTCCTCAAGGCATGAATGCCGCTGAAGGAATCGGAAGCGATCATTTTGCGCACTTATCCGCTGCGCGAGGCGGACCTCCTGGTCACGTTTTTTACCCGTCTGGAAGGGAAAGTACACGCCGTGGCCCGCTCTGCAAAGAAGTCAAAGCGGCGCTTTAGCGGCGCGCTCGAACCGCTTACCTATGTTCGCGCCTATTACGAGGACCGCGAACGGCAGGAGCTGGCACGTCTCGATTCCTGCGACGTCCTCAACTCGCCGCTCTCGAGCGAAGTGACTTACTCGCGCGCGGTGGCCTTGGCCCACGTCGCCGAACTGCTCGATGAACTGCTCCCGGCCCGCGAAGCGAATGACGCGACCTTCAGACTTTCATTGTCGGTTCTGGAACAATTGAAGGAACCGCCATTCTGGATGCCCATCACCTACTTTGAGCTGTGGATGACGCGGCTGATGGGATATTTGCCAGACCTATCAGAATGTATTATCTGCGGACGCGAGTTGAATGGAAGACCGGCGTTTTTCCACGCCCTCACGGATGGACTGTTGTGCCCTGACGACAAGCGATTGGCTTCATCCGCAATCTCTGCCGAATCACGGACGGTGGCGGCGCAAATGTTCCGCGCGCCCGCGGAAACCTTCGCCGGGACAGCATGGCCAAAATCCCGCGCTGCCGATCTCCGCAAATTTCTTGTCCAAACCTTGCAACGCCATATTGAAAAAAAGTTGGTGACGGCAGGAATGCTTGAGAAGTTGGATTGAACGTCGCGGCAGGGATCGCTCGCGACCGCGTTGAAAAAGTCTAGAGGCCGAACAGCTCCCGCAGCCGCTTGGTCTGTGCGCGGCTCACCGGAATTTCCGTTTGCTTCTTGTCGTCCATGCGGAGTTGATAGGAACTCTTGAACCAGGGCACAACTTCTTTAATACGATTGATGTTCACCAGATATGACCGGTGAGCCCGCCAGAATAGATTGGGATCAAGGTTATCGAGCAACTCTTCGAGCGTGCGGCAATTCGACTGGCCTTCCATGCCGCTCGTGCCGCTTGTAATCACTGAAATAATGCCGTCTTCTATCGAGGCAAAGCAGATGTCTTTCTGGCTCACCAGAAACAATCGTCCAGCGGCCTTCAGCAGGATCTTGGAGCTTGGCTTCTGCGACTCCAACATCCGCACTATGTTTTCCAACTTGTCCGAGGATCCATCCTTGGTATCCATTTTTGCGCGAGCTTTTTGGATGGACTGCGCCACGCGTTGCCGGTCGAATGGCTTCAATAAATAATCCACCGCGTTGACCTCAAACGCCTTGACGGCATACTGGTCGAACGCGGTGGCGAAGACGATTTTTGGCAGAGGTAGTTTTTTATCCAGCAGTTTCTTGATGACGCCGAAACCATCCAGACCGGGCATCTGCACATCCAGAAACACCAGGTCGGGATTGTGTTCGCGAATAAGATTGACGCCTTCAACGCCGTTCTTGCCCTGTGCAACTACATCCACGTCGCCGACGTTCTTCAGCAGAAAGGCGAGCTCATCGCGCGCCAACTGCTCATCATCCACAATTACCGCTGAAAGGGACATTTACTCTCCACGCGCCGCATGAAAAAAGTATAACTAAATCCGTGCGCGCGCGTTAGTGGTGGCCACGCATCATGCCCATGTCAAACTTCTGGTACCCTCCCGGTATTTGAAACAAAGCAGCGGGTTGCGGACCCTCGTGGATATTCTGCAACTCCCCGGAACTGTCCTGATCTTGCCATTTGATGGGAAATTTCAACGACTTATCAATCCAAACAGTGCTCTTTTCCCCTCTCGCGGAAGTGATGGCATATTTCACTGCTGCCCGTCCATTTGCGGTGTCGTCGCCAACCCTTTGGCAACTGCCCCCAGTATGGTCGGCCATCTTTTCCCAATCGGGGCAGGCATTTTCCACGTCCACTGCTTGCAGATAGTTGAACAGATGATGCTGCCCTGGGCCCTGTCCAATGGGATTTTCCATATACATGTGCTGCTCCGGCATAAGGATATCCGTCATTTGGGTGTCGGAATTCAGGATTATCGCGCCTACTTGGTTTTTTTCTCCCTGGCTTTCGAAACGCATCTTGTTTTTCGAGACATAAATTTTTGTCTTTTGTCCCGCTGCACTTTTATCCGTTGTCACAATGTCCGCGCTAAATTCCTGCGCGAGGGCCGCCGTGCAAAGAAGGCACAGCACACCCAATCCCAAAACCCGTATCGCCATTGCTCGCTTCATTCGTAGCTCCTGGTCGTAATTTTGCGGGCCGAAAAGACCCGGGTCATGATGGGGAAGCATAGCAGACCGGATGCCAGGCAGGTAAGCAGTGTGCTTCACGGAAAAATGGCCGGACAGGTTACACTGACGTTTCATGAATTTTATTTATGGAATCAACACAGTCGCCGAGGCGCTCAGAGCTCGAGGGCGCGCCTTCGAGTGGGTCGGCGTCGCAAAAGAGCGCAATGACCTTCGGCTGCAGAAGGTCATTGAAGACTGCCGCAAGAATGGCATCGCCGTGCGCTTTCTTCCCCGTCCCGAACTCGACCGCATGGCGGGAAGCAATGCGCACCAGGGAATCGTGGCGGTCACTTCGTCTAAGCAATACAGCGATTTGGATGATGTAATCTCCAGCAAGCGCGGGGCGCATTCTCTTATCGTCATTCTTGATGGCGTGGAAGACCCGCATAACCTTGGCGCAATCCTCCGCACCGCCGACGCCGCAGGCGCCGATGGTGTCGTGATTCCAGAACGCCGCGCTGCCGGAGTCACCGGGACCGTAGCGAAAGTTTCCGCCGGGGCAAGCGAACACCTTCCCATTGCCAAGGTCACCAACATCTCACGCACAATCGAAGATCTGAAATCCAAGGACTTCTGGTCTGTGGGCCTCGACGAACGCGGCGGCCAATCCTACGACAGCGTGGACTACAACATGAACTGCGCCATTGTTCTTGGCGCTGAGGGCAAGGGGCTGCACGATCTGGTCAAAAAGAAGTGCGACCTGCTGGTATCCATTCCCATGCTGGGCAATGTGCCGTCATTGAATGTGTCAGTGGCAGCGGGCATCGTTTTATATGAGGCCGTGCGTCAAAGACTAAAGAAGTCAAAATGAAATTTCTTCGATGCGGAAGCTTCCTCTGCGCCCTGTGTATCGTTTGTGGTTTAGCCGCGCAAGCGTCCGCCCTCGACCGCAACGCATTTACATTCACGGAGTACCACTTAACCGCCAGCGTTGACCCCGACCAACAACGCCTCGGCGTTCGCGGCACAATCACCTTGCGCAATGATGCATCCGGACCGCAGAAAAATATTTCTTTGCAAATTTCTTCCTCGTTGAGTTGGAAATCAATTCAATTTGAAGGCAAGCCCGTCGAGTTTCTTACGCATGCCTACACCTCCGACATTGACCACACAGGCGAACTGTCGGAAGCCGTTGTCACTTTGCCACGCGAAGTTTTACCCAAACAGGCGATCAAACTAAACATCGGATACGAAGGCACCATCCCGCTCGACGCTACACGTTTAACACGCATCGGCGTTCCCGCAGAGACCGCGCGGCATACCGATTGGGATCAGATCAGTCCTTCGTTCACGGCGGTTCGCGGTATTGGTTACGTCGTCTGGTATCCAGTCGCTACAGAAGCTGCAAGTCTTTCTGATGGGAACAGCGTGGAGGAGACCGTTGGGCGCTGGAAGCAACGCCATGCGGAAAGCTCGATGGCCGTCATGTTCGAGTCGAGCGTGAATCAAACCATTTTATTTACGGGCACGCCGAGTTTATTCGACGTCGTGACCCTCAATGCCCCTAAAGACCTCACAAAAAGGGCCGACTTTAATATGCTGCGGTTCGGGACAGATGTGCCGACATTCGCCATGGCCGACTTTCACAAACTCTCAGCCGATGGGGATTCTTCTCTCTACTATCTACAGGGCAGCAACGACGCAGCCAAATTGCTCAGTAATGACATCAAGACCCTATACCCGATGGTCAGCGCATATCATCGTGGCGGCACGGGATTGGCGATTCTGGATAACCAAGATTCCAGCGCCAAGCCTTTTATCAGTGGACCGCTCTTAATAATGCCGTTCGCTGATTTATCACCAGAAGAAACTAACCTGACGTTGATCTATGCGCTGACACATGCGGCCACGCATTATCGGCATGCCTGGGTGCAGGAGGGACTTGCGCATTACGCGCAAGCCGCGTATCTGGAGCAGAAGAACGGCAGACAAGCCGCTTTGGATTATTTAAACGCCCATGAGTCGGAACTCGTGGGGTCTGAAAAAACGACCAAGGCGTCGCCGCATCGCGACGACGATTCGTTGCTGAACGTGATCGACGATATCCCCTTTCAATCGAAAGCCCTGCGCGTCTGGTGGATGCTGCATGACATGCTCGGCACAAATCCAGCGTCGCTGTTTTCGTTGGACTACAAATTTTCCGCGGACCAATCGGCCGACTACATTCAGAAGTTGATCGAAAGCAAAACTCATCGCGACCTGCAATGGTTCTTCGACGATTGGGTTTACCACAACCGTGGCCTCCCCGACTTCCGCGTCACCTCGGTTTTTTCCAGCCCGATGGCTTCCGGAGGATACCTGGTCACCGTGACGGTGCAAAATCTTGGAGATGCCGGCGCTGAAGTGCCCATCATCCTGGAAATTGCCGATGGAAAGGCAACCCACCGGTTGAAGGTCCTTGCCAATCAAAAAGCGTCCATTCGGTTTGAGGTGCCCGCAGCGCCTGAACGCGTCACCGTGAATGACGGCAGCGTTCCGGAAAGCGATATGAGCAATAACAGTTACGTGATTGCAAAGTAAACGGATGCGCAGTTTAAAGCCGCGTGTTTGGCTCGGATATCGGCGATACTTAATTTATATTCAACAACTTACATCGGAACTCTTTCCGCGACGTTGGCTGCTACGGTAGCTTTTCAAGGCACGCCTTTTTGGCAGAAAACCTTAGACCTGCTCTACCGTAATCTCATAATCTTCATCTAAATAACCCTATGATAGAGACCATGGTGCGGTGCCCTTTTTGCGGACAGGACAATCCGGCGCAATACCGCTTTTGCGGAATGTGCGGAAAGGCGATCACTCCTTCGACGCCTGCGGATGCGAAGGAAAGCACTTCGTTGCGCGAAACTCCAGTTGGCGTTTCAGCGTCGCGCGCAAACGTCGAGAGATTTCGCGAAGAAAGTTCGCGGCAAGACGCGTCAACAAATGAAGAAGTTCCCTTCACCGGGCCATCATTTTTAGGCTTGAGCAGCGGCCCAAGCAGCAGTCACGCGGAATACTTATTGGACGACGAAGTATCGTCCTCGGGCCACGGACGGATGTACTTGGCTTTGATTTTGTTGGTCATTGCCGGCGGACTTCTGGGCTGGAGATGGTACTACGGAGGATTTCCGTGGCAGCAGCGATCGAGCGCGCCAGCGGCCACCACTACCGCGCAAACTAATAACACAGCTAATCCGCCTGCTGTTCCGAACTCGCAAACCACCGCACCGCCACCGGGTGCACCGGCGGCGACACCGCCTGCTGAAACCCCGGATCAGGCGAACGCACAGAATCCTGCGGCACCGAATTCGGCGACTCCGCAAACTGAGGATTCGGCAGAGAAAGCTGCAAATCCATCTTCTGATGCGTCTTCATCGGAAGCGTCTTCATCCTCCGGGCCATCGGCGGCGACTCCCGCGACACCGGACAAAGCAAAGGGCGCCGAAGAAACTCAACAGAGCCAGGAACAAGAATCCGATCAGACTGCCCCGGCGGTCGAAGCAAAGAAAACGGCACCTGCCAAGCGGAGCCTTCCTCGCACCGCGAAGCGTCCGGTGGATCGAGCAGCCATGAGCGAAGAAGATTCTTCAGCCTCCGAAGGCGAGGCGCTGCTTACTCAGGGCGAACGATATCTTTATGGGACCGGCGTCCCGCAGAATTGCGGACGCGCGCAGAGTAGCCTGGAAGCCGCCGCAGACCATGGCAACAGCCGCGCTCTGAGCGACCTGGCGACCATGTATTCCACAGGCCATTGCGTGCAGCGCGATTTGCCAACCGCATACCGCTGGTTCGTCAAAGCATTGCATCAGCAGCCGTCGAACAATCGGATATCGACGGACCTGCAAGTGTTGTGGAACCAGATGACGCCGGAAGAAAAACAGGCTGCGATGAAAGATCGCTGATCCTAGCCTTCCTGATTTTCAATAATGGCTCAGTTTGAATAACCTGTGCTGCCCAAAAACATGTCATCCCGACGTTGAGCGCAAGCGAAAACGGAGGGACCCTACGACGGCTAGTCACTTCTCGACGATCGGCGGGAATATTACTCCCGATAGCAGCATCAATAGTTTGATACGTCGTAAGATCCCTCGCAAACGCAGCTCGGGATGACATGCTATTCAGAGTTGTACAAGAACGGGTGGAGCAGTTTGCGTGAACTACACCATCACCAGCTTCGCTTGCCGCTGGATCGCTGCGTCTGTTCTACCTGCTGGACGCGCTCCGACTGGACTCCGACTGGACGAACGTCAGGTGATCCTTTAATTTTGTAGTTTCAGTATTTATTCCCGCGAAGCGCAACAAAGAAGGAACCACTATGCTCCCCGCTGCCGACCAGCACAATGGAATGCTTCACCTGAGCAGCCGTTACTCAGTGGTGGCGACCGTGGCGCGGCTTGAATCCTTGCTCAAAGCACAGGGAATCAAAATATTCTGCGTGATTGACCATAGCGGCGAGGCTGAAAAAGCGGGGCTCAAAATGCGTCCAACGCAGGTAGTTATTTTCGGAAATCCGAAGGGAGGCACTCCGCTTATGCTTGCGTCGCCGAGCGCAGCGATTGATCTGCCACTCAAGGCTTTGATTTGGGAAGACAGCGACGGCAAGGTTTGGCTTTCCTACAACTCTCCCGAATATCTCAAGCAGCGGCACAATATCCCCGACGAGTTAGCAAAAAATATCGCGGGTATCGGAACGCTTTTGCAGAAGGCCGTGGAATGACCGGAGGCCAAATCACTTCCGGAAGCGGCTATTCTGAGCAATGGATGGAATACAAAAAGCGCCGGGATCTTTTTCTGTTTGCATTCGTGGTTTACGGTGTGATGGTCGTCGTGATTAGTTATCTGACTCAAAGTTGGATTCATAACCACGAACTCACGAATGTTTTGGGATTTTCCTGGTTTCTGCTCGTGATCATCACAGTCGGACGCCTGCAAGTCTGGCGTTGTCCCCGGTGCGGGGAACGCTTCTTCATGAAATCCTTCTGGCACAATATTTTTGCCGGCCGCTGCCTACACTGTGGATTGGAAAAATACGCGGACTCATGAACGCGGTCAGAAATGGATTGTCTTCTTCTCAATAGTCAACGAAATTCCACGCGGAATGATTGCTGTCATTTAATTCGTATTATTTTCGTGAGGAGGCAAGCGTTTATAAATGCCTCGCGCATACACGAAAGTGGGGATTACAACAAAAAGCATATTGAGGCACCCCCACTCAAGATGACGGTGCATCCTAACTAGGAGGAAGAACACTACTCCGGTTTCAGCCCCAAGCAAGAAAACCAAAAATAACAAACATAGAAACAAGGTTCGTAAGGAATAATCCCCCAAAAAACGAGCTTCCCATGCAGATGTTGAAAAAATGGATGCCATTTCGCGCTGATAATACCACGGTTACTAGACTTGCTCCACAGGTAGTGCCCCTAAGTTCCAGATCACAACCTATTTCAATAATGCGTCCACGGGCTACAGAATCTGGAGATTTATGGCATCCAGCGCGAAGAGTCCTCGTACTTTTGATTTGTTACTGGAGCGGGAGACCGGGATCGAACCGGCGACATCCAGCTTGGGAATTTGTCGCGGATGCCTCGGTTGATGTGAAATCAGCAACTTGCACACGGCGCAAAGCGGTTAAATGCGGCACTGTTGGCGCGTATTGAACACTATTCTGAACACAGGTGTTCATTGCAGCACCACTTTCTGAGAGCCCATCACTTCATCAGTGACCGAATTCACCAGAGCGCGCACGCTCTCAGGGATCGCCTCAGTATAAACATCCATCGTGGTAGCGATGTTGGAATGCCGCAGGTGCGTCTGCACGTCTTTGGAGTTGCCCTTGCCTTGTGCGTTAGTCGCGAACGTTCGGCGCAATACCTGGAAGCACACAGGCGTTGAGATGTTCAGCGTGCGCGCCATCGGCTTCACGCGGCGGCGAAGCCAGTTTTCTGGGCGCATTGGAGTTCCCTTCTCACTTGCGAAAATCAGAGCATCGGGTCCGGCAGCACGATTGCACTCACGCCACGCCTTCAGCAGTGGCAGCACGGCATCGGGGATGACAACAGGCGCTTTGCTGCCCTTGGTTTTCGCTTTGCCCGGGCGTAAAGTTCCGCGCCATGCAGTGCCTTCAATCTGGAAGCTGGCGCCGCGCCATGAGGACCAGGTGAGCCCAAAGATTTCTCCCGGCCGCATTGCGCAGAAGCTCGCGATCATCACCATCAAGCGGTCGCGGAATTCAAGAGCATCGATCAGCCGTGCGGCATCTGCCTTCGGAAGTACCAGCTTGATCGGCTCTT